>Ga0070734_10003327_pt1 | contig 17084 bp, 17 predicted proteins | sample Coa_R1_8_FD_66444 | JGI IMG/M metagenome (GOLD analysis project Ga0070734, IMG submission 66444) | Surface soil microbial communities from Centralia Pennsylvania, which are recovering from an underground coalmine fire - Coalmine... | ecosystem: Environmental > Terrestrial > Soil > Unclassified ... | reverse complement strand
TGAGCGACCCGGCGAACGGCAAAGTCGTCCGCGACATCCAGACCGGCGACCACCCCATCGCTCTGCTGCTGGATAGAGCGCAGAAGCGGCTCATTGTCGCCAATGCCGGCAGCGACACGGTCTCTATCGTGGACACGGCGACCGAGAAGGTGACGCAGACGGTGTCGCTGCGCATGGGCCGGATCAAAAATCTGCCCGGCGCGACCCCGACCGGCCTGGCGCTCAGCCCCGATGAGGCGCGGCTCTATGTCAGCCTGGGCGATATGAACGCCGTCGCCGTGTTGGATGTGACGCCGGGCGGTCTGAAGCCGGTGGGCGCGATCCCCGTCGGCTGGTATCCGACCGCCGTCGCCGTCAGCCCGACCGGAAACCGGCTGTTCGTCGCCAATGCCAAGGGCGTTCAGCCCCGCAATCCCAATAAGGCGAAACAGGGGCCGGGAGGCGCCTGGGGGCAGTATATCGAGGATATCATCGAGGGGACCGTCTCCAACATTCCTGTGCCCGATACGGCCTCCCTGGCGCACCTGACCGCCGTGACCCTGGCGGCAAACGCGCCCGACAGTGCGCCCGCTCCGCTCCACCCCGCCATCAAGCACGTGATCTATATCATCAAGGAGAACCGCACCTACGATCAGGTGCTGGGCGACCTGCCGCAGGGCAATGGCGATCCCTCCCTGGTGCTGTTCGGGCGCGACGTGACCCCGAACCTCCACGCGCTGGCGGAGCGCTTTGTGCTGCTCGACAACTTCTACGATTGCGCCGAAGTCTCCGCGGACGGCTGGAACTGGTCCACCTCCGGCATGGTGAGCGAGTATGCGGCCCGGAATGTCCACTTCAACTACAGCGGGCGCGGGCGCAATTATGACTTCGAGGGCGAGAATAACGGCACGCCCGTGGATCTCATCGGCCTTCCCGACGTGAACCGCGCTCCTGGCGGCTACATCTGGGATGCCGTCGCGAAAAAGGGCCTCTCCTATCGCGGTTACGGTTTTTTTACCGCGTTCGCCGATTCCAAGGACGCAAACGGCAAAATGATCGCCAAAACGAATGAGCCGAACCGGAAGGCGCTCGTCGGACATACCGACGTGGATTATCTGAAGTTCGACATGGACTATGCCGACAGCGACGCCTGGAAGCTCCACAACTGCCCGGAGACCGTGAAGAAGCCGACTTATGGGCAGTATGGCGCGCCCAGCCGGTTTGCCGAATGGAAACGGGAGTTCGACGGCTTTATCAAGAACGGGAGCTTGCCCGCTTTCTCGATGGTGCGTCTGCCGCGCGACCACACCTCCGCCACGCGGCCCGGCTCCGCCTCGCCCCGCGCCATGGTCGCCGACAACGACTATGCCGTCGGGCAGCTCGTCGAGGCGGTGAGTTCCAGCCCCTACTGGAAAGATACCGCCATCTTCATTCTGGAAGACGACGCCCAGGACGGCTACGACCACGTGGACGCTCACCGCTCTATCTGCTTTGTCATCAGCCCCTATATCCGGCGGGGGATGGTGGACCACCACTTTTATAATACCGACAGCGTCCTCCACTCCATGGAGTGGCTGCTCGGCGTTCCGGCCATGAACCAGTACGACGCCGGGGCGCCTCTCCTGGTTGCATTCGGGGCTGGCGCAGAGAATAATGAACCCTACAAGGCCATTCTCCCGGAGCGCCAGATCGTTGCGGAAGTCAATGGTGAGACGGCCTACCGGGCAAAAGATAGCCAGAATCTAGATTTTTCTTGCGCAGATCGGATTTCCTGTGGTATAATGAACGACATTCTCTGGCATTCGGTCAAGGGAGTGGAACGATCCGCCCCCATAATACACCGTAACATAAAGCGACCCGTCGCCTCTAACGATGTAGAGAACAGATAAGAGATCACGAAGTTTTGGTTCGAAAAGCAGGGGCTTAATATCCAATTTAAGCGTAAGGAGTACTCTCCTTATTCAGGAGACAGGTTACTTTCATGCCTGCCTTCTTACCAGTAATCGCCTGCTATTTCGACTTATCCATTTTAGACTAAAGGAGGTGAAGCGAAACTCCATCTGGTAGCGTTCCTGTTGTGTGTAGCGCCTGCGGGCATATGCACACATATTCATCGCAATTCTGCTGATTTTTTTTATTGGGAGGGTCATCCAACATGACTTTTAGCCGCAAGCGTAATCTATCCGCATTTACCCTGATAGAACTGCTCGTCGTGATCGCGATCATCGCCATTCTGGCTGCGATCCTCTTCCCCGTTTTCGCCCAGGCCCGCGAAAAGGCCCGCCAGACCTCCTGTCTCTCCAACCAGAAGCAGCTCAGCCTGGCCGTCCTGCAGTATGTTCAGGACTATGACGAGCTCTATCCCATGGCCTTCGGCTGGGATACGGGGATCGGCGGATGGGGATGGAACTACCGCATGCCCGTTCCGCTCAGTTGGGCGGTTCCGGCGAATGCGCGCTCGAATGCCTCTCAGGAGAACTGGATCAACTCCACCGCTCCTTACACCAAGAACTTCCAGATCGTTACCTGCCCCTCCGGCACCAATGTGGGCTATGAGGGCGGTAATGTCTATACAGGGAGCAATCCTGCCCTGGTCTCGATGACCTACAATGGCTTGCTGATGTCCTATCCGCTGGCTGGCGTAGCTACCCCATCCAATCTGCCCATGTTGAGCGAAGGGACCGGTAAGGCGTCCATTAATGGCTACAGCCTGGCATTCCCCGCGCTGATCTGCGCGAATCCGAACCAGCCCTGTGTTTTCCAGCCTGCCAACTATAGCAGCGGTTCCGCGATCTGTGCCTCCGGTAACGGCGGTAACGGAGCACAGAGCGCGTGGTTCGGCACGTTCGGACAAGCCACCAGCGTTCACACGGGCGGGCAGAATGTCGCCCTCACCGACGGACATGTCAAATTCCGCCGCGTCGCCGGCAGTGCGTATGGAACCGGCCCCAGTGTTGACTTCTGGACCGGCTACACCGCAGATGTTCCCGGTGGCGCGTGGTGGGACGGCGCCTGCCACCTGTGGCTGTTCCGCCCAGACATCCAGTGGAACTAAGACCATTTCACTCTGCTCCCTCCCCTCTCCGAACCAAAGGAGAGGGAGGGAGATTTTCGTGTTGTGTATGTCGGCATGTGTATGTCGGCATAGGAGATACCTCGGATGAAAGTGACAAGGGCAATCTGGGCTCTATTCGCGCTCGTGGCGTGCGCCTTCGTGGTCGGCTGCAGCGCTCCTGCAGAGGAGAGTAAGCCGGTGACGCCCGGCAGTGGTCCGCAACAGCCGTCTGCAACGGGCGCAACGGGAGCGGGTGGTGGCGAAACGGGATCCCCTAAGACGTCGAACGCAACGAAACCGCAATAACGCCTGATGGAGAACGGAGCAGGGTGCGCGACGTACTATCCCGTTCGATCCGGAAACCGAGCAGGTGGGAAAGAGAGTGACTTCTCCACCTGCGCTCACAGGGAGGTGATGTAGACAAGGTATCTCAATTTATCTCGGATGCATGGGCTCCCTGGAGCCGTGCCATCCACTCAGCATTTCTATCTTTTTAGATTTGGGAGGGTTTGCATGAATACATACACTGCAAGACGGACACGCTCCGCCTTTACCCTGATTGAGTTGCTCGTAGTCATCGCTATCATCGCCATTCTGGCTGCCATCCTCTTCCCCGTCTTCGCGCAGGCCCGCGAAGAGGCGAGAAAGACCTCCTGCCTGAGCAACTTCAAACAGGGCGCCCTGGCAATCATGATGTACGTTCAGGATTACGACGAGCACATGGTTCCGGTCGAGTATGGGTGTTGCTCCTATAACCCGGATTCGGGAGACCGGATGTGGCCGCAGTTGGTGGCTCCCTATACGAAGAACCGGCAGATTGACAAGTGCCCCTCCGATGGCTTCAATACCGATGCCACCGACCTCGCCGACTGGGGATATACCAACGCTTCCAATGCCATCGAGAAAGACTACGCCTACGCCAGCACGGCGGATTTCGGCTTCAACTACTACTACCTGAGCCCCCTCACGACCGTATTCCCCGGCGGATCCGATAGCATCGGCAATTCGATCCCGTTCGTGGGCATAACGCTCGCCGCTATCGTTCGGCCGGCCAACAACGTGATGCTGGTCGACTCCGTCTGGAACGTTGTCAACGGCGCGCCGCAGGGCGGCGGCAACTGGCTCGTCGAGACGCCGAGTTGGTGGTATGGCACCGGCGGATACTGGTTCGGCGGCTGGCACGTGGATGACCCGAACAACGCGCTCCAGTATGGCGAGACCTGGCCCCGCCATTTCCAGGGCATGAATGTCGCCTATGTCGACTCGCACGTCAAGTATCAGAAGCTGAATCAGTTGCTTGCCGGCGTGGATCCGCGCACCTATGTCGTCTTTGATCCGGTCGCCTATCAGTGGGGTGGACCGGGGCAGTAACAGCCAGCTCAGGTTGCCTTTTGGCAGAGAGGTCGTTCTTCCCATGGACAACGACCTCTCTGCTACGTATGGCCGAGCCAACACCGGATAGGAGGCAACGATGAACCAGAAGGTAAATCTTCCGATCGTGATTGTGGCGCTGGTTGTGGTGGTCGCGCTGGTATTTGGTATCTATACCTATACTACCCGGCCCATCCAGGAACGAAATCCCGGTGCAGGGCAGATTCCCCCCTCGACACCGGACCATTACAGAGAGCCTCCACCCGGTATGCATATGCCGGGAACCGTCAAACGGTGAGACCAGAAGTCACAGCCCAATCGCACAATGTATCGGATCGTCCGGGAATACAAGGTGAGTGGGTACTATGAAATCGATGAACAAGACGCTTATGATTGTCATCGTCATCGTCGTTGTGGCGCTGGCAATCTTCTCCGCCAAAATGGCCTTCTTCAACACTCCGGGTACGGAGCAAGCCAAAGCGGAATTGACCAAACAGTTACAGAATACCCCTGCGGGGGCGCCTACTGCACCCCCGACGCAATTTGGCGACAAGCCTACTTCTGAGGGGGTACATCTACCAGGGAATAAGAACATGGGGCGCTGAGTGTGCATCCCAGGAACCGGCTTTTGCAAGCAAGAAGCGCCTCGATCCCCAAGGGATCGAGGCGCTTCTTGTCAACGCTGCGGAAGTTTCTAAGCCATTGACGCGGGCGTCGTTTTGTATGGAAAGAGGCGGGATCAGTTGGAAGCCTCTTTTTTGGGAGTATCCACTTCCTTCTGGATGGCTGCCGCAATCTCCTCCGTCTTCAGCGGATCGTCCTTCGCCTTAAAGCGGGCGATAACCTCGCCGTCGCGATTGATGAGGAACTTGGCAAAGTTCCACTCGATGTCGCCGCTGAACTTCGGATCGGTCTGCTTGTCGGTGAGGAACTTATAGAGCGGCGCCGCGATCCAGCCTTTGGTATCATCCGTCTTCACATCGATCTTGGTGAAGAGCGGGAAGCTGATGTGGTACTTGCTGTCCCGGCCCGTGCAGAACTCCTTGATCGTCTTGCTGTCTCCCGGCTCCTGCGCGCCGAAGTCGTTGCAGGGGAAGGCCAGAATGGTAAAGCCCTTCTCTTTGTACTTCTCATAGAGCTTCTGCATACTGGCGTACTGCGGCGTATTGCCGCAGAAGGAGGCGACGTTGACAACGAGGATCACATCGCCCTGATAGCGCCCCAGGTTGACCACTTTGCCGTCAATGTCCTTGACGACGAAGTTGAGCGCGGGCGCGACCTTCACGTTGTTGGGATAGCCTGCCGTGGTAGGCACCGCATCTCCTCCCATGGCATCTTCCGGAACGCCTGCCGCCTTCGCCTCGAACACATTGTCGAACTTCGCGAACGAGTGGTTGTGGGTTCCATAGTAGATGCCGCGGAAGTTCCGCGGCCCGCCGGGCTGGACGTGGCAATAATTGCAGGTTTTCATCTCCCGGTCCGCGTAGATCTTCTTGGCCTGCGCGGGGACAGCCGCCAGCGCCGCCGCACCGATGAGTGCGGTGAGCGCCAGGGCGTTTTGCAGATGACGAACAAACGACATTCCTTGATCCTCCTGGTTCGGTTCTCAGCATGATTACGGTTGTTGGTTTGTTTCACTCCTCGCCCGGCCCTAGGACCGGACGAATCGAAGAGAGCCCCCTCTTTAAGACGAGCCGGCCCCTGCGATGTTACTGTGAAACTCAAGGCGGATACTTAGAAGTATAGCATAACGCGCTTAAAAATGGCGCTTCAGGGAGGTGGAAATGGCGTCGGCGAGGGAGTGCGCGGTTCCGGCGAGGATAAATCCGCCCAGGGCGGCGATCACCCACGGAGGGTGCCCCTGTCCGAAATGGAGCAGCAGGGTCCAGGCGTTCCAGGTCATCGCGTCAGGGTCGAGATGCGGCCCGAAGCGGCTGACCAGCCAGAGCCCGCCCCAGAAGAGGAGGGTGCAAATTACGGCCAGATAGAGCACGCGGATCACGCCGCCCAGGATCAGGCCATGGGATACCCAGGAGCGATGCGGTACGATCACACGGTACGGCCACCAGAGGAAGCGCAGCGGTCCCCAGCGGCGATACTCTTTCGAGTCCAGGTCGAGATCCCCGGCGCAGGCGTATCCGGCGAACAGGTAGGGCACGGTAAACAGCGCGGCCAGGGTGGGGTCCGCATGCGGTGTTAAGGTAAAGTAGGCGACGTTAGCGCCCGCCGCCGTTACGACGGTAATCAGATCGTGGGTGCGCGCCCCCGGCATAAACGCTCCTTAGAAAAGAGTGTGATCTCCTCAATCTGTGCGGGTTCCCTATACGGCGACCGCTCTGGCGGCCTTCACGGGAACCTCTCTTCGCTGGCGGTTCTCATAGGTGCTGATCTTGTTCAGGCCATAGGATTCCGCCATGCGCATCGCCTGGGCATAGCCGTAGGCCAGTTGGTCGGGGTGGTGCGCATCCGAACCGAAACTGATGTGCCGTCCGCCGCGCTGTACAAAGAGCCCCAGGGTATCCTCGCAGGGATAGGTGACGGCAACGCCCTGATGCAGGCCGCCGGTATTGATCTCCAGCGTCATCTCCTCGTCGATCATCCGGTCGAAGATGGTGTTCAGATCGTTGATATGGGCGCGGGTATTGTAGGGCCCCCAGGCGGCGATACCGCGCCGGTTGGCGTACTCCATATGGCTCAGAATGTCGAAGAGGCCGCTGACCACGGAATCGCGCACGGCATGGAAGTAGTCGGCATACGCCAGACGGGCGTTTCGCTTCTGGTTGTATTCGGACGACATGATCGGCACGCGCCGGACATAGTGAACGCTGCCCAGCACAAAATCGAAGGGGTGCCGGTCCAGATAGTTGGCGATCTTATCTTCGAACCAGACCTGATAGTCGATCTCGACGCCTGCGCGGATCTTGAGGCGTGGCCCCCAGTGCTGCCGGGCCTCCGAAATCTCCTTCATGTAAGCGTCGTAGTCGAAATGGTTGACATTGGGATCCTCGGGATCGAAATCCTTGTGTTCGGAAAATCCGATCTCATCGAGCCCCATCGCGACCGCACGCGCGCAATGCTCCATAATGGAGGCTTTGCCATCGTGCGAACGCAGGGAATGCACTTGATAATCTACCGCATAATAGCCTTCGATCATCGCAAGTTCTCCTCTCCTCAAGTCCGATATTGGGAACCTTCCTCCGCAATAAGGACTTTCCGCCTCTCTCGCTCCCCGATGCCGGGGAGGCTACGGAAACTCCCTGCGCCGCAGGAAGGGATCCGGAGGGATATAGGCTTACGATACCGATACCCACGACGGCGCGTCGTAGCACCGGTAGGGGGTGTGAGCGACGGATTTTTGCCCGACGCCTCTATTTCAAATCGTCTGATAGGTTGATTTCGCGGCCTCCAATCTCCTGAGCGATCTGCGCCCAGGTCTCACGGTACGTTGGATAACGGGGAGCGAAACCCAACTTTTGTGTGATTTTTCTATTGCTCATACGGTAGGACGCAGCAAGCACCTCCATGGTTACGCTTCCGACCGCTATTTTTGCCATGAAGGGGGGAATATGTTTGGGCGCGGGGGCTTTGAGCTGCTGCGCCGCATAGGGAAAGACGTCGCGCATGGGCGCAGGTTCATTGTCCACCACATTGAAGATCTGCCCTGCAGCGGCGTCCGGGGCGCTCAGCATCGCGAGAATGGCGGCGGCGGCATCCTCCGCATGGATCAGGCTGAGATAGGCTTCGCCCTCGCCGATGATGGGCAGCATCCCGCGCCGCAGGGCCGCGACGCTCTGCTGCGCATGCCAGGAATCGGCGGTCATCAGGGCGGCCATGCGGAAGAGGACGGTCGGAAGGGGGCTGGCCTGAACCAGGTCCTCCATCCGGAGGGTGTCGCGCAGGAAGGGATGAGGAGTGCGGGGTGCGTCCTCGTCCATCCAGCCCACGCCCTGCGATTGGCAGACATACCCCGCGCTCTCCTGAACGAACAGGCGCACCCCGACCTCCTGCGCTGCCGCGAGGAGGTTTGTCGTTCCCTCCACGCGCACCCGGTCATTGAGCTCCCAGTCCTTCGGGTTGATCCGCAGCTTCAGCGGAATGGCGGTCACCAGGTTGACGATGGCGTCCGGCTGCGCCTCCCGCACCAGGCGGCGCATCGCCTCCGTGTCCAGCACATCGCCCCGCACCGCCTCTGCGCCCAGACGGTTCGCCAACAGCAGCTTCTCCGGCGTCCTAGCCAGCCCCACCACCGCATGCCCCGCCGCCTTCAGCGGCGGCAACAGCGCGCGGCCCAGCACTCCGGTCGCACCCGCTACAAAGACCCGCATCGTCCCTGCCTCCGTCGGTTCCCTTCGCTTCCCTGCTTTTTGCTATGCGATCCACCCCCGCAAAGTTCCCTTTTTCTGCACTCCGGGTTATTCACCCTTTTCAAGAACTTCTACTTTTTGCCTTCCAAAGACAGTTTGTAGGGAGCAGTTAAACCTATAGCACAGCAATGCAAGCCCTAAAACCCCAGAAATAACTGCGGAGTTCAGGTGAATTGCCGTTTCGGAACGCGCATCGGAAGTAATCCGGATCGGTATCAATCCATGAACCTCCACCCCCACGGCCTATACGGTTACTCTATAGAAAACTATAGATTTCTCTGGTTTTCTCGTGAAATCACGAGAAAACCGACGTATAATATAGTTAGACAGTGTCGTCCTTGTGACGAAGCACTGTTACGGGGCCAGGACCAACCGTAAGGTTGAAGACCCCCTCCCCGCCATGTTGGAGATGACGGGGAAGGGCTGGGTGAGTAACGCTAGAGGTTACTCAGCTTGTTTCTTGCGCTTCTCGCGTTTTCGATCCGAAAACGCGAGGGCGTAGTAAACAATGCTCATCGCGGCGCTAATGCCGGTAAGCACGAGCACCACGACGCCCAGGACATGGAGTAGGTCCATGTGGGTCTCCTGCGTGCCTGATGTCAGTCTGTGGAAGCAGACTGCCTTAGCAACAGGCGCACGCGGACCTGCCGCGCAGCCCAGATTGAGGGAGTGAGAATCATCAGTTCTCACTCCCTTTTTGCTGGACGCCCTTATTATAGCCGTTTGCGGCCTATTGCATGTCAAAATTTGCTGTCAATCTGTCTCCTTGTTTGGGAGGATGGGTATTCTGCCGGCGGGGCGACGATCCGGCCATTGCTGCATGCGGCGCAGCAGCTCCTTTGCTGCCGGGGTCAGGTGGGGCGCGGTCTGCGCGTTGGCGCTGATCCATGCTGCCAGGGCGAGCAGCGCGCTCAGGTCGCAGGCCGCCGCATGAGTGCGCCACGGGTATGGTACAATGGAACAGGCTGATTGATCCTTTGTTTGGGTTGCTGGTTGGAGGAGGATTTTATGCGCTCATACCTTGCACTATCGCGTGTTGCATTTGTCTGTGTGGCGTTGCTTATCGCCCTCTGCTCCGGAAGCGCGTCGTTCGGGCAGAACGGGATGCCGGGTATTCGCGTCACGCCGAAGCCGATCTCCCTGGCGGAGAAGGCGGCCAGCAAGCCGGTGTCGCGGGGGCAGCATCTGGCCGACACGGCCATCGCATACCTCGGCTGCCCCTACAAATGGGGGGGCGATTCCCCCAAGACGGGCATGGACTGCTCCGGCCTGATCGTCGCCGCCTGCAAGCAGTGGGGGATCTCCATGCCCCACTCCGTCGTGGAGCAGTTCAAGCAGGGCAAGCCCGTCGCCCGCGACCAACTGCAGCCGGGCGATATTGTCTTCTTCAAGGATACTTATAAGCCGGGTCTCTCGCATGTCGCCATGTATGTGGGCGACAATCGTTATGTCGCCGCCGGAGATGAGAAGGCGGGCGTGGTGATGTTCGAGTTCGGCCCGGAGGGGGAGGCGCACTATGCGGGGGCACGCAGGCTGGATGTGTCGAAGCTGCCGCCCGTAATCGGGGAGAGGCAAGCGGATGCCGGTTCACCGTCAACGCCCCCATCGAACAAATCCACGGCGATCAAGCCGGATGCGCCGAAGCCGCCGACCTCCAACGGTCAGGCGCTCGTCAATATCCGCGTCTGTGCCGATACGGGAGATCGCGCAACCTCCGCCTGCCCTAGCTGGCGGGTCGTCAAGACCACCGCCGATCAGGCATCCCATATGAAGCCCTGCGCCAAGCACCATCCGGCATCCAGCGCAAAGCCATAGGCCGGACAGCGCAAGAGAGGAACGCCTGACCATGGTTGCTCAACCCATCGCTCCACCTTCATCGCTGCTCGCTACACAGCAATCGTCCGACGCGTCCAAGGTAACCGTACAGGAGTATTTGGAGAGGGAGCGGACGTCCGACAGTCGCCATGAGTATGTGGATGGGGAGATCCTTGCGATGGCGGGTGAAACGCCCGAGCACAATAGGATCGCCGGAAATATCTACCGAAAGCTTGGCAATGCTTTCGAAGAGCGTCCCTGTGAAACATTTATCGAAAATATCCGTGTCTGGGTAACTCCCACGCAGTATCGCTATCCGGATGTGGTCGCGCTATGCGGCGAGGCGCAGTTCGATAACGAGAGACCGCCCTCCCTGCTCAACCCCTCCGTCATTATTGAGGTGCTTTCACCCTCGACCGAGAGATTTGATCGAGACGAAAAGTTCGTCGAGTATCGGCAATTGGAAACTGTGACCGACTACGTCCTCGTCGCTCAAGACGAGATCCTCGTCGTTCACTATACCCGCGTAAGCCCGAACCAGTGGACTGTGATCGTCTACACATCGCTGACCGATACGCTGACTTTCACCACGCTGGAAGTCTCCCTCGGCCTCGCCGACATCTATCGCAAAATCATCTTCGCGGGATCGGAATCGCCGGGGGCTGAGGAAGGGGCCGGGAGTGCAGGAGAGTAGGGAGGTATGCTCTACGTTTTTAGCCTGCTGGGCGTAGCGGTCTGCGCTGTCAGCGGCGCGCTGGAGGCCCAGCGCAAACAGATGGATGTGTTCGGAGCGATTGTCGTGGCGTTGGTCGCAGCACTGGGCGGCGGGACGCTGCGCGATGTCTTGCTGCAGCATGGCCCGGTCTTCTGGATCGCCGATCCCGCTCCCGCCCTGGTGGCTATCGGCGTGGGTGTGATTACCTTCATCGCCTCCTCGCCCAAGAAGTCGTTTCTGCAAATTCTGCTCATCGCCGACGCCGGAGGGCTGGCGCTGTTTACCATCGTCGGGATGGAGCGGGCGTTGCAGGCGGGCGTCTCGCCGCTGATCACGCTGGTCATGGGGGTTATCACGGGAGTAGCGGGTGGGATCGGGCGCGATATTCTCTGCAATGAGATCCCGATGGTGCTGCGCCGGGACATCTACGCGACGGCCTCCATTGCCGGAGGGCTGGTGTTCTTGCTGCTGCGCCAGATCCGTGTGACCAGCGAGGCCGCAAGCCTGGTTGGCATCCTGACCATTTTTTGCATGCGCCTGGCGGTGATCCGCTGGAAGCTCTCGCTCCCGGCGGCGCTCCAATCACCCCCGCAAAACCGAGAGAACCCCTGACGGAAGAGAGGCAACGTATGGGTATCCCACGTTTTACCCGAAAGGTCATCGGCACACTGGAAAACGACGGAGCCGGCGGCGCAATGAACACGCTCTTCAATGTCGGCGATCTCAACGGCGACGGTCGCCCGGACATCTTCACCTCGGGGCGCAACGGGCGAATGGCCTGGTTCGAGAACCGGGGCGAGGGGCAGGAGTGGGTGCGGCATCTCATCGGCGACGTGACGAACCAGGAGTGCGGCGGCCTGGCCTTCGACCTGACCGGCAGCGGCTTGCCCGACATCATCAACGGCGGCGACTGGCGTTCGGACGAGCTGGCCTGGTGGGAAAACCCAGGGCCGAACGGCGGTGTCTGGCAGCGACATCTCATCACGAAAACCGGGTTCGGGCAGTTCCACGACGAACTCATCGCCGACGTCACCGGCGACGGCGTACTCTCCCTGATCTTCTGGAACCAGCAGGCGGGGGCGCTCAGTGTCGTTCCCTTACCCTCCGATCCCCGTGTCAGCCCCTGGCTCAATATTCAGACGATTGCCCGCGACCTGAAGGAGAAGGGGCAGCCGGAGGAGGGCCTGGCGATTGCCGACCTGGATGGTGACGGACAGAACGAGATCCTCGCCGGAACCCACTGGTACAAGTTTACCAACGGCCAGTGGGAGCAACATAAGTATGCCGCCGACTACATCACCACCCTGATCGCTGTCGGCGACATAGATGGCGACGGCAAACTGGAGGTGGTTCTCTCGGAGGGCGACGCCTGCATCTACGGCTATCCGCAGGGCGGCAAACTGGGCTGGTTCAAGCCGGAGGGCGACCTGCGCGCGCCCTGGACGGAGCATCGGATCGATGAGAACCTGCTCGATCCCCACTCCCTGCAACTGGCCGACTTATGCGGCGACGGCCACCTGGACCTGCTCGTCGGGGAGATCGGCAAGCGCGACACCCTGGAGCAGGAGCCGCCGCGCCTGATGCTCTATCAGAACGATGGCAGAGCCAATTTTACCCGCCATATCCTCGATCAGGGCATCGGTACGCACCACGCCCGCCTTGCGGACTTTCGCGGCAAGGGCGTCCTCGACATCGCCTCACGCCCCCTCCATGGCCCGGATAAATGGAAGATCTTCGTCTGGTTCAACGACGGCGTCGGCTAAGCCAATGTGAACTCGTTCACCTAAGAAGGGGAGAGCCTCGATGCGTCGTCTCGCTATGATAATTTCGGTTTTCTGCCTGGGCGCGTGGGTGTGCATCGGATGCGACGACGAACCCCCGCCCCCGGCAGGCCACGACCCGTCGCCCTCTGCGCCCAACTCAGGAACCCCGGCGACCACGAGCGGGCCGCGCTTTGTGGATGTCGCGGAGGCGGCGGGGCTGCGCTATACCTGGGAGATCAAGGCGAAGCGCCCCCTCAATATCCTGCAGACCATCGGCAACGGCTGCGCCTTTCTGGATTACGACAACGACGGCAAACTCGATATTCTCCTCGTCGGGCCGAAGCTGGCCCTCTATAAGGGCGACGGCAGGGGGAACTTCACCGATGTCACCAAGGAGATGGGGTTGGCGGGGTTTTCAGGGGATTTTCGCGGCTGCGCGGTCGGCGACTACGATAACGACGGCTACGACGACATCTACATCAGCGGCTATCGGACCGGCCTGCTGCTGCACAATGAGGGGGGCAAACGCTTCCGGGATGTGACCAAGCAGGCGGGGATCGCGCCGCAGCCCTGGGGGACCTCCTGCGCCTTCGCCGACATCGATGGGGATGGGAAGCTCGATCTCTATATCGGCAACTATATCCAGTTCGGGCCGCAAGCGCCGCAGACTTGCGAACAGGGCGATGTCCGGACCGCCTGCAATCCCCAGGCGTACGATGCGGAGAAGGGCGTCCTCTACCGTAACCTCGGCGGGGGCCGGTTCCAGAATGTGACCACAGCCTGGGGGGCGGACAAGGCCACCGGTAAGACGCTGGGTGTCGCCTTCGCCGACTTCAATGGGGCGGGCCATCCCAGTCTGCTCCTGGCCAACGATCAGGCGCCGGGCAACCTGCTGCTCAACAGCGGGAAGCACTTCGAGGACATCGGCTCCTCCTCCGGCCTCTCCAACATGGACAACGGCAGGGCGCGGGCGGGGATGGGCGTGGACTGGGGCGACTACGACAACGACGGCAAACTCGACCTGGTGATCGCCAACTTCGCGCGGGAGATCAAGCCGCTCTACCACAACGACGGCAACAACCAGTTCACCGATACCTCCACCGCGCTCAAGCTGAACGAATCCCTCTTTCTGTCCGTGGGGTTCGGGGTGAAGTGGCTGGATTACGACAACGACGGCTGGCTCGATCTGATCCTCGCCAATGGGCACACGTCGGACAATGTGTTCGACTTCGACGGCACGGTCTCCTACCGGGAGAAGACCCACCTCCTCCACAACGAACAGGGCAAGCGCTTTACCGATGTGAGCGCCCAGGCAGGGCCAGACCTGACGAAGCCACTGGTGGGGCGCGGACTGGCTATCGGTGATTTCGACAACGATGGGCGCGTGGATGTGCTGATCGTGGACAGCGAGGGCACGCCGCTCCTGCTGCACAACCAGACCCCCGACCCCGGCCACTGGCTGTCGCTCAAGCTGGTCGGGACCCGGTGCAATCGAGACGGCATCGGCGCGCTGGTGCTGGCGACGGCGGGCGGGCACGGTCAGGTACGCCTCTGCCACACCGACGGCTCCTACCTCTCCGCCTCGGACCGACGGGTGCATCTCGGCCTGGGCAGCGCCACCTCGGCGGACATCACCGTGCAATGGCCGGACGGCCACAAAGATAGCTACAAGGGCGTTCCCGTCGACCAGCACGTCACCCTCCGCGAGGGCGACGCCCAGGCGCACGGCGAGAAGGCGCCCTGACCCCGGCGCTCAGCCCACGCCAAAGATATGCCGGTCCAGGTAGGCATTGCGGAACTTGCCCGCAGGATCGAAGGTCTGCAGCAGGTTGCGGAAGTCTGGCAGTTTCGGATAGAGCGCTTCCAGTTGCGCATGCGGCAGCGTGAACAGCTTGCCCCAGTGGGGGCGGGCATGAAACGGCGCGAGCTTCGCCTCGATCTCTCCCAGCAGCGCCGTAACGGCAGGCTCGTCCCGGAACCATGTGAAGTGGATGGCGACGCTGTCCTGCTGGTAGCAGGGGCTCATCCAGAGGTTATCTGCGGCGATGGTGCGCACCTCGGAGACCTGCACCAGCGGGACGATCTTCTCCCGCAACTCCCCCACCGCCTTAATGGCAGCGACGGCATGTTGCCGGGGCACAAAGTACTCGGCCTGCAGCTCCTCACCGGCGCTGGGCGTGTGGTCTATGCGGAAATGCGTCAGGCGTTCGTACCAATGACCAGGGATGCCCATCTGCTCGGTGCAGGGGTCTGCGGAGAGGCCCGGAATGGGATGCAGCCGGACGTCGGCGTACGTCGCCCCGAACAGGCGGAGCCTCAGGATGTCGTGATGGACGCCCGACTCCCGGCGTTTGAACCAGACCTGGTTGAAATCCGTGCCGCTCCAATCGGTGAAGAGGCTGACGCTATACGCGTGCGCCATGATCTCCTCGAAGTGGCTCTCCAGTTGCGCCAGGGGCAGGTTTTCGTACACCTCCTGACACACATGGTATGTCGGCGCGAGGTCCAGCGTCAACTTGGTGACCACCCCCAACCCGCCCAGTCCCACGACCGCCCCCAGAAACGTTTCGCCGTCCCGCTCCCGCGACAACTGCTTCACCTCGCCGTCGGCAGTTACGAGTTCCAGCGCCGAGACCGCCGTCGCCAGGTTGCCGTTGCCGACGCCCGAACCATGGGTCGCGGTCGCGCAGGCCCCTGCGACGGCAATATGGGGCAGCGAGGCCAGGTTGTGCAGGGCATAGCCCTGGCGGTGCAGTTCCGGGCAGAGCTGTCCATACGTGATCCCGCCCTCGACCGTCACCGTGTTGCGCTCGCGATCCCATGCCACAATCCGGTCGAAGTGCTCCATCGAGATCTGGTCTTCCGTCGTGTCCGCGACGCCATTGAAGGAGTGGCGTCTGCCGAGCGCCTTCACCTTGTTGGCATTGCGTACCAGATCCTGCACTTCCGCGACCGTCTTCGGCGCGTGCCGCCGGACCGCGCTATATTGGTAATTCCCTGCCCAATTGTTCATGCTTTCCCCTTGCCCCCGATTCTTCTCTCGCCCGTAAGGGGTGGCCCCCACCCCCTCCCCTCCCCCGGAACGGGAGAGGGGGGACTCTTTGCTGGAAAGTTTATTCTGTTTCTGAGCTTGCACGCTTGGGATGGAGAAGGGCTTGGTGTCGGATACGCTCCAATACTGTGTCCAACTGCTGCAAGACCTCCTCGTTCCGAAACCGGATTACCTGGTAGTCATTACCACGCAGGAAGGCTTCTCGCTCAGCATCGTGTTCCTGTTGCTCATCGTGGATGTCGCCATCCACTTCCACTACCAGACGGTACGAGGGAGCACAGAAATCCACGACAAACCCTTCTGTCGGATACTGGCGTCGAAACCCGATGCCTGCCAACTGATGTCCTCTTAACGCCGCCCAGAGGACCTTCTCTGCCGGGGTCATTCTGCGCCTCAGATCCTTCGCACATTGCTGTATCACCGGAGAGACCCCTCGCACCCGTTTTCGTCCCTCAGCCACCTCAACCTCCCATTCCATCCCAATGCAACCCATCGCATATATACCCGATCTCAGACTACAGCCCCCCCTCTCCCATTTATGGGGGATGGGGTCGGGGGTGGGGGCCACAACCCTACAGCAACATCACCTCCACCGCATCCAGGTAGGTCAGTTCGGGATCGTCCGCGAGATCGGAAGCCCGTTCGCCCGCAAGGAGACGCAACAGAACGCGGAACAGCGCTTTCCAGCGGTCGGGGGTGTTGGGGGCGTGGAGGAGGGGAGTGAGTTGGGCTGCCAGCGCCTCGGTCTGCCCGGTGGCGAGCGCCTCTTGGACTGCCTCGAAGAGGGGACGGGATTGGTCCATGTTCTCGCCTCCGTCCTGTCGGTAGGAGAGGTACGCCTGCATCGCCTGCTGCCTTGCCTGTTGGGAAGCCTGGGTGTTCCCCACCTCCCGCTCCAGGTCGTGCAGGATGTCGAAGGCTTTCCACGGCTGGCTGGAGTGTCCGAACGGGGCATCGCACGCTATCGCCC
>Ga0070734_10003326_pt1 | contig 17084 bp, 14 predicted proteins | sample Coa_R1_8_FD_66444 | JGI IMG/M metagenome (GOLD analysis project Ga0070734, IMG submission 66444) | Surface soil microbial communities from Centralia Pennsylvania, which are recovering from an underground coalmine fire - Coalmine... | ecosystem: Environmental > Terrestrial > Soil > Unclassified ... | reverse complement strand
CATCAAGTCGCTCAAGAAAGCCGTGCGCCGCGAACCGGCGCTTGCGGCCGCATGGCTCGCACTCGCCGATCAGCTGGACCTTGCCGGTGATGCTGCAGGCGCCGACGAGGCGCGCGCGCGCCATCTCAAGGCAGCGACGAACGATCCCGAACTTATCGGCGCCGCCGCCGCACTGTGCGAAAACAAGCTCGCGATTGCCGAACGCCTGTTGCGCGAGCGCCTGAAGCGCCAGCCAACGGACATTGCCGCGATCCGCATGCTCGCAGAAACTGGTTGCCGCCTGGGCCGCTACGCCGATGCCGAGCTTCTGCTCAAGCGCTGCCTCGAACTTGCGCCCGGCTTCACGGCGGCACGTCACAATTATGCGACTGTGCTTCATCGCCTCGGAAAATTCGAAGCCGCGCTTTCCGAAACCGCGCGCCTCCTGAAGGACGAGCCCAGGAACCTCGGCTATCGCTCGCTCGAAGCCGCATTGCTCGGGCGGATCGGTGACTACGCGCGCGCCATCGCGGCCTACGAGGAACTGCTCGCCAAGGCGCCGGAGCAGCCGAAGGCCTGGCTCAGCTTCGGTCATGCGCTTCGCGCCGTCGGCCGGCAGGAGGATGCTGTTGCCGCTTATCGCAAAAGCATCGCGCTCCTGCCTTCGTTCGGCGAGGCCTGGTTCAGCCTCGCCAATCTGAAGACCGTGCGGTTCGATCCGGACGAAGTCGAAGCGCTGCGAAGAGAGAGCGCGCGCAGCGATCTCGACGACGAAGACCGGCTTCATCTTCATTTCGCCCTCGCCAAGGCATTCGAGGACGAAAGGAACTACGCGGACAGTTTCGCGCACTATGCGAAGGCCAACGCCATTCGGCGTGGCCGCGCCTATTACAATTCGGAGAGCACGAGCGAACAGGTCCGCCGTGCGAAAGCGCTCTTTACAGAGGAATTTTTTCGTTCGCACGATGGCGTTGGTGCCGCAGCGCCTGATCCCATATTCATTGTCGGCTTGCCGCGCGCGGGCTCAACTCTGGTCGAACAAATCCTTTCAAGCCATTCGGCCATCGAAGGCACGATGGAGCTTCCCGACATCATTGCCGTTGCGCAGCGTCTTGGCGGCCGCCCGAGGAAGGACGAGCCGTCGCTTTATCCGGAGGTCCTCGCACGCCTTCCGCGCGATGAGTTTGCGCGCCTCGGCGAAGACTATCTCGCGCGTACCCGCGTCCAGCGCCGGCTCGGCCGGCTCTTCTTCACCGACAAGATGCCGAACAATTTTTTCCATGTCGGCTTGATCGCGCTCATTTTGCCGAATGCGAAGATCATCGATGCGCGCCGCCATCCGCTCGCGTGCTGCTTCTCGGCCTTCAAGCAGCACTTCGCGCGCGGGCAGAACTTTGCCTACGACCTCGAAGATCTTGGCCGCTATTATCGCGACTATGTGGCGCTCATGGCGCATTTCGACGCAGTGTTGCCCGGACGCATCTATCGGGTCATTCACGAGCACCTCGTCCAGAACCCGGAAATCGAAATCCGCCGTCTGCTCGCCTATTGCGGCGTGCCGTTCGAGGAATCCTGCCTTGCTTTTCACCAGACCGACCGCGCCGTGCGCACCGCGAGCTCGGAACAGGTGAGGCAGCCGCTCTCGACCGAGGGTCTCGAGCAATGGAAGCACTTCGAGCCCTGGCTCAGGCCGCTCAAAGAGGCGCTCGGGCCGGTGCTGGAGTCTTGGCCGGACGCGCCGCCGTTCACCGGAATTCCGTGACGTTTTCTTGACGGCCCGGCGGGCGCGCGTTCAATATCGAATCAAGGGCAAGAGCGATCCTTTGGATCGCGAGGGGCGTTCACATGTCGAGACGTACTGCCGCAAGGCGGGGGAGGCGCATCGCGCTCGCACCTGCGCTTTTGGCCACGACCGCTTTGGTCGGGATTCCGCGCGCGCACGCGCAGATCGAAACCGTGGTGGTCACCGCAGAAAAGCGTACGGAAGATCTGCAGAAGGTCGCCTTCAGCATCACCGCACTCGGGCAGGAAAAGCTCACCCAGCTCGACATCCACAATTTCAACGACTACGTCGCCTATCTTCCGAGCGTGACCTTCACGGTCGGTCAGCCCTCCGGCGGCGGCAATGGCGCGGGCGGTTTTGCTACCGTCACCATGCGCGGCGTTTCGACCGGCAATGACGGCAATCACTCAGGCTCGCTGCCGACGGTCGGCGTCTATCTCGATGAAGAACCGATCACGACGATCGGCGGCACGCTCGACGTCAACACTTATGACGTCCAGCGCGTCGAAGCGCTCGAAGGCCCGCAAGGCACGCTCTATGGCGCCAGCTCGGAAGCCGGCACCATCCGCATCATCACCAACAAGCCGGATCCAAGCGCGTTTTCGGCGGCGTTCCAGGCCGAAGGCAACGCCCTCGATCATGGGACGCTCGGCGGCTCGATCCAGGGCTACGTCAACCTGCCCATTTCCGAGAACGCAGCCGTCCGCCTCGTCGCCTGGGACGAGCACGATGGCGGCTTTATCAACAATGTGCACGGCACACGCTTCTTCCCGACTTCGGGCGTGACATTGGACAACGCCGCGCTCGTCCGTAACAACTACAACACCGTCGACAAATACGGCGCGCGCGCCGCGCTCGGCATCGATCTCAACGAAAACTGGACCGCGACCGCCTCCATCATGGGCCAGGTCGAAGACAGCAATGGCATCTTTGGCTTCGATGCCACGCTGCCGAAGAAATTCGAGGTCCAGCACTTCTTCCCCGAATACACGCACGATCATTGGTACCAGGCCGCACTGACCGTCCAGGGCAAGGTCGGCAGTCTCGATGTCACCTATGCCGGTTCCTACATGCAGCGCTGGGTGCACGATCTGTCGGACTACACCGACTACGGCTTCTGGTACGACAATCTCTATCCGGCGTCCTATTTCGGCAATTATTTCTATAACAACGGCAGCGCGCCGATCCCGCCGGCGCAGCACATCGATGCCCGCGACGAGTTCAGCAAGATGAGCCATGAGCTCCGCGTCTCGTCAGACTCGAAGGGCCCGCTGCACTGGGTGGGTGGACTCTTCTACGAGCGGCAGACGCATTGGATCCTGCAGGATTATCTGATCGACAATCTGGCGAATTCGACCTGGGTTCCCGGCTGGCCTAACACCATCTGGCTCACCGATCAGGATCGTGTCGACCGCGACTACGCGGCCTTCGGCGAAGTCAGTTACGACATCACGCCGCAATTGAATGTCACCGGCGGGGCCCGCGTCTTCGCGGCCGCCAATTCCATCGAGGGCTTCTTCGGGTTCAGTGACGAATTCAGCACCCATACGGGCGAATTCAAGTGCTTCCGCGCCGCGAATAACTTTCACAACGCGCCGTGCATCAATCTCGACAAAAGCGTCAAGGAGTCGGGCTGGACCCACAAGCTTTCGGCCAAATACCAGATCGACGACGACCGGATGGTCTATGCCACCTGGTCGACCGGATTCCGCCCGGGCGGCATCAACCGCCGTTCCGGACCGACTTACCCGCCTTACCACTCCGACAAGCTCACGAATTATGAAATCGGCTGGAAGACCGCGTGGCTCGACCACTCTGTCATCTTCAATGGGGCCCTCTTCATGGAGGATTGGGCAAACGTCCAGTTCTCGGAGCTTGACGCGAACTCCTTCACCGTGATTCGCAATGCCCGCTCGGCGCACATCAAGGGCATCGAGGCCAATGTCGAATACACGCCGATCGAAAACCTCACTTTCTCGGCGGCGGGCGCCTACATCGATGCCCATCTCGGGCCTTATTTCTGCGGTTTCAACAACGCATTCGTCTGCCCGAGCGTAGCCGACCCATTTCCGCCTGAAGCACCTGCTGGCCAACAGCTTCCCGGTTCATCGAAATACAAGTTCAACCTGACCGGTCGCTATCAGTGGCACACCTTCGCGGATCTGCTCGCGCATGTGCAGGCGTCTATGGTGTACCAGTCGAGTGAGTGGCCTGATCTGCGCAATGGTGCGCCAGATCCGCTCATCGGTGGACAATTCGATCCCGTCCGGTCTCTGCTCGGCAAACAGAGCGGGTTCACGATCCTGAATCTCTCGACCGGCGTCGAGCGCGATAACTGGTCGCTCGAGTTCTTCATCAAGAACGTGACCGACACCACCGGCGATCTCTACAAATTCACCGAATGTGCGACCCAGGTCTGCGGCCACGAGCCTTACATCGTGCCGGTCACGCCGCGCATGTTCGGCCTGCAGTACTCGATGAAGTTCGATTGATCGCCAGAAGAGCGTAACAAAACATGTCATGGCCCGCGCATGCGGGGGCCATGACAGTGGTGTGGTCATTGGCAAAACGTGACCATCTGCCCCGCGACCGAACTCGTCTTGCACTTCGGCGCCATGAGGGAATCCGATTTCGCACGCTCGGCGTCGCTCCGTCTCTTTGCGAGATCCGCCCGGCACTTTGCGTAAGCATCCGTTTCGGGAACGGCGCCCTTTGCCCGGCACTGCGCATCATCTGCCGCGGCAAGGGACGCGGCGCGCTCCTCCGCGCTTTCCGCACTGCAGCCGGCAATCGCCATCAGCAATGCGCAGGCGAAGATTGCTCGCATCATCTCTCCCCCGAGGTGCCGCTCTGCGCTAAAAGCGGGCCCCAGCCTACATCAGGATGAGCGCGCAGTGAGTTCGGCAACGGTAGAGAAAGGTCCCGCGGCAGAACCGCGGCAATCCACCTTTCTCGTCATCGCAGGCTCGACCGCGGGCACGATCTTCGAATGGTACGACTTCTTTATCTTTGGCTCGCTGACGACCGTCATTGCCGCACACTTCTACTCCAATGTCGGCGAGGCGCGTGCTTTCCTCTTCGCGCTTCTGACCTTCGCCGCCGGCTTCGCGGTGCGGCCGATCGGCGCTCTGGTCTTCGGCCATGTCGGCGATCGTGTCGGCCGCAAGCGCGCCTTCCTGATCACGATCTCGTTCATGGGCCTCGCGACATTTTCGATCGGTCTGCTGCCCGATTATCGCGCGCTCGGTGTCACCGCAGCGTTCATCCTCATTGGCTTGCGCTTCCTGCAGGGCTTCGCCGTCGGCGGTGAGTATGGCGGTGCGGCGATCTATGTCGCCGAGCATGCTTCCGCGAAATCGCGCGGCCTTGCCACCAGCTGGATCCAGATCTCCGCGAGCGTCGGCCTGGTGCTCGCGCTCGGCGTCATCCTCGTCACCCGCACGCTTTTGGGCGAAACCGTATTCGCCGCCTGGGGCTGGCGGCTTCCGTTCCTCGGCTCGGTGCTGCTTCTCATCCTCTCCGTCTGGATCAGGCTTCGCATCGCCGAGTCGCCTGTCTTCAGGAAGCTCGAGGAAGAGAACCGGCGCGCGCGTCAGCCGCTCGCCGAGGCTTTCCTGCGCTGGCCAAACCTGAAACTCGTGCTTCTCGTCCTCGTCGGGCTTCTCATGAGCCAGGGCGTCGTCTGGTACACCGCGGAATTCTACACGCTGTTCTTCCTGCAGAACGTGATCAAGGTCGATGCGGTGACCGTAAACCTGCTCCTTCTGGTCGCAAGCGCCATAGGAATTCTTCTGCACGGTGTCTTCGGCTGGATCTCCGATTTCATCGGCCGCAAACCCGTCATGCTTTTTGGTCTTGCGCTCGCGGCGCTCACGTTCGTGCCGGCCTTTCCCTGGCTTGCCGAAGCCGCCAATCCCGCGCTGACCGAGGCGGCCGCGCGTTCGCCGGTGACCGTGTCTGCCGATCCCGCCAACTGCTCGCTGCAATTCGATCTCGTCGGCAAGACGAAGTTCGTCTCGGCCTGCGATATCGCCAAGAGCGCGCTCGCCAATGCCGGCATTCCGTACCTGAACAAAGTGGCGGCGGGGCCAACGACCGTCGTGACCGTCGGCGACAAGAAGATCACGAGCCCCGACGGACGCGGCCTCTCGGCCGCTCAACTGAAAGCGGCCCGCGCATTGTTCGAAACAAAGTTGAAATCTGCGCTCGCCGCGGCAAGCTACCCGCTCAAGGCACCGAAAGCGGATGTCGACGAAGCGCGCGTGCTCGCGATCCTTGTGCTTCTGATCGGAGCTGCCGCCGCGCTCTATGGGCCGCAGGCTGCCGCGCTGGTCGAATTTTTCCCGGCGCGTATTCGCTACTCGGCGCTCTCCTTGCCCTATCACGTCGGAGTGGGCTGGTTCGGCGGCTTTCTTCCCGCGATCGCATTTGCTCTCGTGACCGCCACCGGAAACATCTACGCGGGCGCCTGGTATCCCGCGATCGTCGCTGCGATCGGCTTCTTCGTTACCCTCTTCTTCCTTCCCGAAACGCGCGGCCGCGACATCTCTGTTTGATCTCGATCAACGCGCGTTGCGCCGGATCCCGTACCAAGGTGGGAAAGGGAGTCCGGGATGTCGCTGGTGGAGATCGCGCGAAAGCATGTGGAAGCGGCGCTGGCAGAAGCGCGTGCAAGCGAGTCCGGGGCCGAAGCGCTCGGCCGTCACATCGTCGATGCCGTGATCGCCCATTGGCGGAAGACCCGCGAGCTCGAAGACATCCGCCGTGAGCTTCAGTTCATGGTCGACACCATCGACCCCGACACCGACTTCGTCTTCATGCGGCCCTAAAAAATTTCGTCATGGCCGGTCGGCGACGTCAGTCGCCGTGCCGACACGCCTTCGCTGCGCTCCGGGCGGTCGGCCATGACGTTTGAATGGGCTTGATGATCCGCAATCTTTGCACGCGAGCGAAATTCGCGCTTCACTCAGATCAGAGAAACAACAGGAGCAACCCATGCGCGTGTGGGAAATCGAGGGATCCTTCGGCCTCGACCATCTGAAACTCGCCGAACGGCCCAGGCCCGCCCCCGCCAAAGGCGACGTGCTCCTGAAGATGAAAGCCGCCTCGCTCAATTATCGCGATCTCCTGACCGTCAAAGGCATGGGCGGCGGCTTTCCGCTGCCGCTCATTCCCTTCTCCGATGGTGCCGGCGAGGTGGTCGCGGCGGGCGAGGGCGTTACCCGCGTGAAAGTCGGCGATCGCGTCTGTCCTTCCTTCTTCCAAACCTGGATCGAAGGTCCGGTCGCCGATTACAGCCGCGCCAAGGCGCTCGGCGGCACGGCGCAAGGCGTGCTGCAGGAGTTCTTCGCGATCGATGCCGAAGGTGTCTCAAAGGCGCCCGCGAATCTTTCCTGGGAGGAAGCAGCGACGCTGCCTTGTGCCGGCCTCACCGCCTGGCGCGCGGTCGCGGTCGAAGCACCAGTCGGACCGGGAAACACCGTGCTGGTGCAGGGCACCGGCGGCGTCTCGATCTTCGCGCTCCAGTTCGCCAAGGCGATGGGTGCGTCGGTGATTGCCACCTCCGGCAGCGATGAAAAGCTCGCGCGCGCAAAGGCGCTCGGCGCCGATCACCTCATCAACTACAAGACCACGCCGAACTGGGGCGCGAAGGCGCGCGAGCTTTCCGGCGGCCGTGGCGCCGATATCGTGGTCGAAGTGGGCGGCGAGAACACGCTCGCGCAATCGATCGAGGCCGCCCGCGTGGGCGGCAGCATCGTCGTCATCGGCGTGCTCGGCGGTTTCGCGACGCCGTTCTTCATTCCGGCCTTTTTCGCCAAGAACCTGAAGATGATCGGCATCACGGTCGGCAGCCGCGCGCAGTTCGACGACATGGCGCGCGCGATCGAGAAATGGAAACTGAAGCCCGTCGTCGACCGCACCTTTCCCTTCGACAAGGTGCCCGACGCGCTCCGCCTGATGGAAGCCGGCGGCCACTTCGGCAAGATCGCGGTGACGTACTGAGGCGCACGATCGAGCACGACGGTTCCTGGACGCAGGCTTCTCACTGGCTCGCTGTCTTCACATCGAGCCAGTTGAAGTTCGAACCTTGCTGGATGAGACTCCAGGTATGGCCGCTGTCCACGTCGACGCGGTAGATTTCCCATGTACCGTCGGGCTGGGGCGCATCCCACTCGAGGAGACGGAATGTTCCCGAGGACGGCGGATTGGGGTCGGCAACCGGCATGAAAACGGTCGACGGACCACGGGCCCAGCTTTGTCCTGTCGACGTGTTCATCTTGACCACCACGTCGGGAATGTTATTGGCCCCTTTTACGATCGTAAATGCATAAGTCGCATCCCCGGAGCGTGAGCATCCAGCCAGCAATGCGATGGCGAGAACGGCGATGAGCGTAGCGCGCGTCATGAAATCCCCCTCGTTCGACGATCGACCTTAGAGCAACGCGCGCTGTTGCCGAAATCGGCCTTTCCACGCGTAAAGGCGGCGCCTACCCCAGCGCCGCATCGATCGCTTCGTTGAGCGCGGCATCGTCCGGCGTCGTGCGCGAGCCGAAGGTGCCGGCGATGCTGCCGTCCTTGTTGAACAGATATTTGTGGAAATTCCATTTCGGTGTCGCCGCTTCGCCGAGTTCCGCGCTCACCCATTTGTAGAGCGGATGCGCGTCGGCGCCGATCACGCGCTCTTTGGATGCCATCGGGAAATCGACGCCGAACCGCGTCTCGCAGAAAGTCTTGATCTCATTCTCCGTCCCCGGCTCCTGTGCGCCGAAATCGTTCGAGGGAACGCCGAGAACGACGAGGCCCTTGTCGCGTTTTTTCTTCCAGAGCTCCTCAAGGCCTGCATATTGCGGCGTCAGCCCGCACTGGCTCGCGACATTCACCACCAGCACCGCCTTGCCCTTGAAAGAGGACAGCGGCAGCGGCGCACCGTCGATGGTTTTGAACGAAAACTCATGCGCGCTGTTCGGCATGGAAACCTCCTCGATTGCGATCGGGGAGCTTATCCGCATTGGCTCCGATGTCTTTCACAAAAAACTCAAGCGATCTCCCCCGCCCTCTGGGCGGGGGCCGGGGGGTGGGACGCCAACGCTGAAACCTTGCCTATATCTGGCTCGGGAGTGATTTCCGCATCCCGCGCATCGAGTTTCGCTCGCACATCGGCATGGCGCACGGCGTCGAGTTTCCATCCCCACACGCACGCCCCGCCGAGCATGATGAAGAAGATGGGGCCCGCAAGGAACACCCATTGCAGGCCGTTGAGGGCAGCTGCAGTGTTGTGCGCGCCTTCGCTGGCGTTGAAACCCACGAAGGCGAGCAGCGGGAACGTCACCGAGATCGCGCCGGCGGCCGCGATCTTGGACGCGAAGGTGAGCACGGCATAAAGCAGGCTCATCCGCTCGCGGCCCTGGTGAAGACGGATCTCGTCTCCGACGTCGGCCATCATCGCATTCACCATCAGCCCGAAACCAGCGGCCATAAACCCGCACCAGAACATCACGGGAAGCGCAACGACGAAGCTTTGCTTCGGTACGACAAGGACACTCAGGAGTCCGAGAGAAAACGCCGTGGTCGTGACCATAAGGGTGACATGCTTCGAAAGGCGCTTGGCGATGCGCGCGGTAAGCGGCGCGCCCGCAACGCCGGCGATGATGTAGGCGAGCAGAAGCACCGTCGCGGTCTGGTTCGAAAAGCCCAGCACGCTGCGGAAATAGAAGAGGTACATCGCGCTCATCCAGCCGGGCCCCAGCGTGAGCGCCATCTGGCAGAAAAAGAGCCGGGCGACCTCGGGCTTCCTTACAATGTCAAGATAGTCGCGGAAGGTGGACTCCTCGCCGACGTTCCGGTTGAGCCGCTCGGGCGTGCCCAGGACGGTGATCGCAACGGTGACCGGCGCTAGCAGGATCACCAGCCATCCCATCGCCCGCACGCCGGCGCCATTGTCCATGCCGAGAAAAGGCGCTGCGATCGGAACGAGGAGCGCCACCACCGCCGCGATCACGCCGACGGCCGTGAGCAGTCCGAACACGCGCGAGCGTTCGTGATATTCGCGGGCGAGGGAGGCACTCCACGCCCATTGTGAAAGAATGAGGACGGAGTTTCCGACATAGAGAACGAACAGCCAGGTGAGGAGATAGGTGCCGCCGATTCCCTTTGGCGCCATGAACAGCATGTAGACCGCGAGCATCAGGATCGGCACGCCGCCTGCGAGCCAGACGCGATAGCGGCCGAACGCGGTCTCCGTCCGGTCCATCGCATGTCCGAGCACAGGATCGACGAAGAGATCGACGAGTCGAACCGTCGCCCAGACGAGCCCGATGGTGGTGAGCGGCACGCCGAGATGTCCGGCGAGATAGGGCGGCAGATACACGAACAGCGCGACGCCCAGCGCCGAGACCGGAAACGTCGCGATCGAAAAGGTGATGATCGAGACGAGGGAGAGCTTTCCTGACGTGGAATCGGCCGGCATGAACGGCGCCCCGTAGTGTCTGCTCTCTCATAGCAGACGCCGTCCTGTCCTTGGGGCAACGACGAAGCCAAAAAAACCGCGCGTGACGACGCAGGGGTCCGGAATCATGGACCAAAAGGACCGCGCCCGAATGAGTCCGGAATGTTATTCTCCGGTCCGGAGCGGGCGCGATGCAATCCTGGATCAGATCGGCGCAGGATCGGAAACTCGACCGCCTTGCTGCGGCGTATGCCGTGGCGGGGTGGTTGCTGGTCCAGGGCGCCTCGATCGCTTTTCCGCTGTTCGGAGCGCCGCAATGGGCGCTCCGCGCGCTGATTGCCGTCGCCCTGATCGGTTTCCCGTTGACCCTTGGTGTCGCGTGGCTCGTCGTTCCTCATCCTCACCGGTCCCAGGCACACGCGCATGCGAAACAAGCCGACACGACTCTGATCCTCTTGCTCGGCGCGCTGGTTTTTCTCTCGGTCGCGCAGCTTTCGTACGAGTTCTGGCGCGCGCCCTCGGCCTCCGGCCGACCGCAGCGAACGGCTTCTCCGGCGGCCGAGCTTCAGCCACCGCCGCTTCCCCCGGCCGCTTCCATTGCGGTCCTTCCCTTTCTCAACATGAGCGGAGATCCCAACAAGGAATATTTCAGCGACGGCGTTTCGGAGGAACTGCTCAACGATCTTGCCAATGTTCCGGACCTGCAGGTAGCAGCCCGCACCTCGTCTTTCGTGTTCAAGGGCCGCAGCGAAGATATCCGGCAGATCGCGCGCACGCTCAATGTCCGCGCCGTGCTCGAAGGCAGCGTGCGCGAAAGCGGCTCGCACGTCCGCATTACCGCCCAGCTGATCAATGCTGCCGATGGCTATCATCTCTGGTCGCAGACCTACGATCGCGATTTGAGCGACATTCTGGTGGTGCAGGACGATGCCGCGCGCGCGATCACCGCGGCGCTCACCAACAAGCTGCTCGGCCACGAAACAGACCGCGCCTTGCGCAAGCCGATGAGCATCGATCCCGAGATCTACCGCAAGTACCTGGAAGCGAGATCGCAATATGCGCTGAAGACGGACGCAGGCGACCAGAAGGCGATCGCGCTTCTGAAGATCGTTACGGCACGTCAGCCGGATTTTGCGCCCGCTTTCACGGCGCTCGGACTTGCCTACATTCATCGCGCCGAATTGCAGGAGGATCCCGCCGCACTAAACGGCGCGGATTCTGCGCTTCAGCGCGCGCTCAGCCTCGATCCGGACAGCCCTGACGCTTTATCGGCCCAGCTTACGTTGAAGCTCCAGCAATGGGATTGGGATGCGGCAGCGAAGAACGCCCTGCGTTTGCAGACCATCAGTCCGCACGGATTGGCGACGCTGACGGGGCTCGAGTTCTACTATGTCGCTCTCGGCTTCGTGGATCGGGAGATCGAAGTCCAGCGGGAGCTCATTGCGCGCGATCCGCTCGATTTCGTTGACCTCAATAATCTGGCCGCGGCGCTCGATACGGAAGCGAAATACGCGGACGCCGCGATTGCGGCGCAGGCCTCTCTGCGCCTGAGGCCGGACCGGCCGCTGGCGCTCTACACGCTGTGTCTTGCCGATGCTGGTCTCAACCGGCAAAAGGAAGCGCAAGCTTTGGCGAAAAGGCTGACCGAGCTGAAGGAACCCGGAGCATCCGATTCCTGCGGTGTGCGGATCGCCGCCGCATCCGGCCAGCTTCAGGACGCGTCGCGCCTCGCGGACAAATTGGCGAAAGAATTTCCGTCTTTTGTCCTCGACGAAACGAGCATCGGCGATGCCTTTGCCGTGTGCGGCGACATGAAAGACGCACTCGTCTGGTATGAGCGCGGTTACGATCGGCGCAACCGGGACCTTTTTGCCACCCAGTTCGCACCCACCACGCCGCCCGCCCTGCTTGAGACAGAAGGTTGGAAAGCACTGATGCAACGGCCGCTTGCGAGAGATTGGATGGCCGCGCGCGATCGCGCTCTGAAGGAATTGAAGGGCTGAGCCCTGATTTTGCGCTTTTCATGGACCTGCGCGCACAACCGGGAATAGAATGTACGTGGGCCGGACGGGCATTGCCGATCGCTTTTGAGCGGCGTTCTGAAGACGGCTCGTCACACGCATTGGGGGGCGACGCACATGACCGAGACACGCAGGAATCTTTTCAAGACGTCGGTACTTTCGATCTTCGGCGCGATGACAGGCACGGCGATCGTCAGCGCCGCGGCGCGCGCGAAGTCGGACGCCGATGAAGGCCTCGGCCCAATTCTCGTGAGGGCAAAGGAGGGTCTCTACCTCCTCGAGCCGAAGGAGAATGGTGACATGCGCGTCTACGAAATCACTCTCGAACGCGATGCCGTTCTGCCGCCCAACCTCAATCCGCACACGATCGCTCAACAGCGCGGCGTCACGATCAAGGCGTTCGACGGATCGCGCGATCTTCGCATCCATGACGACAAGGCGCTGGAAGTGAAGGACGGGATCGTCGGGCGCGCTGCGATCAAGGCGATGAAGATGTCGGACGCCAGCTGGACAGAAATCGAAATGAAGGAATTCGCCTGGATCGAGCACTGGCCCAGCGGAAACAAATAGGCCTGTGACCGAACTCGTCTTCGTTGTGAAGGCATCGAAGTTCTGCAACCTTCGATGCCTTTATTGTTACGAGCACCGCGAACTGCATCTCCGCGACCGGATCGGCGAAGCCACTCTGGTGCAGTTATTTTCCGGGATCGATGCCTTCGGCGAAAAGCTGCAGGGCCTTGGGATCTCGCCGCGCTTTTCCTTCGTCTGGCACGGAGGAGAGCCGTTGCTGCTTCCGCCCGAATTCTATCGGGGCGTTGAGGCGATGCAGTCCCGGCTCATCCAGAAATTCCCGTATCGCAACGGCGTTCAGACGAACCTCTATCGAGGCACGGGCGAAAGCGTCGCCTGGTGCCTTTCGAGAGGCTGGCAGGTCGGCGTCTCCATCGATTTCGCGAATGAGGTCCGCGCTACGGCTGGTGCGAAAGAGTCGAATGAAGAGGTCCTGAGAACCGCGGAATCCTTGCACGAGTCCGGCGCAAGCTTTGGCGTCGTGTCGGTTCTGGGCAGGCACAACCGCGATGTTCTGCCCGGCGCCTATGATTGGATCGAACGGTTTGCGGCCGGCTGGCGGATCCTGCCGGTATTTTCGGGAGGACCCGACGAATCGATGGAACGTTTCGCACTCGCACCATCGGAGGTTTCCAGCGTCCTGTTGGATCTGATGCAAGTCCGCGCGCGTGCACGACGGCATGTGCGGATCGATCCGCTCGATGATTACATAAGGTCGGCGGTCCTGAAGATCGTCGGCGAGAAATCGCCTGGGCCTCCTCAGCGCGAACTCCTCGACAATGTCTATGTCGTCAACGTCAATGGCGATGTGTTCACGCGGCCTTTCGCCTACGCTTCTGAGTATTGTATCGGCAACATCAACGACGCCGGCCTGTTCGATCTGCTCGAGGGCGAAGGTTACGCCAGGTGCAAGGCAGCGGTCCTGCGGCGGAAAACCGGGAACTGCGTCTCGTGCCGTCATGCCGGCTATTGCGATACCGCTCCCGTGCACGAGCATGGGTCGATCCTCATGATCGATGGCCGCGAGCGCTGCGCCGTGCCGCAGCTCGCCATCGAAGCGGTCGAGGCGATGCTGCGTGCGGCTGACGTCCATCCGGCGACCATCGGCGCGTGGGCGCGCGAATGGCTCGAGGCCGCCTGAAGCGTCAGGCGGCGATTTTCGCCGGCGTCCGGAATGCGCGTCGCACCACATAAGCGAACGTGAAATAGAACGTGACGCCGATGATTCCTGCTGCCGCGTCGGCCGCGAGCATCCCGTTCGAGCCGCCATGCGTCTGGCCCCAGCCATCGATCAGGGTCTGGTAGGCGATCGGGATGTTCGAGAACCCGGCGAGGATATTGTACTTCGTTGCCGCAGCGCCGCGGCCAATCGATTCGAGCACCACGCCGCCCCAGGCCGCATAACAGAGGCCTGACACCGCATTGTAGGCGAGGGTGAAGAGCACGAACATCGCGGGTGTCCGCGGCGCAAGCGCCATCACGATTGCAACCGCCGCCAGGAGCAGACCGAAGAGGCAATTGATGGTCTTGCGGTCCATGCGATCCGCCGCGTAGCCGCCGAGCAGGCATCCGGCCATCGAAACGACGCCGCCGAGCACGCCGTTCACCAGCGCCACGAGATCGGCCGAAGCGCGCCAGTCGCCCGCCACCGCCGACCAGAGGTTGGAGGCGCCGGCCACGCCGATCGGGAGCAGCATCAGCACCCCGACGATCACCCCTTCGCGCGAGGCGAGGATGGAAACCACGTCGCGCCATACGTTCCTGAGGCTCTCGACATAACGCCGGCTGCGATGGGACGATTCCGGTTCCGCGATAAAGGGCAGCGCCAGCGCGCCGGCAAAGCAGATCGCGCCGAGCACCGCGCCCGACACCCAGCTCGCTGCCACGTGCTGCACCAGCCAGAGACCCGCGCCGCCGCCGAGGCCGGTGCCGCCGAGATTGCCCGCCTGGCTCCAGCCGCCGGCGCGGCCTTTTTCCTCTTCCGAAGTCGCATGCGCCATCAGGCTGTCGGCGGCGAGGGCATTCAGTCCCGTCGCCACGCTGAAGAGGACGACAAGGAGCTCGATGAGCCCGAGATGGGCGCTCGTGGGCGCAATGAGCGCGGTCGCAAGCACGAGCAGTCCGGTCACCGCCGCCGACAGGAAATACCAGCTCCGGATGGTGAGCGTGGTGTCGACCAGCGGACCGAAGACGAATTTCCACGTTTGCGGAAACAGGCTCCATGCCACGAGCCCCGCGATTGCGGCGACAGACACGCCATGATGTGCGAGCAGATAGGCGAGCGTCACCACCACGTAACCATTGGTGACTCCGAGCGGCAGGAACAGAATGAGGAACAGCACGGGATGCGCTGTCCGCTCGGGCGCGACATGTTCGGGCAAGAGGGGTCCTTTTTTCTATCTCTCGCGGAGAACCGCGCCGCGGTCAAACCCAAAAGGCTGAGCGACTACCCATGGTTTTCCTCCCCCGTTGCGAAGCAACGGTGGGAGGTGCCCGCGCGCAGCGCGGGCGGAGGGGGGGCTATCCGAGGGTCAACACGCCATAGCGTTTGAAGCGTGCTACCTAGCTTCGACTGGAGAAGGGGCTCTCCCAATGTCGGCCTTTCAGCACATGGTCACGCTGTTGTCGTTCGTGCTTGCGCTCGCGGTCGCGCACCAGCTCCTAAGCATCGTCGAGATCGTCCGCGCCGGCCAGCGCGTGAGTCTCTCTGCCGTTCACGCGCTTTGGATGGTCAACGCCTTTCTGCAGGTAATCGGCTGGTGGTTCGGCATCTGGGACCTCAGAGACGTGAAGGATTGGCCCTTCGTTTCGGTAATGGCAAATTTTGCGGCGGTCGTCTGCGTGTTCCTTGCAATCGCTTTTGTCTGCCCGCGAATCCCGGAATCGGGCAAGTTCGACCTCTGGAAATTCCACCTGCAGAACAGGCGGCGCTACGCACTTTTCATTGCTGTCACCAACGCGCTCGCGATCGCGGTATCGCTCTATTACGGCAGCGCCTATGGTGTGCCCGGGCAGACGCTCGAGGCGGCGTTCATGGCCCTCATCCTCCTCGGCGCGCTGGCGGCAATGGCGTTTTCGTCGACGTCGGCGCAATGGCTCTCGGCGTTCGCAAGTCTTGGTGGCACCATCCTCTTCTTCGTGGTCGCCGACCCCATCCTGAAATCCGGCTAGCACCCAATTCCACCATGGCCGCCTGTCTGCGCGAACCAGCGGCCGCACCCGCTACCGCGAGTTGGGCATGCGCCGTGGCGCAATCCATGTTCTAATCACGTGGGGATTCGGGGCTTTCGCTATGCAAAACATCGGCATCTCGCTTGTTGCGGCATCGGTTTTGGCTTTGTCCGGGACCGCGAACGCCGCATCGCATGAGACGGCCGCCGTGCAGAAAGTCGTGCGGCAAATCAACGTGGCGGGCGAACTGCCGAAGGGGTGCGATGCCTCAACGGCGATTATCGACGAGTTCGCGCCGTTCGCGTGGAGCAACTGGACCGAGTGGCTGGACGCGCTCGGCAAATATAACACCGCGAACGCCATTACCGGCCAAAAGCTCGGCCGCGTGAAATTCCGTCACGTGAATATCGACGGCGATCATGCCTACGTGGTGACGTCGGGGCTTATCACCTACAGGCAGTCCGGCCACGCGCACAGCGAGCGGGGTATGGAGACTCTTGCGCTCGAGAAGGGCGCCTCCGGCTGGTGCCCCAAATCGTCGATCTGGCTTGGCAAGACGGGCGCGGATGCCGGCGCGGAAGCCAGTGCGATCGGCGATGTGGTGACAACATTCGCATCGCTGAAGCCGGACTCGGCACCCCCGCCGACAGCAATCACCGATGAATTCCCACCCTACACCTGGCAAGGCGCGAACGCCGCGGCGGACTGGCATGCTGGCCTCGAAAAAATGATCGCTGTCGAACACGGCTCTGAAAGCGATCTCGTGCTCACGCCGGGCAAGCCGGTCACGCTCAGCGTCAATGGCAACAAGGCGTACGGCGTCTATCCGACCGTGATCCATTTCAAGAACAACGGCAAAACGGAAGTCGAGCACGGCACATTCGCGTTCGCCTTCGAGAAGAGCGGCGGCGCGTGGCACATCGGCTCGTGGGCCTGGGCGACGGATTGATTCCATTTACTACCGCGCGGCGAGAAGAGGGGCGCCGACGCGCCAGCCGCGCAGGCTTGGCCCAAACACAGCCACCAGCACCACCGCGATCGCGGAATAGAGCAGCGCCTCGATCTCGACCGCGTTGTAGACCTTGGCCGAGAACATCAGGTTCGACACCGCGTG
>Ga0070734_10003325_pt1 | contig 17094 bp, 21 predicted proteins | sample Coa_R1_8_FD_66444 | JGI IMG/M metagenome (GOLD analysis project Ga0070734, IMG submission 66444) | Surface soil microbial communities from Centralia Pennsylvania, which are recovering from an underground coalmine fire - Coalmine... | ecosystem: Environmental > Terrestrial > Soil > Unclassified ... | reverse complement strand
ACCCATGGCGGATGAAATCGCCGAGCGCCTGGAGATGCCGGTGGAGAAGGTCCGGGCCATCCTCAAGATCGCCCAGGAGCCCATCTCCCTGGAAACCCCCATCGGCGAGGAAAAAGACAGCCACTTGGGCGATTTCATCGAGGATAAGGACGTCATTTCGCCCGCCAACGCGGCGGCTTTCGTGCTGTTGCAGGAGCAGATTTCCAAAGTATTGGGCACCCTCAAGGAAAGGGAAGCGGAGGTCCTTCGCCTGCGCTTCGGCCTGAACGACGGTTATCCGCACACGCTGGAAGAGGTGGGCAACACCTTCAAGGTCACCCGCGAGCGCGTCCGCCAGATCGAGGCCAAGGCCCTGCGCAAATTACGGCACCCCTCGAGGAGCCGTAAGTTGAAGGGATACCTGGACTAAGAGGCAAAAACCAAGACGGGCTGAAAGGGCGTGCCCCCTGCAGGGGGCGCGCCCTTTTTATTTCCGCTTCCCGTTACCCGCAAGTAACAGATTTATTTCCCCCGACGCTTGATATGTTCCCCGCCCCGCCCGCAAATTAGTCCCATTCAAACCAAGGAGGCCATGATGTCGAAAAGGACTTACGCGGTGTTGGGCGCGACCGGCCATATCGGCCATGTCATTACGGAAAAACTTTTGGAAAGGGGCCACACGGTCCGGGCCCTCGGACGGGATGAAAAGAAATTGTCCGCTTTGAAAGTCAAGGGCGCCCAAATATCGTCACCCGCCATTGATGACGCCGGGGCCATGACCGAAGCTTTCAAGGGCGCGGATGGAGTTTTCGTGCTAATCCCGCCTTCTTACACTGCGGAGGATTTCTCGAATTTCCAGGACCATGCGGGCGAAGCCATTGTGCAAGCCATCTCGAAATCGGGTGTGAAATATGTCGTCCATTTGAGCTCCATCGGCGCCGAACTTCCCGGCGGCACAGGCCCTATCGCGGGCCTTTACCGGCAGGAACAAAGATTGAACAAGCTTTCCGGGATCAATGTCCTTCACCTGCGCCCCAGCGCCTTCATGGAGAACGAATATTTCGCCTTGTCGCTCATCAAGGGAAAAGGCATCAATGGCTCGGCCAATCCCTCGGACTTTCCACTGCATCGTGTGGCCACGAAAGACATTGGGGCGAAAGCCGCTGAATTGCTCGACCGGCTCGAATTCAACGGACACGGGTTCCTCGATTTCACCGGGCCCAAGGAATACAGCATGAAGGAAATGACGGCCGCCTTGGGCAAGGCCCTCGGCAAACCGGACCTGGCTTACGTCCAGTTCTCGTTGGAGGACGCCCGAAAGAGCATGCTGGGAAACGGAATGAAGCCCAAATTCGTGGACCTTTTCATCGAGATGTACAAGGCCGGCGGCGAAGGAAAGCTGCATCCCAACCAAACCTTGACCGCGGAGCACCGGGGCAAGACGACGGCGGAAGAGTTCGCGGAAGATTTTACGGCTGTTTACAACCAGTCCTAGAGAGGCCCTTCAGCCCGGTCTTTAAAGGCGGGCCCCCAAGGCCCGCTTTTTTTGTTATCCTTCATTCCAATCCCAGCAGGATTTTGACTCCAAGGAGACTTCCGTGCCCCTTTCCGGTCCCGGTTTTACCGCAGGTCCCGACGTCCCAAAGGAACAAGAAAAACGCGCCAAGAAGCTGGTCCACGGATGGAAAAGGGCGAAAAAGTCGAAAGTCTTCGCCCGGGGAGGCCAAAGGGTCGAGAAGGTCCTGAGCCGGTTCCCCCGGAAAATGTGGGACTTCAAGCCGGCCGAGCAACATTGGTGTGTCGGGGAAGTGCTTTGGCACCTGGCCGACCAGGAAGCCAACCTCTATTTCCGGCTTCGCAAGGCGGTGGCCGATCCGGGCGGCAGTGTGCCCAGTTGGGACCAGGAAACTTGGGCTAACCGCACGAACTACTTGAAGGCGGATTTTGAAGAGGGACACAAACTTTTTGCCATGTTGCGCCAGGCCAATTCGAACCTTTTGAACCGGCTTCCCCCCTCGGTTTGGGGAAACACCATTTCCCACCCTGAATTCGGGCGGATTTCAGTGGAATACCAGGTGGGGCATAACATCTGGCACGTCGAACACCATATCGGCCAAATGGCCAAGCGGTACCGGCAATGGAAAGAAAAAAAGAAGTAGGAAAGGTTTCCTTCTCGGCGGTTATCCGCAAAGAGGGGATCAATCCCTACGTCGACCCGCCTTTGGGAACAGGGATAAGACTCGGGAAGCGGGGAGTGGTTCCCGTAAAGGTCTTTCTGGATGGCCGGCCTTTCAAGGCCAACCTGATGCCCTTGGGCGCCAAGAGAACCCAGGCCAAACCCGGCCAACACCACCGTCTCTACCTGCACGGCATCATGCGCAAGGCGATTGGAAAGGACAGGGGCGACCGGGTGCGGGTGGAATTGACCTTGGATACCGAACCCCGGGTGGAGCCCATGAACCCGGCTTTGGCCAGGGAACTGAAGAAAGACCGCAAAGCCAGGGCGGTTTTCGAGGCGCTGAGCCCTTCCCACCAAAAAGAGTACAATCGCTACCTCAACCACCTGAAGGGGGCCGAAACCCTTCGACGGAATGTGGAAAAGGTGATGAAACACCTCCGAAAGCCTGAATCCACATGGTTTGGCAAGCAAGCGGTGAAAATTGCCCAGGGCCGCCCCACCAAGTAGAATGACCCCCATGAAACGCCCGAGAATCTTTCTTTTCACGGTTGCCGGTTTGGCCCTCCTGGTCGGGGGATGTGCCTCGGTTTCCCCGCTTATGATCCCGGTCCGGCCCGCCCCCCCGCATGTCCTGCCAAAACCTCCGGCCTCGCGGTTACGCATCCCCGTTGTGATCCCCCTGCCCAAGCTTTCGGATGTCGAGAAACGCCTTTCGGAGGCGGTGAAGCAGGACATCAGCAAGTCCGAAAAATCACTGGCCAAGAGCCTTGGCACCACCGTCTGGTGGGACCCAATGGAATGGGAGTTCAACGGCAACAGCCTGACGGCCCACGTGCATCTCCACGCCAAGAACCTGCCGGACAAGGCTTCCAAACCTTTGAAGGGTGCCGGCGCGCCGGAGACCGTCCTCCAAGAAGCGGAGAAGGACTTGAAGGTCGACCTTTCCTCCGCCGTGAGTTGGACCAAGGACATGCGCCTGGAAGCCCCCGATTTCCTGGAAGGCGACACGGCCACGGCCTCGGTCAGCGAGGAGGACGGCAAGAAGGCGGAAAGACTGGCCCGCCGGGGGACCAGCAAGGTCCATGAGGGCCTGCGGGACAGGACCAAGGACATGGTGAACAAGGCCAAGGAAATGTGGGCCAAGATCCAGGAGCCCATCCGGATGGCCCAGGACACCTGGCTGCATATAGAGCCCCAGGGCTTGAGCGTGGGGGACTACCACCTGGTGCCGGATCCCAAAAATCCCCGCTTGGAGACGGTTTTCGAATTCGATTTCCAACCCGAGGTGGTTTTCGGCGACAAACCCAAGGTGGAAGTCACCCAAATGCCGCCCTTGAAGGATTACAAACCCGGGCCTGAAGGATTCCAAATCGAACAAAACCTCGTCATCAGTTTCAAGGAGGTCAATAAGCTGCTGGTGGACCCGAAGCTGGGCATCCTGAACAAGGCGCTCCCCGGGGGCGGGAACCACAACCTGAAGATCGACAACCTTTATATTTACGGGTCCGGGGGCCAGCTGGTGGTACAAGCGGACGTGGAATACCAGCCCGTACTCAACCTTTCCAGCCAGCCGGCCAAGCTGACCATCTACCTCCTGGGGACCCCCGTCTACGATCAAGACCAGCAGTTGATCAACTTCCCCGACATGGATTTCGACATCAAGACCAGCGATTTCCTGGTCCAGGTGGCGGCTTTCGTGATGGGTTCGGGCATGAAGGAGCAGTTGCGGAAGGAAGCGGTCATCAACGTGGGGAAGGACCTGGACCTGTTGAAAAAGGAAATGGCCAAGGTCCTCAACCGGCCCCTGGGCGGCCACGCCCGCCTCAAGACCAATATCACTTCGCTCAAAATGGAGGATGCCTTTATCAGCGATAAAGGCATCGAAGGCCGGGTGACCCTGAACGGCGACGCCACCGTGGACGTGGATTGGTAAGACAAAATAGTCGTCATTCCGAGGAGCAGAGCCGATAGGCTCGATTTGCGACGTGGGAATCCCAGGTTTCTTTCGGTAAAGAAACCGCACAACCTGAGATTGCCGCGGCCCAAAACGCCCCGATTGGGGCTGGGCCTCGCAATGACGGCAAGATGTAAAGCTATCGAAATCACTTTCATTAGATTTCTTCCCCGAATTTGTTCATAATGCTGCTTCCTTTGAGGCCCTTAGGGCCCATTCCACACAAGAGGAAAAGCCATGTCCTATTTCGAAGACAAGATCGCCGAGAGGCTGGGCGGCAAGAATTTCGGGAAATCCACCGCCATCTACAAGTTCGAGATCATCAAGCGGGCCAAGGCCCGGGCCCAAAAGGCCAACCCGAACCTGAAGCTCATCGACGTAGGCGTGGGAGAGCCCGACTGGGCCGCCGACCCCTCGGTGGTGGCCAGGCTCAGTGAAGAGGCGGGCAAGGCGGAAAACCGCTGGTACGCCGACAACGGCATCCTGGAGTTCCAGGAGGCGGCCGCCCGCTATATGGCCAACGTCTTCAAGGTGAAGGACCTGGACCCGAACGCCAATATCCTGCACGGCATCGGCTCCAAGCCCATCCTGGCCATGCTGCCGATCTGCTTCATCAACCCGGGGGATGTCATCCTCCAGACCGTCCCCGGCTATCCGGTGGCGGCCACCTACAGCAAGTACCTGGGCGGCGAGGTTTATAACCTACCCCTGGAAGAGTCGAAGGGTTTCTTTCCGGATTATTCCGCCATCCCGGCCGATATCCTCAAGCGGGCCAAGATGCTCTACATCAACTACCCCAACAATCCGACGGGGACCGTCGCCACCAAGGAATTCTTCCAAAAGACCGTGGAATTCGCGAAACGCAACAACATCCTGGTCGTCAACGACGCCGCTTATGGCGCCTTGACCTACGACGGTTACGAGCCCTTGAGCTTCCTTTCTATCGACGGGGCGAAGGAAGTGGGGCTGGAAATCCACTCCCTTTCCAAGTCCCACAATATGACGGGCTGGCGTATCGGCTTTCTGGCGGGGGACGCCCACGCCGTCAAGGCCTACGGCACCGTCAAGGACAACACCGATTCGGGCCAGTTCCGCGCCATCCAAAAGGCCGGGGCTTTCGCCTTGGACCACCCGGAAATCACGCGGAAGACGGCGGAGAAATATTCCCGCCGGTTCAATCTGCTGATCAGCCTTTTGAAGGAAATTGGTTTCGACGCCCACAAGCCCAAGGCGAGCTTCTTCACCTATATGAAGGCGCCCAAAAGTGCAAAGGGTCGCAACTTCACTAGCGCCACGGAGTTTTCAGAATTTCTCATCGACAATTGCCTCATATCGACGGTGCCGTGGGACGATGTGGGCCATTACCTACGCTTTTCGGTGACTTTCGAGGCCGCTGACGAGGCGGGGGAAAAAGCCGTCATCGCCGAGATGAAAAAGCGCCTTCAAAGCCTGGAACTGGCTTTCTAAACCCGAAAGTTCTTTCCGGCCCTACAATAGTCGCCATCCTTCCACCTTTTTCATGTCTTGGGGGCATTAGCTCAGCGGTTAGAGCAGGGCACTCATAATGTTTTGGAGGGTTGGTCGGGGTCTTGGTGTCCGTGAGTCAAAATATCACTGTCCCCAGCACGTTTTAAACGCCTTTGCCCGTAACGCTTTTAAGCAGGTCACGGGCAAGGGCCTTTTTTTGAAAGCATGGTAACGCATGGTAAGTGGCGGTCAGTGGCGGTAAACGCGCACTACGAATGACACGAATAAGACACGAAACGGGTTTCAGAAGCAGGGCGGTTTCAATGCCTTGCTTAATGGGCTTAAAAACCTAGAGGTGGTAATGAAATTTAAAGACCAGGGCATTTATGCTTCTCTACGAGGCCATGGAAATCCTTACGGGACAATGTTTTCAGAAAATCGGTGTCTTATCGATGTCATTAGTGTCATAGGCTGATAGTTTGTTGAAAGGGTCATTCTGTCTTAGAATGACACTCTTTAAAATTGGGGCATTAGCTCAGCGGTTAGAGCAGGGCACTCATAGCGGAAGCTGTGCATCCCTGGTGAAAGCCAGGGAATGAAATGGGATGAATTCAGGGAAACCCGGTGACGGGCAATCCTGAGCCAAGCCCCCGGTACACCGGGGGAAGGTGCAGAGACTAGCGGAGGGGTATAGACCCCTTAATCACCGCGTTTAAGCGTCCCACACCCTGAAATTTGGGTGAAGAGATAGTCCGGGGAGCCCGCGTAAGCGGCACCAACCTGAATGCCTTGGTCCCTGGTTCGAATCCAGGATGCCCCACCACTTTGTTGATTTCCTGTTAGGTGTACCCTAGAATTCACTGGTATCAAGACCGCATTTCGACACTTAGAAAAGAGGGCTTGATGAACCTGAGGAGAACGACTTTTAAGAATTTAGACCCGCGAGAACTTCCCAATTATTCCCCAGCCGAGGCGGCAAGGTATCTTCGGATGCCTACTTCAACCCTTCGGACCTGGATTTTCGGCCAACAAAAAGATGGAAGAGGGGCTATGTCCCCCGTCCTAGAGCTTCCAGACCCCCATACGAAATTTTTGAGTTTCATTAATCTAGTTGAGGCACATGTTTTGTTTTCGATCCGAAAGCACTATAACTTGCCTTTGCCAAAAATTAGGAAAGCTGTTCGTTATCTTCAAACCAACATTGGTTCCAAACATCCGCTGGTGGAGCATAAGTTTGAAATTTCCGGTTATGACCTGTTCATTAAGCATCTTGGAAAATTGATTAATGTGAGCCAAGATGGACAAACTGCAATGTCGGAAGTCTTGAAAGTCTATTTGCATCGAATTGAATGGGACGAGGCTGGCCTAGCCAAGAAATTGTTTCCTTATATTCTTCATGGTGTTCCAGAAGCAAACCAACCTAAATCCATCATTATTGACCCGACTATTTCCGGAGGACGGCCAGTTTTGGCTGGAACGGGTATCGCCACTCGTGTTGTGGCTGAGCGGTTCCTCGCCGGTGAATCTCCTGACGTTTTAGCAAAGGATTACAACCGTTCGAGGCCAGAAATTGACGAAATCCTTCGATGCGAAATCCAACTCGCCGCTTGAACTCGTATTCTTTATTGACCGGTCTTTGGGCCAAGAGGTGGTTGCCTCAAAGCTAAGAGAAGCTGGTTATAGAGTTGAAATCCACGATAAACATTTCAAATCAGATGCCCCGGACGAAGAATGGATTCCGGAGGTTGGACGCCGTAATTGGGTCATTCTCACCAAAGACAATATGATCCTGCATCGTGCTCCCGAATTGCTTGCGATTTTGAAAGGTGGAGCGAGGTTATATACTTTGGTGAAGGGTAATATGAACGCCGAACAAATGGCTGATATTTTCATCAAAGCGGCTTCGAAAATTGAAAAATCAATTGGCTACCAAGAACCCCCTTACATTGCGAAAATACATTCCATGGGAAATGTCGAGATTTGGATGAACAAGAAATAATTATATAAGCAATTTAAATAACGTGGTTTTGGGGGAAAAACCTTCCCCTGCCCTCGGCTACCTTCGGTGATCCTCGGCACACACTCTTCCCCCGGGGACATTCCCCCAAGCCCCATCCCATCGAACAAGCCAAGAACCTGGGGGAAAAGCTGCAATCAGGGGAATCGTCAGCTGGCCGCCAATTCCAATTCGCGGAACCCGAGTTTGAACAAACCCAGGATTTCGCGGGAGGCCAACCAGGCGTCTTCTCCCTCGAAGGACAGCGTGAGTTCTGCCCCGTAAGGAATACCCAGTGCGATGAGATTGATAAGGCTTTTGGCGTCCGCCGAACGTTCTTGGTGGCGGACTGTGATCTTACTTTTGAACTTATGGGCGGTTTTGACCAACTCGGCGGCCGCCCTGAGGTGAAGGCCCAGCTTATTAACGACTTTTGCTCTTTCCGTGATTTCCATTGGTCCCTCCTTTGAACCGAAAATCAAAGAAAAAATAAACTTGGAAAAAATATACCCAAACTGATTTTCATGTCAAGACCCCCTTCCCAAAATTTACAACGATTGAAAAGCCCCCCCTTGCCAAATGGAAAAAATTTAATATTTTTTTAAAACCGGATATCAACCTAATCCTTAGATACCAAGGGAGGTAACGGTTATGGAGAACCGCAAAAATACTTTTTACAACCAAAGTAACCATCGGAATTTTTATAAGTATTTCTTGGACTACTTTGAAACGGTCAACCTGGGGAAATCTTTCCCGGAGCCCTCGCTTTTAGATGAATTGCTGGTTACAAGCCCTTTTTCCGCCGATAAAAATATACCGAGAGTGACCCTTTGGTTTGCTGTCGATGATTTTCAGGACGAATACGAAAAATTAAAGGCCAGGGGGGTCGAGTTCTTATACAAGCCCATAAAGATCAAGAAGGGCCACGCGGTGGAATTCCGGGACCGGTTTGGGAACCGTTGGGGCATTACGGATTACCCTCTCAAAGAAGCCGAAAATAATGGTCCTAGGGGCATTTAAAAATCCTCAATTTCAGCCCTTGACGGAAAAAAACAGGTTTCCTAATTGTATTTTCACGGAAGCAAAAGTTGTTCTGAATAAACGAAAAGGAGGTAACTACCATGAATGGTTTGGGACTTTTGAAATCGGGTTTAAAGCTGGACAAAAATCAATGGGACCGCCTGTTCGACAATGTCCTGGGAATGCGGCCCGAATTTGACCTTCAGGGTTTAGGAACCGGATGGATCCCCTCCGTGGATGTGGAGGAGGCCAAAGAAGAATACCGTTTTTACGCCGAAGTGCCGGGGATGAGGCAAGAGGACATTAAAATCTCGTTGGCCGAGAATATCCTGACCATCTCGGGCGAGAAAAAAGCCCGGTATGACGTGGAAAAAGGCAATTTCCACCGGTTGGAAAGGGCTTATGGAACTTTCCAACGCAGTTTCTCCCTTCCCCAGCTGATCCAGGCCGACAAGATCAAGGCCTCGGTCAAGGACGGCATCCTGGAAATCACCGTCCCCAAGAGTGAGGAAGCAAAACCCAGGCAAATCACCGTTACGGCAGGCTGAAAGGAAGAGCAAGGCAGGCCCTTGGGGCTTAACCCGGGCGGCCTGCCTTTCCTGCTTCAATAAAGATTCAGGTAGGTTGTCATGGACCTTAATCAATCAAGGAATGACAAACGATTTTTAAAACGGCCTCCATTCGGGCGCCTTAGGCGTTTCCTTTCGGAAGCGTATCGGAGATTTACCCAAAAAGACGATCAAGACCGAAAACCGCCAAAAGACCCATTTGGAAGCCACCCGCCTTTCGGCGGAATCCCGGCTTTGGCTTTTTGAGCCTGAGGCGGTCCTAAATGCCTTTCGGGATTGAAAAATTTCCTGTTTCAAAATTGATAATCTCTTCCCTGTCCAAAAAAGGGGTTATCGGCTTCTCGTTACTTTTTATATTTTTCATCGACTTCTTGGACTTTCTGATCGGTGGCCTTCTCCATCTTTCAGTTTTCCTGTTGGTTCCGGTCGCCCTGACAACTTGGAACGTGGGCTTAAGGTCCGGACTCTTCCTTTCCACCTTAAGCGCCAGCTACCTGATCGTGGATTACCTGATCCATCCCTTCCTTTTCCCCCATCCTTGGATCGTCCTTTGGGACACCGCCGCCATCATTTTTTATTTCGCCGCCGTTTGCTATGTCCTGGCGGCCTTGAAAGCCGAACTGGAAAAAGCTTATCAAAAATCGAAAACCGATGCCCTTACCGGGCTTCTCAGCTCGTCCGCCTTTTTTGAGGCCGCCGAAGCCGAGCGTGAACGTTCTATCCGTTACGGTCATCCCTTCACCCTCTGTTTCCTGGACCTGGACAATTTCAAGAGGATCAATGATACCCACGGGCACTTGATGGGCGACAAGCTCCTCAAGAAAGTCTCGGCGATCCTCAAGAACGAGGTGCGGTCCAGTGATCTGGTGGGACGCATTGGTGGGGATGAGTTCGTCGTCTTATTTACAGAAACCGGCCCGGAAGCGGCAGAAGACTTAAGCCTTAAATTGCAAAGGGCGGTGGACGAAGGCATCAAGGAGGAAATGCCAATGGTGACCCTCAGCATGGGGGTTGTGACCTATTTCGACATCCCTGAAAAAATTGACGACATCGTCCATAGCGCCGACCTTTTGATGTATGAAGCTAAGAAGAACGGTAAAAACATCGTCCGTTGCAAGACATTCGGATCGCCGGTAGTTACTGGGCGGTGAAAATGAGAGTCTCGAAAAATGAAAAATTTCTAGCCTTGATTTTTTAAAAACAGGTTCTTAATTAATTTTTCAAAGTTGATGAAGGAGTTGCCGGAACAATAGATGGTTTTAATACTTTTGAACAAGGAGGAAAACCATGAAACATTTATTGATCCAATCAACCATTCTCGCGGCGTTGGCTTTTGGGTATCCTTCGATCACCCAGGCCGACAATCCAACCCATCCCAAGGCTTCTCCAACCGCCACACCCCAAATGAACGACAAGCTGGAAAAGCAGGGGGATAAGGGGGAAGTTAAGGTAACCGAGAAGCGGAAACAGATCACTTCTGAAGCTATGGATGCTATCTGGGAAACAAGGGAGGCCTTGAAATACCTGGATGAAAACGACAAGGACAAGGCCATCAAGGCCCTGGAACGGGCTACGGGGAAATTGGATTTGATCCTGGCCCGTGATCCAAACCTGGCCTTAGCGCCTAATAATGTTACCGAGACCACTTATGACCTCTATGCGGATATTGACCAGGTCAAAACTGAACGAATTAAGGCGCAGGACCTTTTAGCGGAAGGGAAGGTTCAGGACGCCCGGGAAATCCTGGATGCCCTACGCAGTGAAACGGTCATACAGGTTTCCAATATTCCATTAGCCACCTATCCGGACGCCATCAAAAAAGCGGTCAAATACATTGATGATGGTAAGACGGATAAGGCTAAGGAAACCCTGCAAACGGCCCTCGACACCCTAGTTTTGACCGACAATATCATTCCACTTCCCGTCGTGGCGGCTCAGGACGAATTGTCTGACGCGAAAAAGCTTTCGGAAAATAAAACCCGTTCCGCTGACGATAATAAAAAGCTGGGCCAACTCCTTTCCGATGCCCGATCCTATCTGGAGTTCGCCCAGGCCCTGGGTTATGGGACCGCACAGGATTTCAAGGATCTTTATGGCGAATTGGACACCATCAAAGATAAGACTTCGGAGGGAAAGGCGGGGATGGGATTTTTCAAGGATGTAGAGGCGTCGCTTTCCAAGCTATTTGAATCCATCCAGCCTAAATCCAAGGCTGTCTCCAAAGGTTGACCATCGAGAAAGGACAGAACCGGAAAGGGGGTGGGATATGAATTGGAGCTAAATATCCACAACAACCTAATTGTTTGAAACTCCATGGTTCATACCATGGAGTTTTTTTATTGAATTTTAATTTCGATAACGGCAAGGTAAAAGTAAAGGGTTCTTATTCCTCGGAGTTTTTATGCCTAACGCAAAGATATCTACAGAACGACGTTCGAACAAAAGGTTCTCGATCAAGATCCCTGTCAAGTATCGGCTGGCTGGCCAAGGCGAAATGCTTTCCGTTGATGAATGGCGAAAATCCGAGAAAAACGCCATCACCTTGGATTTAAGCTTGGGGGGTATGCAGATCGTGGTCGAGGAGTCCTTGAAAATGGGCTCCCTTTTTAAATTCAACATCTATCTTTTGGCGGATGAGCTGATGCTGCTCGTCGATCCTGTCCAAATGGGCAAAGGGGAGCGGATCTTCGCTGCGGGTGCCCCGCCGCCGAAAAGAGCGCCGGAAAAAGAAGAGAAAGTAGAAGGCTGGGAAATTTTACCCGCGCGATTTAAGGCGGGAGCCGCTGGATTGACGGATCACCAATTGAGTTGGAACGAGAATTTGACGGGTCAGCCATTCATCCGGCTTTTGCATCTTATCTATCAATATGTTCGTGGCTTGGGTGCTGATAGCGCGAAAGTCCTGCTTGACCGTGGTTAGGGAGTAGGGCTTCTTCGAAGCCGCTTCTATATCATCGAAACCCACTAAGGCCATATCCTTTCCCACTTCCAAGCCTTCCTCCATCAAGACATCCCAAGCCCCCAGCGCCATCAAATCATTGGACACGAAAACTGCCGTGGGTTTTTCCTTAAGCCCCATCAATTTCTTCATGGCCTTCACGCCGGATTCCCTACTGAAATCCCCACTTACCACGAAGTCCTTTGGCACCTTGAAGCCCTGGTTGGCCATGGCAGTTTGAAACTCTTTCAACCGTTCGGCCGCGTCCGCCGAAATTTCCACCTCGCCCGTGATACAGGCGATTTTCTCGTGCCCTAGGCCCAACAGGTGGTCCACCACCCCGGCCACCGCCTTGGCATTGTCGCTGACCACGTAATCGATTTGGGGATCATCGACCCTGCACCCAATGAGTAGGACGGGTACGGGGTAATTTTTTATCTGGCGCAGTTCTTCCTCCCCCAAATAAGGGGAAACCAGGAGAATTCCATCCACGGCATTGCGGGAAACGCGACGGTAAACCTCTTGGGGATCGAAAACCCCGGAAAGGGTATTGATGAGGAGCCCATATTCCCTATCCTGCACGACCTGGTTGATGCCGTTCAAAAGCTCAAGGTACCATGGGTTTTCCAGGTTGATGTGATACTGGCCGCTGGACCAGGAAAAGCAGACTTGGATCAGGTTGACCTGTTTGAGCACAAGACTGCGCGCTACGGAGCTGGGCTTGAAGTTCAAGTCAGAGACGGTTTTCATGACCTTTTCGCGGGTTTCATCCAGGACGCCGACGCTGCCGTTGAGGACCCGTGAAACCGTGGAAATGGAAACGCCAGCCTTGTAGGCGACGTCGTAAATGGTGGTTTGGTTTTTCTTGTTTTCCATGGATCTTGCCCCTTTCGGTTGAACCAATCGCATATTACCATAACTGCGTTAGGATTTTCCCGCGATCACGTAAAGGGCACTGATCAGGGAAGCATTGCGTGAAAAAAGCCGTGATTGGAAATGGATCTGTCCACGGCGGGGACCCGCAATAAACAGGGTTGTTTGAAGGAATGCATCGAATGAAAAAATCATTATTGTTAATCGCGGTGATGCTAAGCTTTGTCGCATTTGCCCATGCAACGAAAATTAAACCAACGCCTCTTTCTGAACTTGTGGCTCAGGCGGACTATATCATTGTTGGGAAAGTGGTGAAGGTGGACATGGTCGATGCTTCAGGCCACGAAATAGTCGACGAAAGGCCAAGACATCACCACACTCAGGTAAAACAATTCGATATCACGTTATCGTTGATAAGGAAAAAACTCTAAAGGGGGACAGCAAGAAGCTCCCGAAAACCCTGATTCTTCCCGATTGGCCCATGTGGATAAGGTCGCTTAGAGATTCTAAAAAGCTTTCCGGGGAAACTTTTATTTTTCTTTTGCATGCTCCTGATTTTTTTCCAATGCCACCCTCCCAATTCATAAGGAGTATCGGCGAAAAAGGGGAAATAGAAAGAATCCTCCGTTCGAAAGGTGGTGTTAGTAATCCGTAAGATTGTCCACTCTGGGGACCCATCGTGGACAAAAGGAAAAATGGCTAGGGGGGTATTTCGAAATGTATTTGAAAGTTTTGATCTTGGGAGGTGCGGTTGGCTTTGTTACCGGTAACCTTACTTGGATTGGTTACCTCCTTTTTAATACCCTTGGTTCCAAATCCGCGATCATTTTATCGTTCTTGATTTTGATCCTGGGTTTGGTCATCGCTTTTAAAAAATACAAATTCAAAGGCGCGGCCGTTTTCTTATTCCCTTGGCTTGTTGGTTTCTTCATCGGCGCTCTCGTTTTGGGACCTGATTTTGTTGGGTACTTTCACCACTGGAATCATTAATGTTTTCCGAAAAGGTTGTCCACGGCGGGGACCCGGATTGGACAAAGGGGAAAATGAAATCGGTACCGTCCAATACAGGAGGAAGATTTGAAGCAAAGCAAACTTGAACAAATTAGGTTATATATCGACGACTTTAACAAAGGAGTAAAAGATAGAGGAAGGATGTACGGAACTATTCCCCAGATTGAAGCTAAATGGTGGGTGTTGGATCAAATTTATTGTTTGTTGGAAGGCATTCCGGTTACAAATTTTTGGGGACCTTTTCTTGCTTCGAAAGGTTTTGGCTCGGCAAGCGCTTCCCGCCGGATTAAGGAAATGAACCTTAAAAATCCGTATTTGAAGTTGATGGAACTGAGGAATGAATTTGAGCGGTGGAGAAAAAAAGAGATTAATAAATTGAAGAAAAACGAAAAGAATAAAACGGCTCTAAAAATTACGAAGTATAAAAAAATGAAAAACCCGAAAAGACACAAGGTGCTTCTTCTGGGGTCGAAAAATGCTTGGTCCGTAGACTGACGGCTAAATTCATTGTCCAATCTGGGGACCCATCTTGGACAAGGGAAGATTATCGAGCGACCCGACTCCCAATTTCCGGATACTCGAAGAGATAGCGCGTGTTATCCGGCGCGCTTTCGCCAACTAGCCTTGAGGTTTCCGGAATAAAAGGCCGCGAACAGGACCAGGGGAATAAGGAAACGCGTCCAATGGTCGGCGGACTGAAAAAAGGCTGCGCTTAGGCCCAGGCCTACTGCGAAGGAACCCGACACTATTTTTCCCGCAACTTCCGGCGGGAAAACCCGCAGGTAGGGGAAGAGCAGGAAGCCGAGGAGGGCCGTCACGCCCGCGGTCAGGAAGGCCCACTTCATTTCAAGGACGCGCTTTTTCGCGGCCCGCAAGAGGAACCAGGCGGCAATGGCCGTGGAAACGTAACGGCCCAGGGTGAACAATCCCATGCAAAGGGCCCTGACGACGGGAAAGCCGGTACCCAACCCGAGAACCTCCAGGGCCTTTAGCAGTGGGCCGAAAAAGAGGTTTCCCACCATGACGGCCGCCACTGTCACGAGGGCCACCGAGAGGAAGGGAAGAACGATGGATAGGAAGACCGGGTGTCGGCCCCAAAGGGTGCGCCTGGCGTAACCGCGGAAAATATTATCGGCCAGGGTCTCGGTATCCCCCATCCTCCTCAGGGCCATAACCCCCGCTTCAGCGGGGCCCAGGCCCCTTGCTTCCAGTTCCTCCCGGATGTCCCGGGCGTGGTCGTCCAGTTCGCCCAGCACGCGGCCTACCCGCCCCGCCGACATGCCCCGGGCCGCCAGGATGACCCCCAGCCTTTTCCATTCGCGGCCGGTCATGAAAGGCCCGCTTTCCCCGCGTCGAGGGCCAGGTGGACGCCCTGGAAAACCTTCCGCCATTCCCCCGTCAATTGTTCGAGCTTTTTCGTGCCCGAGGGCGTGATGGCGTAATAAAGGCGGGTCCGACCGTTGTGCGCCTTCTCGCGGCTTTTCACGTGCCCGTCCTCCTCCAGCACGTGCAGGGTGGGATAGATGCTGCCTTCGGGGAAGGAAAGCGAACGCCCCGTTTTTTCATGGATCGCCCGCACGATCTCGTAGCCGTACATCTCCTTCTCGGACAACAGCTTCAACACCAGAAGGATGGGTACGCCGTTCAGGAAATTCTGGCTCGCCTTCTTCGCCGCTTCCTTTTTCATGGGACTGCCGCCTTGCGCGAGAATGGGGCCTCGTCAGCCTATACCTATTGACATTGAGTATTATACCTAGTAGGTTTAGGTATGTCCAGCAAAAGGAGGTAGGGCCATGAAAAACGGGAGTTTTATCCTGGTGCTGGCGGCACTCATCGCCGCCGCATTCACCTTGGGAGGATGCGTCACCATGTCCGCCCCCCCGCCTTTGGCCACTTTCGGGGGCCCGGAAACCGTTCCGGCGGGCCAATCGGAAGCGGGCCTGGCCGTGGGCACCGGTTTTTCGCTGTTTCCAAGCGGGCATGACGGCGGGGATGCCTGGTTCGGCCGCTGGCGCCAGGGGCTGGGCGACCGGTTCGATTTGGGGTTGGACGTCATGGGCCTGCGGTATTCGGACAAGGGGTCCCTCACCTTGAAGCTCGCCGGGCGGTACGGATTGGACCCCCATTGGAGGCTCGAGGCGGGAATCGGGACTGCGGACGATTCGAACGGCAGGAGCCTCAACGCCGAGCTGGGCATCACTTTGGGCACCGTTGGCGCAGAAAAGCCCTGGAATTACTACACCTCGCTGCGGTTCGCCGGCGCGCACGGCTTCCCGGGCGGGTTCTTCGGGTCGGGCGACTCGGCGCCTCCCGACGACGCCATGGTTTTGGGGGCCATCGGCGCCAGCGGACGAATTTCGGACAACGAGCGGTTCATCATCGAGGGCGGCTACGGGTTATCGGTGGTGGACGGCCAGGGCGGCAACAACCCGGGCCAATTGGTTTATCTCGGCACGGGCCTCCAATTTTTCATAGGGAAAAACCCCTGATCCTTGAAGGACAAAACCATGAGCGAATATTGCCGGCCGGACCGCCATCAGGATTCATTTTGAAAAATCACCCAGGGGCCGCCTGATGATCATCCGGCTCGTTTCACTTTGCGTCGTCCTGACCGACCAGGTTTCGAAACATCTTATCTCCCGTTATTGCCGGTTGGGCGATTCCATCGCCGTCATCCGGAACTTTCTTGACATCACTTTTGTCCAAAATCCCGGGGCCGCCTTTGGGTTTATGGCCGGCACGAAAGCCGCGGTCCGCATCCCCTTTTTCACCGCCATCACCCTTGGCGCCGCACTCATCGTGTACGCCTACCAGCGGTTTATCCCGTCGGAAAAGAAACCCGAGCGGTTCGCTCTGGGATTGATTTGGGGCGGGGCCATGGGCAATTTCATCGACAGGATATTCCGCCGAAACGTGGTGGATTTCATCGACGTTCGGTTTTACCAACACCATTGGTTCCCCTACATCTTCAATATCGCCGACTCCTGCATCACCGTCGGGCTTATCCTTCTGATAGCGCTTCGTTATTCCGGGAAAGGGGGCGTCTTGAAAACAGGGATGAAAGCGGCCGTGCGGCGACCATGACAAGCTTTCTGGCGGTTTTCAAGA
>Ga0070734_10003324_pt1 | contig 17101 bp, 7 predicted proteins | sample Coa_R1_8_FD_66444 | JGI IMG/M metagenome (GOLD analysis project Ga0070734, IMG submission 66444) | Surface soil microbial communities from Centralia Pennsylvania, which are recovering from an underground coalmine fire - Coalmine... | ecosystem: Environmental > Terrestrial > Soil > Unclassified ... | reverse complement strand
ACCACGCAAGTGCCCACATACGCTGGTGCTGGGACTTGCGGACGAACCGATAACAACATGTGACACGTAGCGTAACGTAACATACCTTGACAATCGCTTCTTTGCGCTTCATCGTCGTTAAGAGCTGCCCTTGGGGACACGCCGAGTTCGCCCGCGGGGAATGGGTAGCAAGGATGCTATCGGCAAGCGTTTATTCTCAATAGCCGCTTTTTTTGTCGCGCTCACCAATCCTGTCAAAATCGCATGCCTTTTAAAGCCTCGCAATCAGGGGCCGTGTTTGCGCAGACTACTACGAGCACAGAAGACGCTCTTCAGCATGTGAACTGCGACCGGACCCGCGGAGCTACGCCTGCCGCCGCGGATTCATGGAACAAACGGTGAGAGCGCTCGCGTCCGTTTTTCATGGAGGAATCATGACGACAAAATATTACGCGGGCACCAGCTCAACGGGAAGCCCGCAATGGGCATATTGGGACGTCACGCAATCGCAATGGGTGCTGACTGCTACGCCGCCAGGTTTAGGTGATGATGGCATCCTCGGTGGCCCACAACCAACCCCTCCGGGCGGAGGGGCGCCTTTACCCCAGACACTGCCGCAATCCGGGACCGTTTCATTTTCCGGCCTGACCACCACCGATGTCGGCGAGCTAGACGTAGATGGGACAGGCCCATGGACGATCGTAGGAACAGGAGGAACGAACTCCACGATCAACAGTTTGGTCGTGACTATGGGGGCGACCGTTACGGTGGCCCCTGGAGGCGCGATCGCCGTTAAGAATGTGGTCATTCAGCAAACCCCCGGTATAACGACGCCAGCTACTGTCACCCTGGGTGATGGGCTTGCGCCGGGCGATGCGATCGATTTTCAGAACCAACCAGGTCTCACCTACACCTCGGCCTTTGACGGAACACATACCAACATCATTGTCTCCTCAGGGAGCACGGTCGTTGGCAACGTTTCTCTCATGGGCAATGCGCAGCTAGGACCCGCCACCGGCGATGGCGCCGGCGGCACCGAAATCGTCGTCCAGGGCACGCAACCCGTTATCGGCACTCTCGCAACCAACACTCCCTATTTGATCTTGAACATCAGCTCCGCCAATGACATAGGCGCTTCAACGTCAGAGATTGTCATAATGGGCGACGTTGATGTCCGGCCAAATGGATACCAGGGGACAACTGTCTCCGCGGCTTCAATAACGAACCCAAGCACCGGTCAGCCATATAGTGTGCTTTCCGTCCCGTTTACCCCCTCAGCAGATCTCGCCAATCAATTTAATAGGCGTGTCGCATACGACCCCAACAACCCAGCCGATGCCTACTTGATCCAGCCTTGGACTTTAACCTTCAAGAACGGTACAGCCACCGAGACGGTTACAACGCCCTCGCTCGTAGGGGCGACCCTGCCGCCATTTGCCTCGAATGTTACATTTTCAGGAAGCAGCGCGAACCCAACCTTCACGTGGACCTACCCCGCGGGAAGCATCAATGGGGTATTTTTCGATATTTTCGATGACACCGGGTCGCTGAGTGGTGGTGCCGACCTCGTATATTCGGCATCCATCCTTGGAAATACCGGCACGTTCACCGTCCCAAATGCGTTGGCCGGTGGCCTGACTCTCCAACAGGGTCACCACTATACCCTCGATCTCTATGGGATAATCTCTCGTGATCCCACGCAGCCTCTATCCAACGCTAACTCCCTGGCTTGGTCTCAATCGTTTTTCGACTTCGAACCTATAACGGGCGCAACTGTTCCAAATGTTTACCTGCCTACGATTACTCCAGCAGGTGCCTACCAATTCACAATTAGCGTGATAGCTGGACAGACCTATTTCATTGACCCATCTATTGCCACCGGGTACACGTATGCTACTGGCGCTGGCAATCCCAACTTCGCCTCGGTTCTGCTCCCGGCCATCCAAACCACACCCTATACAGTATCGTTTATCAATAATGGGGTGCAGGAAACGGATACAGTCGCTCCAAACACACTATTCACGTTCCCTAACGGCGGAGTGAGCACGTTCACCGTCACTGGGGTGAATGTGGCAGACGATCTAAACCCAGCAAATGCAACCGCCTTTGTAACAGGTCTCACCTTCGTATCCAGTGGGAGCTTCACTGGAACACAGACACCCATTGTGGTCTCTGAGCCTGGCCCGACGGCGGGGAGCGCCAGCATCACGGTTGGCCACAACCAGACTCTCGACGAAACGGCTCTCGTCAATGGCCTCATCACGCCCGGGTTGCCTGGCGACACCGAGACCGTCATCTTAGTCACCGGCAATGCCACTCTCTCCGGTTCGACGATCACCTATAACTCGCCGGCCACCGGAACCGATAGCTTCACCTATACGGTTCGGGACGAATTAAGCGATACGGCGACCGGCACGGTCAATGTCACGATTGATCCGGGGCCGACGATCACATCAGTAGCTGGGGTGTTAGTTGGAAGTGGCCAGACGGCAGAGATCGGCACTGTCGCACCCGGTCTTGCCGGTGACACTCTAACCCTGAAACAGACCGGCGGCAGCGGTGCTGTTTCCTTACAGCTTGTAAACGGCACTGAGGAGGTGATGTACACGGCGCCCTCTGATGTCACTCCTGACACCGTGACTCAGGATACGGTCTCCTATACGATCACAGACCAACTCAATGACGTTACTGCCTCTGGCCCAGTTTCAGTAACCCTCGACACTGTGCCGCCGGCGGTTGCGATCGCCAACGGTGGCGGGCTCACGAACGCAGCGAGCCAGACGATATCCGGCACAGTCACCGCCACCGAGGCTGCGCCCGGCGCCACCGTCACGCTCTACGATAATGGCAGCGAGATCACGACCGCGCCGGTCGCGGCGAATGGGACGTGGAGCGCCCAGGTCACGCTCTCGGGCGATGGCACGCACGCAATCGTTGCAACAGACACCGATGCGGCCGGCAACACCGGCGCGAGTACGCCCGTCGTGTTCATCCTCGACACTGTGCCGCCGATCATCGCGGCGCCGACGGCCACGACGGTCCAGCAAGGCCAGGCAACGCCGATCTCCGGCGTCAGCCTTTCCGATGCTGAAGGCTTTGCCGGCGAGGCATACTCTGTGACGCTCAGCGACGCCAACGGCGTCCTCGCCGCGAGCGGCAGCGGCGTGAGCGGATCGGGCACGACAAGCCTGACCATCAGCGGCTCGCTGAGCCAGGTCAACGCCGACCTTGCCACCCTCACCGACACCGATGCCTCGAGCACGGCCGATACCATCAAGATCAGCGCCAGCGACAACTTCGGCAACCCCGCAACTCAACAATCAATTGCCATCACCGTGCAGGTGCCTAGTTACTGGGCAAATCCTTTCAGCGGTTCGTGGTACAGCGCCAACGATTGGCAGCCGAAGGGCGTTCCCGGAGCGGGGAATCAAGTTCTCATCGATGTGGCGGGACAATACGCGGTCACGATACCTGCAAACCGCAGCCCGACAGTCGCAACCTTGAGCATCGGCAATGCCAATGCGATTCTCAACATCTCCGCCGGCTCAATATTATCGCTCATTGCTCCAACGCAGGACTACAATGCGGGCACGATCAACCTGATCGGCAAGTTGAGTGTAAACGGCGCCACGTTTGATAATGCCGGTAAGATCGATTTGGTCGGCGGCACGATAAGCGGCGGCGTGCTGCAGAACGCTCTGGGCGGGTCTATTGCGGGCGCGGGAACCATCGGCAATTCCGGCAATCCAATGATCCTCGATAACCAGGGGACGATCGAGGGCATCGGCTCTCTTACGCTGAACACGGGCGGCAACGCGATTACGAATACGGGATTACTCGGAGCCGAGGGGGGCACTCTCACAATTGACAGCGCAGTAACCGGTATCGGCATCGAAAGCATTGGCGGGCTGGGTGCGATCGAGTTCAAAGGCGCTGTATCAAATGGACAGACGACCTATTTCGATAACCCCTCGAATTTGCCTGGAGCACTGATCCTCGATCACACTCAGAGCTTTGCGGGGACTGTGGCTGATTTCGTCGACACCCGTATTTCGAGCGATGCGCTCGTACTTGAGGACATCAGATTCAACGGCAAATCGAGGAATGGCGGCGTTTCATGGACCTTCACCGAGAACCAACAAGGGACCGGGGGTCTCCTGACTGTCAGCGATCAAGCCGGTGATACCGCCAAAATCGCTTTGCTGGGGCAATATCTCGCGGCCGGCCTGTCGGCCACATCGGCGTCGTCTAACCTGTTTGTCGTATCTGCCGATCACATAGCTCATTCCAGCGGCACGGAGATTACTACGAACTTCCACGCGGCGACGTAACCCGCGAGTTGCTCTCCAAAACGGTGCTGCATCTGCCTCTCGACCGCAGGGGGTGGAATGCCTTGATCGCCAACATGCGGCATTACCTTTGTTCGCATGTTTCACGCAGGACGCCGCGATTTTGTTCTTGTGGGACAAAAAACGTTGTGTGCGTACAACGGGGCCTAACAAAGTTGACCGTTCATTGTGAAAATGTTACGTTAAATTTATATCTTGAAATATGATCCCGTTTAGATGCGTGTGGGTCTGTGCCATGTGGGGCTACGGCTGTCGCGGGGCTGATTGCCACCCAAGTGGAACTGATTGGGAATAAGAGGGCCTCAGGGAGGGCGATCTCAGACTCCATTGACGATTGGGGCCTGAATTTTTTCCCTCGTGCTTGGCTTTAGAGCGCCGAGGGGAATAGCATAGTGGGTTTTGTCAGCAACCCGGGCCGGACGCTTACCATATGCAATGGCGCCCACAGCGCCGCAATCGCGCTGCTCGGCCAATATCTCGCCGCAAACTTCATGCTCTCAGGCGACAGCCACGGCGGAATCGCCATTATTGATCCGCCACTGAACCAGCAGCTGCTGACCCAGCCTCATGCCTGATGTAGCGTTGCATTGATGGTGCCCAATGACAGCTGAGTACGAAAATCAGGAGCCGATCGATCAGGGCCTTGCCGCCCTGATCGTGCTGCTTCGCTTTCACGGCATCGGGGCGGATCCGCAGCAGATCAGTCATCAGTTCGGAACCGCCTCGATCGGGGTTTCCGAGATGCTGCGCTGCGCCAAGCAGTTCGGTCTCAAGGCACGCGCCATCACAACAAAATGGGAACGGCTGGCCAACACGCCGTTGCCAGGCATTGCGGTTCTCAAAGATGGCGGCTTCCTGGTGCTGGGGAAGACCGGCGGCGACAAGGCGGTCGTCCTGTCTCCGCTGTCGCCACGTCCCACCCTGATGGGCCGCGCGGAGTTCGAGGCTGCCTGGACCGGCCGACTGGTGTTGATCGCCAAGCGGGCCGCGTTATCGGATCTGGCACAACGCTTCGACGTCAACTGGTTCCTCGACGGCATCCGAAAATATCGCCGCCTGCTCGGCGAGGTGCTGGTCGCCTCGTTCTTCCTGCAGCTGTTTGCGCTGGTGTCGCCGCTGTTCTTTCAGGTGGTCATCGACAAGGTGCTCGTCCATCGCAGCATGAGCACGCTCGATGTTTTGATGATCGGTCTGGTCGCCATCGCGACGTTCGAGCTGATCCTTGGGATTTTTCGCACATATCTGTTTGCCCACACCACCAACCGGATCGACGTGGAGCTTGGCGCCAGGCTGTTTCGCCATCTACTGGCATTGCCGATTGCCTATTTCCAGGCCCGCCGCGTTGGCGACTCGGTTGCCCGGGTGCGCGAACTCGAAAATATCCGTAATTTCTTGACCAGTTCGGCTTTGACGCTGGTTATCGATCTATTCTTTACCTTCGTTTTCCTCGCAGTGATGTTTTTCTATTCGCCGCTGCTCACCTGGGTGGTGCTGGGTTCGTTTCCGTTCTACATCGCGATCTCTGCGGGGGCGACGCCGCTGTTCCGGCGCCGGCTCGATGAAAAATTTCAGCGTGGCGCCGAAAACCAGGCGTTCCTGGTCGAGAGCGTGACCGGTGTCGAAACGCTCAAATCGATGGCGGTCGAGCCGCAAATGCAGCGGCGTTGGGAAGAACAACTGGCCGGTTATGTTGCTGCGAGCTTCCGCGTCATCAGTCTCGGCAACACGGCGAGCCAGGGCGTTCAATACATCAACAAGCTGATCATGGCGCTGACTCTGTATTTCGGCGCCAATCTCGTCATTGACGGGGATCTTACGGTCGGTGAACTTGTCGCGTTCAACATGCTGGCCGGCCGGGTCAGCGCTCCGGTGCTTCGCCTGGCCCAGATGTGGCAGGATTTCCATCAGGCGCGTCTTTCGGTGGCGCGGCTCGGCGATATCCTCAACACGCCGGCTGAACCGACCTACAATCCCGGCCGAGCGGCGCTTCCTGCGATCCGCGGCCAAGTTGTGTTCGAGCACGTCACCTTCCGCTATCGCATCGATGGGCCGGAGATTCTGCACGACATCAGTCTTGATGTGCCGGCTGGCCAGCTGGTGGGTATTGTGGGTCCTTCGGGATCGGGAAAAAGTACCCTGACCAAGCTGTTGCAGCGCTTGTACACCCCGGAAAGCGGCCGGGTACTGGTCGATGGCACTGACATAGCAATGGTGGACCCATCCTGGCTGCGGCGGCAGATGGGCGTTGTGCTTCAGGAAAACGTTCTCTTCAATCGCTCGGTGCGGGATAACATCGCGCTCGCCGATCCGGGCATGGCGATGGAGCGAGTCATCGCTGCAGCCCAGCTGGCCGGGGCACATGAATTCATCCTCGAGCTTCCGGAAGGTTACGACTCCATCGTGGGGGAACGCGGAAGCAGCCTGTCCGGCGGACAGCGCCAGCGCATCGCAGTTGCGCGCGCGCTGGTGACGGACCCGCGTATTTTGATCTTCGACGAAGCGACGAGCGCGCTCGACTATGAGAGCGAGCGGGTCATTCAGCAGAACATGAGGCGGATTGCCGAAGGGCGGACCGTGTTCATCGTTGCCCACCGGCTCTCTGCGCTGCGTTTCGCCGACCGGATCGTGACGATCGAGCGGGGGCGCCTGATCGAGGATGGCACGCACGACGAGCTGGTCAAGAGAGGCGGACGGTACGCGGCATTATATCGTGCACAGGCCGGTCTCCATGAAGTTCGCTGAAAACGTCATTCGCTTTCGACCGAGCCAACGTGCGCGGAATAACGACGAGTTGGCGTTCCTGCCGGCAGCGCTTGAGATTGTGGAGACGCCGCCGTCCCCGGTCGGACAGGTTCTCGCCTATGTCGTGATTGCGGTTTTCTGCATCGCTCTGGTGTGGGCAATATTCGGCACCGTCGATATTGTCGCGGTCGCTCCCGGCAAAATCATCCCGAGCGGCCGTACCAAGGTCATTCAGCCGTTCGAGACCGGCGTCGTTCGCGCAATCCACGTCCAGGACGGCCAGCCCGTAAAAGTCGGCGATGCGCTTGTGGAACTCGATCCCACGATGGCTGGAGCCGAACTCGGACATCTCAAGAGCGACCTCATGGCGGCGCGGCTTGAAGCCGCCCGGCTGCGGGCAGCCATCGCGGGAAACAGCGATCCTACGCTCGATTTTCAACCTCCAGACGGCGCGACCCGCGAGGCGATTGAGATGCATCGCCGCTTCCTGGCCAGCCAGTCGGCGGAACAGCAAGCCAGGATTCAGGAAATCAGGCGGCAGGAGGCCCAGAAGGAGGCCGAGCGTGAGACCATCAGGGCAACGATCAACAAGCTCAGCGAGACGATTCCGTTGCTGCAAGAAAAGGTCAATGTACGCAAGTACCTCACCGAAAGAGAACTCGGATCGAAGCTGCAGTACCTGACGGACCTTCAAGAGCTCGTCGGCCAGCAGCAGGATCTCCTGGTGCAGAAGAGCCGTTATCGCGAAGCCAGCGAGGCGGTTGCCGCGCTGGTCGAAACCCGGATCAGGACCGCAGCTGAATTCCAGCGCACCCTGCTGGATGACCTGGCCAAGGCCGAGCAGAAGGCCTCAGGGCTGGAGCAGGACGTCATCAAGGCCGAGCAACGCACCAAGCTGCAATACCTCACGGCGCCGGTCGACGGCGTTGTGCAGCAGCTCGCGATTCACACGGTCGGCGGCGTCGTGACGCCGGCCCAGGCTCTCGCGGTGGTCGTTCCGCAGGATAGCCATCTCGAGATCGAGGCGATGGTCCCGAACCGCGACATTGGTTTCGTCGAGGCGGGCCAGGAGGCGGCGATCAAAATCGATACGTTCAGTTTCACGCGCTACGGATTGCTTCACGGCAAGGTGTTGAGCGTGTCGCAGGACGCGATTACTCGCGACAAGCCGCAGGACAAGACATCAGATAAGTCACAAGGAACCGAGCAGGGTAGCAGCGAACCCAAAGGACAAGAACTCGTCTATGCAGCACGCGTGTCGCTCGACCGGGCGCAGATGCAGGTGGAGAACAAACTGGTGAATCTTTCTCCCGGCATGGCCGTTACGGTGGAAATCAAAACCGGATCGCGGCGGATCATCAGCTATCTGCTGTCACCATTGCTGCGATACAAGCAGGAAAGCTTGAGAGAAAGATGAGCGTGCCTGTGATAAGCGTTCGCGCAGACCGAAGATGGAGCCCCTACAGGTGGCGACAAGCGAAGAGGTTGCCGAAATGAATGTAATTGATGTGGGAGGTTCGCTTTTCCTTGCCTCCTCGGGAGTTTCGCCGGCGGCGTCAAAAGCGATCGTTGGAGCAAGTCCCGCGCCTCCTCCAAATTTGGCACCCGAAGCAGCGCGCGACACGTCTGCCAGCGGACTGCAGGCGGATTCGTCCGCCTCTGCTGTTTCAAAACGCCCCTATCCCGCACCAGCGGAGTTTCCGACGCAGCAAGGTCCGAACGGCATCAGGTTCGATTTCAACGACGGTTGCCGGGTGATGCTGCCGGAAGGTGCCCACCCCTGGCGGGTGCGCTTGAGCGACATCGACACCGGCAATATCCTGTTTGAGACCGAGATCAAGGCCGGCCGGGTCAACAGCACCAAGCGATATTTTCTGCGTGTGCGTTTAGAGGTTTGGGCGAACGGCGAAAGCGTGCTCCGCCACGATTATTCCGCGGCGGGCCGCGAAGTATTGATCCAATTGCCTGTTGGCACGCTGGGCGACCCCTTGGGCTGGTTTCCCTACGCGGTGAAATTTGGGGAGTTGCATGGCTGCCGACTCACCTGCCTCATGAGCGACAAATTGATCCCGCTGTTTCGGGATGCGTATCCGGACATCACCTTTCTGACCCATGACGAGGTCAAACCCGAGCGCTATTACGCCACCTACAGCCTCGGCTTGTTCTTCGACGATAAAGATTTTGTCCATCAGCCCTGTGATTTTCGTCATGTCGGCCTCCACCGCACAGCCGGGTATATCCTGGGGGTGGATCCAACCGAGGTGCCACCGCGCATCAAGCTCAAGGACGGATCGCGGCCGATCGCGGAGCCCTATGTTTGCATCGCGGTGCAAAGCACCACGCAAAGCAAGTACTGGAACAATCCTGGCGGCTGGCGCGAGATCGTGCGATTTCTCAAGGACGCGGGATATCGCGTCATTTGCATCGACCTCAAGCCGACCCATGGCTTCGGCCTGGTTTGGAACCACATTCCCAACGGCGCCGAGGATGAGACCGGCGATCGGCCGTTGCAGGAACGGGCGCGTTGGCTCAAGCACGCCGACTTTTTTATCGGGCTCTCCAGCGGTCTGTCGTGGCTCGCTTGGGCGATGGGCACGCCCGTGGTGATGATCTCGGGCTTTACGCATCCAACCAACGAGTTCGAAACGCCTTACCGGGTGATCAATTATCACGCCTGCAATTCCTGCTGGAACGATGTCCGGCACCGCTTCGACCATAGGGATTTCATGTATTGCCCCCGCCACAAGGATACGCCTCGTCAGTTCGAGTGCACCCGGCTCATCACCGTCGACCAAGTGAAGGCGGTCGTTCAGCGCATTCCGGGCTTTCGGACCAATTCGCGGACGCATGCGGAACTGGAGCACGGCAAAGCTCGCGAAGCGGGTTCTCGCCTTCTCAGCGCGGTCTAGCGAGGCCTGATGCGGATCCACGTCATCTCCCTTGAGCGCACGCCTGACCGTCTCGCTGAGTTTCGCAGGCTTAACGCGCACTTGAAGGACGTGTCCATATTCAAGGCGATCGACGGATCGAGCCAATCGCGTGAGGACCTCGCGGCCCGCGGTCTCATCGCCCACGCTGTCCACTATACGAGCGGCGCCCTTGGATGCATGATGTCCCACATAAAGCTGTGGGAGCACGCTATCGAGAGCGGCGAGATCACGACTGTATGCGAAGACGACGCCATTTTTAATATCGATTTCCGACGTTTTGCCCTGGAATTGATCTCTGCCCTGCCGGACGACACCGACATCATCTATTGGGGATGGAATTTCGATGCTCAAACCGCAATCGAACTTATCCCGGGCCTTTCGCCGTTCACCGGCGGCTTCGGCAGAAATCCACATCCGGGCGAAATCGATGCGTTTCAGCGCAGTCCCGTCAATCGGGTCCCGTACCGCTTGCTGCGCGCCTTCGGGATCGTCTGCTATACGATTACGCCCAATGGCGCCCGGCGGCTGCGCGCGCTCTGCCTCCCGGTAAGAGACGAAATATGGGAATTTCCGGAGATCAGGCTGCGAATTGCGAATATGGGTTTGGATGTCGGGATGGCCAATGCCTTGCCCGGCATCCACGCCTTCTGCTGCTTTCCGCCCCTGGTGATGTCGCTCAACGACTCCCGCTGCTCGACCATTCAAAGAAGCGCCGGTTCTTAGGAAATGGAGTCGCGGCAGCTTAACACTGGTGGATGTGTCTATGATAAGTAGCCATCATAGCGTCGATTATCAGTGACGATTGGACAATGAGTATCGCCCCGGGTCAGCGGTCCGATGCCCGGGATGGTTGTTGTACGCCGTTATTGATCAATCTACCAGTTGGAGCGGCAGTCCTCTCCGCAGTATCGGGCTAAATTGTAAGCGGCCCTCGAACGCCGCTTCGCTTCATCCCTGGAATCGAGATCGACCTTTTCGGTGATGCAAATTCCGTGGCGAAAAGCGATTCCGCAACGAAAATGGTTGCAAACCTCCTATGATGTGATAAGCGTAAATGTTAATGATAACATATCGCCTTTCCGTTATTCCTGTTCGACTTCAGCCAATTGCTGCAATGCGCGGGGGGCTCCCGTGTTCGATATTGAGACTGGGGGCTGCGGTCCTCCGCCGCGCAAGATTGCGTTGACCGGGGGTCGGACCGCCTGTCACGCGATCTCGGCGTCGATTGCTGTTTCGAGCTTGAATCTTTCGAATAGACCGTCTCGATTTGGTAAGTCTGTCACTATTCCGATGCTGGGTCGCATCGGCCGAGCGGCCGAGACAAGCTGGAATGCTTGGCATGAGATCGTCGCTTCTCTGAAGCGGGATGACGATTGCGCCGTCTGCATCGAACGGATTCCGGCGAGAGCATCTGGGAGCGGCTTCTCAACAGCGCCGATGATGAAGGGCCAGGAATCGCTATGATCGATGCGTCTGATAGGCTGATCGGCCTGATCTATGACGGTATTGCGGATGACCTTCATTGGAGCGCCGCACTGGAGCAAGTTGCAGCGCTTGTAGGAGCTGCCGCTGTCGGGATTGGAATGCAGGACATGAAGTCCCACCAGTTCCGTGGTTTGGCCAGTCACGGGATAGATTTAAGCTTGTCCCATACCTATGGGCGTCTCGCATCAACGAACAAGATTTGGATTGATATCGGACGGCGTCGTCAACCATTAACGGATCGGATGGTGATCCCGAAAGCGGACTTTCATCGAACCGAGCTTTACGCCGACTGGTTTAAGCCGCAGGGGTTTCGGGGCGTCATGGCGGCTCCGGCGCTATTCAAGAACAAAGACTCGGTTGTCCTTGTCGCATTTCAGGGCGCGCAACGTGAGGACTTTGAGCCCGCCGACCTTAAGAAGATCAGCGGTCTTGCCTACCATTTCGGTCGGGCATTGAGCATGCGCCTGGATCGAGAACGAGCAGAGCAAGAGTTTGCTGGCGCAATGACAGCTTTAGATGAAACGTCCGACGCCATTTTATTCCTCGATTATAAGGGCCGGCTAAAGCACGTAAACAAAGCCGGCCAGATCATGTTGGATGAGAACGCCGTGATACGGAGGTTGCGCAACGGGCGACTCGAGATCCGAGACCGTCAGGCTAATCAGTGGTTGGCAGCTAGGCTATCAGGTGCACAGGTTGGCGAGGTGTCGGTGTCGGGGCGCGGATTACGCAGGTTTGCAATCCGGGTACGCCCTTCGACGCGCGTTGCGGGTGGCAGCGACACGGGGGTTATGATTATCAGAATTATTGATCTCGATCGAAAAGGCGAACCACCAACTGCGGCTCGCGTGTGTGAGACCTTTGGGTTATCGCTCCGTCAGTCTGAAGTCATTTCCGAGTTGGCAAGAGGCGGGACCGAAGCGGCCGTAGCGCAGGCGCTCGGCATCAAGGAATCAACCGTGCGTGAGCACGTCCTTCGGGCTTATGACAAGCTTGCACTTGGAAGCCGGGCTGAGCTGCTCGCGCTGCTTGCCAGGGCCAATTTCGACATCACGCCACATGTTTAAAAAATCACGCCGATGTCCTTGTTCATGGGGACACGGTCGATAGCTGGCCGTGCTCTAGTACCCCAGGGGCCGCCGTCGCTTCGCTGCGGGGAAAAGACGTGGCCGTCAATAGTCTGAGGCTGGTCGTGCGTTGGCTACACGCAAGTCGAGAACAGCGACGATATTGCCGTCCCGGCGTACTCCGGTAACTGCCGACTTGCTTCAACGCCAAGTCAGCAGACTCGGGCCATAACATGCTGCCCTTCTTTCCTCGCAGGCGGCGCAAGATGTTAGCGAGCGTCACCGCGGGGATCGGCATGATGGGCGGTACACGGCAGCGCTGGCGTTGGACGGCGCCCGCGTCGGGCGCTGGATCGAACAGCGCACGCCGATATTCGTTTCAATGGGGGTGCCTGACGTGAGTTCCCGCATCCACACATGCTCAACGCGATTCGGCGACGTCGATCGGGGCACGGACGTTCGCTTAGCGATGCACGCCTTCGATTGATCTCCACACAAATTACATCGCCACACCATTTTTCGATGAGGACTTTGTCATGGCCACGGGCGTAATCGTCACCGGTGGGAATTCGCCATACTATGTTTCGTCCGGGGCGATCGATACGAGCGACATTGTTGACGGCGGCGGCTCGATGTTCGTCCTCTCCGGGGGGATAGCGGACCTTACCACCGTCAATATCGACCTAAGCCTCGGCAACCGCGGCGCGCTGTATGTCGAAGATGGCGGCACGGCTATCGGCACGACGATCAACGGCGGCTATCAGCAGGTAGCCATCGGCGGTGCGGCGAGTGGCACGACCATCAACGGCGGTGAGCAGGACGTCTACGGAACGGCGAGCGGCACGGCGATAGACTCAAGTGGGGGCGAATTCAGCCAACAGTACGTCTACGGATCGGCCATCAGCACGACGATCAACGGCGGCGGGGAAGGGGTGTTCGGCGGGCCTTTGGTCGCCGAGCAATACGTCGAAAGTAATGGCACGGCCTCTTACACGACTGTCGAGAACGGCGGCATCCAGGTCATTGTTTCCGGCGGCGCTGCCATCGGCACGGTCCTCAATGAAGGCGGCTTTCTCGAGGTGGAATCCGGTGGTCTCGCCAGTGGTGCAGTCGTCAGCAGCGGCGGCCGGGCGCAATTTGAATCGGGCGCCATCGCTGATGGCGGGGTCGTCAGCAGCGGCGGTTTCATCACGTTCACTCTCACCAGAGCGTACGGTCGCTGGACTCCTATTAACAGCTCGAATGTTGTCAACGGGGTGACTATTCAAAACGGTGCCTTCGTAACCTTCTTGGTCGATCAGGGCGGATCAATTTCGGACTTCGTTGCCACTGGCTCAGTCGTCAACAGTGGGGGCATCGGCTACATCTTGGGCGGCGACCTGTACATCGAATCAGGCGGCACGGCCACCGGCACAATCGTCAAGGACGATGCCTGGGAGTTCGTCGACTCAGGAGGTGTTGCCAGTGGGACGGTCGTCAGCAGCGGCGGGTCTGAGCAAGTCAATTCGGGTGGCGTTGGCAGCGGCACAGTTGTCAGCAGCGGCGGCTCTGACGCAGTGGTTGCCGGTGGCGTTGCCGTTAGCACGATCGTCAGCAGCGGCGGCTACGAGTTCGTCTACTCTGGCGGTGTTGTCAGCGGCACAGTCGTCGGCAACGGCGGCTACGAGTACGTTGCTTCCGGCGGCATCGTCAGCGGTATAGTCGTCGGCAGCGGGGGTCAGATTGAACTGCCTTGGTCTCCCGTCAGCGCGAACATACTCAATGGCGTTACGATCCAACCCGGCGCGTTGTTTGTCACGCTCGACGTCTATCAAGGCCAGGTGGTCACTGGCTTCGTTTGCAACGCCGGTAGTGGCTTAGCGGTTGAGTCCGGCGCGGCGACGAGCGGCACCATCATCGACGGTGGTTTTGAGCTGGTTTACTCCGGCGGCGTGGCCATAGGGACGACGGTCAACGGCGGCGGGATACAGTCCATTTCATTCAGTGGGCAAAATTTGCACGGACCGTTCTATGGCGGCGTTGCCATCGGCACGGTGATCAACAGTGGCGGCACGGAGAAAGTCAATTCGAGTGGCGTCGCCATCAGCGCAATCATCAACAGTGGCGGCTCGGCAGACGTCAATTCAGGCGGCGTTGCCAGCGGCACAGTTATCAACGTCGGCGGCTCGGAGAACGTCAATCCGGGTGGCATTGCGAGAGGCACGATCGTCAACAGCGGCGGCACACTGTCCATCAGTCCGGACGGCGGCATAGCCATCGGCACAACAATCGGGAGCGGCGGATTGGGCCTGGTCGGTGGCACAGCCAGCGGCACGACAATCGCCAGTGGCGGCCTGATGGAAGTCGGCCAGGGCGGCGCGGCCATCAATACGACAATCAATCCAGGCGGCACCCTTGAACTCTTCGGCGCCGGTACGCAGGTCTCTGTCAGCGGTGCGCCTTTCGACATCTCCGTCGATGGCTCGTTAAGCGGCACCCTCGTCGACAATGGTGCGTTGATATTCGATCTGTCATCGACCGCACCCCACAGCACCGCCATTACGGTCAGTCTCACCGGCAGCGGCTCGTTCATCCTTGAAGGTGATGGCACGCTGGCGATGAGCGGTGGCAAAGCGTTCACCGGCGATGTGACAATCTCGGGCGGCACATTAGAGCTGAAAAAGTCCGTCGCAGTCGGCAGCGGACCCATTACCTTCGCGTCGCAATCGAGCGGCAGCGTCGAAACGCTGCAGGTCGATAGCTCCACCATGCCGACCAACATCATCAGCGGTTTCGCGGTCGGCGACCGGATCGATCTCGCGGGCGTGACGTTCTCCTCAGGCGGCGGCGCCGTGCTCGGCGCCGGCAACGTCCTGACGGTCACGGAGGGCGGGCAGACCTATATGCTGGACTTCGATCCGGCCCAGAACTTCGCCAACGAAACCTTCGCGGTGTCAGCCGATACATCCGGCGGCACGGATGTGTTCCTGGTCCAGGCCCAGTCCCAGGCTCCGCAGGTCCTGTCATCGGCCTACGTCGTGACGTCCGGTCAATCGGTGTCGAACGTGACGGTCGTCAGCGGAGGTGACCTCATCCTCGCCGGCGGAAGCGCGCTCGATACCGTCATATCGAGCGGCGGCATCGAAACAGTCTCGTCCGGCGGCGCCGACGTCAGCGCCACCGTCGACGACGGCGGCGTCCAGTACGTGTTGTCGGGCGGAACGGCGAGCGGCTCGATCCTCAACGACCCTGGCATTCAGATCGTGTCCGCCGGCGGCACGGCGGTCGGCGTGACGATTTCGGGCGGCGAGCAGGATGTCTACGGCACAGCGACCGCGACCACGATCGACAGCGGCGGCTTGCAGATCATCGAAAGCGGCGGCATTGGCAGCGCAACGACGGTGAACGGGGGCGGCACGCTGACCGTCGAAGCCGATGGCATCGACAGCGGAGCGACCGTCTTTGGCGGCGTCGAGTCGGGCACCAACTATGCTGTTGTCTCCCCGGGCGGGATCGAGACGGTATTCGGCGTGGCCAGCAACACCACCGTGACGAGCGGCGGCGAACTGTTCATCGAATCGGGCGGTTCGACCGTCTCGGCCTCGATCGTAAGCACGTTGCTCTTCAGCAATGGTGACTACGCGGATTCCCTGATTATCGTGGAGTCCGGTGGCGCGGCATACGATACCATCGTGAGCGGTACAGTTTTCAATCCGAACGCCATCAACAGCCTTGGCCTTCCGAATGGATCGTTGCCAAACGGCGGGCTAATAGTGTCGGGCGGTGGTGTCGCGAGCAATACCATAATTGGCAATCTCGGGCTTGATGCCGTTTGGGGCGGCGTCGATATCGACGCGGCGGTCAACAGCGGCGGTGAACTGAACATACACAGTGCCGGCACTGCGAGCGGTGCGACCGTTAATGCCGGGGGCAGACTCTCGGTATTCAGCGGCGGCACCACGCTATCAGCTTCGCTGGTGGGCAGCGCCACATCTGGCGGCGGCGGGCGTGAAGTCATCTTTGTTGGTGGCTCGGCATTCTTCACGACCCTATCGGCCTCCGCCCAATTGATCGTGTCGTCCGGGGGGGTCGCCTTCGGTACCGTCGTGAACAGCCGGACCGGCAGCCTCAATGGCGGTATGACAATTTCATCTGGCGGCATCGCCAGCGGCACTGCGGTCAACAGCGGCGGTTTCGAATTCGTTTCATTCAGCGGCACGGAGTCCGGCGGCACCGTCAACAGCGGCGGATCCCTGGTCGTCTTGTCCGGCGGCACGACCATATCCTCCATGCTGCAAGGCATCAGCGGGACGACCAGCGGCGTCGAGACGGTGTCCAGCGGCGGCACCGCGATCGACACAACGATCGCATTCGGCGGCAAGCTGGTCGTGTCGTCCGGCGGCACTGCCATCGACACTACCGATTCGTTCGGCGGCAGAATGCCCGTCTTCGGCGCCGCCAGCGACACGACGATCAACAGTGGCGGCGTTGAAAACGTCTCGTCCGGCGGCTTGGATATCGGCGGCACCATCAACGATGGCGGCACGCAGACCATTTTTGCCGGCGGCAG
>Ga0070734_10003323_pt1 | contig 17107 bp, 10 predicted proteins | sample Coa_R1_8_FD_66444 | JGI IMG/M metagenome (GOLD analysis project Ga0070734, IMG submission 66444) | Surface soil microbial communities from Centralia Pennsylvania, which are recovering from an underground coalmine fire - Coalmine... | ecosystem: Environmental > Terrestrial > Soil > Unclassified ... | reverse complement strand
TATCATGAACAGAGCCTGGCTATCTATCGGGAGATTGGAGACCAAAGCGGGATTGCCGGTGCGCTGCACGGCCTGGGGAATGTGGCTTCCAACCTGGGCGATAAGGCTGCCGCGCGAGCCAATTATGAGGAGAGTCTGGCCCTCCGAAGGGAACTGGGAGACCGGAGCAATATAGGGGCCTTGCTGACCAATCTGGGGAGTGAAGCGCGTCAGCAGGGAGACTATGCCTCTGCGCGAGCCTATAGTGAAGAGAGCCTGACTATCTTTCGGGAGATCGGGCATCGGGAGTTTCTCGCCAACGCGCTCAATGCGGGGGGCATCCTCGCCGATTTCCAGGGTGACTATGCCACGGCACAGCGTTACTTTGAAGAGAGCCTGGCCCTCCGGAGAGAGCTGGGAGACCGACACGGCCTTGCCGGCGTATTGACCCTGCTGGGGAATGTGGCCTATGCTCAGGGCGATTATGCCTCCGCTCAAACCTATTACACAGAGGGGTTGGGGATCGCTCGGGAGATAGGAGATAAGAGAGGCATCGGGGCTGCGCTGAACAATCTGGGGGGCGTCGCCTCCTCTCAGGGCGACTATGCCGCCGCAAGGGCCTACTATGAAGAGTGTGTGATCCTCTTTCGAGAGATCGGGCATCGGCACTTTCTCTCCAATGCGTTGTACGGTCTGGGAAGCGTTACCTCCAACCTGGGTGATGAAGCCGCGGCACGCGCCTACTATGGGGAGAGCCTGGCCCTCCAGGAAGAGTTAGGAGATAAGCAAGGGATCGTCTATTCTCTGGAAGCGTTTGCAGGTATTGCGATGAGAAGCGGCAGATCGGAGCAGGCCGCAATCCTATGGGGAGCCGCCGAGGCCTTGCGAGAGGAGATCGGCGCACCCCTGTTGCCCAATGCAAGAGAGCGGTATGACCGCGAAGTGGCGGAAACACGTCAGACACTCGGAGAAGCGGCCTTCTCGGCGGCGTGGGCCGGCGGACGCGCCCTGCTTCTGGAGCAGATACTTCACCGCGCACGGGAAGCCCTCATATGACAATCTGGAGTTGGAGAAACCCCACCGGCTCGAAAGTCCTCCTCTACACGCCCCGTTCCCTCGTGAGCGGGGCGTGTTCTATTGCGCCTCTGTCCCAGAAGCCCTTTTTCGTAAAGATTTGCCCTGTAATAGGGCTTGTACGACGCTTTTCCTGCCGATTTGACGACGGTTTTGACGACATTGCCCGGTTAGAATGGAGGTATCCACAGGGGATAGAGTTGAATTAAGACAAGCTATTGTCTTCTCACCGCATGGTCCCTTACGGAAACGGCCTTCCTGAGCAATGGAAGGATACCCTCCCTTATGAAAGGAAACTCGTATGGCTCGCTACATCCGCAAGACCTCTCTCCTTCGCTATGGCAGAGCAGTGCTGGCTGCCGCTTGCTTGCTGTTTCCCATCGCCTCCCAGGCGCAATCGTACTACTTCGCTTCGGGGAGCAGTACCAACTCCGCCCCGATGGGCGCCTCCAATCTGGGGTTCGGATTTGGCACGTTCTTTTCCCTAACTCTTGGCGTGAATAACACTGCCATTGGAAACAGTGCCCTTGAGAGCAACACCACTGGCAGCCACAACACCGGCATTGGATTCCAGGCACTCGCCAGCAACGCCACCGGCCAGTACAACACGGCCAGCGGAGAAAACGCGCTCTACTCCAATGCAACCGCAAACTACAATACCGCCAGCGGATACCAGGCACTCTACAATAGCTACGCCGGAAACAACAACACGGCCAGCGGATCATTGGCACTCTACAACAACACCACAGGAAACGACAATACTGCGACCGGTTACGGCGCGCTCTACAACAACACCTCCGGAAACAACAACACCGCCAGCGGATCCTCGGCACTCTATCTCAACACCACCGGATTCGATAATACCGCCAGCGGATACCAGGCACTCTACAACAACAACACTGGATACTACAATGTCGCCGACGGCTACCAGGCGCTCTATAACAACAACGGAAACTACAATACCGCCGTAGGTGTCTTCACTCTCTTCTCCAACACAACGGGCGAACAGAACACGGCCATGGGCTACGGAACCCTCTACTCCAACACGACCGGTCTCGGCAACTCCGCCTTCGGCCTCAATGCCCTCTACAACAACACGACGGGCGGCGGCAACATGGCCAACAGTTCCTATGCCCTCTATGCCAATACCACCGGTTCCTACAATATGGCGAGCGGATACGCCTCCTTGTATAAGAACACCACCGGCATCAGCAACACTGCCTACGGCTACGAAACCCTCTACAACAACACCCTCGGCAACTGGAACACCGCCTATGGGCTCAACGCCCTCAAAGCCCTCAACGGAAACGGAGGCAGCACCGCAGCCACCGCAGGCAACCTCAACATTGGAGTGGGCTATGGAGCGGGGCAGAACATCACCACCGGCAGCAACAACATCGCCATCGGCAATTATGGCAATGCCTCCGACAACGGGGTCATTCGCATTGGCACCGTGGGAACGCAGGGATCGACTTTTATTGCGGGAATCAATGGAGTGACGGCCAGTCAGGGAGTGGCGGTCTACATCAATGCCAACGGGCAATTGGGAACGCTCACTTCCTCCGCTCGCTTCAAGTTCGACATTCACAGTCTGGGAGCCGAGACCGACAAACTGATGGACCTCCGTCCGGTCTCCTTCCGCTACAAGCAAGCTGTCGAGGATGGCTCGCATCCGATCCAGTACGGTCTGATCGCCGAGGAGGTGGCGAAGGTGTATCCTCAGATGGTGCAGTACGATAAGGAGGGCAAGCCGTTCACGGTCTACTATCAGCAGCTCACTCCCATGATGCTCCACGAACTCCAGGCTCAAAATACAAAGATCCACTCTCTGGAAGACAGGATGGCAAAACTGGAGGCGATGCTTCAGCCGCAGAGTTCGGAGACCAGGCCTGCTTCTCATCCCCTGGCTCTGCTTGCCTCGGTGCTGGGGATCGGACTGGCCGGTACGCTCTTCGTCTCCGTTCGCGCTCACCGGTCTCGGTAACATGCTCTCCCCACTCCCTCTCGCCCTGTCCGATCAACCAAACCATCGGACAGGGCGCTTCCGGCAACCCTCAACGCGCCACTCCGGAACACTTAGCGGTTTCGGATGGAAGAACCCGGCCGAATGGGAAGCCCTCTCTCCTTCCAGGCGCCAGGATTGCGCCGGATTGGAACGCACGGAGCCATGCGTCGCGAAGGCATTATGGGTCTTCGACAGGCTGAAGCGTCGAGCGTGGGAGCAGGGAAAGCGCTGGGACGATGCAGGCGCAGACGGCTACGGTCGCAAGCGCGCACCAGCTAAAACAGCCGCGCTGATACAGCCAGGTGCCGACCACATCCGCCCCACGCACTGCCAGAAAGCTCACGGCGCTGCCCAGCATCATACCCGTGCCTTCCAGGCCCGGCGGGCAGGAGCGGACCAGCAGATCGAAATAGGCGGCGGCAGCGGTTCCCGCCATAACGCCCATCAACACGGCGCAGAGCATGGCCTGCAGCGGAGAGTGAATGCACAGCAACAGGAGCATCTGCGGGATCGCGATCCAGGTGCCCCACCGGAGGATTCGGGCAAAATCGATCCTTCGGCAGAGCGGGCCGTAGAGCGCCATCACGGCCATGAGCGCCAGGTTGAAGGCGGCAAGGAACTGCCCATAAGACTCGGCACGCAGGCCAATGGTCCCGGTAAGATGAAAGAAGAGCGGGGTCTGAAACCCCGGAGAGAATTGCCAGAGCGCGCAAATCAGCAATGCAGGCCAGAGAGGACGATAGCAGAGAAGCCGCTTGATTTCGGCCCATTCTCCGCCGGGCCGTCTGGCAGGCCCTTCCGCAGGGGACTTCGGCTGTTGAAACACAGAGCGCGATCCTCGCAGGGCTAACCCAAAGAGCAGCAGCGCACCCAGTGCGGTGATCGGATAGACGGAGGGAGCGCCGAACCGGGCGGTAAGCCACCCACCCAGCAGAGGCGCTGCCACGGCGGAGAGCGTGATCAGCGAGGTCGAGAGCGCGCTGAACGCTCCCGTGGTCCCGTCCCGGCGCGCCATCGAAGCGATCAGGCCCGTCTGTGCGCCAGCCAGCATCCGGTAGAGCGCCGTGACGAGCATGATCCCCGCCAGTAACGGCTTCCATCCCATCCCGCCCGAGGGTATCCAGAAATACACCGCAGCGGCCAGAGGCGCAAAAAAGAGGAAATGGCCTCGGTCCCCCAGGCGAAACGGGCTCCATCGGTCCCGCACAAATCCGAACACAAAACTCAGATAGAGCGGGATCCCGCTGACCAACCCGAACAGAGCGATAGCATCCGGAGAGAGGTGCAGGCGGTCTTTCAGGTAGAACTGGAGAGGGATGGCCGGGATGCCGCTGGGCGATGTCAGGCTGTTCACCAGCACCAGGCAGCCGACCGTAAGAAAGAGGGTGCGATTCCGGTCCTGCGCCCCCGAGCAGGTTGCAACGCCTACGGCCATGCCTCCTCCTGTTGGAGATCCATGTGCGCTTCCACACCCTGTACCCAGGCCCTGGCGCGCGCGTTCAGGCGACCGTTCGCGTCCAGCACCCGGTCGCGCACGATAATGCGGGCAAGATCGTATCCAGGCCCGATCCGGAGGCCGGGCCGGGCAATGCGCTGAACCAACGCCTCGTCGGCTCCGGTCAGGGCCAGGCAACGCGAACCGGGACGGTCGAAACAGACGCCTCCGCTCTTGTCCCGCTTCCAGATACCGCCGCGCGCGCCTGCGGAGACCCGCGCGTTGCGCTCCGCTCGGTACTTGACGATCAGGGAGGACCAGGGCGTGTCTACCGCCAGTTGCTCCTGCACCTCAATCAGAGACGTCAGGTCGAGATCGGCATCGCAGTATTCCAACAGATGAAACAGCACCAGCGGCAACTGTCCCGAGGCGAGGCAAGAGAGGCTCGTGAGAGGCGTTGCGCCCGAGATACGCGGGTTCAGTTCCCCCAGATACAGTTCGCCGGTGTCCCGGTCGAGCAGGTAATCCACATCGAAACAGCCCCGGTAGCCAAGCTGCCGCAGTTGCTCACCCAGCTTCCTGGTATAGGAGCGGGCACGGAGTTCGAGTTCTCGTGACACGGTACCGGCGGTCAGTTGATTGCCACACCACCCTCCCCGGTCGGATGTCAACTCGGGCAGACCGATCAGCTCATGCGTCAAGGGGCCGACCACCGTCCCCCAGCGCGTCAGACAGGCCTCCTGGGTGAAGGACCGGCACCGGATGCGCTTCATCACCTTCACTGCACGCGCTCGCCCTACCGAATCGGCGATACGGTCCCAGTCCGCTTCGTTCGCCACAAAGAAGGTCGTATGGCCTGAGTCGCCGTAGGACGTCTGCACCACCAGATCATCTCCCAACTGATGGCGCCGGGCGGCCTGCAAGAGGTCGTGGTAGGAGGTCACCGGTCCGAGATAGTTCGGCACGGAGGGCACTCCCGCGCGATTGCCGATGCGCACGGTCTCCACCTTGTCGTCCAGACGGCTGCGCAGCGCAGCGGACGGAAATAGGATCTCCACCCCGAGGCGCTTGCAGAGCGCCTCAGTCTCGGCATCGAACATCAGGAATAGCGCGGCGGGATTCGGGCCAAGCCGCTGCAGATACTCCTCGACTTCCGGGTGACGCAGCAGGTTGTTATTGTTTTCAACGACCTCCATCGCCGCGTCGCCCCAACGCTCGGAGGGAAGGAAAACGGCAGGGTCGTTGTCTTCAAAGCAATCGTGGCGCAGAATATAACGCAGGTTGCCGATCTGATCTTCCAGGCCGAACAGATTGTAACCGCCCGGACTGATGAAGCAGATCGGTCGCTCATTACAGAGCAAAAAGCGTCGTATCGCCTGGTACTTGCGCCGTATCGGAAGCATGAGTCTCTCCTTTTCTTGGGGTTTAGTCCGCGCCTGCCAGAATGTGGCGTATATCCCGAATCAGCGCATCGGTCATCGCCGGGGTCCAATCCTGCTTGACCACCATCCGCAGCACATGCCGCTCCGCTCCGTTACCCGGCAGGGGATAGGCAGGAACGACCCAGCCGCGCTTCCGTAAGCGCTGTGAGATCTCGGTGACGCTCTTGACGGCGGCCCTCCGCGTATTGAGGTAGGGCGCCACGATGGGGAGGTACTCGGTATCGCTCAACACGTCGAAAGCGCAGGTCTCCCGCAGTTTCGCCTCCAGATACCGGGCATTGTCCAGCGCTCCGACGACGATGTCGCGGTAGCCTGCTTTCCCGTGGCGCAAGAAGTTGTAGTATTGCAGCACGACCATCGCGCCGGGACGCGAAAAATTGAGGCTGAAATTGGCGAGGCAGCCACCGGTATAGGAGACATCGAAGATCAACTCCTCCGGCAGAGCCGAAGGATCGCGAAACAGCAGCGCTCCCATACCGGGATAGATCAGCCCGAACTTGTGGTTGGAGACATTGATCGTTTTCACCTGATCGAGGCGAAAATCCCAGAGCAGTTCCGGATGCGTGAAGGGCAGCACAAACCCGCCGCTGGCGGCGTCCACATGGATGGGAATATCCCACCCTCGGTCCCGCTTGACCCGCGTCAGCAGCCGATTGATGGATTCGATCTCGTCGAGCCGACCGGTGAACGTGTTGCCCAACACGGCGCCGACCGCGATAGTGTTCTCATCGATGGCATCCGCCACCTGGTCCGCCGTGAGGATACAGCGTTCGTCCACCGCAGGCAGAATGCGCGCTTCGACATCGAAGAAGCGTGCGAACTTGTGCCAGCAGACATGCACATGGCTGCCCATCACGATGTTGGGCCGGTCGGTCGACTGACCGGTACGCTGGCGGCGTGCGCGCCAGGCGAATTTGTGGGCGAGCAGCCCCAGCATGATGGCCTCCGAAGACCCCACCGTAGCCATGCCGGTCGCAATCCCTTCTGGTGCGGTGTTGAAGAGTTCGCTCAACATGGCGATCACCTGCTGATGGATCTCTTCCAGACCGGGATAGGCATACTGATCGATCAGGTTCTTATTGATCGTCTGCATCAGCAGGTGATCGGCCTCCGGTTCCATGGAGATGGTCGCGAAGGTGCCGAGATTGGCATAGGGATCCCAATCCCCGGCGAGCTGTTGGGCAATGAATTGAGAGACGTCTGCTGCCTCGAACCCTTGATCGGGAATGGTATCCCACGTACAAACAGGCGGGCCTTGGATGGCCGAAGAGACGGGGGATGCAATTGTCATGCGGGCACAGGCTCCTTGAGAAGCGGGACGTTTCCACAATGACAAGCATCGGTTTAGCGTCCTCTTGTGTTGATGTCCCCATTCTAACCGGCCAACGTCGTCAAAATCGTCGTCAAATCGGCAGGAAAAGCGTCGTCAAGGGGGAATGTTTGGATGCCATTGCCTGAGAATCACCGATAACAAAGGAGACCTGAAAGTGTCTGACCGTCCGGATCTCGTTCCGATCACCCGCCATCTGCGGGCCATGTACACCTCCCGCCTGCTGGTAGCAGCGGTGACGCATCTGAAGGTCTTTGAGCAGTTTGTGCACGGACCTTGTACGCGGACCGACCTCCAGTACAGGTTGCAATTGAAGGAGCGACCGGCAAACGTGCTATTTCCAGCTCTCTGTGCCATGGGGTTACTCGAAGTCTCCCCAGAGGGTCTCCTTTCCCTCACGGAGCAGGGGAGCTATCTCACCACGGCTTCCCCGACCAACCTCATCGGCTATGTGGAGCTGGAGGGGGAGGATCCCGGCGTGCTGGATATGGTGGAGCGGCTGCGCAACGATGGACCGCGCAATGCCGAGGGGGGTACTGCCTATGTCAAAGAGGGCGACGCACCCTCGCCGATGGACGATCCGGACGCCGCGCGTTTCCTGACGCTCGCCCTGGCAGGCCGCGCCCGCCATCTCTCGCCTATGGTGGCAAGCCGGTTGCCAGGGGGGAACGGCCATCTGCTAGATGTGGCGGGAGGAACCGGCCTCTTCGCCTACGAGTGGCTCCTTGTCAATCCTTCCGCTACGGCTACCGTGCTGGATCGCCCTCAGGTGCTGGAGGTTGCGGAGGAGTTTCTGGAGGAGTTCTGTGCGGGGGAACGGGAGGGAGTTTCCGGGGTGCGCCACCGGATATCTCTCCAGCCCGGTGACATGCTGGAAGGCCGTCTGCCGAAGGCCAACTTGATCCTAGCTGCCAGCGTCTTTCACGATTGGCCCGCCGACACCTGCGAGGCGCTTGCCCGCCGACTGGCGTCCGCTCTGAATCCGGGCGGGGAGTTATGGATCCACGATGCGTTTCTCAACGACGCCCTGGATGGCCCCCTGGCGGTGACGGACTACTCCGCCCAGCTCTTCTGGGTAACCAAGGGGCGCGCCTATAGTCGGGCGGAGTACCGTGCCTGGATGGCTCAGGCGGGATTGATCCCCACACAGACCGACATCCCGACGCTGATGGACTATGCATTGATCTCCGCGCGCAAACCCTGACTCGCCCCTCTCGGTGCATCTCTGCGATACGGCAAGGGCAAAACTCTGGATTTCTCTTACACCTGCGAGAGCTGAACGAGCTTACCGGTGCTGTCGCCAATCGATTCGGGATGGACGCCCGCCCGATCCAGCAGCGTCATGTACAGGTTCGCTACCGGCGTCTCTTGCTCATAGACGAGGTGACGGCCCGGATTGAGGCTGCCATCGCCTCGACCGGCGACGAGGAGCGGCAGGTTCTCATGGAGGTGTCGGTTGCCGTCGCTGATCCCGCTGCCGTAAACGATCAGGGAGTGATCGAGCAGCGTGCCATCACCGTCGGGTATGGACTTGAGCTTTCCCAGGAAGCGCGCGAACAGACCGATGTGGAAGGTGTTGATCTGGGTGACTTTTTCGATGAAGTCCGGATTGTTGCGATGGTGCGTCAGCGGATGGTGGCTGTCGGCGATGTTGATCTCTGGGTATGTCCGCATGCTGCCCTCGCGCCCGATCATCAGCGTCGAGACGCGGGTCAGGTCCGCCCGAAAGGCCGCCACCAGCAGATCGAGCATGAGCGCCACATACTCGGCGAAGGTAACCGGAATGCCTGCGGGCTTTTCGATTTCGGGCTTTGCGGCGTGATTGTCGCGTTCCGCATTCTGGATGCGGGTCTCGATCTCCCGAACGGATGTGAGATACTCGTCCATCTTACGCCGGTCCGCCGGACCCAGAGTGCCGACGAGCGCCTGGGTATCCTCGCGGACCATATCCAAAATGCTCTTCCTGTACCGCTCTCGCCGAGCGCGTGTCGCCGGGTCCAGGTGGAAGTCTTCGGTCCCGAACAGCCGCTCGAAGACGGCGCGCGGGTTGATTTCCGGTGGCATGGGTGTGGTGGCGCTGCGCCAGGAGATGCTGTTCGTGTAGGCGCAACTGTAGCCCGAATCGCAGTCGCCCACGGTGCGCGAGTCCTCGCAGCCCAGCTCAAGCGAGGCGAAGCGTGTCTCCGATGCAAACGCCTGCGCCGCGATCTGATCCGCCGAGACCCCGTTGTGGATATCCGCGCCGCGCGTCTTTTTGCAGTGGACGCCCGTCAGAAACGAAGCGCCCGCACGGGCGTGGTCGCCGGGGCCATCGCCCAGTTCGTTCCCATTGTGGTCGGCAAGCCCGGTAAGCACGAGCAGGTCTTCGCGGTAGGTCGCCAGCGGCTTGAGGATGCGCGGGAGTTCGAACTCCCTGCCGACCCCCTGGGGCGTCCAGTCCTTCATAATGATGCCGTTGGGTACGTAGGCGAAGGCGAGACGGACGGGAGGCTTCCGGGCAGGGCCGGCGGAGGCGAGAGCCGGCGTCATGGCATCCAGCATCGGCAGCGCGATGGCCGCTCCTACCCCACGCAGGAACGTTCGCCGGGATAAGTGGTTGCGCGTCAGAAATGTCATCTGTTTCGATCTCCTCTCCGCATCTGGAACGGCCTGCTGGTGACGATCTCCAGCACCAGATTCGAAAAACGATAGTCCTTTGTGGCGGTACGCTGCGTGATCTCCTTCACCGTCGCCCGGTCATAACGCTCCAGGCCGCGCCCCAGAGCGTAAGTGAGCAGCTTCTCCGTCAGGCACTGAGCGAATGCATCGCGATCCGCCTTCAAAATCGCCTTGAGCCCGTCCGGACCCTGGAAAGACCGCCCATCCGGGAGCGAGCCGGAGGCATCAATCGCGATTTTGCCGTCGTTGGTGCGCCATGCGCCGATGGCATCGAAGTTCTCCAGGCCGAAACCCAGGGGATCCATGCGGGCATGGCACGCCGCGCAGGTCGGGTTCTTTCGGTGCTGTTCCAACTGTTGCCGCAGCGAAGTCGCTGAGCCCACTGCGGACACATCGAGGTTCGGCACCCCCGGCGGCGGGGAGGGCGGCGGCGCGTTCAGGATGTTTTCCAGGATCCACTTGCCGCGCAGCACGGGCGAGGTCCGATTCGGATAGGAGGTGACGGTCAGGACGCTCGCCTGGGTCAGCACCCCGCCGCGCGCGGTACCGGTAAGGTCCACTCTGCGAAACTCCGGTCCTACCACGCCGGGGATCCCGTAGAAGCTGGCGAGGCGTTCGTTGAGGAACGTGTACTTTCCCAGGAGCAGGTCAAGGATGCTGCGGTCGTCGCGGACGACGCTGTCGAAGAACATCTCCGTCTCCTGGCGCATGGACATGCGCAGGTAGTCATCGAAGTCGGGAAAACGGTCCCGATCCGGCCGGACCGACTCGAGCGCCCGGAAATGGAGCCACTGCCCGCCGAAGTTCTCGGCCAGCGCCTGCGACCGGGGGTCTTTGAGCATCCGTCGCACCTGCGCCGCCAGGACATCGGGATTGCGCAGCGTCTGCCGGTCCGCACAGTCCCGCAATGCGTCGTCCGGCATGCTGCTCCACAGGAAGTACGACAGGCGTGAGGCCAGTTCGTGCTGGCTGAGGAGGTGAGCCGTATTCGTGTTTGCCGCCGGGAGGTCTCGTTCTATCCGATACAGGAAATGGGGCGACACCAGGATGCCCTGGAGGGCGAGGCAGATCCCCTCCTCGTAGGAATCGCCTTGCTTCTGCGCCAGGGAGACCAGGCTTGCCAATCGGTCAACCTCCTGCGAGGTCACGGGCCGCCGGAACGCCCTGCGTGCCAGATCGTAGGCGATCTTCCGGGTGCAGTCGGGGTTGTGGCCGCCGTGCAGATGCCCGCAGGTGAAGATCCTGCGCAGGCTCTCCTCCGAAGGCCCTTTCGCCTGCGCATAGGGGCCGCCGATCTCCAGCGCGCTGACCCGCGCGTCGTTGGTGGGCGCCTTCACTTTTCTGCGCGCTTCGACCAGCTTCCGGATCGCCTCAATCCGTTCCGGCGGCAGGCCGGGCGGCGGCTTGAACTCCGGAAGTGATACCTGCCGCTTCGACGGGTTCGGCCCCCCATATTCGGGCGGCAGCCCCTCATACATCCGCTCAATCGTGGCGGCGACCCAGTGTTCCCCCGCCGTTACCCGGAGGCGACACTCCAGCGTCCTGCCGGAGAAGTCCTGCCGATCCGGATTGAAAGCGGCGTCTCCTGTGGGGTCGAACTCCAGGGCCTGCACCTGTCGGCCATCAATCCACAGGCCATAGTGCAGCGCCTCGGATCCGAGCGGGCGGAGGCCATTCAGGCAGAAACGGAAGAGGTATTCGCCGTCCACCGGAAAGCGGTGCATCACATGGAGCGAATTCGGCAGGTTCAACCCCGTGGCGTCGTAACGGACCGGCACGGCTGTGCCAACGACGATCCTCCGTCCCGACGCCTCATGACGCACGAGCGTGGGTGGGAGCGCCTCGGGGCCAAAGACGGCGGCCCGCGCGATCTTCTCGGCGGACGCCACATACTTTTCCATCTGCGAGGGGGAGAGCGAGAGGACGTCGCCGATATTGTCGAACCCGTAGCCGGAGTCATCCTGGGGGAAATCGTCCGCCGGGCGGTAGTCCACGCCCAGCAGATCCCGGATCGTGTTGTTGTACTCGGCGCGGTTCAACCGGCGGGCGGTCACCCTGCCCGGATCGGAGGAGGCGAGCCGGTCCGCCCGCTCGAAGGCATTCTCGATCCGGAGGACGGTCTCTTTGACCTGCGCCTCGCCTGGCCGAGGCGATCCTTTTGGGGGCATTTCGCCCGTCCGGATCTTCCGTAGGATGGTCTCCCAGGTTTCCCGTTGCCGCGTCACGGAATCGGAGCGGTGTAAAGCCTGCAGGTCCAGGTTGCCGGCCATCGCCTTCGCATTGTGGCACGCAGCACAATGCGCAGCAAAGAACGGCCAGACCGACGGCTCGGAGGCAGGAACGCTCTGTGTGCGGCCCGCCTGGTGGCCGGAGGGTGGCGCGGCTGCCAGGCAGAGCAGCAGTATCAGGCTGAGCGGCAGCGCAAGGGTAAGCCATGAACGCATGGAATGCTCCCTCTTACATCCTTAGTCAGGCATTCACCCCGGCTCCTCTCCCAATTCGGGAAGAGAGGAGGTTGATGGTAAATGAGGTTTATCAAGTCTACAGAGTGTAGCATGATTTGTCCGCGATGGTCAATTGCCGTATAATCCCAATCCCATCCCAGACAATGGGTCAAAAGGAGGATCGTTCCGTTTTGTCCACATGAAAAATTACTCTCTCAGCCCCTTGACAAACCTACATCCGTAGGTTATAATTGACCTACATCTGTAGGTTTTTCTGCAAGGGAGGTTTGACGATGAGACCGGACGAACCGTTACCCCCTCTGTCCGAGGCGCAGACAGAGATTATGAATGTGATCTGGGAGCAGGGTGAGGTCACCCTCGCACAGATCTGTACCGCCCTGACTGCCCATCGCGTGTTGGCGCGCAATACCGTGCAGACGCAACTCACCCGCCTGGTGGAAAAAGGCTGGCTCGTTCATCGCTCGGAAGGGAAGGCCTTCTACTATCGGGCTACCGTCCCGCGTGAGGATGCGAGGGCTCGTGTGGTACAGCGCCTGGTGGACGTCATCTTCGGAGGTTCTGCGGAAGGTCTGGTGATGACGCTTCTGGACGGTCGCAAACTCTCCAGGGAAGAGGCAGATCGGATCCGCGCCCTGATCGAGCGGGCCGAGGAGGGCAAGCCATGAAGTCCCTGATCCTGCCCGACCCCGCCGCTCTTACCGCTTTTGCCCTGAACGTGTTGCTGCTACTGACGGTGGTTTGCCTGGTCGCGCTGATTGCGGCTCGGTGCGTGTTCAGGCACAATCCCTCCCTCCGCTACTCCGTGTGTCTTGCGGGACTGGTAGGTATCCTGCTCAGCCCGCCGCTTGTCTGTCTCCAGAACAGAGTGGGAGTTAGCCTGCTGACCCTGCCTCTGCCGGAGCATCTATCCCTGTCCCCTGTATTCCTATCCCCCGTCTCTCCAACGCTCATGATGTCTACAGGGACGGCTGCCGATGTCCACGGGGCGTCTGAACTACAGACATGGATGTTCTGGGTTTTGTGGGGGGTGTTCTCTGCATGGGTTACAGGCGTTGTCTGGGGATCGGTTCGCTTTGTCCGGGGATTGAGAGCCGCACTTCGTCTCACAAATCGTATCCGTCCCTGGAGCGCAGCCGCCCATGACGCCATGCTCCCGCAGGTGGAGCGTGTTCTGGGTTGCTCTCTTCCGCCGGTCTTTACATCGCAGCACGTCGAGTCGCCGGTTTCCGTCGGACTATTTCGCCCGCTTGTGATCCTGCCGGAAGGTCTGCCGGAGGCTCTTTCTCCCACACAGTTGCGCCATGTGCTGCTGCATGAGTGCGCCCATATCGCCTTTCGCCACACCTTCGGCGGCCTGGTGGAACGGGTCGTCCGGCTGCTGTTCTGGCCGCATCCGCTGGTATCTGCCCTATGCCGGGAGTTGGCACGGGCGCGCGAAGAGGTTTGTGACAATGTCGCGTCGCAGGAAGATGGGGCGGCCTGCTACGCGCGTACCCTGTTAGCGATTGCGCAGGGCGTGTTCCCCGCTCCAAACATCTCTTCCAGTCTGGCTCTCCTGGGCCCGGAGACCAGCCTGGAAGAGCGCATCACCGGGTTATTACACCCCAGGAGGAATCGAATGGTACGTGTGAAACGAGGAACGTTATGGGCCGTTACCGGCGTGGTGGTCTGCACGGTCGCCTCCACGGTCGCGATTCGCGTCGTCGCGGCGGAGGGAAATGCGAAACAGGCCGCTGCCAGGGCATCCATCGCCGCAGAACTTGCCGACAGGCGACAGGCCGCTGCCAATCCACTCACCCCCGGAATAGGCATGTCCGGCGCTCCCGTGGGCGGTATCGGTGGGGAAGCGGGATCTTCCAGCGTCTCATCGGCGACCACTACAGGCGCGATGATGGGCAGCAACAGCGTTGGCGGCGGCGAGAAGCGCCAGGCGGAAGCCATTCAACTCGCGGCCGGGAAGAGAGTGACGCAGACCTCAGCGGGACACCACCTGACGACAACCCGTTCCAGGGCATCCCATGCCGCTCGACCCGCCGTTAGCGGCGACGAGGAGACACAGAGCGCGGGCAACAGCCTGGGCGGTGGCTTTGGTGGCGGAGCCCCACAAGGCATGGCCGGCGGCGGTCCCGGCGGGGCCACAGCTGGAGGCGCTCTCGGCGGAGCCGGGAATACCGGAGGTGAAGGAGGCGGTCCCGGCGGAGCCGGTGGAGGCGGGTTCGGAGGCGGCTCACCTGACGGAATCTCGGCAGGTGGGGCCGGAGGCGGCGGAGCGGGAGTTGGTCCTGGTCTATCGCCCGGTGGCCCTGGCGGCGGTAGCCTGCAACCGGACCTTGGCCCCGACATTGGGCCAGACATAAACCCACGTATCGGTAGCACTCCAACCGGAACGTCCGGTGGCGGAGTGGTAGGCGGTCCTGGCGGCGGAATCCAGGAAGGCGGGAGTTGGGAAGCGGGTTACCTACTGATCATTGTAGGAGGACCCGATTCCGATGAACCTGCTTACGAAATCGAGCGGTCTCTCATGGGAATCCAGAAACCAGGAGATGGCGGCGGGTTTAGTCTTTCCACCGATAGCTCCTTTGCCCAATACCAGGCCTACCCCTCAATGCGCGGCATCACGTTGGCAACCGGGTCCTCCATCTCCGGTGGCTCCTTGTCCCAATACCAGACCTACCCCAACGCCGACAGGAGGTAAGGGTTAGAATACTGGCGCCCTGACGGCCACTGGGCGCGCAGGACGTCAGGCAATTAGAGAGGCCGTTGCGGATCGCCGCCCTGGTCGCCTGGTTCCAGGCTGCTCAGGGCGGCGGACGCCCCTTGTTAACGGGAGATCACCATGCGTTTGAGACATATTTCCTGGTTGCTGGGGTTATTGTTTCTTACCCACTTGTCGGCTGTAGCCGACGATTCTACGGTCAGGGCCGATTATTACGTTGCGACGAACGGCAGCGACCGGAATCCCGGCACGCGGGACCAACCGTTCGCCACGGTTGGTCGAGCCAAGGATGAGGTAAGGAATAAGATCGCCAGGGGACTCCAGACCGATGTGACCGTCCTGATCCGGGGAGGAACCTATGAACTCCGGGAACCGTTAGTCTTCGGTCCCCAGGATTCCGGCACGGACAAACACTCCATTACCTACGCCGCCTTTCCCGGCGAGAAGCCCGTGCTCAGCGGAGGTCACAAGATCACCGGCTGGAAGCAGGGCAAGGGCAAACTCTGGACCGCGGAAGTGCCGTCCGTCAAAGCAGGAAAAGGGGGTTTTCGGCAACTTTTCGTCGTCGGGCAACGCCGCCAGCGCGCGCGAACGCCCAGCCAGGGCTTCTTTCAGGTCAACGGCAATATCGACGTGCAGGGGGAGACCTGTTCCTTTCATTTTCGGAAAGGCGATCTGCACAAAACCTGGGCTGACCAGGGGGATGTTGAGGTCGTGATCCTGCAAAAGTGGGCGGAGGCGCGATTGCCGCTTACATCGGTCGATGATGCGGCACTCACGGCTGCCTGCTCCGGAAAACCCAGCCCGTATAGCGCCTTCGAGGGCTCACCCTACTGGGTTGAAAATATGATGGACGGGCTGGACGGCCCCGGGAAATGGTATCTGGACCGTAAAACCGGGGTACTCTCCTACTGGCCCCTCCCTGGCGAGGACAGGACCAAGGTGGAAGCGGTCGCGCCCGCGCTGGAGGAGTTGGTTTGCCTGAGTGGGGAACCGGGCGGCTCATTTATAGGTTCAGGCGCTGATTGCGCTGCGTCGTCGTTAGTTCCCCCGAGCGGAGACAAGGGCGGGCGGGGTCTCGTGCAGAACATCCGGCTGCGCGGCCTGACGTTTGCCTACAGCGATTGGTCCTTGCCTGCCACCGGTTTCGCCAATATACAGGCGGACTCCAAGATTCCGGGCGCCGTTCGGGCCACCTATACCCTCTCCTGTTCCATCGAGGATTGCATTTTTGAACACCTGGGGAAATATGCCCTGGAAATCGGCGTGGGCTGCAAGAACAACCGGATCGTCGGCAACAGAATGGCGGACCTCGGCGCCGGCGGGATCAAGGTCGGTGACGGGCGCAGTTATGCGGAGGAAACTCCCCGCTGCAGCGGGAATGTCGTTGCCAACAATGACATCCATGATGGCGGTCTGGTCTATCCGGGGTGCGTCGGCATCTGGGTTTCGATCACCGATGGAACTACGGTAGCCCATAACCTGGTGCATGACTTTCCCTACACGGGCATCTCCGTCGGTTGGGAGTGGAGCGTCAAGCCGACCGACGCCCGGAACAATCGGATCGAATACAACCACGTTCATCACGTCATGAAGCTGATGGGTGACGGAGCAGGCATCTATACTTTGGGATTCCAACCGGGAACGGTTCTGCGCGGCAATCTGATTCATGACGTTGAACGGAGCCCCAGCGCCCAGGGCTCCGCCAACAACGGCCTGTATCTCGACGAAGGCAGCAAGGGCTTCCATGTAGAGGGCAACATCGTCTATCAGGTCTCCGGGGAGCCGCTGTTTTTTAATCAAAGCCAGCAGGACTGGCACACCTGGGGAGCGAACAGTTTCGGCATCGCACCTGGCTCGCCGACATTTCCCAGAGACGCTGCGGACAAAGCCGGCCTGGAGCCAGACTATCGCAAAGCGCTGCTCTTCAAAACAGCAGATCCATAACCATAATATTCCGACCTTATTGTGAGTTCAACAATAAGGCCTTCAGCCGCGCGGCA
>Ga0070734_10003321_pt1 | contig 17119 bp, 14 predicted proteins | sample Coa_R1_8_FD_66444 | JGI IMG/M metagenome (GOLD analysis project Ga0070734, IMG submission 66444) | Surface soil microbial communities from Centralia Pennsylvania, which are recovering from an underground coalmine fire - Coalmine... | ecosystem: Environmental > Terrestrial > Soil > Unclassified ... | reverse complement strand
TCTTCTCTGACCGCGGGGAGTTCGACATCCTGAGGGCAAACGCGACAGATAGATAACCCGCTCATAAGCGGTTCGCGAATTGAGACGTCTATTACCCAGTCTGTAACTTCGAAATTGTCGCTGCATCGATCAAGCACTGTTACGGAAAATGCTATCGATTATCCGGCTAAGTGCTATCTCCCCCAAAAGCGCGAAGAGGTCTGTGTCCGAATGAAGGTTTCTTTCGCTTCGCCTAATTTTTGGCAGATAGCGTCTTGTATGAAACCCTGCCTAAGTCAGTGGCCCGATAACTCCACTTGGAATTTGAATTATTGGCGGGCGGGAAAACAGATCGCCAAAGACATGAAGCGACTTACTTTACCCGCTACAGCTAAGTGGTAGCTTGCGTAAGTGTGTCAGGACAGCCAGGCAAGTACTAAGGTACAATGATGGCAAACTACAATCAGTGCTAGGAGAACAATAGTGATATTGGGACGCGTTGTAAAAGAGTTGCAGACGGAGCATAACCGGTTAGAGAAGGAACTAGAGCGCGTGAATGCAGCCCTCAACGCCCTGGGGAATCTGAACAGCCGTCGTCGTGGTCGGAAACCCGGAGTAAGTGCCCGGACAGGTCGGCCCCGACGCACTCTATCGGCAGCCGCCCGGCGCCGTATCGCTGCCGCACAGAAGGCGCGGTGGGCGAAGGTGAGAGAGCAGCGGCAAAAGCGAGCTGCATAGCTGTCGCAATACTCTTGATCATTTACAAATTACCTTGCGATCCGGCGCTTCCGTGGATACCGAGGCAGCGCCGGACCAAAAGGCTCCTCAACCTGCTCACTGAAACTGGGCCTTCCCGGTCCGGGAGGGATTTCTTCGCACACATCCTAGCGGGTGCGATGCTGGATGCCGCCAGGTCCGGCAACGATTAGATCACTGACCAGACCCAAGAACAGCCCATGCTCCACAATTCCGGCGCGGCGACTAAGACTGTCGGCCAAACCGGCGGGATTGGCGATGGGGCCGAAATCGCAATCGATGATCATATTGCCGGAGTCGGTAAGGAACGGGGAGCCGTCCGCTCTTTTCCGCAGCTCCGCGCGAGCATCGAGCGACTCCAGGAAGCGCAACTGCGAGCGCCAGCCAAAAACCAGCACCTCCACCGGAAGTCGGTGACGAGAACCGAGGCGGGCCGAGAGTTTGCTGTCGTCTACGGTGATGAACATGCGCTGGCTGGCCTGGGCAACGATCTTTTCCCGCAGCAGCGCGCCCCCGCCTCCTTTGATCACATTCAGCTTGGGGTCAACTTCGTCCGCACCGTCGATGGTCAGGTCAAGGTTACGCGGCAGTTCCTCCGCCAGCAGGGGAATGCCCAGCCGCTCAGCCTCCTGATAAGTGGCTTGAGAGGTCGCAAAACCAGTGATGCCCGACAGCTTGCCCCCCCGCAGGAGTTCGCCAATTTTCCGGGTAGCAAAAATAGCCGTTGAGCCCGTGCCTAGGCCGAGGGTCATTCCGTTCTTTACGAAGGTCACGGCGTACTCGGCGGCCTGTTGTTTGTAGACCAGCTGTTGCTGGTCTGCTGGATTATCGGACTGGTGCACTCAACACATCTACTACAGCCGCGAAGTGTCCGCAATAACCTAGCAGGCGGGTGATCAGTGGGCGGGCGGGTTTGCCGGTTTCGCCGCGGGTTTCTTGGTGTCAACCACCACCGGCCCGTTGCCTGTGGTCTTTCTCGTGTCCACCCAAACTACTCCCATACCGCCATTGGGATCCACAGATTCTATGGTCTGCCTCTGCTGCTGGGCGCCGTTTAAATCGGTGCGAGTAATATCAATAACATGCTGACTGGGGCGGAGGCCCTCGTCCGGTGCGGCCGTACTACGCTGCTCCACCCGCTCTTCCTTCACCTGTTCGCCCCCGGGGCCGGTGCGCATGACCGTTGTAGTCTGGCTATCAAGATGCATCTGCCCATCAGGATCAGCCGTAGTACCGCCTATGCTGGTAGAGAACTTCTGTACGTCCTTACGCTGCTCGCCGTTGTTTTTAGTTTCCGTGGTGACTGTGTGTTCCGCCAGCGCCATCCTTCCATCAGCATTGAGCCGGGAGACGTTCTCTTTCTTGGTTTCAGTCTCTCCCGCTTTTTCAATGGTGCCCTGGCGCACTTCATTGATTTGCCAGTTGCCGTTGCCGTCCTGCAGAGACACTGACTTGGTGTATTCGGTGACGCCCGGCTGTACTTGCTTTTCGACCTCATGGGTTCGCGTGCTGGGCGCCAAAGCGCCGTCCGCGCCCGGCAGAAACACCGTTGCATTGGTGGTACGTACGTCCGGGCTAGTCTGGTCTGTTTCCTGAATTTCACGCTGCGTCACCTGCATCCCGCCATTCGCATCAGGGCTGGACACGGTGCGCACTACGTGTTCGCCGCCATCCGACAACTCGTGTTTTTCTTCAACCGTGACGCTGTTGATGATTTTTTCACCGTCGGAGTTGGTGACGTAATGTCGCGTGGTTGTTCGGGTGGTGTTAGCGTCGACCTTTACGGTTTCGGTCTCAGTCTGTCCGTACACCTGGTTTTCGCCGTTGATTCCCTTTGTTTCCAAAGTCTGCACATCAACCGTCTTGCCGTCCTCTTCTTTATGTGACTGCTGAATGCGGGTGGGATTCACGGCCCCGGTCTGGTCCTGAAGATTGGTGCTGGAATCCCAGGACTGGTCGGAACCGCTCTGCGCCCATGCGCCTAGAGCCAAAACAAGGGTGAGAACTGCACCTGCGAAAAACCCGTTGCGGACGGCTCTCATAGCATTTTCCGCCTTGTACTACCCAAAATGTGCCACAGAATGGGCGGGCGCACAATGTCACCTCCAGCAGGTGGCCAGAAAGGGGCTAGAATGTGCAAGATTATGTCCATCCAGTCACCTGAGGACCTGCTTGGGCTGAAAGCCATCGGCAAAATCGTCGCCCTGACCCTGCAAGCCATGGCCCGGGCCATACAACCGGGAGTCACGACCGGGGAGTTGGATCAGGTGGCTGCCCGTGAACTGGCGCGTCATGGGGCCGAGTCATCTCCTGCCCTGGTGTACGGTTTTCCCGGCGCCAGCTGCATCAGCTTGAACTCGCAAGTAGTACACGGAGTACCCAGTCCCCACGTGCGGGTGGGCCCCGGCGACCTCGTCAAGCTCGACTTGACCGCGCAAAAGGACGGTTATGTTGCCGATGCGGCTCTTACGGTTGCCGTTCCTCCCGCCAGCCCGACGGCGCGCCGGCTGGCGGCTTGCTCGCAGAGCGCTTTTGAGTGTGCCCGGTCCGTGGCTCGGGCTGGCAACAAGATATCCGCTATCGGTCGCGCGGTGGAAAGGGAAGCGACCGATACCGGATTCGATGTCCTACGCCAATGGTGCGGGCATGGCGTGGGCCGCACCATTCACGAGCCTCCGGAAGTCCCCAATTTTGAGGATCGCCGTAATCCCGCCTTGCTTACCGAGGGACTCGTTATCACCATCGAGCCGATTCTTACCGCCGGAATCGATAAGTCATTCATCTCCCCTGACGGATGGACCGTGGTGACGGCGGATGGGGCCATCTCCGCACACTATGAACACACCATCGTAATCACGCAATCCGAACCTATCCTGATTACCGCGTTGCAATAGCCGCCTGTTCAGAACGCGCCACCTCCCGCAAGGGAAGACCCTCGATGAGCCTGGAAAAGCAAAAGGGAGTGAGTAGCTCTCAACTCACTCCCTTACAACCGGCAAGGGGGTAAAGCAAAGCAGGTTGTTCGTATTCCGATGCCGAAGCCGGGTGCTCGGGATAGCCCGTACAGTTCAAAATCAGGAATTCCTTACGTCCGCGCCCAGGCGGCAGTATCAACTTCGTCCTTCTCCTCGGACAAACGCCTGCCTGCCGGTCTTCATCTCACCGTTTGCGTTAGTTTCTGGTCGGAGTGACTCTGGATCGTTGCGGGGTGTGATGGGGGTGATTGGCATATCTGGCCTGAACTCTGAAAAAATGCCTGCTGCACGCAAGCCGATGCTGGTTTGCCGCTGTGCATCATCGGCGGCGAGCCGCGCGTTCCGGACCTGCTTGGGAATATTGCTGCTGATGTCGGCTTGGCAATTCACCGCCTGGGCGCAGAATCCGCAGGGCCCGGGAGAGCCTCCCAAGACTTCCCGTTTCACGGAAGAAGTGCTGCCTTCCTACGAGGGACAAAACGTCACCTCGGTTGAATTGGCTGGCAGGCCGGGTCTTAATCCAGCGCCTTTTGAGTCTCTGCTGGCCCAGCGTCCCGGGCAGCCCTTTTCCCGCGCCAAGGTGGACCAAAGTATTGCCGCGCTCAAGCGCACTGGCAAGTTTGAGAATGTCCAGCTGCAGGTGCGGCCGGAGCCGGGCGGAGTGCGTGTTCTGTTGGTCCTCCAGCCCGCCACCTACTTCGGGATTTATGAATTTCCCGGAGCCCTCGGCCATTTTGCCTTTGCCCGGCTGCTGCAGGTCACAAATTATCCTCCCCGCGGCGTTTATACCCCAGTGGATGTGCAAAATGCACAAAACAACCTGCAGCGCTACTTCCGCCGCAGCGGTTACTTCCTGGCCACTGTGGAAACCAGCTTGGAGCCCCATCCCCAATTCGGCATCAGCGATGTCATTTTTCATGTGAACCTTGGCCGGCGAGCCAAGTTTGGCAACGTGATCATAACCGGCACGACTCCTCAGGAATCCAACTTCTTGCGCGGCAAGGTGCACTCCATCCTTGCCCGGCTGCGTGGATCCGCTATCCGGCCCGGCAAAACCTACAAACTGAAAACCCTGCAAAACGCCTCCCGCTACATCGAAAGCGCCCTGAACGGGCAAGGCCATTTGGCCGCGAAGGTGCGGCTGATCGGAGCCAACTACAATCCCCGGAGCAATCGGGCTGACGTGAGTTTTCAGGTGCAGACCGGGCCGATTGTCCATGTCAAGGTTCTGGGCGCGCACATCTGGAGCTGGGACAAAACCAAGCTGCTCCCCGTCTATGCCCAGATAGGAGTAGATCCGGAACTGATCCAGGAAGGCCGGCAGAATCTCATTTCCTACATGCAATCCAAGGGATATTTCGACGTTCAGGTCGCGAGCAGCGTGCAGCAGCAGAGCAACGGGGAAACGATCCTCTATCAGATCACTAAGGGACCACGGCACAAGGTCGGGGAGGTGACGATCGCCGGCAATCGGCACATGCCCAACGCCAAGCTCATGCCGCACGTGGCCGTGAAAAAGGCGGGACGGTTATGGTTCGAGCATGGCACTTTCAGCCAGAAGCTGGTCCACACCAGCGCGACGAACCTGGAGAACATCTACAAGGCGGCAGGCTACAGCTCGGTCAAGGTCACTCCTCAAGTCTCTACGCACAGCAACGGCAACGTGCTGGTCACGTTTCAGGTCGATGAAGGACCTCAGGATATTGTGGAGTCCTTGCGGGTGCAGGGCAACGATACTGTGTCCGTGGCGCAATTGGCTCCTCATGGCCTGTTGCTGGCGCCGGGACAGCCCTATTCGCAGAGGAACGTGAATCAGGACCGCAACCGTATTATGGCGAGCTACCTGGAGTTAGGATTCCTTACCAGCTCCTTCCGCGAAACGGTGCGGCATCTTCCCAACAAGCCCCATCAGCTCATAGTCACCTATCAGATCTATGAAGGGCCGCAAGTGCGCACTTCCAAAATTGTGACCTTAGGCCGTCGTCATAGCGACCAGGAACTCATTGCGCTTGCTACCAAGCCACTGCAGCCCGGCAAACCGCTTCGCGAGAACGATATGCTCAGCTCGGAAAGCGAGCTTTACACGTCGGGCGTTTACGACTGGGCCGAGATCGATCCGCGACGGCGTATCACCACCCAGCACCAGGAGGATGTCCTCATCAAGGTGCACGAGGCGCAGCGCAACGTTATTACCTACGGATTTGGTTTCGAGGTCATCAATCGCGGGGGCAGCGTGCCTAGTGGGACAGTTGCCCTCCCGGGGCTGCCTCCCGTGGGCCTGCCTTCAAAATTTAAGACCAGCCAAAAGACATTTCGGGGACCGCGGGGCTCATTCCAGTACACGCGCAACGATCTCCGCGGCAAAGGTGAGTCATTCAACATTTCCGGTCTCGCCGGCCGTCTGGACCAGCAAGGATCCATCAGCTACATCGACCCCAATTTCCGCTGGAGTAAGTGGCAGGCCACGCTGTCACTGGGCGGTGAGCATAACAGTGAGAATCCCATCTTCACTTCGCGCCAGGCGCAAACGGGCCTTCAGTTCCAACGGCCCATGAATCCGGACAAAACCGACAATCTCTTTCTACGCTACAACTTCAGCGAGACCGGACTGACCCGCTTGCTCATCCCCGGCCTGGTGCCGCCTTCGGACCGGCACGTGCGCCTTTCCACCCTATCCGCCAGCTTTGTCCGCGACACACGTGACAATGTTTTGGACGCCCACAAAGGTATTTACGAGACTTATGAACTGAGCCTCAACCCCGGCTTCCTGGGATCCAACTTCAGCTTTGCCCGGCTGATGATGCAGACTGCCTATTACAAGAATATTTTCGCCGGTATCATCTGGGCGAACAGCCTGCGTATTGGCCTGGAACAGCCTTTTGGTAATAGCCATGTACCGCTAAGTGAGCGCTTCTTCTCCGGTGGCGGCAGCACCCTGCGGGGTTTTCCCCTGAACGGCGCTGGACCGCAGCAGTCCATTCCCGCCTGCGGTACTCCGGGAGTCTCCTCCACCTGTGCGTTTATCACGGTTCCGACGGGCGGTGATCAGCTCTTCATCGTCAACTCAGAATTTCGTATTCCTATCAATTATGACCTTCCGCTGGTGCACAAGAATCTGGGAATCGTGCCCTTCTACGATGGCGGCAATGTGTACCAGCGCATTGGCTTTCACAACTTTGGCGCCGATTACACCAACAGCGTAGGTCTGGGGCTGCGCTATACGACTCCGGTCGGGCCCATTCGCATTGACCTCGGCCACAACCTTAGCCCCCTGCCCGGAATCAAAGCTACACAATTCTTCGTAACCATAGGACAAGCATTTTGAGCGCCGCTCCTCTACCTCCGCTTCCCCCGGACCGCCAACAGAGGCCACCCGAGCACCAGCCTCCCCCGCCCCCCCGTCATCACCGCTGGCGGCGAGTGTTGCGCTGGGTTGGTATTGGTGTGCTGGTACTTATTATTCTCGTTGTTGTAGGCGTCGTTGTGGTTCTGAAGAGCGGCAGGGTTCACCGCTACATCTTGAACGTGGCGCAGGAGAAGGTGACCGCCTCGCTGGGCACTCAGGTGAAAGTGGGGAACTTTGCTCTCCACTTTAGCGGCGTCAGCCCCACCTTGGATCTCTATAACATCACCGTGGACGGAGCGCCTCCCTACGTTACGCCGCCTCTGCTACAGGTGGACCACATTGGAGTGGGAATTCAGGTGACCTCGCTGCTGCACCGGCAGTGGTATTTCAATTCCTTGGTCATGGATCACCCTGTGGCCCGAGTTTTCGTGGACCCACATGGTGGTGACAATCTGCCGAAAACCAAGAGCAGCGGACAGAGCCATACCAGCGTCTTTGACCTTGGTGTTCGCCACGCGCGGCTTGATCGCGGCGAGGTTTATTACAACAACCGCAAAAGTGTACTTAGCGCCGACTTACATAATTTGCTGTTTCAATCGACCTTTCGCAACTCCGACCGCAGCTATGCCGGCACTTTGACCTACAGCAATGGCCACCTGCAGATGGGCACCTTCAACCCCATAGCGCACGATCTGCAGGCCACATTTGTTGCCACGCCGAATCGTTTTGTTTTGCAGCGCGCGACACTCACCAGCGGTCCCTCTCGTTTTGCTCTGAATGCAACCCTCACCGATTACTCCCATCCATCCGTCCACGCCACTTACGACGCGCTGCTGGACACCGGCGAGTTCCGCCAGATTATGAAAAACCCGTCTCTGCCGGTGGGCGATATTCGTCTCGCGGGTACTCTGGATTATCAGAGCCAGCCCAATCAACCGGCGCTGAACACGGCGGCTCTAGCCGGGACCCTGAACAGCATCGTGCTGCGAATGCAAAGCCCGAGTTTTCGCGGCGATCTGCGCGACCTTCATGCCAACTACCGGCTAGCGAACGGGAATCTGTACGTTACTAATCTGAATGGCATGATTTTAGGCGGCCAATTGAGCGGGAATGCCGCCATGACCAATATCACCGGCGCGACGCGATCACGGGTGCATGCCGCGTTGCGCGGAGTTTCCCTGGGGGCGCTTAGCGCGTTAAGCAAGTCTTCCGCGGTGAAAAGCTTAAAACTGGCAGGTACTGCTGACGCCAATTTGAATGCCGCCTGGGGCAAGACTTTGAGCAACATGGTGGCCGATGTTGCCGCCGGCATCCGCGGCAGCTTTCAGCCGGCCAGCGCTAATCGCCCCGTGCCCCTGAATGGCCAGATCGGAGGCCGCTATCTGGCACGTAGTAAGACGCTGGCATTATCGCCTAGTTACATAAGAACGCCCGCAACCTCAATCTCACTCAATGGGACCTTGAGCACCACCTCGGCACTTAACGTACGCTTTTTATCCAACGACCTGCACGAGCTGGAAACCTTTCTTCCCGCGAGCGCGAGCCAGGGCCTGAGCCTCTACGGGCAAGGAGCCTTTGTGGGCACGGTTCGCGGGACGACGGCAGCGCCGCAACTCCGCGGACTGCTGACCGCTGGCAATTTGCGCGTCAATGGCGGAGCCTGGAAATCGTTGCGCGCCGATGTGAGCGCGGGCCCCTCGCGGGCAAGCCTGCAAAATGGCGTGCTGCAGTCAACCAGCGCCGGCCGCATCAAATTTGATCTCGGCGTCGCGCTGCGCCACTGGAAGTTCAGCTCCGCAAGTCCCTTGCAGGTGGCTCTGCAGGGATCGCGGCTCAATTTGGAGAATCTGCTGCGGACCGCCGGAAAGCAATTGCCTGCCTCCGGTACACTCTCGTTTAACGTTGCAGTTCGCGGTTCGGAGCTGAACCCCACGGGCCAGGGAAACATAAAGCTGACCAAAGCACAGGTCGAAGGCCAGCCCCTGCAGTCGGCGGTGCTGCAATTCCAAGCCAACGGCAGCCAAGTGCGGGGAAATCTCGGGCTGCAGTTGCGGCGCGCGGGAAACGCGCAAGCGGTATTCACCGTAGACCCTCGCCGCCAAACCTACAGCGCACAGTTGCACGCTATCGGGATTCAGTTGGGCCAATTGGCGGAGGTCAAGGCGCGCAACCTGCCAGTCTCGGGTGTATTGAATCTGACAGCCGCCGGCCAGGGAACATTTCATAACCCGCAATTGGCCGCGACCGTGCAAGTGCCCCAGTTGACCGTCCGGGATCAGACCATCAACTCGCTCCAGTTGCAGGCCAACGTGGCCAATCACGTAGCCACGGCGGCCCTCAATTCCCGGGTGATTGGCACCACGATCAATGCTCATCTGCGAACAAATTTGACGGGCGCCTATTACACGACGGCCGCGATTGATACCAGCACAATTGCGCTGCAACCCATTCTGGCCATCTATGCGCCTGCCCAAGCAACCGACGTTTCCGGGCAGACGCAACTGCACGCCACCCTGCAAGGTCCCATAAAAAACCGCTCCACCGCACTCAATGTCCACGCCACCATTCCGGTGCTCCAGGTCAACTACAAGAACACGATTCATCTTGGCGCTGCCAATCCCATCCACATTGACTTGGTTAACGGGGTTTTGGCCTTGCAGCGCGCCACCATCCGCGGCACCGACACCGACCTACAGATGCAGGCCAACGTTCCTCTGAACAGTTCGGCGCCCGCCTCCATGCTCCTGCTGGGGAACATCAACTTGCAGATTGCCCAGCTGTTTTCTCCCGATATCACCAGTTCGGGGGAAGTGCGCCTGAACATCAACTCCTATGGCGCTCGCTCCAACCCCAACATTCAGGGACAAGTGCAGATAGTGAACGCGAGCCTGGCCTCCAGCAGCGCACCCATCGGCCTGCAGAACGGAAACGGTGTGCTTACGTTGACCCGCGACCGCTTGGATATCACCCGTTTTCAGGGCACGGTCGGTGGTGGCACGGTTACCGCTTCCGGCGGCTTACTCTATCGGCCCACCTTGCGCTTCGATTTGGCCATGGCCGCCAAGGGCATGCGACTGCTTTACCCCCAGGGAATCCGCGAAGGCCTGGATTTGAATTTAACGCTGACTGGTACGCGAGATGCGGCCCTTCTGGGCGGCAATGTGCGCGTGGATCAATTGTCCTTCACTCCCGACTTCGACCTGACCACATTTCTCGGCCAGTTCACCGGAGGCGAGGCTGCGCCTCCGCCCACGGGAAGCTTTACCCAGAATCTGCGGCTGAATGTCGCGGTACAGTCCACATCGGGGGTCAATCTGGTAAGCCGTACGCTAAGTCTGCAGGCCGCCGCCAATTTAAGACTGCAAGGCACGGCAGCCGATCCTGTGATCGTGGGGCGCGTTAACCTGAATGGCGGCGACGTCATCTTCATGAGCAATCGCTACATTCTGGAGGGCGGCACCATTCAGTTCGCCAACCCCATGCGCACCGAGCCGGTTCTGAACGTTTCCACCAGTACCACTATTCAGCAATATCAGATCTATCTTCGTTTTGAGGGACCGGTTGACCGGCTGCACACCAATTACTCCTCGGTACCGGCGCTGCCGCCTGCCGATATCATTCATTTACTAGCGTTTGGCAATACTGCCGAAGCCGCTGCCGCCAATCCGACTCCGGGGTCGCTCGGTGCAGAGTCCGTTGTAGCTTCGCAAGTTACCGGCCAGGTGACCAGCCGGGTAGCGAAGGTTGCCGGCATCTCACAATTGTCCATTGATCCCGAATTGGGAGGCGTGGCCAATGGCGGCCAGCAGAACGGAGGCGCTCGCATCACGATTCAGCAAAGAGTTACGGGGAATCTGTTCGTAACTTTCTCTACTGACGTGACCACGACCCAGGACCAGGTCATTCAGCTGCAGTACAAAATTTCTCCCAGAGTGTCATTCAGCGCGACCCGCGACCAGAACGGTGGTTTTGGCTTTGACACCCGTATCCGTAAGACTTGGTGAGACTAGTACCCCCGATACTTTATTGCCACCTCGGCCTTGAGAACAGAATCTAAGGCTCCATGAACAAGCGTCGTTTCTGCGTGGCGGTGGTGTGCTCATTGGTGCTGGGGCAAGTTGTGCTTGCCCAGCAATCACTTCCAGACGCCCCCCAGCCGCCGCAGGCTCAGCCCCCTGCTCAAGCCTCGCCTGGCCAGGCTAAAAAGGAGCACGTTCCCAGTCAAAACCACATTTTCTGGGTTATTCCTAATTACCGCGAGGATGAGAGTGGGGCTGCGTTTAAGCCGCTCACGCCACGCCAGAAGTTCAAGATGGCGTTCGACGACTCCTTTGATCCTTCGGCTTTCCTGGTGGCCGGCATATTCGCGGGTAATTCCATGCTGCAGAGGCAATATTCTCAGTTCGAGGACGGTGCTGCAGGTTTCGCCGAGTATTACGGCGGAGCGTTTGCCGATCAGGCTATTGGCAACACCATGAGCGAGGCGCTCTTTCCTGTTATTCTGCATCAGGATCCCCGTTATTTCACCAAGGGCAAAGGTGGGTTCTGGAAGCGTACCGGATACGCCATCAGCCGCGAAGTGGTCACGATGGGTGATGATGGCCGTCAACATTTCAATACTTCTGAAATAGTTGGCAACGCGGCGGCTGCCGGCATTTCCAACCTCTACTATCCAGCCGCCGACCGCTCCTTGAGCAACACCGCTAATAAATGGGGACAGCAACTTGCTCTGGATACGGTGTTTAACGTAATGAAGGAGTACTGGCCTGACGTGCGTACAAAGCTCTTTGGAAAGTGAGTGCGACAGCTACATGGCCGGTCAGCGCCAGTCAGGAACCAGGAATCCTCGAAACCTGCCAAGCGCATCTGTATCATTTTGACTATGAAAGAACGTAAGCTCGCGCCACGCATGCTGGCGCTGTTTCTGACTCTCTTAATTGCCGAGCCGGCGTGGCTTTTTGCCGCTATTCACACTCCGGAACTGCCCAATCCCGGTCAGGTCTCTCTTAGCCGCCAACAGCAGGAGCAGCTTGGACTGAAGGCCATGGGAGAGGTGTACCAGCAAATGCCGGTACTGCCCGATTCCAGCCCTGTGACCCAATACGTACAGCAGCTCGGCAAGAAGCTGGAACGGGTCATTCCGCAGCAGTACACCTGGCCTTACCAGTTCCACGTAATCGAGCAGAAGGAAATCAATGCTTTTGCCTTGCCGGGAGGCCCGATCTTCATCAATGTGGGCACCATTACGGCGGCTGACAACGAAGCCGAATTGGCCGGCGTCATGGCCCACGAAATGTCCCACGTTTATATGCAGCACTCCGCGAAACAGATGAAGCAGAACCTCGGCCCCAGCATTCTCGCGGGACTGGGGCAGATCGCGGGGCAGGTATTCGGAGGCATCGGGGGCGCTATCGCCAGCATGGGTGGGCAAATCGCGGGCGGTATGTGGAGCATGAAATATTCCCGCGGCGATGAGGCCCAGGCGGACGCCGTCGGCGCCATCATCATGTGGAAGGCGGGCTACAACCCCAAAGCGATGGCCGAATTCTTCCAGAAGTTGGAAAAGGAAGGCGGAGCAGGCGGGCCGCAGTTTCTCAGCGATCACCCCAATCCCGGCAATCGCGTTCAGGCAGTTGATGAGGAGATCAAAGACTGGCCATCGAAGCCTTATCAGGACAACAGCCAGGCTTTCCTAGTCGCCAAGCAGGAGGCCATCAAGGTCAAAGCCTACACGGCGCAGCAAATTGAACAGGGAGCCAAGAGCGGGCAGTGGGCGCGCCAGAACCGCCAAACTGGCGCTATCCCAAAGAATGTGCCGGTTTCTTCCACCTCGCCGGGAGGACAGGACGCGTCGCCCAACGTCGCTACGCTGGCCAACGTCACTTATGACCAGGTGAAGCCCAGCGGCGGCTTCACCCAGTATCAGCAGAACGGCGTGAGTATCTCCTACCCCAGCAATTGGCAGGCATCACCAAGCCAGAACGGCGTCACGATTGCGCCGCAAGCTGGGGTCTCTCAGGGAGCGGTAGCCTATGGCCTGGTGATGGGCGCAGCCGCAATGCCCAGTGGCGCTTCCTTAGATCAAGCTACGCAGGCCCTCATTCAGAACATGGAGCAATCGAATGCGGGGCTGCAAGCTTCCGGGTCAACAAAAAGCACCCAGGTCAATGGTATGCAAGCTCGCTCGCAGATGCTGACGGGTAATTCTCCCATCCAACAGAATGGGCAGCCCCTGCCCGAGCAGGATTGGCTGGTTACAATTGCCGGTCCCAACAATCAGCTGGTCTACACGGTTTTTGTGTCTCCGCAACGCGACTTCAATCGCCTGAAGTCCACCTACCGGCGTATGCTGCAGAGCCTGCAGCTGCAGTAGTTCTTCGCACTCATCCTTGGCGAATTCTGCGCCCGTTTATACCCCGGCCTGTCAGGGGAGGCAACACGCGTGAGGTCCCCGGAATCACAGCACGCGGAATTCTTATGGCTGGAGGACGGAAATCCATGAAAGCCCCGTTTTTGCTCGGTCGCTTAGTATTCGGTGGTTATTTTCTGTACAGCGGCATTCATCACTTTCTCGATCGCGAGATGCTTGCGCAGTACGCGGCTTCCAAGAAGATTCCAATGCCGGACGTAGCCGTTGCTGCCACCGGAGCTGCGCTGATTGCAGGCGGGGCCAGCATCCTTTTAGGCATTAAGCCCAAGCTGGGTGCCCTGGCAGTGATGGGTTTTTTGGGGGGAGTTTCGCCGCTTATGCACAATTTCTGGAGCGACGCCGACCCCAACCAGCGCCAGGCCAACATGGTCAACTTCACCAAAAATATGGCCCTGCTGGGCGGCGCTCTCGCGCTTATGGGGGTGGAAGAGCCCTGGCCGGCTAGTGTTCCCGTTGGCCAACCGACGGCCCTGGAACGGGCCCGCAAGTTGGCGCGTCGCAAGATTGCTGCCTAGGCGAAAGTAAACCGGCCGTACTCCAGAAATCAGTCACATCTGGCAAGAGAGCGTAGAGCAGGCAGACGGCAGCTTTGGCAGCGCCGTCCGCCGGCTGTACCTTTACTTAACCTGCACGGTGGCGTGCAGGATTTCGGGCCCGCTGGGTTGAGTAGCGGTGGGATTGTCTTCGGCCGTCACGACTACGTCAAATGTCTTGTAAGGCGTAGTGGCGGAAAAGCTGCCCTGCAGATTATTGTTGATCTTTAGCAAACCTGCGTTTTGCGGCTGCTGATCTCGCGGTTCGATCCATACGACATAGTCATTTTTGGAAGGGCTCAACTGCGTAGGCGCGGCCAGATTCTTGGTCGAAACCGTGAACTTGGTGTTACCGTTGCGATCGTGGTTATAGCTGACCTTGCCACTGGCTGCGGGAACCATCGAGCTTGCTACCATGGGAACGTCATCGGCCCACGCGGCCAGGCCAATGAGCAGTACTGCCACTGAGACTATCAGACTTGCGCGGCGCATCCTCGTACCTCCTGAATACGGAATGAACATTAGGTAAATAGATGCGAAGCGAGGCTGGCAGGGATGGCACTTACACCTTGTCCTATTAGATTTCAGAGCTGAAACTATGCTGCTCCACGAATCGGACGGGGTTGCGGCAGCACAAAATGACTGTCAGCGAATTCCTCGTAGGGAGTGGAGTGTTCGGTCTGGTCGGTTTCCGGGCTCGAATTCGCATAGGTCCAAAAAACCACATCATCTTGCACTCGTACGATTCTTTTACGGTTGCCCAGCCTATCCTTCACCAGCAGGCCTGGTTGCATGCCTCCATGGCATTGAGAACTATCGCTGCTATTCATCCCGTGCTCCCTTGCGTTGCTCCAGCGTGCGCCGGATTCGCCTGTCTTGCCCGGTTGGAGCCCCGTCAATCCTTCCCACGTTGCCATGTAGCCTCCGCCCATATTGAACAGGTTGTCCCAGCCAGGGTCTTTACTTCCACCAGCTCTACGGCCCCGGTGACGGCGCCGGGAGTGGCCCTGCCCCATCCGAAGGAACGAATCGGCACAGCGCGGTTGATGGGGCTGAGAATGGCAGCCGTATCCTGGCCACGCGTCCAGGCGTGCGCGATCTGCGTTGTCTCCAGGTGAGCCGCGATGCCGTAATCGCGGAAACGCTTAAGCGTCCACTGGCTGGCCGCCTGCATTTGAGGAGAGCCGGTCAGGCGAGGTCCGATTTCGGTAGTCAGATATTCAAGGTTCTTCATCAGCTCGGAGTGAGCTTTCACCTCCGCCGCGATCTGCTGATCCGCGGTCTCCATGGCTCTGCGATATTCCTGCTTCTCCTGCTCGGTGCGCGTGACGGGGGCAGAGGAAGGAACTGCCGGTTGTTGCTCGCGGCGACCAGCCGCGATATAGAGAGGGGAAAAAAGCCAGATCAACAGGGCGACGGCCGCCGGGCGGCGGAAATAATCAGTTTTCATTTCTGCTTAGCTTCTTGTAGGTCGGTTTAGGCAAGCCGAATATTGTATCAAGGGCGGTGGAGACCGCCGCCGAAGTGGCGCTCATTATTGCGACCAGCGATCGCGCTCAGCAGCGCCGGTTACAATCCTGAGATCATGAGCCGCCTGCCGCGTACGCGCCCTTGCCCGCCGCATTTCGTACTAAAGTGAGAAACGACTGCGCAGTCTGGCTGAGCGGGCGATGACGGGAATGGAACGCATCGACACTGCGCTGCTCGGGTTCGACATCCACAATCTCCACCGCCATCAGCGTGCCGCGGCGCAATTCGCGGGCCACCGCCAGGTGTGGCAGAAAGGCCAGCCCCAGGCCCCGCTCCACCATTTTTTTCGCGGTTTCGATGGCCTCCACCTCCAGCACCACATTAGGCACCAGACCGCTGCGGCGAAACAGGCCGTGACTGAGCATCCAGTCGCTGGAGTTGCGGTCATAGAAGATCAGGGGCCAGGTGGCTACCTCTTCCAGCCGCGCGCGGCGCGGCAGTTTCGGGCGCTGCACCGTTCGCCGGATCAGCAGCAATGGATCTTCGCGCAAGCTCAGAGTTTCCAGTTCCGGATGATGCAGGGAACGGGCGATGCCGATTTCCGCTTCTCCGCTCAGCACCAGTTCCAGTACTTCTTTGGAGTGGCCGGAGCGCACCGTGACCATGATCTTAGGGTGCGCCTCCTGGAAACGTTTGATCACGTCTGGCAGGAAGTACTGACAAATCGAAAGCCCGGCCGCAACCTGCAGGGCGCCGCCGGTCAAGGGACGCAACTCGTGCACCGCCTGGCGGGCCAAAGCGGCGGCGCGGAGCAATTGTTCCGCGTGCGGACGCAGGGCCCGTCCCGCCGGCGAGAGCACCAGTTCCGGTCCGCCGCGCTCGAACAGCGGCACTCCCAGAGATTGTTCCAGAGCCTTAATGCGGGCGCTGACCGCCGGCTGGGTCACGCGCAGCGCCTCGGCAGCCCGGTGAAAGCCGCCGAACGTCGCCACCGCCAGAAATGTCTCCACCTGGTCCAGTTCCATGGCGTTGCCCCAGTAGGTAGTGGGAGCAGTTATTATATGCGCCGATAAATGTTCTTTATCAAGCGATAAAAAGAATGAGTTTGACGGCCGGTTCGGCCTGCGACAGGATAAGCGGCATCAGTGGGGTTTTCGGCTCTAAACCGGATTGCCAACCACTCCGGCCGCCGATAACAAAGGGAGATCGAACATGGAAGGTCCCTGCATCCGTCGTTTTCCTCGCATTTTGCTGACTAAGCCAGTCGAGCTGCGCTCCGGCGATAGCGTGATTTTCCTGGAGAGCGCTCAGGGTAATTTGAGCGCTGGCGGTTTGTTTGTTACCACGCAGGGAGCTACACCAGCAGGTGAAGTGCGCCTGCGCATCGTCGCCAGCCGGCCCTTTGAGACGCAAGGTATCGTCCGCCACTTCATGACGGAGGGAAGCCAGGGCGTGGGCATCGAATTCAGCCAGCTTCCGGAACAGGCTCGCCAGGATTTGGAGCTGCTCATCTCGGAATTGACTCGCGACGGCGCCCCCGCGGCCTGACAGCGCTTGCCCTCGGGAACGCGTAGCCGGCTTTTCTGCTCACGGAGAACGGGTGCAATCCCATGCGGATATTTCTGCTATT
>Ga0070734_10003320_pt1 | contig 17119 bp, 13 predicted proteins | sample Coa_R1_8_FD_66444 | JGI IMG/M metagenome (GOLD analysis project Ga0070734, IMG submission 66444) | Surface soil microbial communities from Centralia Pennsylvania, which are recovering from an underground coalmine fire - Coalmine... | ecosystem: Environmental > Terrestrial > Soil > Unclassified ... | reverse complement strand
AAGCACATCAGCCCAGCTAAACCACAGTTGTTTCGAACCCGGCAGGAAAACATCTTCAGAAGGTTTCTGCGAGGCGAAGACTAAGTAATTCTTTCCGACCTCTAAACTCGACCCGCCCATGCAGTCGGTGCCGTCATCCAGACCGTATAGGATCATACTGCGGTGCGGAGACCCTCTCCAGTACTCATCAACCCGAAAAGTAATAGCGTAACGTCTCCGACCACGCATCGCTGGCAGGGTAGCCAAAGACTGCCGGTCCGTCACCGGCCCACGAAAGACCACAGATGCGCCATAATCGGCCGGCGGCATTTCCGTCCACACGCATGTGCAGGAGAATGCGGGCATGCCGAGAACGGCGACAAGGCCGAGACCCGCGAGGCAGTTCATTTGCCAAGAGAGTATCAGAATTTCTCAGCCTTCGACAAGTGCATCCATATACAGTGAATTGAAAGGCGCACACATTTAGCGCACTGCCCTCGTTCCGGATCGCTAACTGCGATTCTTAGCCACAGAGTCGCCAAAGCACTCATTACCCTGCAGTACAAAAGATCAAAAAAAGATTTTTCGTTGGAGGAATTCCAGGTCAGCAAGAGAATATACCAGCGAGCTGAATCCCACAGCGCCCTCTACTGACCGATTCGATTACACTTGGTGCTGAGACGATAACTTGCTGCTAGACGCATTGGAACCGCTGCTTTGCGTGGATGATCTAAGGGCCGGCTATCGGGTTGGCTCGAGCGTGGTATCGGTGCTCCGGGCAGTGAGTTTCGAAATCCAGCCGGGACAGGTGGTCGCACTACTTGGCGAATCCGGCGGGGGTAAGAGTACTGCGATTCTCGCGATGCTTGGATTGTTGCCGCATGGATCTGCCCTAGAAGGCTCCGCGCGCTTCCAAGGTTTGGAACTGATTGGCGCCCCGGAGGAAACGTTGCAAAAGATTCGAGGCGCGTGCATTTCCTATATCCCGCAGGAGCCGTTGCTCAGTCTGAATCCGGTCATTCGAGCGATCGATCAAGTGGCGATGGTGGCGCGAGCCCACGAACGAATTGGCATTCGGGAGAGTCGCCAGCGGGCGCGCGTTGCGCTGCAGCAAGCGGGGCTGGACGAAAGTCAGTTGCACAATTCCTACGCGCATCAACTAAGCGGTGGGCAACGGCAGCGAGTGGTAATAGCGCAGGCCATTGTCAACCGCCCGTCGCTGGTGATCGCAGACGAACCTGCTGGCGCGCTGGACGCCCCGTCCGCGCAGGAGATCCTCTCACTATTGCGCGGTTTAGTTCAAAAAATGGGCGCTTCTTTGTTGCTGATCACGCACGATCCATGCGCGGCGAGTTATATCGCGGACCGCGTCATGGTGATGTACGCCGGGCGAATTGTTGAGCAGGGTCCGGCAAACGACATTTTGCGGTCGCCTTTGCATCCCTACACACGCGGATTGTTGCGTTCCGTGCTCAATCCGCCCGGGGCGAGTTCGTCTGACCGGCACGTGGCAGCCATCGAAGGGTCGCCGCCGGATTTCCGCCAGCTTCCAAACGGATGCACCTTCCATCCCCGGTGCCCTGATCGCATGCTCATCTGTGCTGACACCGCGCCGCCGCTCACATCTTTGGCCTCGCACCAGACCTGCTGCTTTCTTTATGACCAGCCGCGATAGCGCGTCGCCCATCTTGCGCGTCCGCGGGCTGACGAAGACCTATCGGCGCCGAAAATGGATCGGGAGCGCGGGCGACGAGGTTCGGGCACTGCGTGGTGTGGATCTGGACCTATGCGCGGGGAAAACCATCGCCATCGTTGGCGCATCCGGGGGAGGCAAGTCCACGTTGGCACGCTGTGTCGCGGGGCTCGAGCCGGCGACGTCCGGAGAAATATTTTTCCGGGACCAGAAGTTGGGGAAGCCTGGCGATGCGCGCCATCACATCCAAATGATCTTCCAGGATTCCGGCGCAAGTCTGAATCCGAGATTCTCAGTTGCGCAGGCATTGCTGGAACCGCTTGCGATTCGTCAGGAGCGAAATTTGAACACCAGCGAGCGTCTTCGGCAAGTCGGGCTTCCGGAGACGTTGGCGAGTCAAGGCACATCGCAGCTCAGTGGCGGACAAAAGGCTCGGTTGGCATTGGCACGTGCGCTTGCGGCGCTGGGCGAGAGTGGCGCGGCGGTCCTGATTCTGGACGAATCGCTGGCAAGCCTGGATCTTTCGGTGCAGGCGCAGATGATTAACCTGCTGGTGGATTTACAGGAAAAGAGAGGTCTGGCTTATCTGCTGATTGCCCACGATCTGCGCCTGGCGGCTCACTTGGCGGATGAAATTGCCGTCCTGTTCGAAGGTCAAATCGTGGAACGTGGCGCTCCGCATCGATTGTTTGCGGCCCCCGCACATCCGCACACGGCATATCTTTTGAAGACGCTAGCGGCGCCGGATGGGAGCAGCCGTGCTTAGCCGCTATCTGCTCCGCCGGTTCGCGCATATTGCTTTTTTGTTGGCCGGGATCTCGGCGCTTTCATTTGCCTTGCTGGAATTGGCGCCCGGCGATTTCCTGGGCGAAGCGAAGCTGAACCCGCAGCTCTCAGCTCAAACCATAGCGGCGTTGCGCGAACAATACGGATTGAATAAGAGCCTCCTGCAAAAATACATCTACTGGCTCGGATCAGTTGCAAAAGGCGATTTCGGAGTTTCTTTTGCCTATAACCTGCCGGTGTCTACACTGTTGTGGCCGCGCATGCTCAAGACGCTGGAACTTACTGTCAGTTCGCTGACGCTCTCCTGGCTGATCGCTGTTCCGCTGGGCGTGTGGAGCGCGGCCAACCGGCGTGGATGGCTGGATCGAGTCGTTAGCTTTGCTGTCTCCGCGCTTTTGGCCATTCCTGATTTAGTGCTGGCGTGCATCGCTTTGCTCGTAGCCGTACGATCCGGCATTTTCCATTCGGGCGATCCCGTGCTGCCGGTGACAGTGCTGGTCCTGGGCGCACTGCCGATTCTCGTTCGGCATACGCGCGCAGCTTTATTGAGCGTCTCGGCGGAACCTTTCGCGCGGGCGGCCCTTGCCAATGGGATCCATGGATTCGAGCTGTGGTTTCGCTGGCTTCTGCCCGCTGCCGCAAACCCTTTGGCATCACTATTCGGACTGTCCGTGGCTGGTCTGATCAGCTCTTCACTCTTGGTAGAGACCATCCTGGGCTGGCCAGGTCTCGGTCCTCTGTTTCTGGAAGCGATTGGGGCGCGCGATTTCTATCTGGTGATAGGACCGGTCATCTTGTCGGCGGCTTTCCTGGCTGGGGGCACGCTCTTGGGCGACATCCTTCTTTATATGGTGGATCCAAGAATTCGTCTCGAATCATGAAACAGTTTTGGCACTCAGCGCGTCTCCCCATATCACTGCTTGTCGCGTTGCATTTGGCGGTGGTCCTGGCCGGATTCTTAAGTCCAGAGGACCCTGCTAAACAAAACCGGAAGTCCGCGCTTCTGGCCCCCATGAACATTCATTTTGTGGATTCACGAAGCAAGCTCCACTTGAGGCCGCTCGTCACGGTTGAAGGAGAGGACCGTCCGCTCCGCTTCTTCGTTTCCGGATCGCAGTATCGGTTGCTGGGGCTATTTCGTTTGCGCACCCACTTATTCGGTCTCGATGAACCATCTGGCATCCATTTGCTCGGCACCGATGAATTCGGACGCGATCAGTTTTCGCGCGTCTTGTGGGGCGGCCAAATTTCGCTGGCGACCGGATGGCTGGCCGCGGTGATTTCGGTGGGCTTAGGAATGCTGCTGGGATTAGCGGCCGGCTTCTGGGGAGGCTGGCGTGACTCAGTCATCATGCGTGGCGCGGAGCTATTCTTGGCACTTCCGTGGTTATACTTGCTGCTCGCGGTGCGTGCATTTTTGCCGTTGTCGCTGAGTCCAAGCGCGACTGCGCTGATGCTGATCGCGGTCATCGGAGTGGTGGGCTGGGCGCGGCCGGCTCGATTGGTGCGCGGTGTTGCTCTCAGCGCGAAGGAGCGGGATTACGTGTATGCGGCACGCGGCTTCGGCGCGTCCGCGTGGTATTTGGCCACGCGGCACTGTCTGCCTGAAACTTACAGTGTTGCCGCAACACAAGCCGCCTTGTTGATCCCGCAATATATTTTGGCCGAAGTGACGCTCTCATTTATCGGTTTAGGGGTGGGAGAACCGGTAGCGAGTTGGGGAAATCTCCTGGCCCCTCTGCGGCAATTCTCGATTATCACCTCAGCCTGGTGGATGGCCCTCCCAGCTTTGATTGTGGTGCTGACCTCCTGGTGTTTTTTGAGGTTGGAAGACGCTTTGAGTAGTCCCAGCCCGCGGAAACATGAATGTGAAAAAATGGTGTAGACCGTGAAACGTAGGTCGAAGACTCATTGGGCCGGCATCGCCATTATTGTCTGCGCGTGCGCCTCAGGCTGGGCCATCGATTTACAGGAGGAGCTTCTTACCACCAACGCTGCACCTGGCCGGTACGGTGGAACGCTGGTGGTGCTCCAGCGCGCAGAGCCCAAGACCCTGAATCCGGTTACGGCCCTGGATGCGCCTTCCCGCGAAGTGATTCGCAGGATGACGGCTGACCTGGTGTCCATCAATCGCGCCACGCAGCAGACCGAACCGGGGCTGGCAAAAAGCTGGACGATTTCAGAAGACGGCCGCGTGTTCCTCTTGGAACTCCGGCGGGGCCTTCACTTTTCCGATGGGCATCCGATGGACACCGATGACGTGGCCTTCACGTTTCAGGTTTACCTGGATGAAAAAGTTCGATCGCCGCAGCGCGACTTACTAATGCCCGGTGGCCAGCCTGTGGCTGTGGAGAAGCTCGACTCCTATCGCGTACGTTTCCGGTTAGCGCAACCCTACGCCGCCGCCGAACGAATCTTCGACAGTGTCGCCATTCTTCCGCGCCATCTGTTAGAGCCTGCCTGGCGCGCGGGCAAGCTCGCGGAAGCATGGAATCTGAACACCGCACCATCGGCGATCGCGGGTCTCGGGCCTTTCCGTCTGAAGGAGTATCAACCGGGCGAGCGAATTGTTCTGGAAAAAAATCCTTACTACTGGAAGACCAGCCGCGAGGGCAACCGGCTACCCTATCTGGATCGCCTCGAGTTTCGTTTCGTGCCCGCCGAGGACACTCAGGTTCTTCGGTTCATCAGCGGCGAGGCGGATGTTCTCAACCGGGTGAGCGCGCGGAATTTCGAGATGCTGCGCCAGGACGCACGTACCAAATACGATCAATTGCAGGACCTTGGCCCGGGGCTGGAGTACAACTTTTTGTTTTTCAATCTCGGCTCCTTGGATGGCCAGAGATATCCCGAGATCGCATCGCGGCAGGCATCGTTTCGAAACTTGGGTTTCCGGCAGGCTATCGCGGCAGCGGTGGACCGGGACGCGATCGTAAAGCTGGTTTACGGTGGACGCGCCACACCGTTGTGGGGTCACGTGACCCCAGGGAATCGCCTGTGGGGGAATGCGGCCCTGCCCAAACAGCCACAATCGTTCGATCGCGCCCGGCAGCTTTTGCGCGCTGCCGGTTTCCGATGGAACTCCGAGCAACAATTGCTCGACGCTTCCCTCAAGCGTGTGGAGTTTTCCATTCTGGTAAGTTCCAGCAGCCCGGAACGCGTAAAAATGGCGACCCTAATTCAAGACGACTTGAAGACTCTGGGCATCCAGGCGCAGGTAGTCTCGCTCGAATTCCGCGCTCTGCTGGACCGGGTGCTCAACAGCCGGGAGTACGAGGCTTGCATTCTGGGCTTAGTGTCGGGCGACACAGATCCGAATCCTGAGATGAACGTCTGGCTCTCTAGCGGGGGGTCGCACCTATGGAATCCGGGGCAAAAAGAGCCGATGACTGCCTGGGAGGGTGAAGTCGACAAATTGATGCGCCAACAGATGACCACGCTCGACTATGCGCGGCGCAAGAGCTTGTATGACCGCGTGCAGCAAATCGCCGCCGAGAACCTTCCACTGATCTGCCTGGCGAGTCCCAATATTCTGGTGGCGGCGCGCAAGGACTTGGGCAATTTCCAACCGGCCATCCTGGATCACTACACGCTGTGGAACGTGGAGCAGTTATACTGGCGCACTCCGCGCGGCGTTAGCAGCTCTCCAAAGGAGAGCCGCCCATGACCCCCAGCGTGGACACGCAGCCGTCGCTGAGCAAACCGGAGCGCTCCTGGTCCGATGAGGAGTTGCTGCAGGAGTGTCTGCAAGGAAATGAACAAGCCTGGGGTGCGCTGATAGACAAGTACCGGAATCTGGTGTATTCGGTACCCGTGAAGTATCGTATGCCGCCGGAAGATGCCGCGGACGTTTTTCAAGCAGTGTGGACGGATCTGTTTTCCGAACTTCCCCGCCTGAGGAGTGCGGGGGCGCTGCGATCTTGGTTGATCACCGTGGCGGGACACAAATGCTACCAATGGAAGCGTAAGGAGAGCATTCGAAATCTCGGGAGCAGTCCCGGGCTGGAGCCTGTCGATCCGCAGGCCACGTTCGTCGATTGGAGGCAGCAGGTGGAGCGGGAGCAGATGCTGCGCGATGCCATCGAGGAACTGCCCGAGCGCTGCCGCGAAATGGTCCGTTTGCTGTTTTATCAGCAACCGCCCTCACCATATAAAGAAGTCGCCGACCGGCTGGGACTGGCGGAAGGATCCATCGGATTTATTCGCGGGCGGTGCTTGAAGAAGCTCCGGACCGCGCTCGAAACCATGGGGTTCTAAATGGCGGTGGATGCGCCGGTTGCACCCGCTATCCCACAGGAAGATCCGGCGTCCTGGATGGCGAAGCTTGGCGAGCTTAGCGAAGAGACGGCACGCCGGGAATTTTTTTCTAGCGATCCCCGCAACCATGGACTCAGCACTGCTGAAACGTTGCACGCCGAAGTGCTTCGTCTGGCGTATGTCGACCTACAGCGCGCCGAGCGATTGGCCCAAGCAACGGAATGGCTGGCCGATTTGTTGGGCGATGAGTCCGCTCGGGCCTATAGCCTCCGCTCGCAAGGCCATGTGTACTTCGCGCAAGGCAAGCATCCGCAGGCTCTGCAGCGTTATGAAATTGCGATTGCGTTGCTGGAACGGCTCGATCGGGAATTAGACATTGGCAGAACGCTCACCAGCGGCCTGCAGGCGCTGATTTACCTGGGCCGATACGACCAGGCTTTTGAATGGGCTGAACGAGCGCGCGGAATCTTTGAGCGGCACGGCGACCAACTGCGCCTGGCACGCCTGAAGAGCAACATGGGGAACATTCTGTATCGCCAGGACAGGCACGTCGAAGCACTCCATTACTACAACCAGGCGCGCGAGCCGCTGGGCCGGTTGGGGGAGCCGCGCGACCTGGCAGCCGTTCTTAGCAACATGGCGGTCTGCTGCACCAGCCTCGGTTGGTTTACCGATGCGGTTTCCTATTACGAAGCCGCGCGCGACCACTGCGTCCGCCATGGTTTGCCGTTGCTAGTCGCGGCCGCCGACTATAACATTGCATATCTCTATTACTTGCGTGGCGACTATCTGCGCGCGATGCGTCTCTACCGCGTTTCAAGAGCGCATGCCGAGCAAGCGAGCGATGCCTATCACGCCGCTCTGTGCGACCTGGATGAATCGGAGATGTGTCTGGAGCTGAATCTGACGGACGAAGGCGGCCAGCTTGCCAAAAGAGCGGCCGTCAAGTTCGACCAGATGGGCATGCAGTACGAGCGCGCCAAAGCAGTGGTGAATCAGAGCTTGGCGGCCAGCCGCGGCGGGGATTTGGGAGGGGCTCTGCGCTTGCTGCGTCAGGCTCGCCGCTTGTTTACAGTGGAGCAGAACCAGGTCTGGCCGGCCATTATCGACCTCTATCAGGCCATCCTACGCTACCAGCAGGGACGATATTCGGACGCGCAACGCCTCTCCGGTCACGCCGCGCGGCTGCTTTCCAGTTCCGCGATGCACAGCAAAGCCGCTTTGTGCAAGCTGCTTCAGGCGCAACTCCTCTGGAAAGCGGGACAACTGGAGCAGGCCCGCGAAGCCTGTCGGCACATTCTGGAGCACCTGGATCCCGATCTTGCGCCCTCGTTGCGTTTTCACGTCAATTTCGTGCTGGGCCAAGTCGAGGAGCAACTGGAGAACTGGGCAGGCGCCTGGACCGCCTATCAGGATGCGCGGCGCCAGATCGAAAGTCTGCGCAGCCGTTTGTGGGGAGACGAGCTCAAGATTTCGATCCTGAAAGATAAGCTCGAGGTCTATGAGGCGCTGGTCTGGTTGATGCTGTGGCGAACGCCTTCCCAGGCATCTACGGTGGAAGACGCATTCCTTCTGATATGCCAAGCCAAATCGCGCAGCCTGGCGGACCAGATTGCATTGCCGCTGTTGACGCCGCCCCAAGGCTCGGGCGGCGTGGGCGCGCGAATCCAGGAAATCCGGCGGGATCTGAACTGGTATTACCGGCAAATGGAACTAGCTGCGCTGCTGGTTCGCTCCGGCCTTCCCGGTCCCTTGGACCGATTACGGAAGCAGGCGCGCGAACATGAGGACCTTCTGGTTCGCACCTTGAGCGAATTGCAGGCCACGGCGCGAGATCCCGCGATTGAAGACAACCCGGCGCCGCTCCGTCTCCAGGCGATCCGCGAAGCCATTCCGCCCGACGCTGTCCTGCTCGAATACTATGAAGTGCGCGGCGTGGTGTATGTCTGCCTGGTAAGCCGGGAACAACTGCGGATCGTGCCTCTGGCCCCGGCGGCGCAGTTGCGCGATTTGCTCCGTCTGCTTCAATTCCAACTATCCAAGTTTCGGCTGGGTCCCGGCTATCGCCAAACCTTCCGGAGCCCGATGCTGTCGGCTTCGCTCACGCATCTGGAAAAGCTGTACGTCGAGCTGATTGCGCCGATTCGGCCTCTGCTCACGTCCCGGCACCTGATTATTGCTCCGCACAGCTTTCTGCATAACCTTCCCTTTCACGCTCTCCGAACGGGTGACAGGTTCTTGCTGGATGATTTCAGCATCTCCTACGCGCCGAGCGCCAGCGTGTACTCGTTGTGTTGCGCGCGAGAGTCGAATTTTCGCGACGAGTCGCTGGTGATGGGTATTCCGGATGCGGCGACGCCCGAGATCGAAAGCGAAGTCCGGTTTGCGGCTTCGGCTCTTCCGAACGCGCGCCTTTATATTGGCCCCGATGCCTCTGAGAAAGCGCTGCGCGAGCTCGGACCGTCCAGCCGGTTTATCCACATTGCCACCCACGGTCTTTTCCGCAGCGATAATCCGATGTTCTCTTCCATCCGACTGGGGGACTCCGACCTCAGTCTCTTCGATTTGTATCAGCTTCCGCTTTCGGCTGAGCTGGTGACGCTCAGCGGATGCAGCACCGGGCTGAATGTGGTGGTCGGCGGCGACGAGCTGGTAGGACTAATGCGTGGGCTGCTGTTTGCCGGGGCTCAGGGAATCCTTGTGAGCCTCTGGGACGTACAGGATCGCAGTACGGCGGAGTTCATGACGGCATTCTACGGGCAGCTCGAGCAGGGGCAAAATAAGGCCGAAGCTGTTCGGACGGCCATGCTTCAACTGAGGGAACAGTATCCACATCCGTTCTATTGGGCCCCTTTCATCCTGGTGGGTAAGTATTGCGCGTGAAGAAAAAAGTGTCAGCAACTATATTTTTCGCGATCGGGCCTTCCCTTATGACTAGGAGAGTACCATCGATACCGGCGACAAATGCCTTACTGCACGGATTCGGAGAGAGCGCTATATTTTGCGGCAGGCTATTCGCCCTAGAGTGTCATCAGACAGGGTGGATGGCGGTAAGCACCGCTCGGGAAAGGGCCGCATGAGGCATTACGAGGTCGGGGAGTGGACAGATTTTGCTCGGGAGCTGCTTTCCGGCAAGCAGCGGGTGGAGATGCAGGAGCATCTAGCTGCCGGTTGCGCCGAATGTGGCAAGTTGCTGGAGTTCATCCGGCAAGTGGCAGGTACCGCGGCAACGGAGGCGGCCTACGAGACGGCGAGTAAAGAACTCGCGGTTTCGGCGCGCCAAATCTTCACCCAACGGCAATCCCGCGCCCGCTGGACGGAGCGGGCGGTACAGGCTCTCCGGGTATTGGCGGCGCATATGACCTACGACAGCGCGCTGGACCTTCAACCGGCGGGCGCGCGGGCGAATCGCGCAGCCAGCCGCCATATGCTTTACGAGGCCGGCGATTTCTGCCTGGATTTGCGCTTCGACCGGGAGCGCGATTCGCAGCAGGTGATGTTGGTGGGACAAGTGGCCAATCGACAGAATCCGGAATACCCGGTAGCGAAGCTGCCGGTGCTGGTTCTCTCAGGACAAAAGGTGATTACAGAAACCGCCAGCAATGAGTTCGGTGAATTCTCGCTGGAGTATATCCCCCGAGCGAACTTGCGCCTGTCCGTTCCGCTTTCCGAAGCGGGCGTGCGTATCGAAGTCTCGCTAAAGCGCGTGATGGAGGAGCATGAAAGCTAAGCATTGGTTGAAAACGCCGCTGCGCTGGATTTTAGCCGGCACCCTGTTTGCCGGATCTCTGTTCGCCCAAAGCCGCTATATTCTTCAGACGGCTACTACGCCGGATTTAGCGCGGATCAGCAGCCAGTACTCGCTCACGGTAATACATAGCATCCATCAGGATGGAAACCTCTACGTGGTCCAATTGCCGGCCACGGCGTCTTCGGAAGATATCGCCGCCATCAAGTCCGATCACTCCGTGCTGCAGTTCACTCCGGATACCGAGGTAGACGGCTCGGACGATACGTTGGAAAATTCGGGTGATTCAGGAGATGGCAGTGACGACCCGCCGCCGCCCTCGGCGACTACACTGGATCCTCTGCAGGATGCTCTGGTTTCGCACAACACGATCAGTTATTTCGGAGAACCAGTGCGCTCCGGGTATGTAGACCAGACCGCCACCACGCTCATTCACCTGGCGCAGACGCAACAACAATTCCCCACCGGAAATAGCATTGTCGCGGTGATCGACACCGGCGTGGATCCAGCACATCCGGCGCTCGCAGGCGTCCTTGTGCCGGGCTACGATTTCATCAATAACATTGCCGGCATACCCTCTGAGCTGGCCGACGTGGACCAATCCACGGTAGCGATCCTGGATCAATCGACTGTCGCGATTCTGGACGAGAAGAATTCACCGTTGATCCTGAATCAATCCACGGTCGCGATCCTCGATCAATCCACGGTCGCGATCCTGGATGGAACCAAGCTTCCGGCAGACTTCGGACACGGCACCATGGTGGCTGGCCTGATTCATCTGGTGGCGCCCACCGCGCAGATTATGCCGCTCAAGGCGTTCCAGGGAGACGGCACCGCCAATCTCTCGGATGTGATCAGTGCGATTTATTATGCGGTGGATCACAATGCCAAGGTCATCAACATGAGCTTCAGCACACGAAGTCCCTCGGCGGCGCTGACGCAAGCGATTCAATACGCGTCGAGTCACGGCGTGATCTCGATCGCAGCGGCAGGCAACGACGGAAAACACATGAAGGTTTATCCGGCAGGTTTGCCGGGTGTCTTCGGCGTAGGTTCCACGGATAAACACGATCTGAGAAGCATGTTTAGCAACTGGGGACAGAGTTCAACCTGGCTGGCAGCTCCGGGCGAGGCCCTGGTCACCACTTATCCAGGTAACAACTACGCCGCTGTTTGGGGGACTTCCTTTAGCGCGGCATTGGTTTCGGGAGCCGCGGCGCTGATCACAAACCTGGCTCCGGGCATCCAATACAAAGAATTGCGTCAAGTCTTCGGCAAGGGTCCTCAGATTGGACAAGACGATGCAGCCGAGCGCCGGCTGGATCTACTTCCCAGCATGCTGTTTTGCGCCAGCGGCAAGTACAGCAACGGCAGCAGCGACGATAATTAGCGCTTACTGATGGGTGGCCATCGCCGCGGGGATGGACGGATGCGTCCAGCCGCCGGTGGTTGCTGGCGGCGCCAATTTCAGCAAGCTCTCTTTGGATCGCTTGCCGCTGTCGGAAGCCGGATCGCTGGCTACGGCCCGGTTCCAATATTCGCGGGCCGTGTCGGGCTTATTGAGGTTGGCGTAAATCGCTCCGAGATTGTAAAGTGCGTCCACCTGCTTTGGGTCCGATTCAAGAATCTTGGACGTTTCGGCGATGGAGCCCTGGAGATCGTTTGTCTCATAGAGCAGGCGCCCGAGTTCCAGGCGCGCTTCATTGTTCGCGGGCTCCACTTTCAGAAGACGCCTCAGGTATCCGACCGCCTCGGCGGTCCTTCCCAATTCGCCCGACAACTGCGCCATGCGGAAGAGGATGGGTGGATGCTCGGGCTTCTTCCGTAATTCTTCCTCGAGCGCTTTCAGTTCGTGGATGCGGTCGGCGTTTGGATTTCCCGAGGACGCCGGACCGGATACCTGCGTGCCGGAATTCGGCGAGGCTGCTCGTTCGTGGTGTTTCTGAAGCAGGATCCACGGGACCGCGACGGCTCCCGCTACCGCCACCACCGCTAGAAGTTTGTAGTAGGTGTGTTTCATTTCAGCGTCCTTCGCTCATCCGGAGATCGCTTTCTCCACAATTTCAATTCCGGTCTTCCGCAGGAATTCGTCGGGGGATTCTCCTCCGATTAGGACGAAGACAAAATCGTTGGCCAGCTCGGAAACCTGGCCTTCGCATTCCAGCAGAACGGATGCCGGGCGAATCTCGTGAATCTGCGACTTGCGAAGCACGCGGATGCGCCCGTCCGCCTCAGCTTGCGCTAGTTGCGCGTGATTTCTATCCCGCAGGCGCTTGAAATCGTCGCCACGATAGGACAAGGTCACGCGGTTGCGCCCGCCTTTGGCCACGGCGAGCGCTGCCTCTACCGCCGAATCGCCGCCGCCGACGATCAGGATGTCCTGATCCGAATATGTTTCGGCTTCTATCAGGCGATAGGCTACTTTGCTGAGATCCTCCCCGGCCACGCCCAATTTTCGCGGCGTTCCCCGTTTTCCCAGAGCGAGCACTACGTTGCGGGCCGTATAAGTTCCTTTCGCGGTTTCGACCGCGAATAGATCCTGCTGCCGGCGAATGCCCCGGACACCCTCGCCTGTGCGGACGCGCACGCCAGTGTTCACCAGGATTGTTTCCCACACCGACAGTAGGCTTTCCTTGGTTCCATCCCCGATATACAGGCTTCCGTACAGAGGCATTTCGATCGGTTCGGCCATCAGAAATTTATGCCGCGGATAGTTTCGGATAGTCGCCGCGACTTCGCCTTGTTCCACCGTGACGTAGTGCAGCCCGTATTGATGCGCGGCCAGCGAAGCGCTCAACCCGGCCGGCCCGGCGCCGGCAATGAGCACGTCGTAGGGACCCCCATGTTCCTCCGGACAAGGCAGAATCTGGCCGTGATCGTCGCGCGCTGGCGACCATTGGCCGGTCTGCTCGAACCGCTGCCGCAGCCGGTCTATCACCAGCTTGCCTTCGTTGATGGCGCTCTTGATTAATCCCATGCCGCCCAACTCGCCGACAATGTACAATCCCGGTAAATTCGTCTCGAAGTTCTCGTTGACGTTGGGCACGCGAATGGTTTGCAGCACATTGCCGAAAGCTAAGCTGATGGCGGACGTCGGGCAGGCAGTGATGCATTGGGCTTGCCCCGTGCAGCGTTCCGGATGCTGGAGAATCGCTTTGCCGGATGCAAGGGCCAGCGTGCCGCTCTCGGGGCAGACATCTACGCAGCTCCCGCATCCGATACACAACGACGCATTAATCACCGGCCTCGGCTTGCCTTTTTCTACGGTCTCCAAGCTGGACGTCTGGATGGCCGCGCGATGCACATTCCACATCGCCAGGGCGGCACCGCAACTCCCGCAGAAGGACGCACCCAGAAGAACCGGCTTTCCGCAGCGCGGGCAAGGAGTGGTTTGAAGCGGGACGTGAGAGCTATCCGCGGGCTGACCTCCGGACCGCTTGTTGGACAGGGTCTTCAGATACCCGCGCATGAAGAACAGCGTCACCGCCGACGCAATCAGGACTGAGAGCAGCGTTTCCATGTCAGTAATACCCGAGCAGCATCGCCACCGTGATATGCGCCACCACCAGGACGGCGAATGAATAGCTGAACGGACGATGGATCACGTGCCACAAATGAAACACTTCGTGGACACGTTTCAGAAAAAGCATTTTTGTGGACAGCCAGGATTGTTTGCGGATGGCCTTGATCACCGCTTCCAGATCGCGTTGCCGCGAGGGCAGCAGCCCTCCCAAAGTGAGGAAGATCCGTGCGCCGGAGAGCGATCTGCGCCGCAACCGGCTTACTTGAAAAGGCCGTGCGATATCCAGACGTGCCATCATCCAAAGCGCCGCCAGAATGGACAACTTCTCTACGTCCTCCGGCGCCGGCAGCTTCAACAGCGGCGCAACCTCTTCCGGCCGCAACACGGCCTGCCGTTCCAACTGCTCCGCAAGTTGCGTGGACTCGCTTTGCATTTCTTTGAATGACAGCTCAGCGCTGCTGAGGCTGCGCGGAATCTGTGCGAACAGATAGCGGCCGATGAAACCGCTCAACGCTACGGCCATCATGATCCAGTACGCTACGCCGGCTAATCCAGCCAGCCGGAAGGCGGAATGCATGGTGATAATGATCGGCGCGGTGATTCCGAGCAGCACGTGAAAATCCAGCCAATGTTTGGTCTTTCCGATCCGGCCCAGCCAGGGCCAACGTTTCCGAATGGGATACAGAAACAACAGGAGGAATAGCACGAGACCGAAGATTCCCAGGCGCAGCCCCACGGTGCCGCTGGGACGGAACAACGGACGCAACGGCGAGTATGCGCGCTCCAGTTGTCCCATCCGATAGTAGGGAAATCCAAAATAGGCGACGGCGGCGATCAGAATCGCCATCACAAACCAAGTCAGGTAGAGCCGTGCGTGGTGCCGCCACTCCGCATCTAAACGAATGCGAACGGTCACCAGACCGGAATTAGTGGAAGGAACCGATGCCATGATTACTGCTTCGAAACCTCCGTGGGCGCTTCGGTCTTGGAATCGGTGGAAACCGAGAATTGCCGGTAAGCGGTGAACTGGTGCAGATTTCTCCAATGTTGGTGCCTGGTATCGGCTTCGATTTGCGCCGCCATCGGCAGCCACGGCAGCTCTTTGGCTCCGCCTAACGGAACGGGCGAGTAGCGGACCTCGCTGTCGAGCCGCATCAGGCCAACGTCCTCCAACGGTTCCTTGAGACTTGCCTGGATGCGAGTGATATTGCCGGTTGCGGAATCCATCCAGGCGGTGCCTTGCCACTCGATGGGATATTCGCGCGAGCGCAATTGCAGCACGGAGGGAGAGCGCCGTCCTCGAATGTGCTCGAACCGCACGCGGCGGAGCAACGGCATTTGAGGATCGCTCCCCTGATCGGTGAAGAGGTAACTCGAGTGGAAGCGCGGGTGGAAAATGAGGACCAAGGTGGAGAAGCCGCTGGTGGAAAGCAGCGCCCGGTCGCTTTCCTTGGCGGCTTTGCCCTGCAGCACGCGCGATTCGTTCACCATCAGGTCGTCCCCGGAAAACTGGAGCAACACCAGGTAATCGTACGCGTTGCGCTTTTTGAGTAGTACCTTGCCATCGTCGGAAAGTTTGTCCTGTTCCACCGTTTCGATGCAGGTGACGGCGGAAAACTGGTCCCAGAATCGGGCCACTTGCTGTCCGGCGCGCGCTAGCAGGTCGTCCAGCGGCGTCAGTGCCGAGGCCGGCGCGGCAGCGCTCCCGAGTCCAATGGAAAGCTCAAAACCGATAGCCAATATTGATAAATGTCTGATCATAGTTCATGGAACCGCCCCGATAGAGCGTCCATCCGGCGCCCATCCAGTAATGCGTCAGGAAAAACCAGTCGAGCGTGCAGGTTCCAAACCAGGAGCGCCCGGCTTGCGTAAACGTGGATTGAAAATCTTGCCGTCCCACTTCGGCCTCGATCCGAAGCCGCTCCGTCATGGATCGGGATAGGGAAATCATCTGGTAGGTGCCTTTTCCAAACGAGCTATTAAAGCGCGTGGAACGTACGTCGGCCTGCAGGCCGGTTCCGAGAATATTGGCCCAGGAGACACCAAACATCTGGTTCAAGGACGACTGGCTGTCTCCGTCCGAGCGGCTTTTTCCCAAGTCGGCGTACAAGCTGACTCGCTGTGGTAACTCCAGCCGGACGCCCGCGCTGAAGCCCTGAAAGAGATACTTCTGCAAAAGTCCGGTCGCGATGAGCCGTGTGTCGAAGGTGGGGATCGACTGGAAATAGTTGTGATTCAGCTCGAACGAGATCAAATGGACGGGTTGGTAGCGAAGCGTGAGAAAGCTGCGGCCGATTCCACCGCCTTGGGTCTTGCCCGTGTACGGATCGCGGTAGAACTGGTTCGCTTCGAGATCGTGATAGAGCGAGAAGCCGCGCTTGAACATCAAGGACGTCTCGAAGAAAGCGAATTGGCGCTCCGGCCGCCAGTTAATCCGCGAAAGTGCGAAACCCGCCGTGGTGGTGTAATGCACGGAATCGAAATTGCCGTAGTCCCAGTTGAGGAAGGCACCGGCGATTTGCCGGTTCGGATCGTAATTCCACGCAGTCGGATCGGGCGTGGTTCCCGCAAAGACGCCCGCTAGAGTATGCTTGGTCAGCTTGCGGGCAATATAGGCGCCATCGATGGTATCCAGGCTGGTGGCCCAGGGAAGATACAGGCGCCCAGCGCCCATCACATAATTTGATTCCGGATTGTTGTAGTAAAGTCCGATGGTGTATGTGCGGTTGATCAGGTCCATCAGTGTCGGCGAGGTTTTTCCCCCGAACGTGGTCAGTCGAGCTCGATAAAATCCGGTGAAGTTCCAATAGGACCCGTTGATGCGCGTCATATCCGCGCGGAACACCACACCTTCTTGCGACGAGCTGGCCGCAGCCGGACCATGGTCATCCGTTACCGTAAATTCCACGGCCACCATTCCTCGCAGACGGTTGATTTCGGGCAGCGGCGGGCGCGGCACGTATTTGCGAGCTTCCTCATCTAAAGGGTCTCCCTCGGTGAAGCTCACCACTTGGGCATATTTGTGCGAATCGTGCGACGTGGCCAGCATCCGGACCACGTCGGCATCCTGCGGTGAGAGATACGCCAGATCGCCCACTTCCAGATCGCCTTCCTTGGACTTTATTTCGCAGAC
>Ga0070734_10003319_pt1 | contig 17119 bp, 13 predicted proteins | sample Coa_R1_8_FD_66444 | JGI IMG/M metagenome (GOLD analysis project Ga0070734, IMG submission 66444) | Surface soil microbial communities from Centralia Pennsylvania, which are recovering from an underground coalmine fire - Coalmine... | ecosystem: Environmental > Terrestrial > Soil > Unclassified ... | reverse complement strand
TCCAATCGTTCCTGTGGGTGCAAGGTTCCGATGAGTATGATTGATCGTACGTCTGCGCGGCGTTTTCAGGATCAGTCCCGGTCGGCCTCCGCTTAAAGCCAGCGATGGTGGGCCTAGAAACTTCTAGGACGTTCGTGACACGGTTGTGTGTTATACCTTGCGGGTGCGAGAAAGTTTGTTCTACTACGTGTTGTGAGCGCTAAACCTTCAGCGAAAGCGAATTCCGCGGAGGTCCTCTTTCAGAGCGTCAGGTTCCGGCGCATGTACTTGCTGTTTCTGGCCGTGTATATCACTGTGCTCTGGTTCGTTCTCGGGCCGGCATCCAAAGTCGCAAGGGCAACCACTCCATGGTATGCGGTGAGCGTGGCCTGCGGAACATTTGGCCTCGTGATCGCAGTGCCAGCCCCCGCCGTTATGCGATACTTGCCTCGCCAATGGTTCCACGTTCCTGCGTGTGAGCGCATCATCCATCGCGTGCTTGGCGTTGGCGTGTTCGGCTGGCTGCTCGATGTCTCCGGATGGAATCACCATTTCCTCGAAACTTTGCGGGGGTTCTGCGGCAAGAGAGCTGGCTTACCCGCTCTGGAGCAGTCGGTCCAAGCGGCTGCTGTTTCACACGCAATCTGCCTGGCCGTCCACGTACTCCTGGCCATCCTCGCACTCTTCACCAGGCATCCATGGAGCGCGGCACTCTGGATGCTGTTGCCGGGTGTAGTCGTTCATCTCTACCCGGTGCTGCTGCAGCGCTCCATCCTGCTTCGACTCCAACCGCTGCTGGACAAGGTTGGCTCTCGCTGATTGAAGTCCCGGGGCAGCTGATCCCGAGCCACGCTGAAATGAAGTTTTCGGGAACCGATCTTCGGGCCTCGCGCTAACGACGATGATAGTCGTTAACGACCGACTTTAGCCATGGGGAAAATCGGCAGGTAGAAGAATCCCGGCAGCAACGCAGTGGGACGTTTCTGCGAGGGACCGGAGCCATCTGGAACTACCGTCAGACGTTGGAGCCGCCTGGCGTATGATGAATCCTGCGTGGCCGAAAAGAATCGTATGCCGCCAGGCAAAGCAGGTCCTTGGAAACGCCAATAAAGCGACGCCATGTTTCCGGCCCGGGAGGCGAACGATGATGGAACGCTCACAACTTTATGCAGCCAGAATCTTCGGAATCACTTACCTTCTAAGTCTTGCAATCATCACGGTGGCGTTTTCGCGCTTTTATGCACCCCATTTAGTGTGGGAGAACGGAGAGCAGACTGCCCGCCATTTCATCGACCACGAACCAGCCGTTCGCCTCTACTTGGCTGGCGCCTTCCTCCATGGCCTCGGAATGATGGTGCTGCTGACGACGCTGTACGTAATCCTGCGGCCGGTCAACCGTGGGATAGCACTGTGCGCGGCCTTCTCCAAACTGACCTACGCCGTGTTTTGGTTCATTCTGGTGCTGGATCTCATGGCGGCGTTACGCTTGCTGGGAGGCGCAGGCTCGTTGCGCACACTCGGCGCGGACGGCCTGGCAGCCCTGGCCGGATCGCAGCTCGACTCGAGCCGGGATGCTTATTACATCGGTCTGGTCTTCAACGGGCTGGGATCGGCTCTGTTCGCCTGGGTCTTTTTCCAATCGCGCTATGTACCCCGAGCTCTGGCCCTTTGGGGTGTCCTGGGTTCTCTGTACTCGGGGTTCTGCGGCTTCGCGTACCTCATCTATCCGGGCTTCGGGTCGATTTTGTCGGCGAACTGGTACGAGTTCCCTCCGATGACCTACGAGTTGCTGCTCTGCATCTGGCTTTTGTTCTTGGGATTCAGATCGTCTAGGACAGCGTCCGCCGGTCCGCAGAGATGAAAAAGCCGGCCTAGGCTATCCCGCATGAGATCACACACGATTGCCGAAAGGGCACTCCAGTATCTCGACAAGGGAGCTAAGATAACTTCGGTATTGAAGCCGTGATAGGGCCAGAATGGGGCAGGTCAGCGAAGGCTTGGCGACTAGTCGCTCCCGTTCCCTTGATCAGTAGTCTCCCTTGAACGCAAAGTACGAACCGCGAATGACGCCAGCCAACTTCGACTTCTGGGTGGCAAACTTGAACCGCGCGGCAAGCTCGGCTGGAACTTCCATGCCTTCAGAGAGCTTGAACCCGACAGCCCGCTTTTTGGGGTCATCGATGGTGTACATCACATTGATCGCGAGACCACTCGCGTAGAACACGTACGCCATCCGAATGTCCTCGATCTGGAAGGCTGTCGCTTCGAGCGGGCGAGATGAGATGACGATGTCGCGCTCCTCCTTGAGAATTCGTTCCACCCAAGCGATTGCGTTCTTGGCCTTGGCCGCTGGTTCCACCGTGAACAGATGGTTGTACTTGGTCTTGAAGTAGCGGGCCTCGTGCGCCCGTAGACCAGCTAGCGCAGCCGCCACCGGCGACGATTCCAAGCCAACTGTCGACACTGTGTCGAATTCAACCGTATAAGGCATGGCCCACTCCAACAGAAGTTTGCTTCAAGAAACGAGTGTACTGGAAGAAGTGGATGCATAGGGCGACGAAAAACGGCGTATTGTTAACCTGCGATTGGATGGATTGGAATCCGGAGGTTAGCGAGCGCAGCGGACCAGTCCCAGTCATCTGGAGGTGCTGCAATTTGGCTCCCCGGCATGGATTCGAACCACGATTCACGGCTCCAAAGGCCGCTGTCCTACCATTAGACGACCGGGGATTATCGGGACGACACCGCTAGTTTACCATCTTCTCCCGCACCTTCTCCAAAATCTGGCACATTAGAAGTACACGTCAACTGACGAAATGCCGCGTACTCCAAAGGGCTATCGGATTCAATGCATCGGCCACGCGCGCCTCGCATCCAAAGGATTAACTCTCTGTGTGGATCGTTAAGGTCGCCCTCAACCGGCCCTACACTTTCATCGTATTGGCGCTGCTGATTCTGCTGATCAGCCCGCTGGTAATCGTCCGCACGCCCGTCGACATTTTCCCGAACGTCAACATTCCTGTTATCGCGGTTCTTTGGAATTACGTTGGCTTGGGCGCAGAGGACATGGAACAGCGCATCGGATCGCAGTACGAACGCTTCCTCACCACCGCCGTCGCCGATATCGAACACATCGAATCGCAGACGGTCGAAGGCCGCAGCATCACCAAAGTATTTTTCCATCCCGGCGCGAAAGTCGACATCGCACTATCGCAAATGACAGCCGCCGCGCAAGGAGCCGTCCGGCAAATGCCGCCGGGAACCACGCCGCCCTTCATGCTCATCTACAGCGCGTCGAGCGTGCCCATCCTGCAGCTTGCGCTTTCGGGCGAGGGACTCTCCGAGCAACAACTGTTCGACTTCGCGGCCAACTCCATCCGCACCCAATTGATTCGCGTCCCTGGTGCTGCAATTCCGTGGCCCTACGGCGGAAAGCAACGTCAGGTGATGGTGGATCTGCAACCGCAGCTATTACAAGCCAAGCGGCTCTCCCCCGCCGATGTTGTAAACGCCATCACCGCGCAGAACCTGATTCTTCCCGTCGGAACTTCGAAGATCGGCCAATTTGAATACGACGTCGGACTCAACGCCAGCCCCACCACGGTTCAAGAACTCAACGATCTTCCCATCGAAGCCGTCGGCAACAACACCATCTATATCCACGATGTCGCCCACGTGCGCGATGGATATTCGCCGCAAACCAACATCGTCCGCCGCGACGGACAGCGCAGCGCGTTGCTCACGGTTCTGAAAATCGGAAGCTCTTCCACGCTGGATATCGTGAAGGAGATCCGTGACATGGTGCCTTCGATCTCCGCCACGCTCCCGCCCGAGTTGAAGATCGAACCGATTTCCGATCAGTCCATTTACGTTCGAGCCGCGGTCAGCGGAGTGGTGAAAGAAGCGATCACTGCCGCCTGTCTCACGGCGGTCATGATTCTGTTGTTTCTCGGAAGCTGGCGCAGCACGCTGATCATCGCCATCTCCATTCCGCTGTCCATTCTCACCTCCATCTGCGTCTTGAGCGCGCTGGGCGAAACCATCAACATCATGACTTTGGGCGGTCTCGCGCTGGCGGTGGGGATTCTTGTCGACGATGCCACGGTAACCATTGAAAACATCGATCGCAATTTCGATCAGGGCAAAGATCTGCACACCGGCATCCTGGACGGCGCGGCGCAAATCGCGCTCCCGGCGCTGGTCTCCACCTTGTGCATCTGCATCGTGTTCCTGCCGATGTTCTTCCTCACCGGCGTGGCGCGCTTTTTATTCATTCCGCTCGCTGAAGCGGTCGTATTCGCGATGCTCGCATCCTACGTGCTTTCGCGCACGCTGGTGCCGACACTTGCGATGTATCTTCTAAAAGGCCATTCGCATCATCTGAGCGAGCCAGCCACATGGAACATCGCCGGCAAATTCCAGCGCGCTTTCGAGCGCGTGTTTGAGGCAGCGCGTAACGCCTATCGCGGCGTTTTGATGAGCTGCATTCGCCGCCGCCGGCTGTTCGCTCCGGTGTTTTTGGGTTTGTGCGTTCTTGCCTTCTTGTTACTGCCGTGGCTCGGACGCGATTTCTTCCCGGCATCCGACGGTGGGCGATTCAATCTGCATTTTCGCGCCAAGACCGGCACCCGCATCGAAGAGACCGCGCGCCTGGGCGATCTTATCGAAAGCGCCATCAAGCGCGTGATTCCGGCTTCCGAAAGATCCAGCATTATCGACAACATCGGCCTGCCGTATAGCTCCATCAACATGGCATACAGCACCTCCGCCCCCATCGGAAGCATGGACGCCGATGTGCTGGTCACTCTAAAAGAAGGTCACCGGCCCACGGACGATTACGTCCGCCAGCTTCGCCGCGAACTTCCGCGCGAGTTCCCCGGCGTCGCTTTCTATTTCTTGCCCGCCGACATCATCAGCCAGATTCTGAACTTCGGATTACCGGCCCCGGTGGATATTCAAATCTCCGGACCGAACGTCATCGCCAACCATCTCTTCGCGACGAATCTGCTGGGACAACTTCGTGGAATCCCTGGCGCCGTGGATCTGCGCGTGCACCAACTGTTCGATCAGCCTCGCATTGAATTCGATGTCAACCGCAGCAAAGCCCTCGAGAGCGGGTTCACTCAGCTCAACGTCGCCAACAACCTGCTCATTTCGCTCAGCGGAAGTTTTCAAACCACTCCGTCCTACTGGCTCGATCCCAAGACCGGGGTCAGTTACAGCGTCGTTGCGCAGACTCCGCAGTACGCGGCGTCCTCGCTGAGCGACCTTGAAAACATTCCGATCGTGCAAGGCGCGCGCCACGAAATCCTGGGTGACGTCGGAAGCCCACATCGTGCCGCCGGACTCGCCGTGGTCTCGCACTACAACATCCAGCGCGCCGTGGATATTTTTGGCTCCGTGCAGGATCGCGACCTGGGCGGCGTCGCGGCCGACATCAATCGCATCGTGGACGCCAACCGTTCCAAGCTCCCGCGCGGCGCCCAGCTCTCCGTGCGCGGCCAGATTGAAACCATGCGGACATCGTTCCAAGGACTTCTCTCCGGATTGCTGCTCTCCATCGTGCTGGTTTATCTGCTGATCGTGGTGAACTTTCAATCGTGGCTCGATCCGTTCATCATCCTTACTTCGCTGCCGGCGGCCATGGCGGGCATTATCATCTTTCTGTTCTTGACCCGGACCACGCTCAGCGTTCCCGCCATGATGGGTTCTATCATGAGCGTCGGCGTCGCCACCGCGAATAGTATTCTGGTGATCAGCTTTGCGAAGGAACATCTGGCCGCGCAAGGCGATCCGGTGCTGGCTGCGGTCGAAGCCGGATTCGCGCGCTTCCGGCCGGTCATGATGACCGCGCTCGCTATGGTAATCGGCATGGTCCCCATGGCATTGGGACTCGGCGAGGGTGGCGAGCAAAATGCCCCGCTCGGCCGCGCCGTGATCGGCGGCTTGATTTTCGCGACCGTCGCCACCTTGTTTTTTGTACCGACCGTTTTCAGCCTGTTGCACCGGAGACGTCCGGCGAACGATCCTGTTAGATGAGAGTGCATGCCTGAGATAACCACAGCCCCGAAGCATTCCGAGCCTGCGGCATCCCGCGGAGTTCCACGCGCTCTCAAAGTGACGTTGGTGCTCTTGGTGACCATCGTGGTGGTAGCCGCCGTGATCGTTTGGGGCATCGACGCCCGTATCAAGACCGCTGCCGCGGTGAAGCAAGAAACCATCGAGCTTGCGACGCCTACGGTAGCTGTAGCGCATCCGAAAATGGGCGCGATGCAGAACGAAGTTGTGCTGCCCGGCAACATCCAGGCCTACACCGACGCGCCGATCTTCGCGCGTGCCAGCGGTTATCTCAAAAAATGGTACGCGGATATCGGAACGCGAGTGAAGGCCGGCGAAACTCTAGCGGACATTGACGCGCCTGAATTGGATCAGCAGGTCCGGCAAGCCCAGTCGGCGCTCGAACAAGCGAAAGCGGCGGTCGATCAAACTGCCGCGAATCTGGTGCAAGGCAAAGCGAACGCGGAGCTTGCGAAAGTCACGGCGCAGCGCTGGAGCAATCTGGTCGCGAAAGGGGTCGTCTCGAAGCAGGAGAACGATCAGTACCAGGCTCAGTATCAAGCGGCGCAAGCGAACGTAGACGCGCTGGGAAAAGGCGTCGCCGCGGCGCGTGAAAATGTGGGCGCGGCGGAAGCGAATCTCTCGCGTCTGCGCGAACTGCAGGGTTACAAAACCGTCAAGGCTCCCTTCGATGGCGTGATCACGGCGCGCAATACCGATATCGGCGCCCTGGTGAACGCCGGCATGGGGGGCGCGGCCCAGGAATTGTTCCACATCGCCGCGACCGCGAAATTGCGAGTCTACGTCAACGTCCCGCAAACGTACTCGCAAGCCGCCGTACCTGGAATTCCCGCCGAGCTGACCCTCGCCGAATTTCCCGGCCGCCGTTTTCACGGAAAGCTGGTGCGTACGGCCGATGCCATGGATTCCGGCACCCGAACGTTGCTCACCGAAGTGGACGTGGATAATCCAACCGGCGAACTGAAGCCCGGCGCGTACGCGGAAGTTCACTTGACCATTCCCGCAGGCGCTCCGTCGGTGATTGTTCCGGTGGGTGCGATCCTGTTCCGCAGCGAAGGCGTAAGGATTGGTGTTGTTCGCGATGGAAAAACGGTCGCGCTGATCCCAGCCGTTCTCGGAAAAGATTACGGCACCGAGGTCGAAGTGGTCTCAGGCATTCGCCCGGACGATTGGATCATCATGAATCCGGCGGATTCACTCATGTCGGGGGCCGCGGTGCGGCCGGTTCCTGCCGACGCGACAAAATAATTGGCCGCGGATGAACGCCGATCAACGCGGATAGGATTCGCGTTTATTCGCGGCCCAAAATCATTCCGCGAATCTCGCATAGCGCCGAACTCTCCCGAAAAACCAACGAGGATTTCGCCAGGTGGAGATTATAACCCTGCAACGCTTTCAGTCAGTATCGACAGGCGTCCGTTGGTTCTCTGGCCACATCGAGAAGGAGTACAAATCCGCGATCTCGACTCTGGCAAGCGCCATCTCATAACCGTCATTTCCGATGGAAAGCGAATCGCATCGTTCTGGTTCCGCTTCTCTGAATACAAGAGCAGCGAGTTGTGTCTTTCTTTTGATGGTTACGAGGGCGTTCAACTCCAGGAAACAAAGCGATTACCTTGGTGCAAGTGCAAATAAGATAGCGCCGGCGAAACAATTCGGCAGCGGATGAACGCCAATCAACGCGGATTGGATTCGCGTTTATTCGCGTTTATTCGCGGCCCCAAAAAACATGCCTTCTTAGCCACCCCTCCAGCTCTGGCATTCGAAACTTACCTGCTTCGTACAATCCGATCAGAAACGAGTAGGCCGCGGCATCATCGAACATCAGCCGATAGCCATTCACCCTAAGGAACGCGGCTGTGATGGTGATTGCGGCCCGTTTGTTGCCGTCTACGAAAGGATGCAGATTCGAGCCCCGCAAGATCGCGAATGCCAAGCGAACCTCCGAATCGGGCGATGAGCAGTGCGTGAGCCGCGATGATTTCGTCAACGGTCGGATAAACCGTCACTGAGCCAGTCGCCGGAGCAAGTCCGGGTGCTGCTCAATAAACTCTTTTACGGCGGCGGCAAATGGTGACGGCTTGTCGGACTGCTTGCCTTTCAGGAAGTGGACGAACTGTCTCACGGATTCTTGTTGTTCTGGCGAGAGCGAACGAATCTCGTCGGCGATATTCTCAGCAGCCATGTAACCCCTACCCGAATTATACTCGGAGCAAGCGAAACATTCTGACGTTGCGTGGTGAAGTGTGGAGAAATTCCCAAGCGGATGCGTCAGGCTTCCTGCCCCTGCGTGGTAAGGACGGCCGACATCTTGGCTTTCTCGATTGGTATGAGAAATGGCTAGACGCGGCGATCGATTCGGAACAACGGCCTGACTGTTAGTCCCCTAGATCAGATCTCGGTTTTACCAGCATCATAGGCCGCGAAGGTTTCGGGCATAAGCGCGCGAATTCCGCATCCTCGAAAACCCTTTGGATCTCTTGTGACAATATAGTCGCACCCGGCCACCTGTGCGGCTGAAGCCGTCACTGCGTCTTCGAAATCGGCCAACGGCAAGTCTAGCGCAATTTGAATCACTCGCTCGTCCACGGGCGCTATCCCGAAAACTCGCAGTAAAGCCGCGATTGTTCGCCGCGCACGAACATTGCCGAGCTCCTTGCGCATCAAGTAGTAGATCGTGGTAACCGCGTGAGCCGCCATCAATCCCTTGATGGCTTGTTTTTCGACGGTGGCCCACATCGCGGCGCTCGCCTCGACGTGCGGCTGACGGTCCAGGAGGACGTCCAAGACGACGTTCGCGTCGACCAAAACGTTCTTCATCTATATTTAGCGGCCAAATGCTTCTTATATGTTTCCAGATCGGCCTTCTTGAGGATGCCTCTGAGAGAACGCAGGATTGGTGTCGACCTCTGGGAGCTTTTAGCTGAAGTATCAGCCACGGACGCCAAATACGCCTCTACCATTGCGGAAACGGAGATGCCGCGCTGCTTCGCGTAGCGCTTCGCCCGTGAAACAACTTGTGGATCGACACTCAGTGTCAGCTTCGGCATATATACGTATCATATCATCCTGAATAATACGTAGCCGTAGTCCCGCTAAACGTCCATCCGCGTTCACCGCGGCCCAAAATCTTTACCAATCATCCCCCGAATAAGGCGTTCCCTCGAGACTCGTCTTATCCGACGAACTGTGGACGTTGTAAATTCCCGGCTCGCTCTGGTTCACCGTATTGGTCGCGTCTTCCATGATGATTTTCCAATCGGCGGCGCCGGTCATCGGATCGATCGGCACCTGGCGCAGATACCCGTTGCTCACCAGATCTTCCAAACTCTGGGGCGCTTTCTGCTTGTCGTAGGTGTATTCGTCGATCACCGTGCGCAGCGTGAACAGATTGTTCCGGAGTACGCTCTCTTTCGCCCGGATAATCGAGCGCGTATAAATGGGAATCGCTACGGACATCAACACCGCGATGATGGCCATCACTACCATCATTTCGATCAAGGTGAAGCCGGATTGGCGCTGCTTTACTACTGGCGTCTTCATACAGCTCACCACTCCGAATACGGAGTGCCGTCCTTCGCCTTATCGCTGCTCTTGGTGTACACGTCGAAGACGTTTTGCCCGCCCCAAGCCAGCGCCTTCGGATCGTCGCGCGTGCTGCGCATGCCCCAATCCTTGGAATTGGTCATCGGGTCTTTCGGGATGTGCCGCAGATACCGGATTTTCTTGTCCACCGCGCCCGTCGCCTTCACGCCTTCCACCAGTTGCTCTAGCGATTCCGGATAATTATCCGAATCGATTTTCGGCGGGCCAATCTTGCCCGCATCCATGTCGTCCTTGAACTTGTCGATCCCTTTGCGGATGTCATCCAAAGCGCGTTGCAGGTCGCGCTCTTTCTCGCGCTGCACTTTGTAGCGCGCCAATGGGACCGCCATGGTGGAAAGCAGCATGAGAATGGTGAAAGCCACAATCAACTCCACCAGCGTCATTCCGCGTTGTTTCGCGCGTCTCATTTGCTTACTGCACGTTCACCACAGCCGATGGTGCGGTCGACGCCACAGGCTCCTTCTTCGAGTTTCTCAGATTCACGTCGGTGGTCGTAATGGTGGTGGAACCTTTCGCCAGTGCGATAAACGTGAACTGCATCAGCGGTCCGGATCCATTGACGCCCGGCGCTCCCGCGGCGCGGCTGATTTCGATCGTCGCCTCCCCGGAATCGTTCCGGATATCCAGCGTCGGAGGATTGACGTTGCCATCTTTGGTAAGCAGCGCGGCCGCGGTCACTTGATTCAAACGAAGAATCTTCGGATCCCAGTGCAGCTTCACCGGAACCACGGCCAAATCGGTCACGTTCGCGCCGTCCAACGTCACCACCACCGGAGCGCTCAACCGCGCCTCGGTCACCGCCGGATTGAGCGACAGTCCGTTCCCCGACGCCGGCGCGGGAGGCGTAGTTGTCGGCGGCAGCACCGCTGCGGCGGTCGCCGGAGTTTCCTCGGCTTTGGTTCCCATGCGCAGCTTTAGATTTTGATCCTGCCCGACCGCGACGCCGCGCAGATTCAGCTCATCGATATCCGGCTTGCGCACGATGTGAGGAATCACGGCCACCAGCAGCTCGCTGCGCGATTTGTCCTTCGCATTGCTTCCGAACAGATATTTCCCGAGAATCGGAATGTTCACCAAACCCGGGATTCCGGTCGTCGTATTCGAATCCTGCGTCTGCATCAATCCACCGAGCAAGCTCACTTCGCCATCGCGCACGCGGATATGCGCGTCCGTTTTGCGCTGCGAAATCACAGGTTGTGTCAGCCCGCCGATCGTGACATTGCTGCTGACGTTCGAAATATCGGCGGTAATATCCAGAGTCAGCTCGTCATTTCCATGGACGTGCGGCGTAATGGTCAGGTTTACGCCGGTGTCGGCGAACTGAAACTGCGTGCTCACCAGCGGACTCACGCCCACCGTCCCGATGCCCGGCTGGAAACTGCCGCTGGCATACGGAATGCGATCGCCAATCTTCAACTCCGCCTTCTGTCCGTCGGAGACCCGCACCTCCGGCGATTGCATCACTTTGGTCGACGTGTCCGACATCACCGCTTGCAGCATCGCGCCAGGCAAGCTCGTCGAAAAGTCGTTGAATCCAATCTTGCCGATCTGGCCCAGCGCAACGAAGCTGGAAGTGGATGTGCCCGTTCCCGTTGTCCCAGTTCCCGTCACGTTGCTGATCCCACCCGTATTGCTGGTGCCGGTTCCGTTCGTCGTTCCATTGTTGTTGGTTCCAGTTCCGTTTGTCGTGCCAGTACCCTGCAGCACCGGATTGCGCGGCGAAAATCCGATCGGCACCGTTAGACCAGCGGTCCCGCTCGCGTTCACCAAGCCAGCCGCGATGGTCCGCGACCGGTCGCTATTCACTTCCATCACGATCATGTCCACCACGACTTCCGCTTTCGGCTTATCCATGTCGCGCAGCAGCTTCTCGACCAGCGCAACTTTGTCCACCGTATCCCGCACCATCACCGCGTTCTGCGCGTTGTACGTGAACATGCGGCGCACATCGGTCACCGATCGCACCGCGGTGATGATTTCCTGAAACTCCTGCACCGTGGTCGGATTCTTGAGGTAGAACACCTTCACCACTTCGTCTTCGTAATCGCGCCGCTTGGTGACGTTGTCGTCTGTCACGAAAATCGCGTTCGTCCCCACCGGCTTCCAGTACGTCTTGGTCAGCAGCGCGATGTAATCCAGCGCTTCGGACAACGTTACGTTGTTCAAATCGAGATTCGCGTTCTTGCCCGCCTGATACGACGGGTCAAACAGCACATTGATCCCGGCCAGCTTCCCGACCGTTTCATACAGAACCTTCGGCGGCTGATTGTTCATCTTGAGCAGCGTGATCTGATTGGTCACCGGTTTCAATTCCGGGACCGGCAGCATCGATTCAATCATCGCGATGCTTTCCTTGCGGGCTTTTTCCACCGGGCTGAGCGGAATTTGCCCCGGCGGCAGATTCGCCTTGCGCTTTTCCTCCAGCATCGTGGTCGTTTCTTTGACTTCCTGCAGCGCGATGGCCGAGCTCGCATCCACCGTGAATGCTTTTTGGAATTCAGCCAGAGCCTGTTCCAAATCACCGGCCTTCTTCAGCTTCAATCCCGCCTGGACGTGCACGTTGCTCGCGGCAAAATGGGCGCGCCGCGATGCCAACTGGTACGCCGCATCTTGCGGATCTTCACTTACCGCCTTGTCATACCAATCGAGGGCCTTCTCCCAATCTTTGTGAGCCTCCGCCTGCTGACCGAGCTTGAGATATTTGTCGCCCTTGCGGGTATGCGCATACCCGCTATCCGGTATGAGGAGCAGCGCGCAGGCGGCCACCGCCAAACCACGTAACCGATTGATGGCAATCATCTTATTCCTTGCCAGACCTTGTGCTAGAATTAAGCTGCATTGGACGACACCCTTGCTGCTGTCGGCGCTAAAGACACCGCGCCACATAAACGCTTGACGCAGTGAGCTTTCCGCGCGTTGAGTACAAAAGCTCGATTCCATGGAGTCTAAGATCAAAGTCTTGAGCGATAATCGTCAAGCTGGGCATAATTACCATTTGCTCGAACGGTTTGAGGCCGGCCTCGCGCTCACCGGAACCGAGGTGAAAGCCGCCAAGGACGGCAAGATCCAGCTCAAGGACAGTTTCGCGGAAGTTTCCGGCAACGAGGCCTGGTTGCTGAATGCTCACATCAGCCAGTACTCGCATGGAAATCGTGAAAATCATGAGCCCACGCGCCGCCGCAAGCTGCTGTTGCATCGCCAGGAAATCGATAAGCTGCTAGGCAAGACGCGGGAAAAAGGGCTCACGCTGATTCCCACTAAGATGTACCTCAAGAACGGCCGCATCAAGTTGGAATTCGCCGTGGCCAAGGGCAAAAAGCTGCACGACAAGCGCGAGTCCGAACGCAAGCGCGAGATGGAAGCCGAAGCCCGTGCGGCCATCGGACGGCATAGATCATAATTACGGAGACGCATGAACATTAACCTGGAAGCAAGGCCGATTGCCGAGGTGGAAGCCGACGCGCTGGTCCTGGTGGGATTTGAAGGCGAAGCGCCATCCGGCGCGGTGGAACAAGTCAAAGAGCTTTATGACACCGGCGAGTTCAACGGCAAGGCCAGCGATATTTCCGTGCTGCATCGGCCGGCGGGATTCAAAGCCAAGCGCCTGGTGTTGGCGGGCGCGGGGAAGCGCGAAAAGTTCAACTCGGCCGAGTTGCGCAAAGTATCCGGCGCCGTGCTGCGGTCGCTCAAGAACAAAAAGCTGCGTAGCATCACATTCGCGCTCGACGAAGAGTTCCGCACGGATGAATACGCCTCCGCCGTTGTCGAAGGCGCCATCCTGGGCGATTTCGAATCGGACCGTTACAAGACCGATCCGAAAAAGACCGAGAAGCACGTGGATTCGTTCGCGGTCGTCGGAGCGTCGCAAGCGGCGCTGGATCGCGGCCGCATTTTGGCTGAAGCCCAAAATTTCACGCGCGGATTGGCCAACGATCCGCCGAATCTATTGACGCCCACTCGATTGGCCGAGCGCGCGCGCGAACTGGCGACAGAATTTGTGCTCGGCTGCGAGATTCTGGATCAAGACCGCATGCGCCAACTCGGCATGGGCGCGCTCCTCGGTGTCGCGCAAGGTAGCGCGGAGCCGCCCGCGTTGATCGTGCTTCGTTATCAACCGGCCACCGCCCCGGCATCCCAAGATCATCTCGGCCTGGTCGGCAAGGGCGTAACATTCGACACTGGCGGCATCTCCATCAAACCGGCGCAGGACATGGATCAGATGCGCTACGACATGGCGGGTGGCGCCGCGGTGCTGGGTGCGATGCGCGCCATCGCGCAGTTGAAGCCGTCGATTCCTGTGACCGGAATTATTCCAACCGTCGAAAACATGCCCGGCAGCCGCGCGCAGCGTCCCGGCGATATCGTGACTTCCCTGTCCGGTAAGACAGTTGAAGTGCTTAACACGGACGCCGAGGGCCGCCTGATCTTGATCGATGCGCTCACCTACGCGGCCCGTCTGGGTTGCACGCATCTGGTGGACGCCGCCACGTTGACCGGCGCGGTGGTGGTCGCGCTCGGGCATCATTATTCGGGTGCGTTCTCGAACAATCAGCCGTTCCTCGACAAGTTCTTGGCCGCTGCCAAAACCGAAGGCGAAAAAATGTGGCAGTTGCCGATCGATGAGGAATACAAAAAAGCGCTCGAAAGCGAATTCGCCGACCTGCACAACATCGGCGGACGCCCGGGCGGCGCCATCACAGCCGCGATGTTCATCAAAGATTTCGTGAACGAAATTCCGTGGGTCCATTTGGACATCGCGGGTACGGCGTGGCTCACAGACAGCAAGCCGTATATGGTGAAAGGCGCCACGGGAATCTGCGTGCGATCGTTTGTGGAGCTGGCGCAAAGTTGGTAGGTAACCAGTGCATCCAAAGGGATGAAGCGCTTTCGTGGGGCGGACCCCCAGGTCCGCGGCCGACGCCCTCGTCGGCCTTTTGAACAGCGGATCCAAGGTCAGCGGTGGTGGGCCTATTCGTAACGCAGCGCTACCAGCGGATCCACGCGCGTAGCTCGTCTCGCAGGGATGTAGCAGGCCGCGAGCGCGACCACCAGCAAGAGCACGGTTACCGCGGCAAGCGTCAGCGGATCGCTCGGCTTTACCTCATACAGCAGGCTGCCGAGGTACCGCGTCACTCCAATCGAGGCAACGGTGCCCACCGCCACGCCGGCCGCGGCTAGCGCAACGCCATGCCGCATCACACCGCCAAGTACGTCGCCCGATTGCGCACCCAACGCCATGCTGATCCCGATCTCGCGCGTGCGCCGCGTCACTTCATACGAGAGCAGGCCATAGAGCCCGATGCACGCCAGCAACAACGCCAGTAGTCCAAAGAAGCTCGCGAGCCGGGCAATGAGACGCTCGGTAAAGAGCATTTCGTCGATGGACTGCGATTCGGTTTTGATGCCGAAGATCGGAAGATCGAAACCCGAATGCTGGAGAATCTTGCGAACCGCCGGTATCACCGCCCGTGGATCACCCGCCGTGCGAAGCTCGAACGTTCCGCTTTCACCCGCCGGAGTGTAGATCGTCCCGTTGACCTTCCTGCGCAGGTCGTTATATTTGGCGTCACGAACCACGCCGACGATTTCCCATCCCAGATTCTTGCAGTGTTTTGGATCGGGAGATTCGGAGTTGTCGCCGCCGAGCTGCTGGCCGAGCGGGTTTCCGTTCGGGAAGAAAGTTCGGACAAAGGATTCGTTCACAATGACGGGCTGCGGCGCGCTCGGACAGGACGGCCCCGCTTCCTGGATGTCAGCGACGTATTCCGCCGGTGCGAAATTGCGGCCCGCGATCAAGGGTATCTTCATTGTCGAAAAAAATCCGGGTCCGACGCCCAAGATGTCGGCGGACGATTCCCTTTCATCGGATTCGCCGTGCAAATGGAAGCTCGTCATCCCCAGGCCGCCGCTTAACAACGGGGATTCCGAGTAACCGGCGGACACGACTCCGGGGATTTGGCGAAAGCGGTCACGCAGCTCGCGATAAAACAGGCCGAGCCGGTTGCCCGTGTACTTCGTCAGAGTGGAATCGATATGGAAGTTCAAGATGTTGTTCGTGTCGAATCCGGGATCAATGCCGCGCAGATTCTGCAGCGTATGAACCATCAGCCCCGCGCCCACCAGTACAACCACTGTCAGCGCCACTTGCGCGACAACCAGCGCGTTGCCGGAGCTAAACCAGCCGCGGCCGACGCTCGCCACGCTGGAAGACCGCGAGCCTGCCTTGAGAGCGGGCGTCAGATCCACCCGCATGGAGCGCAATGCCGGCGCAAGCCCGAACAAAATGCCAGTCACGATCGATACACCTGCCGTGAAGGCCAGCACGCGCAAATCGATTTCAGCCGAAAAGCCGGAAGGCCGATCCGAAGAGCTGGTCAAGAATGCGAGCAGCGCCCGCGCGCTCCAAAATGCCATCAGGACACCGAGCAGGCCTCCGGCAACGGAGATAGTGAGGCTTTCGGTAAGCATCTGGCGCGCGACGCGGCCGCGGCTAGCGCCGAGCGCCAACCGCACGGCGATTTCCCGTTGCCGCGCGGTGGCTCGCGCTAGCATCAGCCCTGCCACGTTGGCACAAGCGATCAGCAGAACAATGCCGACGGCCAGCATCAGTACATACAGGGGCTTGGAGAGGTCGTCTCGCGATCCGGTCAATCCTGTTTGCACCGGCAAAAGGTGAATGGCCGGAGCATCTTCCACCTTCGACATCGGCTTCGCGCCATGCACCAGTTCATTGAAGAACAGCATGCTCACGACCCTTTGGGCTTCGGCGCGCGATACACCGGATTTCAGGCGCGCGACGGCCACCAGCCACCAGGAACCGGCGTCCTCCGTTTCCGGCGTCCATCTTTGCTGCAGCCGTGAGCGCTGTATGAGAGGAATCCAGAGATCGAAAGTGTTGCCCGGTGTCAGGTTGACGAACCGGGGTTCAGCGACGCCAATGATGGTGAAGGGCAGACCCTTCAGATGAATTGTTTTACCCACGGCGGAGCCGTCGGCTCCGAAAGCGCTTCGCCAGTAGGAGTAGTTGAGGACCGCCACGGCAGGTGATGTCGCTCGATCGTCCCCAGGTTGAATCATCCGGCCCGCGGCCGCTTGAATGCCCAACGTTTCGAAATAATCGCCCGATACGTAGAGCGTGGAAGCTTGGCTGGCCGGGCCGTTTCCGCTCAGGTTCAGTGCTCCGGCAGCGGCAAATGCGGCCACGCCTGAAAACAGACTGGTTTTCGAACGCACTTCCTCTACAAACGGTTTGGACAATGAGCAAGACGAGGATTCGCCTCTGACAATATGCGATTCACAATCCCCGTAGGAACTGGTGCTGTGAGTATTTGGTCCGTGATGCGCGCTCCAATGGAATAAGACAAGCTGCTGTGGATCACGAACGGGCAGAGAGCGAAGCATCACGGCGTCGATCAAGCTGAAGATGGCCGTGTTCGCGCCGATGCCCAACGCCAGG
>Ga0070734_10003318_pt1 | contig 17128 bp, 19 predicted proteins | sample Coa_R1_8_FD_66444 | JGI IMG/M metagenome (GOLD analysis project Ga0070734, IMG submission 66444) | Surface soil microbial communities from Centralia Pennsylvania, which are recovering from an underground coalmine fire - Coalmine... | ecosystem: Environmental > Terrestrial > Soil > Unclassified ... | reverse complement strand
CGCTGCTTCCCACCGCTTCCATGTACTGGTTGCGCAGGCTCTGCACCACGCGGGGTTCGTGCAGGACCTGGGCGATGTCATCGTGCAGTCGAGTCAGCAGCGGCGGCGGCACCTTCGCCGGCGCCACCACTCCGATCCAGGCGTTCGCCTCGACGCCTTCCATGCCCTGCTCCGCAAGTGTCGGGATACCGGGTGTCAACGGCGAGCGGACAAGGCTCGCAACCCCCAGCGCCTTCACCTTGCCCGCGGACACCTGCGGAATGGCCGTGCCGGCGGGCATGCACCCCAGCTGCACTTCGCCCTCGATCAGCGCTGCAACAGCCTGTCCCGAGCCGGGATACGCCACCTGGACCATGCGCAGGCCGCTGCGCGCGCTGATCAATTCCATGGCGAGGTGCGCCACTGTTCCGTTCCCCAGCGACGCGTAGTTGTATTTCCCGGGACTGGCGCGCAAGGTCTGCAGCGCGCTTTTGAGATCCGGGCCGTCAAACGAAGGATTGGCGATGAGGACGCAGGGCTGATTGACGGCGAGGGTGATCGGAGCCAGGTCGCGGAACGGGTCGTACGCCATCTTGCGGTAGAGCAGCGTGTCGTTGACCAGCGGCCCGGTGATGCTGACGCCGATGGTGTAACCGTCCGGAGCTGCCTTGGCGATGGCGTCCGTGCCGATCATGCCGCCCGCTCCGGGCTTGTTCTCCACGACGACGGGCTTGCCGATACGCCCGCCCAAACCATCCGCGACGATGCGGGCCAGCAAGTCAGGTGTGGATGCGGGCGGGAATGGTACGATCAGCCGGACCGGCTTGACCGGCCACTCCTCCGCTCGGGCGACAGCGCCGAACAGGAGGAACCCGGCGACGCAACAAGAGATCAGGCGCAGCACGAGAGCATCGTAATACAACTCGGATGAATAACGTGCTGCCGCAGGTGATCGGTGCGGTGCGGGCGGCGGCCGACATGCTGTTGGCCGAGGCTTCGCGGCCGGGAGGCCCGCGCGGCGGCGGCAGCAAAGCTGACGTCGACGTTGAGATGGAGCACCTTCTGCGCGAAGCGCTCGCTCCGCTGGGCGACGCCGGCTTCGCCGGTGAGGAGACCGGCACCACGCCGGCCCCACCGGGCGTGGACTTCCTCTGGCTGGTCGATCCGCACGACGGCACCAGCGAATTCCTGCGCGGCTGGCGCGGCAGCTCCATCTCGGTGTGCCTTCTGCGCCGCGGCGTGCCGGTGCTCGGCGTGGTGTGCGCGCCGCTCAGCCCGGACCGGGGCTTCGACCTCATTGCGTGGGCGGATGGCGGTCCTCTCACGCGCAACGGCGAGGTCGTGCAAGGACATCTCCGCGACCGTGCACTGGACCCCGGCGGCTATGTGTATCTGAATCCGCGCGCCGCCCGCATGGCGCAGCTGAACAGCACGCTGGTGGCGCCGGCGCGCTTCATCGGCATGCCGAGCATCGCCTACCGGCTTGCCCGCGTGGCGGCCGGCGACGGTGTGGCGACCATGTCTCTGCATGGGCTGCATGCGTGGGACGTGGGGGGCGGCCACGCGCTGCTGAGGGCTGCCGGCGGCACGCTGCTCGACGAAATGGGACGGCTGGTGCGCTATGACCCGAACACCGGGTCGATCAGCTTGCGCCGGTGCTTCGGTGGCGCCCCTGCAGCGGCGGCGGCGCTGGTGGGCCGCGAGTGGGATCGGCTGGAGTCCGCAAGCGCCGCGCCGCCGCGGCTGCAGTTGAAGTGGCCGCGGCCGCTCGATCCGGCACGTCTGGATCGCGGCTACGGCGCCCTGCTGGGCCTGGGCGCAGCGGCGGCCCGGGCGCGGAACGGGGCGGTGGCAGGAGCGGGCGAGCTTTGCACCGGCGAGATGCGGGCGACATTGGCGCTCGGGCGCTCCCTCGTGCGATGCGGCGGCTACGACGCTGAGGATGCCGCGCGCGCATGCGCGGCCTGGCGCACGGACATGGCGTCTGACGACGGCCATCCGGCTGACGCCGCTGCCGCCGCTGCCGCCGTTGCCGCCGTTGCGGTGCTTGGCCTGGCGTGCGCCGGCGACCCCGCAGGGGCGGCGGCGCTGGCGCGCCGCCACGTCGGACAGCAGGGCGGGGACGCCGCAAGCGTCGAAGTCTCCGCCGTGTATGCCGGACTCGTCGCCGCACTGGTGGGGTCGGCAGCGCCGCTCGACGCCAAGGAGCTGGTTTCGCTGTCCGCTCGGCCTCTCACGCCGGGCGCGCCCGTGTCGTCCCCGGCCGCAGCCATCGTCGCGGGCGTGTGCAGCGCGCTGGAGGAGCTGCGACTCTCGAATGGGCCCGATGTCCTCCGCCTGGCGGCGTGGCTGCAGCGCCTCGCGCCCGCGGGATCGCAGCCGGCCGACGCGGCGGCGGCCGCGGTGACCGGCGCCATCCTCGGCGCTCGCGACGGTGCCGGTGGAATGCGCGAATGGAGCCTCGCCATGCAGGCCACCCGCGATTCCGGCCCCGGCGACTACTGGCCCGACGATCTGCCGGTACTGGCCGACGGACTCCTGTCGCTGCCGAGGCCGGCGTAGCCGGTCGAGGCGATATCGCCGTTACGCCAGCGCTTGCCTCACCCGCGGCGGCGACAGCGGCAGATCACGCAGCCGCACGCCTCGCGCGCTGGCCACCGCGTTGGCGATCGCCGCTGCCGTCGGGCCCTGGCCGGCCTCGCCGGTGCCGAGGAACGGCTGGCCGGGCCGGTCGATGATCTCCACTTCCACGCTTTGCGGAGCGTCCGAGAAGCGCAGGATCGGGTAGCTTGCCCAGTCGCGGCTGGTGATCCGCCGGCGATCGAATGCCACCGATTCGCGCAGCGTCCAGCTGGCGGACTGCACGATCGCTCCTTCGATCTGATTCTTGATGCCGTCCGGGTTGACCGCCTGGCCGCTGTCGACGGCCGCCACGACGCGTCCCAGGCTGATGCGGCCGGTATCCCGGTCGACATCGGCTTCGAGAGCGATGGCGCAATACGCGCCGAGGTTCTTGTAGCGCGCGAATGCGAATCCGCGTCCCTGCCCGGGGCGGCTGCGTTTCCATTGCGGCCAGCCGAAGCGGCCGGCGGCCGCCTGTACGACATCCCGTGCGCGCGGGTCCTCGAGATGGCGCAGCCGGAACTCCACGGGGTCTGCCTCGGCCAGTGCCGCCAGCTCGTCCATGAACGACTCGATCGAAAACACATTGTGGTAGGCGCCGAGCGACCTCAGCGCCGACACCCGCACAGGCATCTCGGGCACGAAGTGGTAGACCACTTTCGTGCGGGGAAACTTGTACAGCGGCAGGCTGTTGCGGTCGCCGTCTCCTTCAGGCATCGGGATCGGCTTCGGCGGCGGCACCGGCACGGGCTTGGCGAGCTGCGACGCCTGCAAGAGCAGGCCGGGCGCCACCGGACGCTGCGTGTGGGTGTTGCTCCAGACATCGTACTGCCACGCGACGATGGCGCCCGACGCGTCCTGCGATGCGCGCACTTCGGAAACCATCGCGCTGCCATAGGGCTCCCACATGTGCTCCTGATCGCGCATCCATTGCACGCGTACGGGACGCCCCGGCATCGCCCGCGCCAGCAGCGCGGCGTCCGCGGCGACGTCGTCGGCGCCGTTATGGCCGTAGCAGCCGGACCCTTCCACGTGAATGCAGCGCAGCCGCTCCTGCGCCACGCCGAGCAGGCCGGCCAGCGCCTTGCGCAGGGGGAACACGCCCTGGCTGTGCGTCCACACGGTCAGGCCTTCATCGTTCATCAAGGCCACTGCACAGGACGGGCCGATGGAACCGTGCATCAGGTACGGCTTGGTGTAACGGGCGCTCGCGCTGCGGGCCGCGGTCGCGCCGTTGCCCTGCTGGTCCAGATCCACCTGATCCTCGGTGGGAAGGCGCTGCAGCAGCGACGCGAGCTGGGCGGAATCCGGCAGCGCCGTCTTCTCCTCCCACTTCGCGGCGGCGGCAAGCGCGCGCATCGCGACCACCGCCTGATATTCGCGTTCGGCGATGACGCCGAGGTAGCTGCCGTCGCGTATCACCTTCATCACCCCGGGCAGACGTTCCACCGCCGCCGCGTCGACGTCGAGCAGCCGGGCGCCGTAGCCGGGCGGCCGCACCGCGCGCCCGTGGACCATCTGCGGCAGCCGCAGATCCTGAACGTATGCCGGACCGCCGGTCGCCTTGGCCGGAATGTCCACGCGCGGCAGCGGCTTGCCTACCACGACGTACGAAGCGGGGTCCTTCAGCGCAGGCGATGGCGCCGACTCGACGTGCAGCTGCAGCGCTGCCGCGACTTCGCCATAGCCGGTGCGCGCCCCGCTCGCCGCCGAGATGATGCCGTCGCGCGCCACCAGCTGCTCCGCGGGAACACCCAGGCGCTCGGCAGCCCCGCGCAGCAGCAGGCCGCGCACCTGGGCAGCCGCGGCGCGGATCGCCGTCGCGCTGTCCTGCATCGAGTGGCTCCCCGCGGTGAAGCCTTCGTTCGCCGTCCGCGAGGTGTCGGCCGTCACCAGCGTGATCGCCGCCGGCGCGACGTTCAGCTCTTCCGCCGCCACTTGAATGAACGCCGTCTTCACTCCCTGCCCCAGCTCGGCCTTGCCGGTGAACACGGTGATCGTTCCCCGCGCATCGACGCGGATCCAGCTGTCGAGATACGGCGACTCCTTCAGGCTGCCGGGAAGCGGCGGGCCGCTTGCCTTCTCCTGCGCGAACGCCGGCCGCACCGGCAGGGCGAAGAACACCATCAGGCCGCCGCCGGCGGCAAGAAAGCGGCGGCGATGCAGGTCGGGGCCGCTCATCTCGACGCCCGCTGAGATGTGCCCCCGGCTGCGGCGGTGAGATAACCCGCGGCGCGGCGCACCGCCCGCAGGATTCGCATCTGCGTGCCGCAGCGGCACAGACTCGGATCCATCGCGTCGCGGATTTCCGCATCGCTCGGATCGGCGCGCTGCTCCAGCAGCGCCTGCGCCCGCATGATCATGCCCGCCATGCAGTATCCGCACTGGGCCGCCTGCTCTTCGATGAACGCCCGCTGCACGGCGCCCGGCTTCTCCGCCGTGCCCAGGCCTTCCACGGTGCGGATGGCGCGTCCCTGCAGGGCGCCGACCGGCGCGACGCAGGAGAAAACGGCGCGGCCGTCGACCATGACAGTGCACGCACCGCACTGTCCCAACCCGCAGCCGAACTTCGCTCCGTTCAGCGCCAGATGGTCGCGCAGCACATAGAGCAGCGGCGTCGCCGCATCGACGTCCACTTCATGCGCGGCGTCGTTCACGTTCAAGGAGATCATGCCCTGCCACCCTCCTGTCAATCCCGCATTTGCGGCGATCCGTCAGCGCCCGCTGCGTATCCGCCCGACCTCGCCTTCCAGATCCCGCCAGCCGGCACCGCCGCCGAAATGGCTGCGGACATACGACAGCACCGCCGCCACCTGGCTGTCCGACAGCGTGGCGTCGAAGGGAGGCATGTACGCGCCGCGCTGGCCCTGCTCGGGGCGGATCCCATGCAGGACGATCTGTATGGCATTGCGCGGTGAGTCGGCGTGGATGGACGTTGTCGCGCCGAGCAGCGGACGGCCGGCCAGCGTACGGGGCGAGTTCACCCCGTGGCACTCCGCGCAGGCGCCGTTGAAGAGCGCGGCGCCCGCGTCCATTCCCCCCGCCTCACGCGCATCGACGTCCGCGGCGGGCGGCTCGGACCGCGAACTTTCCCGGCCCGTGGTCGAGCGGGTGCGCATGAGCGAAGCGAAATACACTGCGATCGCCCGCACGTCGGCCTCCGGCGCCTGCGCCAGATTACGGGTCACCGGCTGCATCGGCCCGGCCGCCGAGCCGTGAGCGTCGTCGCCGCCGCGGCGCAGATATTCGAACAGCTGATCCTCCGACCACGGGCTGGCGGCGGCCAGCGTGCCCTCAAGCGGCGGAGCATCCCAACCTTCTATCTCCCCGCCCGCGTAGGGACGGCTGCGCTCTTCGGCGAGGAACATATTGCGCGGAGTGTGGCAGGCGCCGCAATGGGCGAGCCCTTCAGCGAGATAAGCGCCGCGATTCCATTGATCGCTCTGCGCAGGGTCGGGCTGCCACGGCGTTTCATGCAGGAACAGCATGTTCCATCCGGCGAGCAGCCCGCGCATGCTGAACGGGAAGGCGAGGCGGTTGTCGCGCGGCGGAGCGTGGACCGGCTCGCGGGTCATGAAAAAAGCGTAGAGCGCGTGCAGGTCGTCGGCAGCGACGTGAGTGAAATGGTCGTAGGGAAACGCCGGATACAGATGGCGGCCGCCGGGTGCCAGCCCCTCCTCCATCGCGCGGAAGAAGTCTTCTTCAGTCCAGCGCCCGATCCCCGTCTCGCTATCCGGGGTGATGTTCGTGCTGTACAGGGTGCCGACCGGGGTGTTCATGGCGAGGCCGCCGGCGTAGGGCTTGCCGTCCCGCGCCGTATGGCAGCTGATGCAGTTGCCGAGGATGGCCAGCTCGCCGCCCCGCCGGACCACCGCGGGATCGAATCCGGGCGCAACGGCGTCCTGCTGCTGCACCGCGCGGCTGGTCTGGCACGCGGCGAGCGCGGCGAGCAGCAGGGATCCCGCCGCTGTCCGGCAGAGGCCCCGCGCCATCGCCTTCGCGATCCGGCTGATTTGTGTCGACACGAAATCCCTGTGAAGCAAAAACCGTTCGTGCACCGGCGTGCCGGCGCCGCGCGGCGGTCGTCAGGTCCTGTAAGCGTCGCGGATGAACACCGGCAGATCGGTCGTGGGCGGCCGCGCCGGCACTTGAAAGAACAGGTCCGCGACGAAGCCGCGGTGGTACGACGTGTGATTGACGACGTGCAGCAGGATCTGCTCCCGCGTCATCGCCCCGGGCCCGCCCCCTACGAAGGTGAAGCGGACCTCTTCCTGCAGCGCTTCCTCGGTCAGCCGGTCGCTCCAGCCGATGTACCAGGCGTCGACCTCCTGCTGCGCCGACCACAGCTGAGCGAGCGGCGGATGATCCGCCGTGTTGCGCGCCGTGAATCCGTGCTGGCCGCTCTCCAGGTGCGCTTTCCAGATGAGATCGATGACGTAGTTGTGGTTCAGCGTATGCACCATGTTCCTGAACAGGGTGGCGCGCGGCTTCACCGCCTCCGCTTCAGGCAGCGCCGACACGGCGTCGAAGATGAGACGATTCGCCCACGCGTTATAGCGGGTGAGCATGCGGGCCGACGAGGTTCCGGTCATGATCCTGTCTTTCGGTGAAGGTTCGTCATTCGCCGGCGGTTCCGCTGCGCGCGCTCCAGCGGGCGAGCGTGCGTTCCACACGCACGTCCGGGCACAGCCACATGATGGCGACGACGACGTAGAGGGCGTAGGCGAGCCACGAGCTGGCAAAGGCGAGCAGGATGGCGATGGCATATATCGCCAGGGAGATTCTGCCCTTGAGGTCGTTGCCCATCGCCACGGCGAGTGCCGAGTCCTTGCCGTGGTGCCGGATGAGTATGCGCGACAGGATGTAATAGGCGATCGCCGCCCCGATCAACACGATGCCGTACAACGCGGTCGGCAGGCGGGCGAAATGGTTCACGTCGAGCCACGCGGTGACGAAGGGCAGCAGGGACAGCCAGAACAGCAGGTGCAGGTTCGCCCACAGAACGGCGCCGTTCACGCGCTCCACCAGCTGCAGCAGATGGTGATGATTGTTCCAGTAGATGCCGACGAAAACGAAGCTCAGGACATAGCTCACGAACGTGGGGATGAGCGGCATCAGCGAGGACCATTCCGCGCCCTCCGGCGCTTTCAGCTCCAGCACCATGATGGTGATGATGATGGCGATGACGCCATCGCTGAACGCTTCCAGCCTGCCTTTTTTCATGGCCTGTCCTCGTCACGCCGGAGCGGCCGCTACAGCACGGGCTCGACGTAGTAGATCTGCTTGTTTCCGGCGCCGGTATAGCGCTGGGCCAGAGCCTGGGCGAGCTCGCGCTCGCGGAAATACGAAACGAGCAGGCGCTGGCCGTTATCGTCGAGCCGATACAGCGCCCACGTCCGCGGCGACAGGTCCGGCGCGCTCCAGCGCAGCCCGTCGCGGTCCACGCCGAAGGCGGCGCAGACGGCGTCGATGGCGGCCGACAGGTCCTTGACGTCGCCGCGCGCGGCGACGCCGACGAAGCGCGCCGGGGAGTTGGCGCTGTCGACGCCCGACAGCAGAAAGACGTCGCCATTGATGGACACGACGCAGTAGGAGCTCAGGCCCGGCTGCTGCTCGCGTTTTTCGAACGTGAGATTGAAGCGCGCCGCCGTTTCATCGAGGGTCAGAGGCAGCTGGCACAACGGCTGCTCGGCGCCGTTGGCCACCCATTCTCCGAACGGAATCTGCTTCGCTGCGACCGTTTCGCTGCCGGATTTCTCGCCGCTCATGGTGTCACGCGTGAGCTCCCGCGCGGACAGCGCCCGGAGCGACGCGGGCAATGCTTGCACAAAAGGCATGGGGTGACAAGGCGGTCCGTGGCGGGCTCGTGATGCGTGTCGCCGCGTCGGGCGTGGCCGCCTTATCCCAGCGCCGCCGCGATGCGCGAGCGCAGGGCCGCTTCGTCGCTGTCGTCGGTGATGGCGGAGCGCGCGAGGAAGGCGCGCAGAAAGGCGAGCCGTGCGCCCTCCGGATCCGCGGCGTGCCCGGCAGCGTCCATGGCGCTCAGCAGACCGGCGATCTCGCTGCGCTGCTGCAGCAGCTTCGGCAGCTGCTCATCGCAGCGGGCGATCGGCCCCGGGTAGCGGCGCACCTCGTCCGTCAGCGCCGCCCCGCACGACTGCAGGTAGCGACGCAGTTCCGCCCATTCCAGGCGGGCACGAATATTCGCGGCGCTTTCGGTTGCGGTCATGCTCACCCCCTGTGCTCTACTGCGGCTTGAGGCCGATGTCCTGCACCAGCTTGCCGTACTTCTCATAATCGCTGTGCAGAATCGCGTCGAAGGCCTGTGCATCATCGTTCTGGATGATCAGTCCCGCCGCGGTCAGCTTGTCGGCCACATCGAACGAGTGTGTCGCCTTGTTGATCTCCTTGTTCAGCCGGTCCACGATCTCCGGCGGCGTACCGGCGGGCGCAATGTAGCCGAACCAGCCGCGCATATCGTAGCCGGGAACGGCATCGGCGAAGATCGGCAGCTCCGGCCTGTTCGGGACACGCACCGGATTGGTCACGCCGATCAGCTTCGCGCGCCCCGACAGCACGTGGGGCGACAGGCTGGTGTACGCGCCGATGCCCGTCAGCACCTGACCGCCGATCACGTCGCTGGCGATCTGGTTGGCGCCCTTGTACGGCACGTGGAGGAAAGTGAAGCGGCCCATCTGCGCAAGCAGCTCCATGGCGAGATGGGGATAGCCCCCTTCGCCGTTGGTCGCCACCGACAGCTGTCCGGGATTTTTTCGCGCCCAGGCCACCATATCGGTGGCCGAGTTGAACGGCGCGTCCCGGTTCGCGATGACCGCCAGATAATTGGTCGCGACGATCGCCACGCCGGTGAAGTCTTTCAGGGGGTCGTAGGCCAGCTTTTTGTAGGTATGGGGCGCCACCACCAGGTTGCCGCCCTGCCCGACCGCAATGCTGTAGCCGTCCGGTGCGCTGCCGTTCTTGAACTGCTCCAGACCGATCTGGCCGCTGGCGCCGGCACGATTCTCCACCACCACCTGCTGCCCCATCGATTCCGCCATCCTCGGGCCGATCAGGCGGGCGATGATGTCGGCGGCATCGCCGGGCGGATAGGGGACGACGACCCGCAGCGGCTTGCTCGGGTACGGCTGGGCCCCGCCGGCGCCGGCGTAGGCGGCGACGACGCCGACCAAGGCCCAGCGCCACGCAACCAGGACGGCGGCGACGATACGCTTCACAGTTTCAGCCTGAAGTGGTACGACGAAATGAACATGCGCCGGGTGAAGTAAAACCGGTGGGCATCGAAGCGGTGCACTCCGGAATCGAGCTCGAGGCACGAGCACTGCTCGTCGCGCGCGCGCGCCGCCAGCCATTCCAGCATGGCGGCACCGCAACCCTGCGAGCGCCGATCGGAATCCGTGACCAGATCGTCGACGTAGAGGACGCGCCCCTGCGCCAGATTGTCGAGCAGGCGGAATCCGGCCACGGCGCACACCTTGCCTTCGCGCGCCAGGTAAGCCAGCTGGAAGCCGCCGGCGTTCTGCACGCGGATCCGCGACACGAAATCCGCTTGCGCGAGGTGCGGCCGCAGCTGCCGCATGACGTCGAAGCAGGCGGCGATGTCGTCGTCCGTGCGGGCGATGCGTATGGGTTCCATGCCATGGGCCTCGGGGAGATTGTCCACGGATGCCGCCGCCAGGCGCTCAGCCGTCGGGCGCGTTCACGCGCGCGCGGGTGATCTCAATGACCGGTGGCGACCGCAGAGTCTGGTAGACGACGCAATAGCGTTCCGTCAGCCGCATCAGCGTGGTCAGCTGCTCCTCGCTCGCATCGGTGTCGAGCTCGAAGCGGAGCCTGATGGCCTTGAAGCCGACGGCAGCGTCGCGTGCAACCCCGAGCGTCCCGCGGAAATCGAGATCGCCCTCGGCGTGGACAGTCGCGTCGCGCAGTTTCATCCCGAGGGCCGTCGCGACGGCGTTGAGCGTGACGCCGGCGCACGCGACCAGCGCTTCCAGCAGCATGTCGCCCGAGCAGGCCTGCAGCCCCGTCCCTCCCGTCGCAGGATGCAGTCCGGCGCTTACCAGACCCTTACCGGTTTCGATTCTGCAGCTCAGCCCTTCACCAAGGCGACCCTGCGCCGTCAAGGTAATCAAAGCCGCGGCGGGATCGGCACGGTAGCGCTCTTTCAAAGGGGCTTGCGCCGTGCGCAATTCGTCTGCATTCATCATGAACGCCGCCACCCCGCCTCAGCGGCCGATCCGGCGCAGCGCGCCATCGTAGAAGGACAGATCGACATACTTCTCGGGCGGCGGCGGATGCCCGTTCCACTGTCCCTCGATCTCGGCGCGCAGGGCGAGCACGTTCCTGAAGCCGGCCATGTCGAACCGTCCGTCGGCGGCCAGCCCCCAGCCCGGCACCATCAGCGCATCGTAGGTACGTTCGGCGATGCTGCGCTCCAGTTTCAGGCGAGCGGCGAGAACGCCGACCGCCATGTCGCGGTTGGCCGGATCCATCGCCAGCCGTGTCGCCTCCACCGAGGCGGCGAGATACCGCTCCAGCAGGTCGCGATGGGCTTGTCCCCAGCCGCGCATCACGAATACGCCGCTCGACTGATAGGGGCCGAACAAATCCAGCTGGCGGCCCAGTGATTTCAAGCCCTTGCTCTCGGCGATGAACGACCACGGCGGATTCAGCATGCCGGCCACGCAATCCGCCCGCTCCGTCATCGCCGTCACGCGCAGCGGCGTGCCGCCGACCGGATCCATCCTGTAGTCGACTCCGTCGACGAGGCCTTGTGACTTGAGGATCTTGCGCGCGACCAGCGCATAAGCGGTGTTCGGCGCGTCGACCACCAGGACTTTGCCGCGCACGTCGTTCAGGCTTCGCACCTCGGGGCGGACAACCAGCTCGTTCATGCTGCCATCGCCGCCGGCCACAATGGCGACATCGGCGCCGGCCACTTCCACCATGGCGACGGCGTTGTCGACGGCCGACTGTGCAATCTCGAACTCGCCCCGCGCGAGCCCGGCGCGCTGCGATTCCGAGTTCGGCGTGTTGATGATCTGCACGGCGATGCCGTAGCGGGCGAACACTCCGCGCTCCACGCCGACGAAAAGCGGCAGGTTGCTGGCGCCCGGAAACACGTTGACCCGCACCGCGTCCATCGCCGCCGGCGCGCCCGGCGCGGCGCCCGCATCCTGCCCCGGCGCGGCGGCGTGGGTCCCGGCGGCCGGGCCGGGCGACACCGGGGGAGACAAGGGAGAAAACGAGCATCCGGCCAGCAGAAAGGCCGAGCCCAGGGCGCGCAGCCACTTTGCCCATCGAATCATCGCAGCCACCCGTCTATCGCAATCCCCCGCAGTCGTACCGTCAGCAGTCGCACCGTCGGACGTCGCACCGCCCGCAACCGGCGCGGCACCGTCGGCATGCCCCCGATCATATCAACCGCGGGCGGGAAGTCGGAACCGGTTGACAAAGGTCAGGGCCCACAACAGCGCGGCAAGGGCGAAAACGGCGAGCCCCGCGATGAACCATACGGAGGGTAAGACCGGCGGCGACGCCGCATGCGCGGCGACGACAAGGCCGTGCACGTAACAGACGAACAGCGTGACCAGCATCGCAAAACGCATCATATGGCGTCCCACGAAAGCAACCGTTCGCGATCGCCGTTCGCCGGTCAGCCAGTATTCGGCGTGCGGCAGGCGCAGCCGCGCGCCGGGCTTGCGCAGGGCGAGCCACGGCCCGGCGGCTACGACGAGCGGGATGCCGGCGGCAGCAAGCAGCGTGATCACCACATACAGCCGGCGCGGCATGAAGCCGGTAGCCGTCCCGGCGGCGTTGAAATGCGAAGCCACCGTCTGCGGAAGCGCGGTGGACGTGACAAGGATGAAGAGCGCAGCGGCAGCCAGCAGCAGAAAAAAAGCCACGCCCGTCGGATCACGTCCGGCCGTGCTCACCGCACGCCTGTCCGCTTGCGCTGGCCGCCGCCTTTCGCTGCATGCTTTGTGGCGCCCGCCGGGCCGGCGCCATTCCGCCGCGATTTCGACCGGACGGCGGCGGCCGCACCATCCCGTTGCGCTTTTGATCCCATCGCTGCGCCCGCGCCATACCGCTGCGCTCTTGATCCGACCGCTGCGCCGGCGCCATACCGCTGCGCTTTCGATCGGATCCCTGCGCCGGGTGCGCTGCGGCCGCCGCCGCCGCGCCGGATGAGTCTTTCCACCACGGCGAGCGATACCACGCAGATGAACGTGTAAAGGCCGAAATGGCCGGCGCGCAGCCACTGCGCGAACAGTGTGGCGGGGGCGAGGGTCGCCCAGGCGGCGGCGAGCGCGAGGGCGAGGGCCGCACCCCCGATGATCACAGCCCCGGTCGTTTTCATATCGTTCTCTCGCGTCGCGGCAGCGCCAGCGCCCGGCACCGTCGCCGGGCACACGGAAGCGACGCCGAGCCGCCGCCGTTCGACGCTACTTCGTCTCGCCGCGCAAATGTCCTTCGCGCTGCAGGACGTCGCGCGCCCGCCGGAAGCCTTCCGCAGCGATGGGCACACCGCCGTACACGCCGGCCTGCAACAGCACTTCGGCGATCTCTTCCTGCGTCACGCCGTTGTTCAGAGCGCCTTTCATGTGCACTTCGAACTCGTGCCAGCGGCCCATCACCGACAGCATGGCGAGGTTCAGCATGCTGCGCGTCTTGCGCGGCAGTCCCGGCCGCAGCCACACGCTGGCCCAGCAGTTGTCCACGGTGAAGTCGAGGAAGTTCTGATAGAACGGGTCGGCTTTGGCGGCGCCCGCGCTGACATAGGTGTCGCCCAGAACTTCGCGGCGCACCTGCGCGCCGAGCTTGCGTCGTTCGCTCATCGAGTCGGGAATGGCCATGCGAGCTCCTCGGCTAGTTGTCGTTGAAATGGGGCATCACTTTCGCGGCGAGCAGCTCGAGCGTGCGAAACGCTTCATGATCGCTCGAGCCGCCGAAATTGATCTGCATCGAGGGCTCGATCGCTCCGAACAGCTCGATGCACTTGCGGACCTGGCCGACGACGTCCTCCGGCGTGCCGACGAAGGCGGCGTCCTGCGCCATCATCGACTCCGGCGTGGTAGCGAGGATCGAGGCGACCATCTTCTCGTAGCCGGGATACTGCTCCGAGGAGCGGCCCTTCCACGACACGACGGCGTCGGCGAAGGTCTCGATGTAGCGGCCCGTGATGCGTGCGAAACCGGCGAGGGCCTCATTGCGGTCCTCGGCGACGTAGCAATGCTGCGACACCTGCACCTGCTCCGCACCGGGGCGATGGCCGGAATCCGCCCACACCTGCCGGTACAGCTTGACGTATTGCTGCAGCTGGCCGGGCTTGCCGGCGTAGGGCACGACCATGATGTTGTAGCCGTTGCGCGCAGCATAGACGAACGATTCTTCGCTGGTGATGGCGGCCACCCAGATGGGCGGATGCGGCCGCTGCACCACCCGCGGCATGAGCCTGACATCGTCCAGGTTCCAGAACTGGCCGCGCTGGGTGACCCGCTCCTCGGTCCACAAACGCCTGATCATCTCCACGCCCTCTTCGAAGCGGGCGCGGCTCTCCGACATGGGGACGCCGAAGACTTCGAACTCCTTCGGCAGGAATGCACGGCCGAACCCCGCCTCCAGGCGGCCGTTGCTCAGGTTGTCCAGCATGGCGAGGTCACCGCCCAGGTGAGCGGGATGATGAAAAGCCGGGATGACCGCCCCGGTGACCAGACGGATGCGCCGGGTGCGTGCGGCGACGGCGGCGAGAAACACGCTCGGATTGGGAGAATGGCCGCCGTAGTCGTAGAAGGAGTGCTCCACCGTCTTGATGGAGTTGAAGCCGAGCGCGTCGGCGCGCTCGGCCAGCCGCAGGCACTGGTCGTAGTAACGCGCCGTGGTCGAATCGGCCGGTCTGAACGATGGAAAAAAGTTGATGCCGAACTTCATGTCCCCTCCCGCTCCCGGTCACCCCGGGCGATCAATTGATACGGCCGGCCGCCTCGTTTCGCGGCATCGCCACACGTCCCAGCAGATCGGCGAGGCGTCGCCGCTCCGGATCGGACAGCCCGGACATGGTTTTCTCCAGGGCCGCATAGTGCGCCGGCAGCCGGCGCTTCATGAACGTGCGGCCGCGCGGCGTGATGGAGACGTACGCGGAGCGGCGGTCCGAGACGTTGGCCCGGCGCGCGGCAAAGCCGCGCCTGCCGAGGATTTTCACGACCCCGGACAGATTCGCCGGGCGCACCGCCAGGCGGTCGCCCAGCTCGCTCATGGTGAGCGCCGTCTTCGCATGATGCAGCACCGTGAGAGCGTGCCAGCGGGTTGCGTTGAAGCCGATGCCGGCGAGCTGCGGCGACAAAAACCGGTCGACGAGAGCAACCGCCCGATACAGACGCAGCACGGCCAGCAGAGAAGGCCTTTCAGGCACCGGGCGGGCCCGCGATCCCCGCCCGCGGCTGCCGACTTTCGGAGCGAACGGCAATTGCGGGCCGCCCGTCATCCGACGTGCCGGCGAATGAAGTCCAGCGTGCGCTGACGCGCAAGCTGGGCCGCTTCGGCGTTGTAGGAGCCTCGTTCATCGCAGTTGAAGCCGTGCCCGGCACCCGGGTAGACGAATGAGTTGGCGGCGAGCTCGGGACGCTTGCCGAGGAACGCCTTGACGGAATCGATGGGAATGGCCTGATCGGTTTCTCCCCAGTGGAAGAGGGTGGGAACGCGCGGCTGGAGGTCGGCCAGCCCCGGGATGTTGCCGCCGTAGTAGGACACTGTGCAGGCGAGACCCTCCACTTTCGCCGCCGCTATCCAGGCCACCCGGCCGCCCCAGCAATAGCCGACCACGCCGACCTTGCCGTGTCCCTTGACGTGGTCGACGGCGGCTGACAGGTCCTGTATAGCCTTGTCCATGTCGAGCTTCGCCATGAGGCCGCGGCCCTTCTCGATGTCCGGCGGCGCGTATCCCAGCTCCACCCCCGGCTGCACCCGCTCGAAAAAAGCCGGCGCGATGGCCACATAGCCGTCGGCGGCATAACCGTCGGCCACCGAACGGATATGCCTGTTGACGCCGAATATCTCCTGCACCACCACCATCGCGCCGCGCGGCTTTCCCGAAGGCTGGGCCACATAGGCGGGCAGCTTGAATCCGTCGGATGAAGTGAGAGTGACCATCTGGCCCATGGGATCTCCTGTGGGTAAAGAAAAAGCGTGGGGTATACGGGACGCGGGTGGGATGTTCAAGAAGGCGCGGCGACCTGCTGAGTATAGTGCGACAGCCTCAAGTTGCGCAGGTGGCTGGACAGCAGCACGGTGGCGGCGCCGATCAGCAGACCCAGCGTGCCATTGAGCGCCGTGATGCCGCGCGTGCCCAGCCAGTCGGCTCCGGCGCCCGCCACGACGGAGCCGATCGAGATCAGCGCCGAGTTCAGCTGGTACAGGCTCATCACCCGCCCTCGCAGCGCGTTCGGCGTGGACAGCTGCAGTATCGTCTGGCCGGCCGTGCTGTTGACGATTTCGGCGATGCCCGCCAGGAAGATGCAGGGCAGCGCCGTCCAGATCGAGGGCGCCGACGCCACTCCGATGAGCGACGCGCAAAACAAAGCATGGCTGGCGATCTGCAGCCAGCCGACGCGGTCCAGTCGCGCCAGGCTCGCCGACAGCAAGCCCCCCGTCAACCCGCCCGCGCCGGCACAGGTGAGCATCCATCCCAGCGCCTGCGGTCCGGTCTTGAACACGTCGCGCGCGAACACCGGCAGCAGGGTGCTCCACGTCGGCGTCAGCAGCAGGAATGGCAGGGCGGTGAAAAAGACCACGATGCGCGTCGTGCGATCGTGCGCGGCATAGCGGAAGCCCTCCGCGATGCTGCGCCACATCGACGAGCGCGCTTCCTTGTGAACGTGGATGCGGCGGTCGATCATCAGCAGCGTGAGCACGCCCAGCACATAGAGGCCGGTCTGGGTGAAGAAATTTCCGGCGCCGCCGACCCACAGCAGCAGGTAGCCGGCGATGGCCGGACTCACCACCCGCATGAGACTGAATACGATGTTGCCCAGGGCGACGGCGTTGGCCACCTTGTCGCGCGGCACCAGGTCGGGAATGAGTGTCTGGCGCGTCGTGCGATCGAAGACGAACGCCACACCGGTGATCAGCACGAAGGCAAACAGCTGCCAGGCCCGCAGGGCGCCGGCAGCCAGAGCGATGCCGATCCCCACGGTGGTGCAGGCGTACAGGACCTGCGTCGCCATGAGGATGTCGCGGCGGTTGCGGCGATCGGCGATGGCGCCGGCCACAGGGGCGAACAACAGGATCGGCAGCGCCCGGACGCCGAGGATCAGACCCACCATGCTGCCCGAACGGGTCAGCTCGTAGGCGACCCAGCCGAGCGTGGCCTGCTGCACCCAGTGACCGCCGTAGCAGAAGACCGAGCCGAACCACAGCAGGCGAAAGTTGCGAACCCGCAGCGCCTCAAACACGTCGGCCCCCCGGCGGCATGAACGAGCCGCCCGGCGGGCGCCGGCTCAGCGCTTGTGCG
>Ga0070734_10003317_pt1 | contig 17129 bp, 13 predicted proteins | sample Coa_R1_8_FD_66444 | JGI IMG/M metagenome (GOLD analysis project Ga0070734, IMG submission 66444) | Surface soil microbial communities from Centralia Pennsylvania, which are recovering from an underground coalmine fire - Coalmine... | ecosystem: Environmental > Terrestrial > Soil > Unclassified ... | reverse complement strand
GACCACAAGTACATCTATTCCAACATCGGCTATAACCTGAAGCTGACCGATCTCCAGGCCGCCATCGGCGTCCAGCAGCTGAAGAAGCTGCCTGATTTCGTCGCGGCGCGCCGGCGCAACTTCGAGGCCTATCGCCAGGCGCTGAGCCCGCTGGATGAACACATGGAGTTCGCCCGCGCCGACCCGCGGGCCGAGCCTTCCTGGTTCGGCTTCGCCATGACGCTACGCCCCCATGTCGACCGGGCGAAGCTGATCCGCCATTTGGAAGAGCGGATGATCGAGACCCGGCTGCTCTTCGGTGGCAATATCCTGCGCCAGCCGGGCTATCTCGGCATTCCGCACCGGCTCGCGGGCGATCTGACGGAGACCAACCGGATCGCGGAGAAGACGTTCTTCATCGGGGTCTATCCAGGGTTGACGCCGGAGATGCGGGGGTTCGTGGTGGAGACGTTGTTCGACCATTTCGCCAAGCTTTGATCAGAAATTTTTATTTTGCCGCCGCAAGCGATGCTCAAGGCGCCGATGCGCGCCTCGCGGCAATGCCCAATTGACCGAATGCTGGTGTGCGGCCGCGAAGCGGCGCGGACTAGCCGCGAAGCGCTGTTGACCTTTATGGTGACCGCAGCAGCCGAAACCCTGGCGCTCGCCTACTTTCCACCCGTCCAGCAGTGCGACCCTACTGTTCCTCGGTCCCTTGATCATCGTCGCCTGCTCCCTTTCAGTGCGGAACATCGATCATAGTGGCGTCCGCTTTCTAATGGTCCTATCCGCGCTTCCGGCGCTGCGCGAGGCGGCAAGTTCCCGCATGCTGACCCAAAAGGATCGGAGTGGACGCCGGCTCATCCTGTTTCTCAAGAGGAGCGAGCGCTCCAGCCAGGCTCCCGGCGTCACCGAGCGCTGCAGTTTCGCGAGCTAAACCGTCGGCGCCGAAACGTGTTCCAGAACATTGGCGAACACAACCATATCGAATTTCCGGTTGGACAGGACTTTCTCGCGCGTCACCCGCTCGTTGCCGCGCTGGGGCGGGGCCGCGAAAGATCGAATATGGCACGCCGATTCCCCGAGCCGTCGCTGATGAATTGCTTTCCGTCCCCGCGATCGCCGAGGACTGCATCGACAGAGTTGATGCCCCGATGGCGCGAAATCGCCGCGTGTAGCGCTCTGCGGCGCGGCCGATCTACAGTAGGGATAAGCGTCGATCGAATAGGGAATAGGAGGCATATCTCAGATGTTCGCGGCTTGATGTCAGACTTTAATCATGACCGCCATCAGAGAAGTGGATGAGCGCGCCGGACGATTCCGGCCGAAGCGACAGCATAGGGCCCGCTGTGATATCCGTGCGTCAGTGACGACAGCCGGCTATATCTCAGGGCATTGATCGAAGCCCTTCTCCTCGTCGGCGGTCGCGACATAGCAAAGACGACTCGATGGAGGGATTCAGTGGTCCGCGGCTACGATCTGGTTCCCCGCAGAGCGATAAGGCTCCGAACGGCCTGCCAAGGCGGTCCATGTCGAGGGCCGGCGCTGCAGTTTGGGGGCAGCAAGAATTGAACGAGACACTTCCGTTTGGACAGGGCCCCGCCCCCTGCCGGCGCAGGCGCGGCCTCATCGATCTCATAAATGCTGTCATCTACACAGCCAGAGACAGGTATCGCTGGCTGCGGTTGCTTCCCCCCGAGTTGCCACCATTGCGTTGTTTTCTCAGATGGCCTGGCCGCGCTGTGTGGAAACTATGGCTCCATCACGTGCTGCTACCCTCGGTCCAGCGCAGGCGCCCGACGGAACAGGTTGTCGGCCAGCCGTGGCCCACAATTCCTGCAGGAACCAAACACAGGCTGCGACGCGTGGCCATGTTTTGCCAAGAAATGTGGAATTATGTCTATTGGACGCGTCGAGTAACGGTCGGCTGTGAGAACGGTCCGGCGGGCCGACCTGGGGAGCCGCAAGATTGTCGGCGCGAATGCCGGCTGATACTCTGATTGCTGAATGAATGGCAGCGGTGCCTGATTCGTTGAGCGTCCTCAGAAATCGGAGTTCGGATGGCCGTCCCAGTGGGGACATTCTGCTATTGGGCGGCATGCGCCACCCACGAATTGCCTAGTCACAGTCGGCGGGAACCTCGTAGGCGATGAGATTTCATTGTCATCTGTGTTTTGAAGCCGACCTTTGCATTTTAGCGGGACTTTCGAATCTGCCGCAGGTCACTTCGGACTGCCGGCCTTGGTCCTTCGGCGGCCGAATTGCGGTCTGCAACAGCTGCGGGACCGTTCAGAAGCCTATCGATGCCGGCTGGCGAGCCGAAGCCGCGCAGATTTATCAGGGCTATCGACTTTATGCTCAGTCCGCGACGCAGAGCGAACAACATAGCTTCGTTCTCGGTTCGGGCTTTGGCCAACCCCGGTCGTCTCGAATTTTGCAGAACCTATCCGAGTGGATCGAGGTGGAGCGGCCAGGCAGAATGCTGGACTTGGGTTGCGGGATTGGCGTGACGCTGAGCGCTTTCGGTGCCCTCGCGCCGGAATGGGAGCTCGAGGGGTTCGACCCAAATCTGAAGGACGCGCGGGCCGTTCGCGAACTACCCGGCGTCGTCGCAATCCATAACTCGTCTCTGAGCCAACTGAGGCCAGGCTATCGCTGCATTACATGCTTCCACGTTCTGGAACATATTGTCGAGCCTCTGGCCACGCTACGCCAAGCGCGGGATCTCCTGGCCGACGACGGCATCCTCATCGTCGAAGTGCCCTACTTCCGCGATAATCCGTTCGATCTCAAGATCGCCGACCATTGCACACATTTTGTGCCAGAAACGGTCGTGCCGCTTCTTGCGCGCGCCGGTCTCGAGGTTGTGTATTGTTCTACCGAAACCATCGACCGGGAGATCACGATCATTGCCCGCCCGGCAACGGGCCGGCTTATTCCGGGGCCGCCGGCGGAGCCGGAGATCGCGGCCTTGCGCTCCAGCGAGGCGTGGCTTCATGCAGTCATCGGAGTGGCTGCTGCGGCGGCGGAGAAGCGACCCTTTGGAATTTTCGGCACCTCCATCGCGGGCACCATGGTAGCGGGGAGCCTCGAAAGAGCCGTTGATTTTTTCGTGGACGAGGATCCGACAAGGATCGGAGGAGAGCATCTCAGTCGACCCATCTTGGCGCCGGCAAGCATGCCGGCAGGCGCGCATCTCATGCTCGCCCTCGTGCCGCGCGTCGCGGCGGCGGTGGCCAGGCGGCTGGCATCCGCTGCGTGCACATTGTATTTACCGCCTCCCTTTCCATTACGGGGAAACCAGGTAGGGGACCATGAATCATCGGGTAATTAATGTCGGGGAATATGAAGAGCAGGGGTTCTCGGTGCTTCCGCGAATGTTACCGCCGGAAAGTGTGTTGCGCGCACGCGAGGAGTTTGCCGCAATCCACGACGGAGCGCCGACGGAATTTCCAGAAGGATGCGATGAACCGATGATTGTTTTCTGGCTGCATGTCAGGGGCGGCCGCAAGCGCTACATGCGTCTGCGCGAGGCGCCGGCGCTGCGCGCGCTTGTTACCCACCCTGCGGTGCTTGCGTCGGTCATCCGCCTTTGCGGAGGTCCGGTCCGCCTTCTCGAAACGATCGTCTTCAACAAGCCTCCTGGGACCGGCAGCAGCCTGGCGTGGCATCAGGACGCCTCCTTCTACCCGCTCGACCGAGGCATCGAGGTTTCCGCCCTGATCCCGCTCGATCCGACGCATGAAGGAAACGGCGCGGTGTCTTTTGCGATCGGTTCGCACCGAGATTCGCTGATGAGTGCGGTCGATCTTCAGACTGGTCAAAAACTACTTGGCGATGAACGGGCGGAACCGGGAGACCCGAGGGATTTTGGGTATCAAATCGTCACGCCAGCGCTTTCTCCGGGGGACGTGATCCTGATTAGCGACCGCGTGTGGCATGGCTCTCAGCCGAACACAACCGTCGACCAACCACGTCGCATGCTTTCCGTCCGCTATATCAGCATCGATACGGTGTACCGGCCGATCCCGGGAAACGCCGCAAGTTTCATGCGGCAGATTACATCCCCGGTTGGGCAGACGCTATCTGGCGGGGCGTTTCCAATCCTCGATCCGAACATGAAGACCGGGCAAGCCTAGCGGCATGGCACCGCCTGCGAGAATTCAAGTCCTGCTTGCGGTTTACAACGGAGCACGATACCTCGAAGCCGCGCTTGAGTCCTTGTGCGCGCAGGATTTTCAGGACTGGTCGGTTCTGGTTCGCGATGACGGCTCGCAAGACGGCACCCAGGCGATGCTGGAGAAATGGCAGAACCGCCTGGGAACGCGACTCCAAATTCTCCCAAACCCCGAAAATATCAACTTGGGGATGAACAAGAACTATTCCCGTTTGCTTGCGGCCAGTACAGCGCCCTATATCACCGTGATTTCCCACGATGACACCTACCGGCCCAACAAACTCAGCTTGACGCTGGCCGCCATGGAAAAGCGCGAGGCGGAGGTGGGCACGAACCGACCGATCCTCGTTTATACCGACCAGGTCGTCGTGAATGAACGGATGGAAGTCCTCGCGGCATCGCACTGGAAGCACGTAGGTTGGCATCCACCCAAGCGAAGTCCCCTCGGTCGGCTGCTCGTGCATTCCGCCATTTGCGGGGGCACCTGCCTCATGAACCGGGCACTGATCCGGCTCCTTGGTGAGCGTCCACTGTGCGAGGACGTTTGGATTGCTCTCGTGGCGGCCGCATTCGGAGATCTCGTGCCACTTGCCGCCCAGACGGTGAACTTCCGATGGCATACCAGCAATCAGAGCAAACAGGTAGTACTTGGTGCCCTAGTGCGCCGTGTGATCGCCGCTCCCCTTTCGGCGAGCGAAATATTGCATAGCCAACTCGACTCCCTCAGGCCTCGCGCGCGGCTCTTTCTGGAGCGGTATCGAGACCGTTTAACGCAAGAGCAGATCGCCACCCTGCAAGCCTTTTTGCGACTCCCGGACATGGGAACCTTCGCTCGCCGCCGGGCAGTCCTACGATATGGCCTGCTCTATGCATCATGGATTCGGACCATAGGGCTTTTGGTCTTAGTGTAGACGCACACTCGGGTCCCTCCCGGCAAGTCGGCGGGACCTATGCCTAACGGGCGGCATTAAACCTGGGAGAAATTGAGAGTTGGAGAAATCGTCTTCCTCACCAAAAAAAAGGATCAGTCAGCTATACCGGCGCGAGATAGTTGCCACGATAAACACCTTCATTTACCTAGCGCGAAAGACATTTCCGCGGCTGCAATTTCTGCCTCCGGAGCTGCCACCGTGGCAAAGCTATCTCAGATGGCCGGGCCGGGCCATTTGGAAGGTCTGGCTGCATCGCGTTCTACTGCCTTCGGTCGAACGAAAGCGCCCAAAAGACGAAGCCAACGACGCAGATAAACCGCCGATGCCTGCGCAGCTCGGAAAAAGCCTCCGACGGGTGGCCCTGTTTTGTCAGGACCCCTCTAAGTATGGCCTACTGACCGACCTGGGCGCCGCCTTCAAGAGAATGGGTATAGAGGTGGTAAGTGCTGCTCGTTTCCTGGAAGGCGTCAAGTTTTCCAAATTTCTCAACGAGTTCCACCCCGATTTTGTATTCGAAATAAATCGGTCAAAAAATCAAATTCTCGACTGTCACTCCCGCTTCCACCATATAGCTTGGATCCAAGACCACTCCGTGGGGCGCCGACGGATCACCGCCGGGTTCGGGGGTAGCGACAAGGTCTACAGCGTTGTGGACCCGGCAATCGTGGCCTTTGAACCCGCCCAAGTCCACGGTTGGACCCTTCTTCAAATGGCGGTCGACCCCCAGATCCATAGGCCAATTCCCGGCCTAAAGCCTCGATGGGATGTATCGACCATAGGTTACCTCGCCCCTCCACTGTCAGAAGCCGAACTGGCGGCGCCTCTTTGGAGTGGCAATATTTCAACTACTCTCGGCGCAATCCACGCCGATTTACTTCGGTTCGGAATAGATCACAGTAATTTGCATGTGCGGGAACTGAAATCATTTTTACTTGACTCTTTGCGGTCGCACAATCCGGCGTACGAGCCCGACGAAACGCTCGATTGGCTTGTTGCGCTTTACGATCATCGGGTGCTGAGGTCCATGGATCGGGCAGACTATGTGAGAAGAAGCCTCGCCGCGACCGATAGCGTGGCGCTTTTCGGCAACGGACACTGGCCATTTGACAGAAAATTATCTCGATATTTCGGAGGACGCATTAACGGCGGTAGTGAGCGATCGTCAGTCTACTGCCTTTCAAAAATCGTGATGCATAATGGAAATCTAATGATTCACGATAGGAGTCTCGAAGCGATGGCTTGCGGCACCTGTGTCATCTTGAACCACTCGAAGTTTGAAAACTCACGATCGGGCATTACACCCTATTTTACTGACGGAGAGCACTTCGTTTTTTTCGACAAAAATTCGATATCGGCGGTAACGAAAGAATTGCTGGCCGACGACAAACGGCGCCAGCATATTGGTCGGCAGGCACGCGCGCGCGTGCTTTCCGGCTTTACCTGGCAACATAGAGCCAAACAAATCATAGATGATTTCTTGAGTCGCTAGAGTCTGTAAGGCAGAATATATCGCTTTCGCCAAAAATACAAATGCCGCCGTGGGTTTGGAATAGGACACAGCACGGTGCAAAGTCTTTGTGTGTCAGCGAACGCTTAGCGCACATACAGTAGATTCCAAAGAGCACTGAAGACTTTTGACGCCTTTCCCAAAATTCGCTCCTAGCCATCCAATATCAGCAAGATGGCCATCACCTTCTGCGATAAGTACGGCTGGGAGCAAGCCTATTGTGGGTACCCGAGGCAATGTGTACCCTAGTTGCAGAATACAGACGGGAGCCGGTCGGTGCCCCAGACTAGTTTGAGGTTGGGGGCGTTGACTAGTCGGGAAAGAATGAAATGAAGATATTGCTTGTCGCCCCGAGATTTGTCGAATCCGCAGGCGACTTTTATCAGTTTCCACTCGGCCTGGGATACATTTCCGCCGTGCTGAAGAAAAATGGGCACGATGTTCGGTGCCTGAATGCCAATCATTCCAGTTTGGCCTTGGACGAGCTCGTCGATCAGTCCGTACGCGACTTCACACCAGACGTATGCGCTACCGGGGCGCTTTCCCCTTTCATGCCTCAGGTCCAGCAGATCTTCACCGCGGCCCGGCGAGCAAAGAGGGAGATCATCAATATCGCCGGAGGCGGCGTCCTGAGCAGCGATCCCGAGGCCGGGCCAAGCCTGATGGACATAGATGCGGGTGTCATCGGCGAAGGGGAAGACACGATCGTCGACCTATGCGAGACCCTGGCCGGGCACGGTGATCTGTCGCGAGTTCCGGGCATCGTTTTCCCACACAACGGCAAGGTCAAGCGAACGGCAGCACGACCTGCCATCATGGATCTCGGATCGATCCCATGGCCCGACTACGATGGCTTTGGATTCGGCGAGCAGATCCGGAACGAGCTGACAAACGACAACTATTTTTTCCACACCAGCAACACGCCTCGTGCGATCGACATGATCAGCAGTCGGTCATGCCCATACTACTGCACTTTCTGTTTCCACCCTTCCGGCAAGGTCTACAGAGAAAGACCGCTGGATGATTTCTTCGCCGAACTCGAGTTCCGGGTGAAGCGCTACAACGTCAATATGGTCGCCATCATCGACGAGCTGTTTTCGCTGAAGAAAGCCCGGCTTCTCGAATTCTGCGACCGGATCAAGCCATTCAACGTGCAGTGGATGGTGCAGCTTCACGTCAGCAGCGCTGATGAAAACATTCTGGAGCGCATGAAGGACTCCGGGTGCAGCTACATAAGCTACGGCATCGAGAGCATGAGCCAGCCCGTGCTTGTGAGCATGAAAAAGAAGTCCAAGACGGAAAGAATCGACGACGTGCTGCGGCGGACCTACGATCGAAAGATCGGAATTCAGGGCAATCTGATATTCGGCGACACCGCAGAGACCCTGGAGACCGCGAACGAGTCCATGCATTGGTGGAGCCAACATCGCCAATTCATGGTGAATCTTTCCCGACTACAGGTGTATCCGGGAAGTCCGGACTACATCGAGGCAGTTCGGGATGGCCTGATCAACAATCGGGTTGATTGGATCAAGAAGCGGAACATAGATCTGAATATAAGCCGCGTAAATGACGTAGATCTAGATATCATGGCCGGCAAGATTTATACGGCCCATACGAGTCTCTTGAACGGCGTGGAGGCTGCTCGGTTTGCCAAAGAAATCCCACATCCGGTTCGGGGTCAGACGTACAACGTTGTCTGGGATTGCCCGCGTTGCGAGGAACGCAACGACTATCGCGGTGTCAAGCTGGAGTTGCCGCAAGACGAGCACGCTGTCCTGTTCACATGTCGGGCCTGCCTGTCGCGCTTCCATATATGGACACCGGCGGCATTCGGCGGGCGAAACCGAACCGTCCTCGGATCGACGTTCCAGCGAGGCCATTGGTGTTTGCATGTGGCAAAGCGGATGCTGAAACATCTGGCGAGCGGCCACTTTGGCAACAAGGATATGAGCAAGGTGGTGGCGGCCGCGAGAACGTTGCTGCGGGCGGGCGCGGTCCAGTTTAATCCCAAAAAACCAGGTCGCCATGTTGCTTACGGCGATGCACTGGTTCGGGAAGGCGCGATCGGGCTCGCAAAGCTTTATTACGAGCAGGCCTTGAAGCTGCAACCGGGGCACCGCAGAGCGAAGCGCAGGTTGAAGTCGATGAATGAGGCAGCTTGGCGTGACGCGGAGCGAGCCGTCTATTTTGTTTCTTATTCGGATGCCCCGGCGCCAAGAAGGCCGGTGCGGGAAACCGCGGTCGTCACTGCGCGCCAAAAAAGGCTGGGCGTCGATTTTCCGGACGTGGAGAATATCGAGGCGGAGCGCAAAAGCGCCTGACCGTCGAGCCTGTGTCGGATTAACCGAGGAAATTCGGGATCCGTCTCGGAGGGAAATGCTTGGTCCGCTGCGACTCCCAAGGCCACCCTTGTCGCAACGCACGCTTTCAAGCCCACATTCCACGAGTGGCCTCATCTCCCGGAGCATGACGCATTGAAACTCTTGCGGCTTGACGCTCAATTCGCAGCAGTAACGCACCGGTCCCGGGTCCGGGCGACGACGCGCTTTCGATCAATCAGCGTAGTGGACGCCCGGCTCCCCGATTGGAACGCCTCGCGCGCCGGCAGGTGATGCTACAAAGCAATGCAGGTCTGCCGGCAACATTGCCACAATGCCCCAGGCCGCTATAGACGGGGATGAAAATGCGGTTTCCAAGCAGAAATTATATATCGATAGCCACCTACTATGATGACTACGCGGGCGCCTTGTCGCGCGCGCTGGCATCGGTGGATCGCGAACGCTTGGACGCGGCGGCGAATTTTCTGATGACGGCGATTCGGCGCGACGCTCACGTCTACGCCTGCGGCAATGGCGGCTCGGCCGCGATCTCCAACCATCTGGCCTGTGACCATACGAAGGGGATCGAGACCGACACCGGCCTGAGGCCGCGTGTTCATTCCCTGTCCACTACGGTCGAATTGATGACGGCCATCGCCAATGACATCTCCTATGCCGATGTTTTCGGTTTCCAAGTGAAGACCTTCGGCCGCCCCGGCGACGTATTGATCACCATCAGCTCGTCGGGTGACTCGGAGAACATCGTCCGCGCCGTGCAAGCCGCCAAGGAACTTGGCATGTCCACCATTGCGCTCACCGGCTTTACCGGCGGCCGCTCCGCCCGGCTTGCCGACATCAACCTGCACGTGGAAGCAGAGAACTACGGCATCGTCGAGGATACCCACCAGTCGATCATGCATTGCCTCGCGCAATTTCTGCGCCAGGCTCACATGCCAGCGGAATTGATCGGCAAGCGGAAATTCTGAGATCGCGCGCCTAGACGCCTCACACGAAATCGATGTGCGCGGGGACCGGCCGGCCCGAAAGATCGGGCAAGGCGATCTCGTCCTTTACGAGGGCGTCCAGCGTCTCGTTGACCTTGTGCTGCAGGCAGAGGCTGCCGCACATCTTCTGGGCGTTGAAGTCCGGCGAGGCCAGGTAATTCATCACTTCCCAGTAACGGTCGGAAGCCCAGATGTCCTTGAAGCGCGTCTCACAGATGTTCCCGATGTGGAACTTCTTGTAGCGCTCGTTGAACAACATGCCGCAAGGCGCCACCAGGCCCGAGCCCGAAAGCTGGATCTGGAACGGCGGGCCATAGCAGCGCTGATACCGGCGCTTGTCGCCCGCCTCGATCTTCGACCACTTGACGACGACCTTATATGTTTCGTCGGACAGGGATTCGGCCTCGTGCAGCAGGCCGTGTAGCGCGGAATAGGCCTGGTAGTTCACGCCCAGGTCGCCGTCCTCGTTGTCCGAGCAATGCTTGATGACCAGATAGTCCGGTCGCAATTCCTTGCCCAGGCGCGCCAAGGGCAGCACCTGGTCCTTGAACTCGGGCATCAGCACCATCTGCAATCCGATGGTGACCGAAAGATTGTTCCGCCGCTTGATCTCGACCATGTCGCGGATGTTCTGGCATACCCGGTCGAACCAGTGCTCCTTCACCCCCATGATCTCAGCGTAGCGCTGGCGCTCCCCGGCTGAGATGTTGATGCGCAGATAGGTCAGATGCGGCAGGACCTTCTCCAACTTGTCGCGGGTGAGCACGAAGCCATTGGTGCCCACCGCCATGGACATGCCAAGCTCCGAGCCCCGCCGCACCGAGTGGACGAAGACGGGCGAGATCGTACTTTCTCCGTCCGAGACCAGGCTGATGCCGCGCACGCCGATCTCCGCGCAATCCTCCAGAAAATCATCCATCACCTTCTGGGTGATGACCTCGCGGTCGTTCTCCTGCAGCATGGCGTAGCAGTATTTGCAGGCGAAATTGCAAGCGCGGGTGAGAGCCATGTCGATAGTGATCGGTGCGATCCGCTCGCCGCGAAGCCAGGCGTCAACGCGGTCGCGATGCCAGGCGATCTTCGTCCCGTCCAGGATCAGATCCGTATGCTCCGACATGCCCGTCATTGCGGCCTCGCTACTTCAACCGGCGAAGGACGTTCTTGTCCTTCAGTTCTTCGCTGAAAACCTCGAGTCTCGGGTCGACGCGGCTCTTGATGCCGCGTTCAAGGCAAAGCAAGAGATGTTCCTTCGTCCGCCTGGCCATCCCGTCGGGCAAATTCAATACCACCCGAACATTGTACTCTATCCTGCTGATTACAATCCCGGAAACGTCGAGCCGCTCGGATTGCCCGATATCCGCGATTGCCCGGGAAAGCCAGGCCAAACGGCTGGCGTCGCCGGCCGCAAGCCATTGAGGGCGCGGCGAAAAGTCGAATTCGTTGGCGCCGGCTGCATAGCCCGTCTTGGCCCGCCAGTCGGCCAGGGCAGCTCGGGTCAGCGCCTCGATCCAGCGGAAAGCGGGATCGGCCGCCCTGGCCAGGCGGATTCCGGAGTGCGTCTTCGTCGGCGCAGGACCGCGCAAGGCCGCCTCCAGATGGATGGCGCCGTGATCGGCAAGCTCATGGACCGTCAGGCCTGGGGCCAATTCCGAGAGAGCCTCGAGGAGACCGCGGGAGATATCCCCCGCGACTCCCGCGAAGCCGGCGGATGAGATGAGCTGGGTGGTCGGGCTGGCCAGCAGGCGAAGCCGCACGTTGCCGAGGACGCCCTCCGCCGCGACCAGGCGGTCCCCTACCGACGAGGCGACTGCTTCGTGCGTCCGGAGGGCGGCGGCCAAAACGGCGGCACGATAGTCGCTGGCGATGTCGCGCGGTTCAACCGGCGCGGGCGGCCGGTAGGCGCCAGCCGCAGCGACGATTCCCGCGATCTCTGCTGAGCGCCTGGCAGCTTGCGGACCGACCGCGTCCGTTAGCCCGGCGCCGGCCGCCGAGCCTTGACCCAGGATGCCCGCGAACTTCAGGACGGCCCCACCGGCAGCGTCACGGACCAGGGTGAGTTTCGCCGGGCGGGTCAGGGCCGATTGCAACCGCTCCTGGTCCAGCCCCTCGGCCGAGTCCGGGCCGAGGCGCAACTCAAGCGCGTCGCGATTGGCCTCCCGCGCCGCCTGGACAAGATTGATCAGGCTGCGATGGATATCGTCATCGGGCACCCAGAGCTCGAGAAACGCGTGGGCGACGCTGAAGCCGCGCAAACGATCGATCAGGCCGGCGCGATAGTCGCGAACCAGGTTGTCGTAATCAAGGACGTCCGAATCCGGCTGTCTCACTGGTAGAAACCGTTTACGCAACCGGCAACGTATCGGATGTCGTCCTCGGACAGGAACTGGTGGACCGGCAAAGTGAGGATCCGTCCGGCCTGACTTTCGGTCACCGGAAAGTCGCCCGACTTGTAGCCGAGTTCCCGGGCCACGGGCTGGAGATGGATGGGCACGGGATAGTGGATGGCCGTCCCGATTCCTTGCTGTTCCAGATGAGCCTTCAGCTCGTTGCGCCGGTCCAGCTGGACGACGAAGGTGTGGAAGGTATTGAACTCGTGCTGGCGGCATGGCGGCGCGAAGACCTTGGCTGGGTCGAGCAGGCGCCGATAAAGGTCAGCATTGGCCCGCCGACGCTCGATTACCTCCGGCAGATGCCTGAGGCGCAGCTTCAGAATCTCGGCTTGCAGAGTATCGAGGCGCGCCACGCCGGACCACTCGACGACGGTATCACGATCGCGCATGCCGATGTTGCGCAGGACCCGCAGCTTCTCGGCCACATGGGAATGACGCGTGGCGACGAAGCCCGCATCTCCGGTGGCATTCAGGTTCTTCAGCGGATGGGCCGAGAAGCAGCCGATGTCGCCAAGCGTGCCCGCCGCCTCACCTTTGTAGCGCGAGCCGATCGCCTGCGCCGCGTCCTCGATCACCAACAGACCCTTCTCCGCGGCCAGCTCGCAAATCGGCGTCATGTCCGCGACACGCCCCGTCAGATGAACCACCATGATCGCCCGCGTGCGCGGTCCGGCGACGGCGGCGGCTGCCGCGGGGTCGATGTTCTGATCGGGCAGGACATCGGCAAAAACAGGTTTCAGGCCGGCCAGCACGATCGCCGAGGTGCAGGCGATGAAGGCGTTGGGGGGGGTGATAACCTCGTCCCCGGGCTTCAGCCCAAGGGCGCGCAGACCAAGGATCAGGGCGTCGGTGCCTGAATTGAGCCCGACCACGTAGGGCACGCCGAGATAGGCCGCCAGTTGCTCCTCGAGCTCGGCAACCGCACTGCCCAGAATGAAATCGGCCCTGGCAAAGACCCGTTCAGCACAGGCAAGCAGATCGGCCATCTGGGCAGCCGACTGCCTCGGCAGATCGACATAGGGAACACGCCGCCGAGCGGGTTCATGTGCGGCCGTCATAGAAATCCCTCACAGTCCTGATGACATGGTCCTGCTCTTCGCGTGACAGATGCTGATCGACCGGAAACGTGATGATGGAATTGGCATGGCGGTCTGTGACCGGAAAATCGCCCGGCTTATGGCCCAAACCTCTCAACCCATCCTGGAGATAGAGCGGAATGGGGTAGTGCACTTTGGCTTCGATGCCGCGATCAAGGCAGAAACGCAGCAACTCGTCGCGCTCTTGCGCAAACACCATGTACAAATGATAGACCATGCGCCAACCGGGAATACGGGGCGGAATCCCGATCTGCGGTTGTTTGGCCAAGTGCCGGTCGTAATAAGCGGCATTGGCGATCCGCTTCCGAGTGATCTCTTCGGTCTGGGGCAAGAGCCAGTTGCCGACCACGGCTTGCAGGGTATCCAGCCGGGAATTGTAGCCGAGGAGCGCTATCTCGTCGCGATTGCGCATCCCGTGATTGCGCAATAAGCGCAGGTGATGGTCCAATTGGTCGTCGTCGGTGACTATAAGTCCTCCGTCCGACCAGACGTTCAGATTTTTCAGCGGGTGCAGCGAGAACGCTCCCGCCCTGCCCCAGGTGCCGGCGTTCCTGTTGCCAATGGCGGCGAGGATGCCCTGGCAGGCATCCTCGATCACCGGCAGGCCATGGCTCTCCGCGATCGGCATGAGCTTGGTCATGTCGGTCATGTAGCCGGTCAAATGGACCGGGACGATGGCCTTGGTACGCGGCGTTATCCTTGCCTCGACTTGTGCAACGTCCATGCAGAAGCTGTCTAGGCAGTCGACAAAGACCGGCCGCGCACCCAGCTCGGCGATGGCGCCGACGGTGGCAATGAAGGTGTTTGCGGTGGTGATCACCTCGTCGCCTGAGCCGACTCCGCACGCCTTGAGGGACAGCTTGATGGCGTCAGTGCCCGAATTGACGCCGATGGCATGCCTGGTCCCGATCAGCTGCGCGAACCGGCTCTCGAACTCAGTCAACGGCTTGCCGAGCGTGAAATCCCCCGTGGCGACGAACGCTTTGATCTCCCGGAGCAGATCGTCGATGTCTGCAAACTGCTGCGGCAGATAGGAGTAGCGGACCTTCATCCTCGTCTCATCCGGTCAGAAGGGCCCGCGGAAGGCGGGGTAAGGAACATCGAAGGGGACCTTGTCGCGTTCGATCGAAAGACAGGCGCGTACCGGGGCGAGCCTCTCCTCGGACAGGCCGGCCATTGCCGCGGCCTTGTCGAGGATGTCCAGGGAGACGGGATAGTAGCGACGGACCAGTTCGCGGCTTGAAGGGGTCGGATGATCGGGAAGGCCCAGGCGAGCGGGAGCGGCACGCAAGCTGCTGGAACCCCGCTCGACGGCCCGGGCGACGATCTCGGCCCCCAGTCCATGAGTGACGAACCCGGTGTCCACGGTCATCAAGCGACCCGTCTTGGCCAACGAATCCAGAATCGGCGCCATATTGAGCGGGCGAGCGATCATAAGGTCGATGACTTCGGCCTCGATCCCCGCCTCGGCCAGGTATTTCGCCGCCAGCAGTGCCTCGAACAGCATGTAGGAGGTCGCGACGATGGTGAGATCCTGACCTAGCCGGGCGATGCGCGAACCCTCAAGAGGGATTTTGTACCATTCCTGCGGCACGTGTCCGGTCGAGTAGTGCACCCAGCGGTGCTCCAGAAAGATGACCGGATTGTCGTCTTCGACCGCCGCAAGCAGCAGCCCTTTGGCTTCGAAGGCCGTCGCCGGCATCACGAGCTTGAGGCCCGGAATATAGGCGAACAGTGTTTCGAGACTCTGAGAATGCGCGGGCCCTTGCCCCCATCCGCGGCCGACGATCATGCGCACGACCATCGGCACCTTGTGGTAACCGTTGCTGACGTAATGCGTCTTGGCCGCATTGTTGAACAGCTGCTCGAGGGACAACAGCGCGAAGTCCACCCGCTGGTGCACCATGATCGGGCGTTGACCGCCGATGGCAGATCCGATGGCAACACCGGTCATTCCGTTCTCGGATATCGGCATCTCGATCACGCGCTCGCGCCCGTACTTTGCCAACAATCCGCTGGTAGTGCCAAAAATGCCCTTGGGATCGGCCACGCCCTCGCCCATGAGATAGACGCGCGGATCCCGAGCCATGGCGAGATCGGTCGCCTCCTGCAGGGCCTGGGCGACGCTGATGATCCGGGCCTCAGCCATAGACATGGTCCGCGGCCGTGTGAGCCTGAGGAAAGGGCGCGGCCCTGGCCGCTTGCAGAGCGGCTTCGATCTCGGATCGGATCGAGGAGGTCATTGTCTGTTCCTCGCCGTCTCGGAGAACCCTCTTCGCAGTCAAGCGCCGGCGCAGCAGGTCGACCGGATCGCGCTCGCGCCAAGCAAGGAACTCGTCCTCGGAGCGGTATCCGATGTCGTTGTCGTAGCCAGGGCCGCAGTGCTCGCGCCATCTATAGGTGTCGAACACAAGGAGCGTCGGACCCCCACCCCGGCGGGCACGCGCGACCGCCTCGGCGGTCGCGCTCGCCACCATCGACACATCGTTGCCGTCGGCGCGCGCGGCCGGCACAGCATGGGCCCGCGCGAGCTCCTCGAACGGGCGGTCGGGCTGCCAGTCGGCCAGCTTGGTGTAGACGGCGTAGAAGTTATTTTCGAGAACGAATAATACCGGCAGTTTCTTCAAGGCGGCGAAGTTCATAGATTCATGAAAGACGCCTTCCTCGACCGAACCGTCGCCCAGGAAAGTAGCCGACACGCGGTCCTCACTGCGCTGCCGGTAGCCGAGCGCGAGCCCGACGGCCACGGGGATGGCGGAGGAGACCACGGGCAGACTCAACGCCATGCCGACGGACGGATCCATGAGGTGCATCGACCCGCCACGGCCGCCGCAGCATCCGGTGGCGCGCCCATAGATCTCGGCAAGCATGGCCTTGAGATCGCCGCCCTTGGCCAGATAGTGGGCATGACAGCGGTGCGTGCTGACGATCTCATCCCGGCGGGTGAGGGCGGCGCACACTCCGGCGGGCACCGCCTCTTGCCCAGTCGACAAGTGTACGGGGCAGCGCATCTCCTGCTCGCTGTAGCGCGCGGCGATCATCTCCTCTACCATCCGGATGCGAAGCATGGTTCGGAACAAACTTCTCAGCCTCTCGTTGTCTTGAACGCCCTCCGGCTGAGTCACCGCAACCCCGCTTGTTGCATCATGCGGATGTTGAAATAGCGCGGATCGTCGAAGGAGTTCGGCAGCTTGCCGGCACGAAAAGCGGCGGTCATGTCCTCGACCGCGATGCGAATCGTCTTGCGGCAGCGAAATCCCAACTCCCGCTCCATCTTCTTCCCCGAGACGTGGTAGCTGCGCGGGTCATTGGTCGGCTCCACGACAAGCCGCACTTCGGGGCCGACGACGCCGCGGACGATCTCGGCCAACTCGTCCACCGAGTAGTTTTCGTCGGCTGCATTGTAAATCTTGCCGTCGATCGCGTCGTCCGGAAGCTGCAGGGCCAGAAGGTAGACGGCAACCATGTCGTCGATATGGATATTCGGACGAAGCTGCCGCCCACCGAGCACCTTGATGAAGCCCTTGTTGACCGCAAAATTGGTCAGGATGTTGACGATCACGTCCAACCGCTGGCGAGGCGAGTAGCCGCAAACGGTCGCCGGCCGGATGATCAGGGTGGCAAATCCCGGCTCGCGCTCCTCCGCGAGAACTCTCTCGCACATGGCCTTGAACTTCGAATAGTCGGTCAGCGGTTCGAGCGGCAAGTCTTCGGTCACCTCC
>Ga0070734_10003316_pt1 | contig 17130 bp, 13 predicted proteins | sample Coa_R1_8_FD_66444 | JGI IMG/M metagenome (GOLD analysis project Ga0070734, IMG submission 66444) | Surface soil microbial communities from Centralia Pennsylvania, which are recovering from an underground coalmine fire - Coalmine... | ecosystem: Environmental > Terrestrial > Soil > Unclassified ... | reverse complement strand
GCCTGGATCAGCCTGCTTTCGCCGCTTTTGCCGGGGACGATGGCCGGTCCCGAGTCGCCCCCTTGCAGAAGAGTAGCCGCGGTATCGACGCGCAGTCCTGAGCGCTGTTTTTGCGGGCCATGACATTCGTAGCAATTCTTCGCCAAGATCGGCTTGATGTCCCGCACGTAATCCACCGGCTCCGCCGCCAAGAGCGGTCCGCCGAGGAGAAGGACAGGAACCGAGAAAGCCAGGAGTGGTTTCATACATCCACGCGGATTTTGGCCGGTTTTGGAGTGCGGCAGGGTCCCCGGCTCTTACCATAGCCGAAAACGATTCCCCGGCCAAGCACACGCCGCATTCGGAGAAGAAAAATTCACTCGCGGCAGAGTTCCCGTCGCAGCGCAAGGGGCGCGCAGAAAACCTATAGTTGCGCGGGGGTGCAAGTTTCACCTCATTATCCGATTGACGCAATTATGAAAGGACGAGCATGCGAAAGCTCATGATTAGCTTGGCGGCTGGAGTGCTCGCGCTGGCGTTGGCCGGCTGCGGCTCCGAAGTGCCGGTGGAAGAGGTGAAAGAGAAACCGCTTGGTTCGCGGATCGGCGATTCCATCGATTTATCGCTCGCCGAGCTGTTGACCAAGCCCAGAAAGCAATTGGCCGACTTGGCCGACGAAATGGTCAAGACGATTCAGATCCAGGAGAAGGGCCGTCGGGAAGCCCGTGTACCGTTTACGCTGCTTCCGACCCTGCGCCTGCCGTTGGCCGTGCCGGTGCTCCGCGAAGCCCACTACTCCGACAAGGCCGGCTTCAGCCTCCCCCCCTATGTGGCCGAAGAGAGCATGGACAGTGCCTTGGCACTCCACTTCGCCCGCTACGGCGACCATGGGGCGGCCGAGAAGTTGGTGGAAGCCAACGATGCCGAGACGAGCAAACGAATTCAGGAAGCTCGGTTCCAGCGGGAATACCCGGTTGAATGGACGCGGCTGGTTGCCCTGCATTTGCACCTGGCCCAGATGCGCCTGGCCACCGGCGACGTGGAAGGCGCAACCGAGTTGGTCGTCTTGCACAAGCAACTGCGGGATGTTCTCGATCCGCAAGCCGCCCAGGGAACGCTGGGGGCGGTCCTCCTCTCCCAGGGACGGCAGACGCTCACCCGGGCCGCGGCGGCCTGGCGCGAGGAAAAGATGGACGAGCTGGCAGCCCAGGCCGATGCCGCCCTCGCCGCCTGGGGCGACGTCCCGACCTTGACAATTCCCTTCCAACTCGGCATCCCGCGTGCCCAGATTACCCGCCTGCTGAAAAGTGTCGGCACGGGCCATGTCCTGCCGGCCCTCTGCACCGCCCGTGCATTCGACCTGTTGGCCCTGCCGTTTCCGGACGAAGGAGCGGAAGCCGTGCTCGCAGCCTTTGATGACGCCGACCGCCTGGAAAACGTGTTGGTCACGTACCGGGCCGGTTACAGCGAGCTCTTCCCGGCACCCGTTCATCTGGCCTTTCTGCTCGAGGAACACCACTTCGGCAACAAGGAACCCGCGAAAGAGACCGGCATGCATAGCCGGGTCTACCAGCTCGGAGACCTGGAATGTGCCGTGACGGTGGTGGCGCATGGCCCCGGCTGCGGTGCGATCATCCGCTTTGGTGCTGCTCCCCAGGCCAAGACTTCAGCCAAGCTGGACCGCGATTTCGGTGGTGCGAACCTCGACCGGACCTACGAGCAAAACCGCATCCTGCTGGCTCCCGAACAGCTCGGCAAAACGGGCTTTCCAATCGGGGCCAAGGCATTGTCCCAGCTAAGGAATCCGCTTTCCGGCCTGCAACTCGCCCAGGCCGAGCTTCGCCGTGAAGGTGGGCACAACGTCGCCTCCACGCTGCTGCTACGCTCTGCACCGGAGGCCGGCTCCCAGCGATCCTTGCACCAGTTCGTGCTCCCCTTCTGGACGGTGTTCGGCCTAGGCCAGATTCAGGGAATATCCGACGGCACCGGTGGCCATCTGGCGTTCACCTGGGAAGACGCGCGCACCCGCTACACCTTGCGCTTGCCCTACGAAACCCAGCCGGTGGAGCTGGAAATCAGCGACCGGCAGGGGCCGGAAAAGCTGGCCGAGCGCGAGAAGGCGGCCGTGGAACAGGATCGGTTAGAGCGTGAGGAACGCCTCAAGGCCGGCAAGCCGCTGGTCCGCATTGTGCGTTATCTCCAGCAGACTGATCTGGAACAAATTGTCCTCGGGATGAAGCGCTCCGAAATTCAAAAATTCTTGCCTCCTGGCCAGGCCGTCGTGAAACAGACCATCCCGGGCGGGATGGCCATCACATTCCGCGGCGAGCCGCTCCGTACGGATGCCTCCGTCGTCCGGCAGGTCTTCATCCGGTTTGACAACGACCACGTCGTCGAGCTGCGTGCTCGTTACGTGGACGGTCCGGCCGCGGGGAAAGATGCTCGTTGGATGAAGGACCTGGTAACGCTGATCCGTAAACGGGCGGGTGCACCGGCTGAAGCGGCACCGCCTTGGGCCAAGCTGTGGTCCGACCTTCCGGCCCAGCGACCGGCCCCTCTGCTGTACCGCTGGCAAGATGACATCACCGCTCTCTTTTATCAGCGCGACGCCGCCGGTGTCGAAATTGCCGTGCGCGATTGCACGGCTGACCCGGCCGTCGGGCTTCCGTTGCCGCCACTCGAGTATTTGCCGCGTGGTCCGGTCAATGTGCAACTGGGCGATCAGCGCCAACAATTACTCCAGCGCTGGAACGTGACCCAGCCGGTCATCGCGGGGGATGGCGCCTTGGTGCTTCGGCCGCCCCAGGGAACAGCATTTGATGCGTACCTCGTCTGGTTCAGCAATGATGAGGTGGTGCGGATCGTCGCCCGGCATGTTCCGAGCGGTCCCAACCGGGGAAGTCCGGCCCAGGCGATCGAGCAAGCCTGGAGTCGAGAGCTGCCCACGCTTGGCTGGCCGCGACGGCAGGATCTAGCTCCGAACGATGTCTTGCAGAGCTTCGGATGGCACGACGACCGGACCCGGATTCGCATCTTCTGGCAAGAAACCGAAACCGGTCCGCCGCGGGTCTTCACCGAATGGAAGGAGCTGACTCCCTGAGCTTCAATTTTGAATGGTTTCCCCACATGCGTTTCGCGTTCGGGAAAGTCTGCCGGACGCGAAACGCATCTTGCCGCGCAATTCTACCAGCCGCCGCGAAACCGGGCATTCCACGTCGGACGCTCTTGAGATAGGATAGGGAAGTCGGATTTCTCTCCGGGCAATGGTGCCCTCCTCTTGAGTGTTTCGAGGCAATTCATGCAAGACGCTTCCTTAGCCTTCCTTAAGAATCTCCTCCTCACGCCCAGTCCGTCCGGTTTCGAACGTCCCGTACAAGATGTGGTCCGCTCCTGGGCCCGCTCCTATTGCGACGAAGTGCGGACCGACCGACACGGCAACGTGATCGCTGCCCTCCATCCAAGCGGCCAACCGCGGATCATGCTGGCCGGGCACTGCGATCAAATCGGCCTCATGGTGCAGCACATCGATGAGAATGGCTTTCTTTATGTCCAGCCAATCGGCGGCTGGGATATGCAAATCCTGCTTGGGCAGCAACTGACGGTCTGGACCCGCGAAGGTCCGGTGGCTGCGGTGCTGTCTCGGCGCGCTCCCCATTTGCTGACCAACGAAGATCGCAACAAGGTGCCACAGTTCACTGATATCTGGCTCGATATCGGCGTCAAAGATCGCAAGGAGGCCGAGGGCCTCGTCACCTCAGGCGATCCCGTGACGCTCCAGCTCGGCTACCGTGAGCTACGCAACAACCTCGTGAGCGCACCGGGGCTCGACGACAAGGTCGGCGTCTGGACGGTGATGGAGACACTCCGCCTGTTGCAAGGCCGGCCCTTGCAAGCGGCGGTCTTTTGTGTCTCGACCGTGCAGGAAGAGGTCGGCCTGCGCGGTGCGACCACCAGTGCGCACAGCATTCATCCCACCGTCGGCATCGCGGTCGATGTCACCCATTCCACCGATACCCCCGGCAACGACAAGAAGCAGCTCGGCGACACCCGCCTTGCAGCCGGACCCGTGGTCTTCCGGGGGCCGAACATCAACCCGCGTGTCTTCGAAGCCCTGGATAAAACGGCCAAGGATCGCGAGATTGCGGTGCAGGTGCGTGGCGCCCCCCGGCCCACGGGCACCGATGCCAATGTCATCCAGCTTAGCCGCGAAGGCGTAGCGACCGGGTTGATTGGGATCCCCAACCGGTACATGCACAGTCCGGTCGAAGTCGTTTGCCTTGACGATCTCGAGCAGGCTGCACGCCTATTGGCCGAGTTCTGTCTGGGCGTCACTGCCCAGGCGGACTGGACTCCCTGATTCATGACCCGGTTGGCACCGGCTCCCAGAATCGCCCGGGCTCCACGCGCTTCTACCAGCCGCTAAACAGCGGTCTGTCCCTGTTCTGAAGATCGGGTGGCTACCCTAGCAGCACGTCCTCACGGCGTAACCGTGATGGATGCGCTCCCAGTGATCCCGCTGACTGTGTCTGTGGCCGTGAGCGTCTGCGTCCCGACCGTGATCAGCGTCACGCCTCCTGAGAAAACGTGCATCCCGGCGTCCGAGGGCTGGAACGGATAGTCCGGCGGCAACTGGACTCCCGGATCGGCGTCGCTCGCCGTCCAGGTAATCGTGCCTGCATAATTCATGTCCACATTGTTGTAAGGATCAAGGGCTGTCACAAGGACGTCGAACGCCACGTCGGAAACGGCGCTGGTCAAAGCCGTGACAAGCAGGGTCTTGGCAGGTGCCGCAGTCACGGTAATGGTGGCCGTACTGCTAATCGAGGGATTGGCCGTGTCCTGCGCGGTCACCGTTTGCGACCCGGCCGTGAAGAGAGTCCCGCCGGCAGCGAATGTGTGCGTCCCCTGGTCCGCGGCGGTGAAGGTGTACGTCGCTGGCACGGTGCCCGGGAATGGGTCGGAGCTGCTGAATGCCACCGTACCGGTGTAGCCGGGGACGATATTACCGTTGCTATCCACGGCCGTGATCGTGATATCGAACGGGGCGCCGGCGACTACATTTGTCGCTGTGGTGACGAGTAATTGGCTGGCCGTAGCCACACTGGGCGGCGTATACGTGACCACGAGCGCCGGCCGGGAAGCGCTGTCAGAAGCTTCCCGCGTGAAAAACTCCCGGGCCGTGGACGCGGTGGACTCGTCCCCCAACAACAGCCAACCGAAATTACTGGCTGGATTGTCGAGCCAGCTCTGCACATCGCTCACCATTCCGGGTGTCGAATTCCACACATAGGCCATCGAAGTGATGCCGACGACGGTGCTGCCGCTGGCCGTCTGTGCGAAATCCCCGCCGGCTTGGGCCCAGGGCACCGTGTTGTAAAACCGGTGCGACCAGGTAGCCGCGGTACCATTGGCGGGAGTGCCAAACCCGGCGCCGCTTCCGGACCCGTCCGATCCCTGGCCGGCGGTACCTTCGCCCCAATCGGCGAGCAATCGCACTAGCAAGACTCCCCTCGTGTTGAATTCGAACGCGGCGGCACGGTCGAGCACGAGCTGGAGTTGGACGTTGGTAATGGTCGATCCTGCCGGAACGTTGCCGGCGATATCGAAGCCGAGGAGGGCCCGCGTGGCGGTCCCTTGACCGGTGTTTCCGACGAACATGACCTGGCCGGCTCCGTTACTATTGCCGGGATTCCCTTGGTAGATCGTGGTGTCCCGACTGGTAACGAGGGTGACCGAATCCGCACTGCTTACGGACGGCACGATGAGCAAGGCGGCAAGAAAAAACAAGTTCTTCGGCAATTTCATGGGGTTCCTCTCTCTGAACCATCAGCGGTTATGCTACAGCATGGGCCACGGTCATCTAGGTTAGCGATGGCAAACGTAAATGGGAATCAGAATCTTGCCCAGACGCACCAAGGCGTGCAGATTCTCCCCCATCAGCCTACCCTGGTATACTGCCGCCTGAGCGAAAAACAAATGGCCGTGGGCTCTCTCGTCTTGCATCGTTTGGTCATCTTCGGATAATAGAACCAGCGGTCCTGGAGGGATCCGCGCTCTTTCTGCCGGTTGGCCGGCAATGCCACGGAGGGCTCCATGGCCGACAAATCCACTACGCTCATCCTCGCTGCATTGACGAAAGCCATGTCTGAGCCGGCCGGCGTGCCGCTTCATGGTAATCGCGGTAGTAGCGGGCTATTCGCTGCCAGCGCCCTGGCCAAACAGGCCGCGCAACGCTGCCTCGATGAAGGCTATTTGCGCGTCCTCCACCGCCAAAGCAGGGGTAGGAGCGTTCAAGATGTCTGCACGATCAGCGACAAGGGATTGACCTATCTGCTGAGCCAGGAAAGCCCCAGGGCGGTGCTCGAAGACCTCGTTCGCATCTTGGCAACCCATCAGGAACGAGTGGCGGAACTGGTGGCGGCAACGCAGCGGTGGCAAGCGGGGCTTGAATCGCTCCGCATGGCCGTGGCAAAAGTGCTTGAGAAGATCCCGCAGCCGGCCCTCCCGGTGCCGCTGGCAGCGGCTGGATCCTCCCGCAACGGGTCCGCAGCTCCAAGCGTGGATCTCCTGGCCTGCCTCAGCCACTGGCAGGCTTCTGGGTCGTCTTCGGACTGTCCCTTGCCGGAGCTGTTTCGGTCGGCGCAGTCGGCCGATCCGTCGCTGACCATCGGCCGATTTCACGATGCGCTCCGCCACTTGCACGCCGATCAGAAGATCTACCTGCATCCCTGGTCCGGCCCGCTTTACGAAATCCCTGATCCGTCTTACGCCGTGCTCATCGGGCACGAAGTCGCCTATTACGCCAGCATCCGCTGAGGAGGAACTCATGTCCGTCGCCGTCGCTGATCGAAGCTTGCAGGAACGTGCCCTCGAAGTCCTTCGCCGCGCGGGCAATCCGTTTCGGAACTACTTCGCGCGCAACCCCGACGATGAGGTCTGTGCCCGTTATCACGTTCCGGAGCTGTTTGCCACCGAGCGCGACCAGCTGCTGGGCGTCGTCGATCTGTATCGCTATGATCCCACGATGCACTCCGAAGTCGTCCCGGTCCTGGGCAACAAGGGGGCTGGCAAAACGCACCTTTTGCACTCCATCAAGCACGGCAACGAAGGGGCCTGGCAGCTCTTGGTCACGCCGGGCACCTACCAGAAAGACACGGATTTCCTGGAATACCTGCTTTTTCAGGTCATGGATACGTTGCTAGGAGGCGGCAAGCAGAAGGGAAGCCGGCCTCTCGAATTCGTCGGCGAGGAGCTGGTGCGGCGGCTCTTGCACCGAGCCGTCTCCAGCCTCACGGCCGAGCAGCGGCTCGATTTATTCCCGGCGCCCGGGCTGGGCCGTTGGACGCGACGTTTGGGATTGGGCAGCTCCCAAGCTCAAGAACGCACGCAATGGCTCTTGGACAACCTTGCCAAAACCGAGGTGGCCGCCCCGGCCGGCGCGACTCGGCGAGCCTGCACCGAGGTGAGCCTGGATTGTGGCCGGGCTTGTGACTTCGTTTGTCACCATGTCGAACACACCGAATCCCACGATACGGCTGGCCTGCTGCGGCGACACATATATCGGGGATTCGCCCGTGCCGCGCTCCTGGGAGACGAGGCGGAATTGGCCAGCTTCCTCACCTTCGGTTTCGCCGAACTGGACACCCAGGTCAGACCCAGCCGCCAGGACCTGGTGCTGGCCCTGTTCAAGGTCCTGATGGAGATCTTTCTGCATCTCCGCATTCCCGTGGTCGTGGCCTTCGACCAATTGGAAGATCTGCTGTTAGCGCGGCGGACCGACGATGGTCACCGGATTGCCGAAGCATTCTTCGCAGGCATTGTGCAGACCATGCACCAGATCGATGGCGTCTGTTTCCTCATCTTCGCAGAACGCGGGCTGTGGAATCGGTTCGTGCCGTCGCTGGACGGCTACATACAGGATCGGCTCAACAACCCGGTGCACGTGCCCCGCCACGGTACCATCAAGACGTTGCGCCTGGAAGCTCCGTTGCCGGAGCTGGTGCGCCGCATCGTCGAAGCCCGCCTCCGTCCGGCCTTGGAGGAGTTGCCGGACTTCGCTGACCTATCGCCGATTTACCCCTTCACCGATGATCAGATCGTACGGATCGCGCGCACGGAACCGACACTCCGCGACATGCTCCAGCAATACCGGCACCTGTTCGATCACCTGATCTACGGCGGAGCACCCGTCACGGCCGTCGAACGCGACAATCCGAAAGTGCGAACCACCGTGCTCGCTGAGTCTGAGCTACCGCCCGCCGTCAAGTCCGCCATCGTGGTGCAAACCCCGGCCACGGTCCCACCGCCGAGGCCAGGACAGCTTGGCGAGCTCTGGGATCAGGAGATGCAGGCGGCCCGCCAAAAACTTGAACCGGAAGGAGCCCTGCCCGGCGCGACCCGCGAATTGCAGGCGGGTTTGGGGTCGTTTCTGCAAGCTTGCCACGAACATGGCGTCAAGGTCGGACCCTGGCGCCTCCAGCACGTGGTCGGCGAATGGACTTTTGGCGATCATCCAACCTACGGGGCGATCAGTATTGGCCACTGGGTGTGCAAGGATGGCCAACCGTGGAAGGTCGGGGTCGGATTGTTCCTGGGCCGTGGCTCGGCGAAGCCGAAGGATCTGGGCACCAAGCTGGCCGCCCTGGACGCGGAGCCGCCGGTCATCGATTACCTCATCTTGTTGCGGCCGGAAGATGACCTGGGACTATCCGGCAAGAGCAAATCGCTGTGGCAGGAGAGCGAACGCCGGGGCCGCCACGCCCGGCTGGAAGCCATGAGCCTGGATGCTTTGGCCGTGCTCTACGGTTTCCCGCGCTGGCTCGCTGCCGTCACCGAAGCCCAGACCCAGGGCCAACCGCTACCGAACCTGGCCGATCTACTTCAGGAACGCTGCGAGAAGCTGCTCGAACAGGTGTGCCTGCCCATCCAGGGTGGCTAACAACGAGAAAGGCAACGGAAAAGCGCGCGACATGCCTTTTTCCTTTTGCCTTTTTCCTATTGCCTTGTTACCAAGAAGGGGTTCATGCTGGCATCGCGTGCTTCCTCGTGACAAGCCCACAGCAGGAGACCCTTCATGCATAGGCGACAATGGCTGAAACACGTCACGGCAGGCGCCGGGGTGGCCGGCCTCCCCGCCCTGACGGCCGCGGCGGAACCGATCGAGGTGCGAAAGCTGCCGCCCCTCAAAATCACCGATGTGAAAACGATCCTGACCGCGCCGGCCGGCATCCGCCTCGTGGTCGTGAAGGTGCTGACCAATGAACCGGGCCTGTACGGGCTCGGCTGTGCGACCTTCACCCAGCGTGCCCGCGTGGTCGAAACCGCCATCGATCGCTACCTGAAACCCTTCGTCCTCGGCAAGGATCCCCTTCAGATCGAAGACATCTACCAGTCCTCCTTCGTCAGCTCGTACTGGCGCAACGGACCGGTGCTGGGCAATGCGCTGAGCGGAATCGACATGGCCCTGTGGGACATCCTCGGCAAGCGCGCGGGGATGCCAGTGTACCAATTGCTTGGCGGCAAATGCCGAACTGCGGTCGATACCTACTGCCACGCCAGCGGCCGAAATCTCCAGGAAGTCGAGCGCTCCGTCCGCCGCTTCATGGAGCAGGGCTATCGCCACATCCGTGCCCAGGTGGCGGTGCCGGGCCTGGCAACCTATGGAAGCCGCGGAACAGGAGAGTCCGCCCAACCCACGAACAATCGGCCGCAACTCTGGGAACCGCGCGCCTATGTCCGCACGGTTCCCAAATTATTCGAATTCTTACGTAAGCAACTCGGCGACGAGGTGGAACTGCTGCACGATATGCATGAACGGGTTCCGCCCATCCTGGCCATTCAGTTGGCCAAGGATCTGGAGCCGTACCGCCTGTTCTTTTTGGAAGATCCGCTGAGCCCGGAAGATGTCGGTTATTTCAGCACGATGCGGCAGCAAACGAGTACGCCCATCGCGATGGGGGAGCTGTTCAACAACCCCAACGAGTGGGTCCCGCTGGTGAGCGGCCGGCTCATCGATTTTATTCGCATCCATCTCTCGCAGGTGGGCGGATTAACGATGGCACGGAAGGTGGCGGCCTTGTGTGAATTCTTCGGTGTCCGGACGGCCTGGCATGGGCCAGGCGATGTCTCGCCGGTCGGCCACGCCGCTAACGTGCATCTCGATCTGGCCGTGCCGAATTTTGGCATCCAAGAAGGCCGGCAATTTACCGCCGCAGAACAGGATGTATTCCCGGGCTGTCCGGTATTGAAGGATGGATATTATTACGCCAATGATCGGCCGGGTTGGGGTATCGATCTGGACGAGAAGCTGGCGGCCAAGTTTCCGATTACGGATGAGCCGAGCTTCGACATGCGCTGGGGCAACCTTCGCCGCCGCGATGGCACGAGCACCAAGCCATGACGAAGGAGGAAATCGCCCTGCGGGGGAGCATACCCGCTGGCCAGGACAAACCATACAACGAATGCGGAGGGCAAGCCTCCCGGGCAGAGGAATTCCCCTGCGTGCCATCCCCCTGTGATCCGGAGTTTGCCTTCGTCACTCTTACGGAGGTGCTGCATGGAGTATCGCCAAGACGGCGCACATGAGCTCAATGGAGACAGCAAGGTCCAAACGCTCGACATTCCGAAGGTTGGACGGCAGCCCGACCGTCCCGAAGCTCGCGGAGGCGAGAAAGTAACAGCGCTCGACCGCTGGCTGGTTCGCAAGATCCTGGAAACGGGAGGCAACCCGCCGATTGGGGTGGTGGTCTGGGATGGAGAAGAACTCAGGCCGCCGTCTCCTCATGCGGTGGGCCGAGTCCGGCTACGCGACCGGCGAACCTTGTGGAAGATCCTGGCCAATCCGGACCTCGGCTTCGGCGACGCCTATACTGCCGGGCGGATCGACATCGAAGGGAATCTGGTTGAAATTCTAGAAACGCTCTACCGTGCGACCGCGGCCGCGGCCCCGGCGGGCCTTTTGAAGCGGCAGCTGGTGCGCTGGCTCAGCCGGCCGCGCAGCAACAGTCTGCGCGGCTCGCGCGAAAACATCCATCACCATTACGATATCGGCAACGACTTTTACAAGCTCTGGCTGGATGACCAGCTGATTTACACCTGTGCCTACTTCCCGACGCGGAATGCCAGCCTGGAGCAGGCTCAAATCGCCAAAATGGATCATGTCTGCCGCAAGGTGCAACTGAACCCGGGACAACGCGTTGTCGAAGCGGGTTGCGGCTGGGGAGCACTGGCGTTGCACATGGCCCGGCACTACGGCGTGAAAGTGCGGGCCTTCAACATCTCCCATGAGCAAATCGCTCTCGCACGCCAACGGGCCAAGGCAATGGGCCTGGATGGACAAGTGGAATTTGTCGAGGATGATTATCGGAACATTCGCGGCGAGTACGATGTTTTTGTCTCGGTGGGGATGCTCGAGCACGTCGGCGTGGAGCACTACCACCAATTGGGGACCATCGCCCGCCGTTGCCTCAAGCCGGCGGGCCTCGGGCTGATCCATTCGATCGGCAAGAACCGGCAGAGCCCCATGAATCCGTGGCTGGAAACGCGCATTTTCCCCGGTTCCTATTTGCCGACGCTCCGCGAAATGATGAACGTCTTCGAGCCGAACGGGTTCTCCGTACTCGATGTGGAAAACCTTCGCCTCCATTATGCCAAGACCCTCGAACACTGGCTGGAGCGGTTCGAAAGAGTTGCCGACCGTGTCGAGGCGATGTTCGACCAGGACTTCGTGCGCGCGTGGCGGCTCTACCTGGCCGGCTCGCTGGCCGGATTCACGACCGGCTCGATCCAGCTCTTTCAAGTCGTCTTTGCTCACGCCGCCAACAATGCCATCCCCTGGACGCGAGCCGCGCTGTACACCGCCGAATCGAGACGCTGAAACGGGAGCCAGCCTCATGACGAGCTGTGATGTGCTGATCGTGGGCGGAGGCCCGGCCGGTTCTGCCTGTGCCTGGGCTTTGCGGGGCTCGGGACTTGATGTCTTGATCCTGGACAAAAAGCCGTTCCCGCGCGACAAGACATGCGCCGGCTGGATCACGACGGCCGTGGTCGATTTGCTAGAGATCGACCTGGAAGACTACGGCCGAGGCCGCGTGCTGGAGCCGATCACCGCGTTCTGCATCGCCCTGATGGGCGGACCGGAAGTGACGACGCATTATGGCCAGCCGATCAGCTACGGCATCCGCCGGTGCGAGTTTGATCATTACTTGCTGGAGCGATCTGGTGCCCGTCTGGAACTGGGAAAGCCCTTGAAATCGATGGAGCGAATGGATGGCCACTGGATCATCAACGGGATGATCCGGGCGCGGGTGGTTGTGGGGGCCGGTGGACATTTCTGTCCCGTGGCTCGTTTTCTGGGCGGGAAGTCCGGGCGGGGCGAATTGGCGGTGGCGGCTCAGGAAGTTGAATTCGCCATGACGGAAGAACAACTTGCCGAATGCGCTGTGCCACCGGGAATTCCGTACATTTATTTCTGCGAAGACCTGCGTGGCTATGGCTGGTACTACCGGAAGGGGAACTATCTCAACGTCGGCCTGGGCCGGGAGGACGACGAGCACCTATCGAGCCACGTCGAGGTTTTTTGCGAATCGCTGAGAAAGCGCGGCAAAATCCCCCAGAGCACGCCGAGTAAATTCCACGGGCATGCGTACCTCCTATACATCCACGCGCCGCGGCCGCTGATTGGGGATGGCGTCCTGTTGGTTGGCGACGCCGCGGGACTGGCGTACCCACAGAGCGGCGAGGGGATCCGCCCGGCCATCGAATCGGGGTTGATGGCGGCCGGCGTCATTCGGACGGCGGGCGGAAATTTTGGCCGCGACAGGCTGGAGCCGTACCAGACTCGCTTGACCGCTCGCTTCGGCAAGAAGTTCACGCGTTCAGCCTCGGATTTCCTACCGTTTGGCTTGAAGCGGTTCGTCGCCGCCAAGCTGATGGCCTCGCCCTGGTTTTCGCGCCACGTCATTGTGGATCGCTGGTTTCTACATCGCCATGAACCGGCCTTGTGCAGCAATTGAGCGGACCCCGTGGCTTCACTTGGAGGCCAGCGCGGGTCCCAGCGTCACCCGCACCCGCTGTCCCACTCGCGGCGTCGGCTGCTCGGAATCCAGCTGCACGATGCATTCCAGCGTGCGCACATCGTTGAATTGCAGCGGCTCTTGCAGCATGGAACGCCGGTGAGTGTACCAGTCGGACACGCGGACCACTTTGCCCCGCCAGCCAGGCCCGTTGTTGCTGTCGTCTTGCACGAAGGCCGCCTGGCCCTTGGCCACGCCGGCGGCGAACTCTTGTTCCACCTCGGCGCGTACAATCCGCGGACCGGCCGGGCAGAACTGCACGGCGGGCTGGCGTGGCTGCGTACTCAACACATCGCCCACGCCGATCAGCAAGCGCAGCACCTTCCCGTCCACCGGCGCCTTGACGGTGCATTCGTCGAGAGCATACTGGGCTTCTGCCAGGCGTGCCTTTTTGGCCTCCACCTCGGCCTCCGCACGGCCAATCTGTACCGCCGGATCGGCCAGTTTCACCTCGCGCAGTTTATCGTTCTCCGCTCTCTCGCCTGCTTCCAATTCCTTGACCTTCTCCGCCAAGACTTCGACTTGCTCGGAGGGCGCTAACTCCTTCTTCACCAGGTCCCGATTGTGGTTCAGGAGATGGCGTGCCCCCGCCAGGCGGTGCTGGATCGCAACGATAGCCTGCTCCTGCTGAGCCACTTTCAGCTCCTGCTGTTGGGGTGATTTACGGACATCCGCCAACTGGAGTTCGGCTGCCTTCAGGTCCGCTTCGGCTTGGCGGACGACAAGCTTCGCCCGCCGATCGTCAAGCCGAAATAGCACGGTACCAGCCTTGACCGTGTCATCTTCGTGAACGAGCACCTCGACGACCCGGCCCGGTTGAACGGGGTACAGCGCGGCGATTCCCGGTTCGACATCGACATGCCCAAAACAGACCACGCTGTTGCCCCCACCGTTGCCGTCCCGTACTCGCGCCCCGGACGCAGCGGTGGCGGGAGTGTCGCCTCCTTTGGCGGGCGTATCACCGGCGCGGGTGTAGAGCACCCAGCCGGTGCCGGCCACGCTCGCCGCCAAGACACTCACGCCCAAAAACCAAGGATGCAAAAAGCGATGTTTTCCAATCATGGCACGCTCCAAAGCTCCGAACGGCGAGCCGTTTCCGGTTCCGCCAAGCAACCATCTTCCAACTGCAAGACACGATCGGTGAACGGGACGATGCGCGAGTCGTGAGCCACAACCAGCACGGTGGTGCCACGCTCCTGAGCCGCGGCACGCAATAGTTCGATGATCTGTTCGCCGTGCGCCCAATCCAAAGCACTGGTCGGTTCATCGGCAAAGCAGAACAGCGGTTCCTTGATCAAGGCTCTGCCGATCGCCACGCGCTGCTTCTCGCCTCCTGAAAGCTGGCTGGGACGCAACCCTGCCTTCTTGCCGAGCCCAAGTTGCAAAAGCATTTCATCGGCACGCCGGCGTGCCTCGCGCCCCGATACCCCGTGTCCCCAGCGGAGTACGACCTCCAGTTGTTGCCGGGCCGTTAGAGCCGGGAACAAGTTATAACCCTGGAAAATGAATCCACAGTAGCGGCGGCGGAACTCCTCCCGCGCCGGCTCAGTTTGCCGCCAAAGATCCTGGCCAAGTACGTGAACCTGGCCGCTGTCGGGGTGCAGCAAGCCAGAGAGCACGGCGAGCAAAGTTGATTTGCCACTCCCGGACGGGCCCATGAGCATGACGAATTCGCCACTGTGCAAATCAAGCGAGACGTTGTGGAGGGCGATGGTGCGCGTTTCCCCGCAGCCAAAACTTCGGCTTATTTGCCGTGCCGACAAGCTAGGCCCATCCGCCAACATACGAGCCGCTCCTCCTGGAATTGTGCCAAGCCCTTACCTGGTCGGGAACCTACGCGGACGCAGCAGGCTCCGATCGCGCTTTGGACCACCCGGCCGCGCTAGCGAAGGAGCGTGGCCGGCTCGACCAACCGCAGCGATCGCAGCGCCGCCAAGCCTGATACGAGGGCCATGGTCATGGTGACCCCGATCGCAATGGCCAGCAGCCATCCTGGTAACAAAATCTTCGCGCCGACGTGATCGGCCAGTTCCCGCAGGCCGAACACGACCGGCACCGCCAGAGCAATCCCCGTCAGGCCCACCCAGAAGGCCTGGGCCAAGACTGTCAACGCCATGCGCCAGCGAGGAATCCCCAACGCTTGGAGCACCGCGAACTCACGCAGCGATGCGGCGGTGGCGGCATACAATGTCTGGCTCGTGACGACCGCTCCCACCAGTAAACCCAACGCCGCCGCACAGCCCAGGGCAATGCCGGCCTTGGTCATCGTGAGCCAATGCATCCGCGTGCGAAACGAAAAATCTTCGCTCGTGAAGGCCGACATGTTCGGATAGGCCCGCAAGCGCTCCACCACGGCCGGGGCCTCCGCGGGGTTGCGACACCGGGCCAACAAGTACGTCGTTTGATCGGGCAACAGGTGCAAGAGCGGCCGGGCCGTCCCAAGGGAGCAAAACACATACGGCCCGGCCAGGCTCTTGAGCCCGTGCACCAGACCGACCAGGCGGACGCGCTGGCCGGAAATCTCGGCCACGTCGCCGATGCCCTTCATCCCGAGCCGGCCCAGCTCGGATTCGTCCAGGATAATCGCGCCGGGCTCGGTGATGAGGCTGCGCAACTCTGGGGTCAATTCGTCAACGCAGCCGAGAGCCTGGTCATCCAGGCGGGCGCCGATCACAATGCAGAGCTCGGTCGCTCCATTGGGTTTGCTCCAGTAGGCAAAACCTTGAAGATAAATCTCGGGCGCCTCGACTTCGGGCTGGGCCGCTAGGCGGGAAAGATAGCTCTCCGGCACCGGACGGCCCAGATCGACACTGAGCACCTGCGGGGCGCCCACCCAGATATCGGCCCGCGTATGGTCCACTGGGATGGAGGTGATGGAGAATAGCCCGAGCAGCAAGCCACACTGCAAGGCGATCAGCAGGGCGCTGAATCCCACCGCCAAGACGCCGGGCACATAGCGCTGCCGCTCATGCCACAGAGTTACCAACGAATAAGACATCCTCACTTGCCTCTGCCGGGTGCATGGTGCGTGGCCAGCGAACTCTCCGGTTGCCGCACGGATTCCAACGGTGCGCGATGGGGGATGGGCGTGCCATTGGACTGCGGGCCGCGGCTCTGCGCTCGAGACGGTAGATCGGCCAGGCTGCCATCGAGAAACGTGTGGTGCCACAGTTGCGTGGCCACGACACCCACAAGTCCCAATTCCATCGAAGCCCGGTGAGGCGAGCCACGACGCAAGGTACGGAAAGCTTGCCGCCAATGATGGACCGCGGCCGGCTCGAAATAACCGGTCTTGCGAAGCGATTCCTCACTGAGGAGTTGTTCTACGTAGGCCGGCACCCGCTCTGCATGGAAACTATCGAACGGGGCCAGGAACATCGCCTTGGGCCTCCAGGCGATTTCGTGCGGCAGCCAGCGCTCGGCCAGCAACCGCAAGAGGTACTTGTCCCGTAAGCCGCGCAGCTTCCAGCGCGGATGGAGGCGGGCCAAAAACGTAAACACTTCCTCGTCAAGAAAGGGATAGCGTGTCTCCACGGATGAGTGCATGGCCACGCGGTCCCCTTTGGCGTTGAGAAGCAGGCCCGGCAAATGGATGCGGGCACCGAGATACAGGGCGCGATTGAGCGGATGCCAGCGGCGGATGCGTTGCACATTCGGCGTTAAATCGGCGTAAGGCAAGTGGTCCGCGAGCGTCTCGTGCATCCAGGCGCTAAAGAAACGAAGCTTCGAAAGACTCATCAGGCCATAAATGTCGGTCCAGGCACTTCTGCCGCCATTGGTTCGCTGAATGCGGCGTGCCAACGACCAGGCGAAGCGCGGGGCGCCGGTCAGGCGGAGGTAAGCGCGGCGGGCAAACTGGCTCAAAGGCACACCGGGAATGAAATCGAGGAGACCGAGAAGCCGATGCGTCTTGTACCACGGATAGCCGGCCAGCCATTCATCGGAGCCTTCGCCCGTTTGCGCAACCTTGTAGCCGCGGGCATGGACCTCGCGGGCCAACAGCAGCAGCGCCGAGCACGCCGTATCCGTAACGGGTCCCTCCGCCGCCTGAATCAAGAGCGGATAGGTATCGACGACT
>Ga0070734_10003314_pt1 | contig 17155 bp, 13 predicted proteins | sample Coa_R1_8_FD_66444 | JGI IMG/M metagenome (GOLD analysis project Ga0070734, IMG submission 66444) | Surface soil microbial communities from Centralia Pennsylvania, which are recovering from an underground coalmine fire - Coalmine... | ecosystem: Environmental > Terrestrial > Soil > Unclassified ... | reverse complement strand
GATCAAGCATGGTCGGCTTCTGACATTCTACTGCCCTCCGATCCGGAGTTGCGCGCTGCCATGAAGCAAGAAAAGGCCGCGCAGCGCTTGGCCAAAGCACTGAAGGTAGAATCCGCCACGACATCAGACGTGATTGACGTTCGCTACGGCAAGCTTGGTGATCCGGAAACCCCGGCATGCGTATTGCAGAATCTCGAAAAGCTCTATCTGCAAAAGCACGTCGCCTTGCGCCGTCCCGCGGGATCTACGGACGTATTCGCGGAAGAAACCGAGAACTACAAACACGCGCTCAGCAACGCGGAGTTGAAGCTTGCAAAATTTGATCGTGAAGAAGGAGTGGCGGTTCCGGATCTGGTCCGCACGAATCTTGCACAGCAGGTCGCGTTATCCAAGGCGGCCCTCTACCAGGCGCAGCAGATCATCGCCGCTGACCAGCAAAGGATCCGCGACTTGTCGCAACAGATGGCCACGACTCCCGCGAGATCTTCCACCCTCGAAGTTTCCAACTCGTCGAGTCTGCTCCTGCAGCAGTTGCAAGCAACATTGTTGGCAGCCGAAGTAAAGAAGACCCAGCTTCTGACCAAATACGAGCCCAGCTATCCGCTGGTGCTGGAAGTGGATCAAGAGATAGCGCAGACGAAGGCTGCGATTTCTAACGCCGAGACTACGCGTTATGTAAATCAGACCACGGATCGCGACCCAACCTACGAGTACTTGCGCCAAGATCGCGCCAAGACCGAAGCGGACCTGGCATCTCAGCAAGCGACTGCGGCCGCGCTGAACAAGACCCTGGCCGGCATGAACGCGGACCTGATCAGCCTGGACGAAAAATCCATCAAGCAGGCGGCGTTGCTGCGCGATGCGAAGGCGACCGAATCCACCTATCTTCTTTATCTCAGCAAGCGCGATCAGGAGCGCACCTCCGACGCGCTGGACCTGCGAAAAATCGCAAATGTCGCCATCGCCGTTCCGGCTTCCGTTCCTCTGTTGCCGGCGTACAGTCCGTTGTTCGTCTCCTTTGTGGGGCTAATTCTCGCCGTCTTCCTCTCCATCGCCTCGGCCTTTGCAGCTGAATTTTTCGATTCCTCCTTCCGCACTCCGTCGGAAGTTACGGATGTGCTCAAAATTCCTGTGCTGGCGGCGTTGCCGAGAAGGGCGGCTTGATCGAATGTTTCTCAGGCATTTCCAGCTAAGAGAGCAGCCATTCGGCGTTACGCCCGACCCGCGCTTTCTATACTTAAGTTCGACGCATCGCGAAGCTATGGCTTCACTGGCTTATGGCATCACGGCGAACCGCGGCTTCACAGCTCTCGCGGCTCAGCCCGGCATGGGAAAGACCACCATTCTTTTTGATCTGCTCGGCCGGTATGAGAAGACGCACGAAACTGCTTTTGTCTTCCAGGCGCACCAGACACCGGCCAGTTTGCTTCATGGAATTCTGTGGGAACTCGGAGTGCAAGTTGACGGCAATTGTCAGGATCTCGTCCGCCTGCATTCCCAACTCAACGATTATCTTCTGCGAATCGCAGCTGCCGGCAAACGAGTCCTGATTGTCATTGACGAAGCACAGAGTCTAAGTGAGCCCGTCCTGGAGCAGTTGAGGATGCTGTCCAATTTCGAGACGGCACGCGAAAAGCTTCTCCATATCCTGGTGGCGGGGCAGCCAGGCCTCGCCACGTTACTCGCTTCGCCGCAGATGGAACAGCTGCGCCAGCGCGTGTCCATCATTGCGAGGCTGGCTCCGCTACATACGAGCGAAGTCTGTGAATTCGTCGAGCACCGCATGCGTGTTGCCGGTTGCACGTTGGCCGTACCGCCATTCACAAAGCAAGCATTTGAGATGATCGCCCGGCAGTCTGGCGGAATTCCCAGAAACATCAACAATATTTGCTTCAATGCTTTGTCGTTGGCATGCGCCCTGAAGCGCATGACCGTGAATCGCGAAATCGTGGCGGAAGTAACTCGCGACCTGGATCTTTCCGAGGTGCAAGCCAATCCGGAAATCGGGGCTACGCGCGCGCACCAAACCGCAGCTTCGGGTTTCGCTCCGACGCGGACTGCACCTTATCAGCGCAAGTCTACGTTTCGTTCGTTTTTCAGGATTTCCACGGTTCTCGGTGCGTGCGTTGTCTTGACGGGTATCTTGACTTGGGGAGTCCGCGGTGCAGATCCATCCGCTGGCGCCATCGAAGCAATTTCCAGGCCTGCGATTGCAGTGGCAAACCGGCCGGCGCAGTCTTCGCCGGCGAATGTAATCCCGAACGCTGCCTCGCCGGCAGAGCAGCAACCTCAGCAGTTTGAAATCGTGCGCATTCAGCCAAACGAAACGATCTCCGGAATTGCACGCAAGCGTTATGGCAAGTATGACGAGCACGTGCTGCAGCAACTGCGCGCACTGAACCCGTGGCTGCTGAATACGCGGCTGGTCGAAACGGGAAGGGATCTGAAGGTCCCAGTCACTTTGTCGCAGAGAGAAAACTCTTTCGAGCAGGTCCGAGCCGGCAATTCTCTGAATTCCGCAAAAGCGAGGTAAGGAACACCGTGAGTCGAAACTACGAATTGATGCAGCAAGCTAATTTATCGCTTCCCGTTGATCATGGCGCAGCAAGAACCGGGCATGAGACTGCCGCGGCCGTCGCTCCGTCGCGCGTATCAGCGAAGGCAGGATCGGACGATGTTGCGCGCGAGGAGGTTCTCAAACTCGTACAGCGGCTGTTCCTCGCAGATTCGGAGCATCCGCTCCGGATAGTGGTCTTCAGTGGAATCGACGCAGGCAGTGGCTGCAGTCACATCTGCTCGCTGGCTGCAGAGATTCTCGCGACGACCAGCAAGGGCAACGTCTGTCTAGTTGACGCCAATCTTCGCACGCCGTCCCTGCCAGAAGTCTTTGGCGTGTCCAATCACTACGGTCTCACGGACTCGCTTCGCAGCACGGGTCCGATCCGCGAGTTCGCCAAACCATTACAGCCAGACAATCTCTGGCTGCTTTCTGCCGGTTCGCTTGGGGCGGATGCCGCCGGAATGCTCGGCACCGATGCCATGAAGCTGCGCCTGAAAGAGTTGCGACAGCAATTCGACTACATCCTTATAGATTCCTCTCCGCTGAATACGTTTGCGGACGCCTTTGCTCTGGGCAAGATGGCCGACGGTTTGGTTTTGGTTCTGGAAGCGAACACAACGCGCCGCGAATCCGCTTTGCGGGTAGCAGAGCGCCTTTGTGCGGCGCAGGTGCAGGTTCTGGGTGCGGTACTGAACAACAGAACCTACCCGATTCCGGAATCGGTTTATCGACGTATCTAAGCTTTTTCGGTCAGCGACTCGACTCAAAAACACTCTTCCATTCAAAAACGCGAATGGGACTGAGGATGGCGAAGCTTTGTCCATAAGGAATGAAGATCGGAAGTCTACGCAGAAAGATTCTGTAACCGGCGAATTCGCTGCGACTCCAACTTGGTTCGCCGTCGAAACGTCCCCTCGACACGAAAAGAAAGTTGCCGCTGAGCTCACGAACAAGGGTGTCGATTGTCTCCTGCCGCTTTTTGCTGCGGAACGGCAATGGAGCGACCGCCGCCAGGTCGTGCAACTCCCTGTTTTTCCCGGATATGTGTTTGTCCAGATTGCCCCGATTTCTGAGAACCGATTGCCCGTGCTGCAGACGAATGGCGTCCGCAGATTCGTAGGCGTCCGCGGAACGGGCATTCCTATCGAAGATTCGGAGATGGATGCCGTTCGCAGAATCACCGCGGGCGATACTCCTTTTCAGCCGCACCCGTATCCGAAGACCGGCCAAAGGGTTCGCATTCGAGATGGCAGTCTCCGCGGAATCGAAGGCATTTTGCTTTCAATCAATGGAGATCAAAGCCTGGTGGTTTCCCTCGAGCTGATTGGGCGCTCCATGGCGATGCGCCTCACCGGATATGCGGTAGACCCGGCCTGAGTTTTGATTCGCCGTTCACGACGGCATAAATCTGTCGGATTTTGAGAACAGTTTGGAAACGCTTTCGACTTGCACGAAGTAACAAAGCAAAAGTCATCCCACCTCTGCCTGAAACAGGAATTCTGCGTGTGTCTCACGCGGGGAATGGAGACGGCATGGAAGCCACGATGAATGGATTGAAGCGCCGGTTCCTGATTCGTTTACTGGAAATCACGGATCTCTCTTTGATGGCTTGCTCCCTTGGGACAGCCATACTTTGGATCAGCTATCCGCACGACCACCATACCTTTGCAAACTTTCTCGCCATGAGGGTGAAGCTCTCTAACTTCCTCATTTTCGCATTCCTCATCGCGGCATGGCGTCTGCTCTTTCGCCAGTGCGGTTTGTACAAATCACACCGCTTATCCACTAAGTGGGAAGAAATCGGCGACACCGTCCGCGCTACAACCGGCGCCACGCTTGTATTGATGCTCGCGACGGCCCCCTTCTCTGTCCACATCGTCTCGCCGAGATTTCTGCTCGCGTTCTGGTTTGCCGGGACACTTGCCATCGGTGGAGTTCGCCTGGTGCTCCGCGCTCTTGCCTCCGAATTGCGTAAGCGAGGCAGGAATCTGCGGCACATTCTAATTCTCGGAACAAATTCGCGTGCTCTGAATTTTGCGCGAACGCTTTCCGGCCAGCCGGAGCGAGGCTACCGTTTGGTGGGCTTCGTAGACGACAAGTGGCAGGAATTTGAAACCTTTCTCCGGTCCGGTTACCCACTGGCGTCCGACTACGAATCGCTACCCGAGTTTCTACGGCGGAATGTTGTGGATGAAGTCGCAGTGTTTCTGCCGCTTCGCTCCTTTCACGGGCACTGCTCGGAAATTGCGGGGCTCTGTCAGCAACACGGCATCACCCTGCGTTTCGATTCAGACATCTTTGGGCTAAAGGCCAGCGGATTAATTCATGAGGAATTCGAAGGCGACCATCACATCTCCACCGGCGTACGGAATCCGCTGCACATCGCAGCCAAGCGCGTCTTCGATCTCGTTGCGGCGTCGCTCATTCTCATCTGCGTCTCGCCCATCCTGTTGGTGGCGGCAATCCTCATTAAGCTGTCGGACAGGGGCCCTGTCTTTTTTCAGCAGGAGCGTGTCGGCGTCAACAAACGCCGTTTCCATATTTACAAATTCCGAACCATGGTTCGCAACGCCGAGCGCTTGGTAGGCCAGCTTGAATCCCGCAACGAAATGTCAGGGCCCGTCTTCAAGATGAAAAACGATCCGAGAATCACGCCTATTGGAAAGGTTCTGCGGAAAACGAGCATCGATGAGCTTCCGCAACTCCTCAACGTCATCAAGGGCGAAATGAGCATGGTCGGCCCGCGGCCGTTACCGGTGCGTGACTTCGAAGGCTTCAACGAAGATTGGCAGCGCCGCCGCTTCAGTGTGAGGCCGGGCATTACTTGCCTGTGGCAAGTCAGCGGTAGGAACGGCATCCCTTTTGAACAGTGGATGAAACTCGACCTGCAATATCTGGACGAATGGTCGTTGTGGCTCGACCTCAAGATTCTCGCTCAAACAATTCCTGCGGTCCTGAAAGGTTCAGGGGCCGCATAAGCATAGGAGGCGCAATGCGCATTGCTGTTATTGGTTCGGGTTACGTGGGTCTGGTTGCCGCAGCCTGTTTTGCCGAACTCGGGCACGACGTCGTATCCGTGGATAACGACGCGGCGAAGATCGCCGCCCTGGAGCGTGGAGAGGTTCCCATCCACGAGGAGTTCTTGCCGGAATTGCTGGAGCGGCACCGCGGCCGCAAGCTGACCTTCTCCACATCCGTCTGGCAATCCGTCCACGATTCCGATGCTGTGTTCATCACGGTGGGGACACCACAATCGGAAACCGGAGAAGCCGACCTTTCTTTCGTCGAGGCTGTTGCGCGCGAAATCGCGGTCGCGATCCAAGGCCGCAAATTGATCGTAGAAAAGAGCACCGTTCCCGTTCGCACCTGTGAGTCATTGCGCACGACTCTTTTGCGCAATGGAGCACAGCCCGGCTCGTTTGAGGTCGCTTCCAACCCTGAATTCTTGCGAGAAGGGACGGCCGTGACCGATTTTCTCTATCCGGACCGTATTGTCATCGGCGCGGACGGTGAATTCAGCGCTCGCTTACTAAGAGAAATCTACGAGCCCCTCGCCGACGGCAGCTACTACCTTCGCTCTGATGCAATTCCGTCTCCAAACGAATCAACGTGCAATGCTTCCGTTATCGTCACCAACGCCAAAAGCGCCGAGCTTATCAAGCACGCTTCCAACGCATTTCTCGCAATGAAAATTTCCTATATCAATGCGGTTTCCAATATCGCGGAATGCGTTGGCGCAGACATCAATCAGGTGTGCGCCGGCATTGGTTCCGATTCGCGCATAGGGCCAAAGTTCCTGAACGCCGGGATCGGCTACGGCGGCTCGTGCTTTCCCAAGGACGTGCAGGCTTTTCGCGCCGTGGCACGGCAATGCAACTACGATTTCGGACTTCTTGATGAAGTGATGCGCATCAACGTCGAGCAGCGCCGCATTTTCCTGAACAAAGTCCGTGAAACGTTGTGGACCCTCCGCGGCAAAACACTTTGCGTTCTTGGCCTCGCGTTCAAGGCGGAAACAGACGACGTCCGGGAATCGCCGGCGATTTCCGTCATCCAATCACTGCTCAGGGACGGTGCGCGCATCCGCGCATTTGACCCTGCAGCGATGGGCCGCGCGAAAGAAGCTTTCCCGCACGATCATCTTTCGTTCGCGACAAACGCCTACGAAGCCGCGGAGGGCTGCGACGCACTGCTCATCCTGACCGAGTGGAAGGAATTTGCAGCTCTTGATCTCGACGAGCTGCATTCCTGTCTCACCCACCCGATCGTAATCGACGGGCGAAATCTCTTTCATCCGGATGCCATGGCAAAGGCTGGCTTCCACTACGTCAGCATGGGTCGTGCAACCGTGGAAGCTCTTCAATCCACCGCCGCCAAAGGTGCAAGTGCAGCCTAGTCCCTTTCTCCTCTTCTTATGATTCGATCCGTTAAGAATCTCATGCAACGAGGGCAAGGCAGCATGCTTGCCCGAAATTCCGTGTGGATGTTTCTCGGCTATGGCCTGAAGATTCTGATTCAGGCGGGATATTTCATCCTTATCGCCCGTTCCCTTGGCCCCGGTGAATATGGCGCGTTTGTAGGTGTCACCGCATTGATTGCGATTGTCGCACCCTTCGCTGGGCTCGGTACCGGATATCTCCTGGTAAAGAATGTTGCGCGAGACAGGTCCCGTCTGGCGGAATGCTGGGGAAATTCGCTGTTCGTCTCGCTCGTCTCGGGAACTTTTCTTTTTGCCTTTGTCATGCTTGTCGCGCATTTCGTTCTGCCCTCTTCGATTGCCCTGGCTCTTGTGGCAATGGTCAGCCTGTCCGACCTGATCATCATCAAAGGCGCCGATATCGGCGCACAGGCGTTTCAGGCCTGTGACCAACTCCGCTACACCGCCAAGCTCAACGTTTTGCCTTACCTGCTTCGCCTCATCGGCGCTGGAATCGTATTTGCTGCTTGGCGACACACTTCGGCCTTGCGCTGGGGTCTTTTCTATCTTGGCAGCACGGTGGTTTCCAGCGCGGTCGCGATAGCTCTCACAAGCGGCAAACTGGGTCGCCCGCGCTTCGCTCTGCAACGCATTCGTCCTGAGCTCCGGGAGGGGCTCTATTTCGGTATGGGCCTCAGTGCGCAGACTATTTACAACGATCTCGACAAAACCATGCTGGCCCGCTTTTCTACACTCGATGCCACCGGCATTTACGCCGCCGCGTATCGCATCATCGAAGTTGCTTTTGCACCGGTCCGCTCCGTCCTCAACGCCGCGTATCCTAATTTCTTTCGCCATGGTCAAAGCGGCTTGCGCGCCAGCCTCGGTTACGCCCGTCGTCTGCTGCCCAAGGTGATCGGCTATTCACTCGTCGCATTCTTTCTGCTCTTCGTGGCCGCTCCGTTGCTTCCCGTGTTCCTTGGTGGCGAATACGCAAGAACCGTCACCGCTTTACGCTGGCTTGCTATTCTTCCCCTGCTCAAATCTATTCATTACTTCTACGCCGACGCGCTCACGGGAGCGGGACATCAGGGCCATCGTACTGCGGCACAGATCGCAGTCGCCGTCGTCAATGTTCTCCTGAATCTCTGGTTGATCCCGGCCTATTCCTGGAAGGGAGCGGCTTGGTCCAGTACCGCCAGCGACGCTCTTCTCATTCTCGCCATGTACACAGCGATACGAATGGCCAGCGCCCGCCAAGGAGCAATGCAACGTCAGGACGAGCGCTTCGTTCCAGTCGCGATTCCGCCGGAAGGCTTCGTCAACATCCCGTCGGAAAGGGAAGCAGAGCAGCTGGTCCCAGAGGTGGGAAATTGAAAACCGTTCTGATCTTTCGCACTCAGCTTCTCGAACGTTCGGAAACCTTCATTCGGGCACAAGCGGAAAACTTGCTCCGTTATGATCCGCACTACGTTGGCTGGCGTCACAAAACTGATGGACTTGCGTTTCCGCGCGAAAAAGCCCTGGTGATCAACACTGGTGGCCTCGCCGGAAAACTTCGCGAAGCCAGATTCCGTCTCTTGGGCCCGGGGTATGAATCGCTTCGGACTCTGCGCGCTCTGGGGCCGCGGCTTGTGCACGCACACTTCGGATTGGACGCCTGCGAAGCTCTCTCCCTCGCGCGGCGTCTGCATCTGCCGCTCGTCACCACATTTCACGGATATGACGCGACGATGAAAGACTCCACACTTCGCCAGTGGCGCACCGGGCGCAAATTCATCCGTTTGCGACCGCATCTTCAGGACCGGGGCTCACTGTTCATCGCCGTTTCTGAATTCGTTCGCAACCGGCTCCTGTCCATGGGATTCCCTCCCGAGCGCACGGTGGTCCACTACATCGGCGTGGATGCGGACAAATTTTCGCCCAGCGATCCAGGCATTCGCCAGCCCGCCGTTCTTTTCGTTGGCCGGCTTGTGGAGAAGAAGGGTTGCTCCTACTTGCTCCGTGCGATGTCAGAAGTGCAGCGCGTCGCGCCCGAAACAAGGCTCGTCATTATTGGCGACGGCCCGGAAAAACAAAATCTGCATAACCTGGCCCGCAAATTGGGTGTGCGCGTTGAATTTCTCGGCGCGCAGCCTCCGGACGTAGTCTTAAGTTGGATGACCCTTGCTTCTGTTTTTTGCGTTCCCAGTGTGACGGCGAACAACGGCGACTCGGAAGGATTCGGCATCGTATTTGCCGAGGCCCAGGCGTGCGCTACCCCCGTGGTCAGTTTCGCAACCGGTGGAATTCCCGAAGCGGTCGCTCACGGGAAGACGGGACTCCTGGCTCCCGAACGAGATTGGCAAACGTTGGCCAGTAGTCTTCTTCTGCTGCTCCGGAATAACGAACTCCGCTCGCGACTTGGCCTTGCCGGTCGGCGCCGTGTCGTCAGCCAGTTCAATCTGCGTAAGCAGACGGCCTTGCTTGAAGATTTATACGACCATGCGGTTGTTGGCTCACTACCGAGTCGGCACATCACTTCCATGAAGCCGCTTCCAAAAGAGTTGGGAGCGGAAAGTTGAGTGCGCACGCCTCGTTTTCCGCAAGCGTTTCGAAAAGAGAGGAAGTGGTCTCCTTCCTCGGAATGGAGCTTTACCCTAAGACGCTCGAAGAACTCACGAGCCTCGTGCAGCTCGCCATTTCGTTGGGCAGAAAGACATTAATAGCAAATCACAATCTGCACAGCCTTTACTTGTTTCATCGCGACCGCGAACTGCGCGATTTTTATCGCCGCTCGCAGTGGACTCACATTGATGGCATGCCCCTCGTGGCGATCGCAAAATTCTATGGCTATCGCCTTCGTCGCGAACACCGGGTCACCTACGCAGACTGGACCGGACCTCTGATGGCTACCGCCGCAAGAGAAGGCTGGCGCGTGTTTTATCTCGGCTCGGCTCCCGGCGTCGCCGATCGTGGCGCCGAAATTCTGGCGGACCATTATCCCGAGCTGAACATCCGCGCCAGGCACGGTTTCTTTTCCATCGCAACTGATTCCGCGGAAAACAATGAGGTTCTGCAATCCATCGCTGAGTTCAAACCGCACTTGTTGCTGGTCGGCATGGGCATGCCGCGCCAGGAACTTTGGATTCATCGCAATTTTGACCGCATTTGCGCGAACGTCATTCTCCCTTCCGGCGCAGCCATGGACTATATCGCCGGCGCAATTCCCACTCCTCCGCGATGGGCCGGAAACCTCGGTTTGGAATGGGCGTTTCGCCTGGCCGCAGAGCCAAGGCGTCTATTCGGCCGCTATCTTGTCGAGCCTTGGTTCATTGCCGTATGGCTCATCAGGGATTTGCTGCGAAGATTTTTTCGCCCAAACTATCCGCGGACTCTTGAGGAGTAGATCGCAATGCAGAATGAAAACAGGCGACAATTCATTTCGCGGCTCGGAACCGGCATGGTTGCCGCAGGCGCAGCTTCCTTGCTAAAGCCCGTGCTGGCTAAGGAAATGCCTGCGGCGTCGCCACTTCCTGTCCCATTCGCAGCGCTGAAGCAGGCCGCCGCACAGAAGGGCATTCTGTTCGGCGCGGCGGAAGCGCAAAAGCATCTGGCCGCAGATCCCAAATTAGCCAGAGCGTTCGCCGCCCAAAATGCTCTGCTCGTTCCGGAATGGGAACTGAAGTGGGATTTTCTTCGCCCGACTCCCACCACATATTCCTTCGATCTCGCGGACTGGCTGCTTCAGTTCGCTCAGCAGAGCGGCATGAAGTTTCGGGGCCACACCTTCCTTTGGTATCAGTCGCTCCCGAACTGGTTTGACTCCTACGCAACACCTTCCAACGCGCAGCAATTGCTGCAAAGCCACATCGCAACGGTCGGTGGCAGATACGCTGGGAAGATGCACTCGTGGGACGTGGTTAACGAAGTCCTTGAGCCGAACGACAAGCGCAGCGACGGCCTTCGCAATACGCCCTGGCTCAAGTTACTGGGCCCGGATCATATTGAGTTCGCGTTTCGCACCGCCGCTCAAGCGGATCCTCACGCTTTGCTCATCTGGAATGAAAACTATCTGGAAGAAGACAGCTCTCGCGGCGAAACCAAGCGTACCTTCTTCATTCGCCATCTGCAGGACTTGCAATCGAAGAAAGTGCCAATTCATGGCATTGGCATTCAGTCACATCTTGTCGGTGACCACGCAAATATCGCCGGCACGCAGTTCCAGCAATTTCTGGCAACCGTGGGCGCTATGGGCTTGAAAATTATCGTCTCTGAGCTCGATGTTCAGGATCAAAACCTGCCCGGTGAAATTTCTTCGCGTGACCAAAAGGTCGCGGACGTTTATTACCGATACTTGTCCGCTGTTCTCCAGGAAAAATCCGCAATCGCCGTCATCACTTGGGGAACATCCAACGCTTATTCCTGGCTCCGCAGCTACAAGCCTCGCGCCGACGGCGCGCCAGTCCGTGCTCTGCCGCTGGACGAGGACATGAATCCCACGCCCGTCCACGCGGCGATCGCCAAGGCTTTCCAGGAAGCGTCGCCCCGATGACACGTTTCCCGCGCAAATCGCTTCGTTCACCGCTTATAACTTTAGGAATAAACCATGCTTAGAGACGCTTTTTTCAAAATCTTCGAAAAAGTCTATGTCATTGTGGCCTTTCTCTATTTCGCTGGAGCGCTGTTCACTAGCCACGTTGCGGAAGGAGATCTCAGCCAGCGGCAGAATTCCGACATATTCAAGATCTTCCTGCAGCTTGCCCTTTTCGGCATACTCGCCGTGCTCATTCTCATTCATAAACAAACCTTTCTTGCCGGCGTGCGCTCCTCTGGCTGGATCATGGCTTTGAGCCTCTTCGCAATTCTTTCATCCGCTTGGTCGGCGGATCACGCCTTTTCGTTGCGCCGTGCACTCATCCTGTTCGCCATGACCTGCTTCGCAATTTACGTCGGTTCTCGCTTCGATCTCGACGAATTCCTGGATGCATTTGCATGGGCCTTCGTCATCGTGATCGCTGCGAGCCTCTTCGTCGTCATCTTCTTCCCAGGCTACGGCATTTCTCAAGACATTCACGCAGGGGACTGGATCGGACTCTTCGTTCACAAGAACATTCTTGGGCTTCAGATGGTCTTAGCCCTGTTTACGCTGGGAACCGGGAAGCCTGCTTCCATGCCCACGATTCTTCGTTATTGGTTCATCGCCTGCGCTCTTGTTCTCCTGATGTTCTCGCGATCCGCCGCCTCACTCATTGCGCTTCTCTTCCTGCTTTCCGTCTATCCGCTCTCCGCGTTGCTTCGCCTACCTCGCCGACCCGCCATAACTGTGGGCGCCTTGGCTTTCCCGATCGCGGCTGTCGGCACGGCCCTCGTCGTCACGAATCTTGATTCCGCGCTCCAGGTCCTCGGCAGAAACGCCACATTAACTGGCCGCATCCCTCTCTGGAACGCCGTGCTCGATTCCATTCGCGAGAAGCCCTGGCTCGGCTACGGCTACGGGTCCTTTTGGCGTCTCCCGGGCGGCGAAGCTCAAACGGTGATTGCTCGCGTCCACTGGTTCGCTCCTCACGCCCACAATGGATTTCTCGACCTTTGTCTCGACGTGGGTCTTGTGGGCCTTGCTCTTTTTGCTTGCGGATTGTTTGTCGCCTACTGGCGAGCCATTCGAACATATCGGCTGAGCTCCGGTTTGGTGGAACGCTGGCCCCTTTTTTTCCTTCTTCTTCTCACCATTTACAATTTCGCCGAAAGCCATCTTATGCGGCTTCTCTCTACGCTTTGGATTCCCTACGCTGCAACTTACGTCTGCCTCTCTCTGGCGCTCGCACGCCAGGAAGCAACGGAAGTCGCCCAGGAATGGACGGCGGCTTCAGCGCCTGCCGCTACCAGTCTTCCGGGGACACAGCTGGCCGTGGATTCTCGGTCCTGATTTCAAAATGCGCACAATTCTCCTTTCTATCGAAACGAGGTAGACGATGGCAGCTACACAAGTCGCAATAATTCCTGAGCGTGTGGGGATTCTTTCCGTCCTTAGGGAACAGCTCGAACTAAGCAGCCCTCTTTCAACCCTCGCGGCCGCGTATCGTACCGCCAAGCCCTACCCTCATCTCATCCTGGACGATTTCCTTGACCCCAAGCTGCTCGACGCCGTAGTCGCGGAGATGCCCTCCTTGAACCGCGAGAACTGGGTGCACGAACAGGACGAAACGCTCATCAAATACAACCTGCGCTCTGCCGTAGATCTTGGCCCGGCCGGCTATCGTCTGGTTTCTTTTCTGCACTCCGCCGGATTTCTCTATCTGCTCTCAGAGCTCACCGGGATCGCCGACCTATTGCCCGATCCGTATCTCCAGGGTAGCGGCTATCACATCATGCCCAAAGGGGGCTTCTTTCAGATTCATGCGGACCGCAATACCGCTTATTCCACCGGTCTCACGCGGCGTCTGGCGTTCATCACCTATCTCAACAAGAGTTGGCGCCACGAATACGGCGGCCAGCTTGAACTGTGGAACCTCGATGGCTCACGTCAGGAAGTGGTCATCGAGCCTCACTTCAACCGAACCGTCATTTTTGAAATCACCGATCAGAATTTCCACGGCGTTCCCAAAACTATTGCCTGCCCCGATGGCCGCAGCCGAAACTCTTTCGCTCTCTACTACCACACCGTCGGCGCGGAAGGCGTCCGCGAATTCACCCCTCATTCTTCGATCTATGCCCCCAGCTTTTACCAGAAGAAGCGCAGCACCTTCAGCAAGCTGTTCCGAGACTGGATTCCGCCCGTGCTGGGCCGTGCGATTCACAAGCTTCGTCATTCCTCGGCAGATAAGAACGGAAACTACCGCTCATGAATCTGGTTACCGCGGTTATTCCCACCTGGAACCGGCCGGACCTCGTTCTCCGAGCCGTGCGAAGCGCACTGGCGCAGGATCACGATTCCATCGAAGTCATCGTGGTCATCGATGGACCAGACGCCAAAACCAACTTCGTTCTCAGTGAAGTCCACGATCACCGCCTTAAAGTTATCGTGCTCGATACCCACATCGGTGGCGCGGGAACTCGCAACATTGGCGTCCGCGCCGCGCAAGGTAAATGGATTGCCTTCCTCGACGACGACGACGAATGGCTGCCCAACAAAATCTCAGCCCAACTTGGCGTCGCCGCCAATTCGAACGCTCTGTTTCCCGTAATTTCCTGCCGCATGTTCGCTCGCACTCCCTTTCACCAATACATCTGGCCGCGTCGCCTTCCTTCCGCTTCTGAACCTATCTCAGAATATCTTTTGGCACGGCGCAGTTTATTCCAGGGCGAAGGTACCGTTACAACCACAACGCTGTTGGCGCCTCGCGCGCTGCTGTTGAAAATTCCGTTCGGCGCCGATCAGCAGCGCCATCAGGAATGGGACTGGCTTCTGCGCGCTCTTGTCGAACCAGGTACAAAGCTCGAGTTCGCTCCCGAGCCGCTTTCTGTGTGGCACATCGACGAGGCAAGAACCTCCATCAGCGCCCGCAATAATTGGCGTTATTCCTACGAGTGGATCGAACGCATGCGCCCTTTCATCACGCCGCGCGCCTACGCTGCCTTTCTGCTCACCCTTGTAACCTCTCTCGCCGCTCGTGCCGGTGATTGGCGCGCCTACGGGAAAATTCTCATCTCTTCGCTTCGCCGCGGCCGCCCCGCTCCCATTGATCTCCTGCTTTTCTGCGGAATGGTTACCGTTCCCCAAAGCTATCGTCGCCGTCTCCGCGCCCTTTTCTCCTCATAATTATGAAAATTGCTCAGGTCGTAACGCAAATGGAAGCGGGTGGCGCGCAAAAAGTCGCTTTTCTGCTCCACCGTGGTTTTCAGGAGCTGGGGGATTCCTCGCAACTCTGGTTTCTCTACACTAAGCGTGCTTTTTATAAGGAAGACGCCGGCGTTCAGTCTCTCTTACCGCATTCCCCTTCGCTCTTTGATTACGTTCGCATTTCTGTCCGTCTGTTTCGCAAACTCCGCGAGTCTCGGCCGGACGTTCTGATTACTCACACTCACTATGCGAACGTCCTCGGCCAGTTGATTGCTCTTCTCGCCGGCGTTCCCGTCCGCATCGCTGTTCACCATAACCCTTTGCCCACTTATCCTCGCCTCGCCAGAATTGCGGACTGTTTCCTTGGGCAGTGCGGCGTCTATTCCAAAATCGTCGCGGTTTCCGACGCCGTTGTCGCCACTCTGCAATCTTATCCGCGAAGTTACGCTCGGCGCCTCACACGTATCCACAACGGGATTTCCACTATTTCTCCTTCTTCCCAGGACATTCGTTCCATTCTCGGTATCCCCGCCAGTCAACCTTTGTTGGTCAACGTCGGCCGAATCTCTAGACAAAAGAACCAAGCCACGCTGCTTCGCGCCTTGCTGGAACTTCAGGGAGCCCATCTGCTCATCATCGGCGACGGCGAATTGTCGCAGGACCTGCACGCGCAGGCCACGTCATTGGGTGTAGCGAACCGTGTCCACTTTACTGGAGAAATTCCTGCCGAAGATGTCGCCGCATGCCTGAAGTCCGCCGACCTCTTCGTCTTTCCGTCCCTTTGGGAATCCATGGGCCTTGCAGTCCTCGAGGCGATGCACTCCGGTCTGCCCGTTGTTGCTTCCGACATTCCAGCGCTCCGCGAACTTCTCGGCGATGCAGCGCTGTTCGTTTCCCCCACGGACGCTTCCGCTCTTGCTGCTGCTGTCAAGCGTGTAATCTCCGATCTCGATCTAGCGGACACGCTGCGTTCGCAATCCCGTCGTCGGGCCGCCGCCTTCTCTCTCGAAAACATGGTCGGCAGCTACCGCAAGCTCATCGCCGACTAGCTTTTCTGTCTGCCGACTCCATCGACTCCGCGGACAGGATCATACGACACTAAATTTTCTAGAGCTGCTGGAAGGAAGTTCTCCCTGTAGAACGAATTTGTAGCTGCGAATGCCTCCTCGTTCAAAACGATTCCGTTCGTTTCAATAGGCGCACCGCAACAGGTTTGCAATCAATCGCTTGCGGTCAACAGAATTCCATAGAATTCAATAAGGCATGGAATCTGCTTCGGGAACATGTGACCGGTGGTTCAAGTCGTCTCCTTTTACCGAATTGTTTCCAGATGTTTTCCAATTGGGCCGTATTCTTAGTTCAGTTAAACGCTGCCGTTCCAGCGTCTTAGATGAAGGTTCAAGTGTGTAATTTAACCCTCACCTTAAGCGGTGTACCCGCCGTGTACCTCGGTCTCGCGAATCTACTCGGTTAAGCGGTTTTGCCTCATCGTGGAATCAGTAAGTTACGCGCTTTCAACGCCGCCTTTAGTCCGATCCCCACCGCCCCTACCATCTATCTTTGTGTTAGATGGGACATTTGACAAAAACACACGGGGGCAAAAAGGGGCAGATTAGGCCAATGATCCGGTTCTGTTTTTTTTTGGAGGGACGGGTGACAACCGGACGCGCCAATTTCAGCATTCAATTTATATTTCCTCGAACCCCGTTCTGCAAGCCGGGTGGATGAATGCTGTGGATATCACCATCTGCAAAATCGACCATAGTGCTGCGGACGAAAAGACAGAAACCGCGTGGAAGTGATTGAAAAGAATGGTCGGGGCGAGTGGATTTGAACCACCGGCCTTCTGCTCCCGAAGCAGATTCAGGAGATTATTAAAATCTATTGAAACCAGTAGGCCACAACTCGTTTTGATGGAATGCATTGCGGTGATGAAGCTGCAGCCTGTTGTAATTTAGTGACCGAGAGTGCGTTCGCCGCCACAAATTCGCCTACAGCGAAAATCCAAACCTCTCAATTCTTGTGAAAACTGACCCTTAATCTGCGCCAGAAATTGGGAGGCCGCTCAGACGAAGTTGGTGTCTTATGATTCCGTGCGCGAAGATTTGGGGCAGGTCACCCTCAAGGAAGCCCTTCAAGGAAGCGAGCAACTTCCTCATGTTTGGCTTCTAGCGCGAGATTGCGTGCTGTGCGCCCTTCCGCATCGGCTAGGGAAGCTCTTGCGCCAGCACTTACTAGTAGCTCGACCACTTCTAGATCGCCGTGGAGAGATGCTTCCATTAATGCCGTACGTCCGTCTTTGTCAACTATGTTGACATTTACACCGTGATTTATTAAGGAGCGAATGATTGCAGGGTCGGGATAATCACAGGCTCTTATGAGCGCTGTACGACCATTCTTGGACCTGGTAGTTGCG
>Ga0070734_10003313_pt1 | contig 17160 bp, 19 predicted proteins | sample Coa_R1_8_FD_66444 | JGI IMG/M metagenome (GOLD analysis project Ga0070734, IMG submission 66444) | Surface soil microbial communities from Centralia Pennsylvania, which are recovering from an underground coalmine fire - Coalmine... | ecosystem: Environmental > Terrestrial > Soil > Unclassified ... | reverse complement strand
TGGCCCAGTCCCTCGGAATCGTCGCATTGGTTCTTATTTTGTTCGCGGGTGGCCTGGATACCCGCTGGCCCGCTGTTCGGTCGGTGCTGCGTGAAAGCCTGCTCCTTTCGACGGTGGGAGTAGCAGTCACCACAATCCTGGTGGCCTTCTGTTCAAGATTCGTGCTGGGATTCAGTTTTTCCGAAGGAATGCTACTCGGAGCGATCGTTTCCTCTACGGATGCCGCGGCTGTATTCGGGATTCTGCGTTCCAGGAATCTGGCACTACCGAATCGTCTGAAATCTTTGCTGGAGTTCGAGTCTGGAAGCAATGACGCGACGGCCGTGTTTCTCACCGTAGGAACGATCGCCCTGATCTCGGTGCCCGGCTTCGGGGCAGGTCGATTCGGCCTGATGTTCGTGCAGCAAATGGCGGTAGGGAGCGCGCTCGGCTACGGAATGGGAAAGCTCATGGTCGTCGTGGTGAACCGGCTCGAGCTGCAATACGAAGGCCTCTATCCGGTTCTCACTCTCGCACTCGCCTTGCTCACTTACGCTCTGGCGGCGGTCGCCGGCGGGAGCGGATTCCTGGCTGTTTACCTGGCGGCCCTCGTTTTAGGGAACTCCGACTTCCTTCATAAGCGAAGCCTGATCCGCTTTCACGATGGCCTCGCCTGGCTGATGCAGATTGCGATGTTTCTGACGCTCGGCTTGCAGGTGTTCCCCTCCCGCCTGGTTTCAGTAACGGGGCCGGGCCTCCTCATCGCATCATTCCTCATGTTCATCGCACGACCCGTCTCGGTGCTGCTAATCCTCTCGGGGAGCGCTTTTTCCTGGCGGGAGCGGATCCTTGTGTCGTGGGTGGGTTTGCGCGGGGCCGCGCCGATCGTGCTCGCGACGTTTCCACTGATCGCGGGGTTTGCCAAGGCCGGGCTGATGTTTGATGTAGTCTTCTTTACTGTCTTGACGTCCGCGCTGATGCAAGGGACCTCGCTCGGCTGGGTGGCGGCACGGCTTGGATTGGCGGGGACTGGCGCTTCCCACACTGACCCTCTGGAACTGGTGTCGAATGGCGAGCGCGACATCATCGAAATATCCATCAAGGCCACTTCTCCGGCCGCTGGCAAGCGCATTGTGGATCTCGATCTTCCGCCAAACACGCTGATTCTCCTTGTGGATCGAGCAGGAACGCATATCATCCCGGGCGGAGGGACAACCCTGCGGAACGAAGACCACGTCTTGGTGCTCACTCCGAAAAACCAGGTGGCAGACGTTCGGAAGGCCGTCACAGGATAGGACGGCAGCAGTCGGCGATTCAGTGACCGGAACTCAGAAAACTCATGCCGGCGGCTGAGCGCCCGTTCAGCACAGCGGCCTGTTCCATCACGTGCCGCGCGTACTCTGCAACCATGGCCACACCTTCCGCGTAACGCGGATTCGGATTTCCAAGCCCTCCGTTGTACGCTCCCACTGCGAGCGCGAGATCGCCGTGACAGCGATCGAGCAGATCCCGGAATATCAATCCCGCGTAGGTAGTGAGGACGTTAGACTCGATGTCACCCAAATCCAGCTCCTTTGGTGGACGAAGGCGCGCCGGAAGCCGGGAATATTCCCGAGAGTCGCGAAGATAGAGCCGGTGCGCATAGCGAAGCGTCTCCCGCGTGATCTGCCAGACGCCAGACGACTGGTTGAGCACAAGAACCCGTCCACGCTTGCGCTTCAGGACAATATCACCCTTCTCGGCATGTCTTTTCCAAATGGCATTCTTCAAATCGCCTTGGACATCCAGGTAATTGTTCTCCATGGCGCCGATTCCGAGGAAGAAGTCCAACGGCAGCAAATAGAAATCTGAAACGGCCACAATGTCCGCGGCAAGTTGTTGCGCCTCAGCCGATGTGAGAGGTTGAACCGGCTCAGTCTTGCTGCGCGTTCGCGCGTCGGTTAACGCCTTAAAACGCACAAATCGTCTCACATACTCACTCAAGTCGGCCTTGGTCAGATGCTCCAGGCGAACTCGGGACGGCAAATTGTACGCCGTGAGGAAAACGCTGGTTTGGTATTGCAGTCTGTGGAGGGTTTCGGCTGGCACATAGCGCGAGGAACTCTCTCGGATCAGTCCGCTCTTACGGGCGCCGGCAAGCAGGAATGCTGCCGAGAGGAGGTCGTTTTCCAAATGCACCTGAATGGGGTAAACGATTCGATTCGGCAGTCTTCGATATGTGAGAAGGACCTCCGTGTTTCGGAATACCGGTCTGGCTCGCAAGTGGGTGAACATCAGATAGGCAAAGAACTCGTCGTCATAACTCGCGATCTCCGCCACAAGAAATCGGCCCGGTAGTCTGACGACTGCCCGGCCTCCAATAGATTCCCATGTCGGCGTGAGAGGGATCGGCCGGATATCGATCTCTCGCGGCCAAAGTCGGAACCCAGCGTACCCCGCCGCAGCGATGGTTGCCAAGGCTGCCACCAGCGGGCCTACGGTTTTCATGCGAATGCGGCCCCAGCCTCACTATGGCATAAGTGGCAGGTTGTGGAGGTGATGTCGAGTTATTCAACGGCTGGCGCTAATTTGGCTCCGATATTTCCCTACGCGCGTCACAACGGGAACGCGAAATCGCGAGTAAGCGTCGGTGCCACTGAGAACGGCAGGCCGCGTGCAGGCCTATTTCACGCGTGTGTGCATATGCATAACAGGGTTTCGGGTCTTCTGTACATTTCCGTGGTCGCCTTGACCTCGTTGCTCGCGCAGGACAAGAAGCCGCCGGTGAAGTTGGTGTTGCCAGCCAAGAACGGAAATATTGTCTTCGACCACTCCGCTCATGTCAAACACGAAAAGAACAATTGCAAGGCGTGCCACCCGGCTCTTTTCGCGCAGGACGCCAAAGCGGCTGTCGGCTTTAAGCCACCGCACAAAGTCGAGGAGGACAAGATGACTTCCTGCGGTTCCTGCCATCGTGCCGGCGGAAGCGCCTTCGAGACGAAGGCGAACTGCACCAACAGCAAATGCCACGTAACGGCCAGATTAAAGAAAGGATAGGAGGTTTCATGCCGCGAGTTGTCACTCGCAACGTAAACGCCCATGACCGTTACGTGATTCGAGCTCTGGCACGAGGCACGGTGAACCCTGGAAATCGGAAAGCCCAGGGAATAACATCGGGACGGCAAGAATCGTCCGTCATTTGGCAGCGAATGCGGGGTCTTGGCTTGACAAACTCCGTAGTCTGCCCTTTCTATTGAAACTCTCGTAGCGCTCTGTGCGGAACGCCAGGGTCCCCTCGAAACGGCCAGCAGACGTGGCCGCAAGTTCATGCCGATAGAGGAACGCCCACAAGGAGCCGAGCGCATGCGAAGGTATTGGGCCGAGCGGCGTAGCGCCTGAAGAAACAGGGAAACCCCGGCTGGAGGGTGCACGGCAATCGAGGCCTTCGCATTTGGCCTACGGTCAGGTGCCAGGCCTCTTTGAAGTCGGCACGGAGATCGTGAAATCAGAAAAGAAAAACAGGAGTGATTCATGATGCGAGGAATAGGATTGGTTATATGCCTGAGCACGTTGGCCCTTTCATCGTGCACAAAGAAAGAGGCTAGCGAAGCGCCGAGGACGAGTACCGAGGCGCCGGCGGTGCAACCCATTGGCGGCCCTCACGCTTTCATCCATCTCAAGAATGGGAGCCAGGTCGCCGGTTCGATTGTGGCAAGCTCGCAGGTTGACATGGTCGTGGCCGGCGATGACGGCATAGAACATAAGATACCGATGGCTCAGATTAAGTCGGTCGAATATGCTGACGCTCAACCCGCACGAACGGCCAGACGGGCCGCTCGCGAGCCAAACCGGCCAAGAACGCCGGTCAAAGAACGGCCATCGCTAACACAGACTTCTGAGGCCGACCGAAGCCAGCCGACTCCATCAACACCAGCGGAACCCTTGCCAGTTCCGGCCTCAGCTATAACCGCCAGAACGTATGTGCTGCCAGTGGGCAGCGAGGTCTCGGTCCGGACAAACGAGCCAATTGACTCCGGAACCGCCGTGGAAGGGCAGCTTTTTGATGCTCAGGTGACGCGGGATGCGACCGACGCCGACGGTGCTGTTGTGATTCCTCGCGGATCGCAGGCCTCCATCGTCATCAAGTCCGCATCGAAAGGGGGGCGGTTTCGCGGAGCTTCCGACCTGGGACTCGATTTGCAGTCGTTGAAGATCAATGGGAAGCAGTATGCGATCGACACCGCGGATATCACACAGAAAGGCAAATCCGGAGTGGGCATCAACAAGCGAACTGCCGAGTACACTGGTGGCGGCGCGGCGCTGGGCGCGATCATCGGTGCCATTGCCGGCGGCGGAAAGGGCGCGGCAATCGGAGCTGGCGCGGGAGCAGGAGCTGGAGTACTGACCCAGGTCCTCACAAAAGGCGGCGCCATCAAACTGCCCGCGGAGTCGGTGCTTACGTTCCAACTCGATCAACCGCTTCAAGTGACCGCGATCGACTGACGTTGTTCCGGCATTGGTAGCGATTGACATCAGAGTCAACAGAGTTTAAGGTCTGTTACAGGTTACAAAACGGGAGGTCTTTCATGCGAATCAGTTGGTGTTGGGCCCTTCTCACTGTAGCAACTATGCCGTTAGCTGCTGAACAGAATACCAATGGGTTTTTGGTCTCGAGGGTTGACCCTGGACGGGCCGCGGTTTTCGTCGATGGCAATTATCTCGGCCCTGCCGCAAACTTCCGCGTCGCGAGGACATATTCGGTCCCGGCCGGGCAGCACGAAATTCGGTACGTGGATCCGCGCTATCACGAGCTCGTCACGAACGTGACCATCGAACCCGGGGAGACTAAGGAACTGCTCGTGACGCTCGCTCCGCTGCCACTGACGCGGCCTCCGTTCGGCCGGTTGCGAACGATCAATGAAGACAAATTCGCAGCCGTTTACGTCAACCAACATTACTGTGGACACGTGGACGAATTCAGCAATTTCGCCCAGGGACTTCTTTTGAACCCCGGCGAATACGACGTGAAAATCGTTCCGGCTAGCGGCACGATCATTGAGACAAAGGTCAACATCGAGGCCAACAAGACCGTGATCGTGCAGTAGTCTGCGGCCTAAGCTAAAGGCCCAGGCATGTTTTGGGAACGCGTTCCCCTTTCTCGTATCTGATACAGGCGCGGGAAAGTATCAAGGGTCGTTGGCCCTTGAGGAGCGCTCAGCAGTTCCAGGAGATCACAAATGACAAAATATGGGAAAGCGGCAGGAGCTATCGGTGTGCTCGTTCTCGCGTCTGGCATCGCCTGCCAGAAAAAGACTGCCGTGCTGACGCTCCCGCCAGCACCACCGAAGGTGGAGGTGGCCGAAGCTCCCACACCGAAACCGAACCCGCCAACCATCACGACCTTTGTAACGGATCCGAGCTCCATCGAACGCGGCCACTCCGCCGCGTTGCGGTGGGTCGTGAAAGATGCAACCCAAATTGAAATCGACCAGGGTCTGGGAGGTGTGGCTGCCGTCGGCCAACAAGAAGTGTCCCCAATGGAGGACACTACCTACACGATCCGTGCAACCGGACCCGGTGGAGAAGCGAGCGCCGCGACGACCCTTGCCGTCTCGCTGCCGCCACCGGTGCCAGCGCCGGTCACCGCCCTACCCACTATCAGCGAGCGGCTCGCCAACGAGGTGGGCGATATCTTTTTCGATTTCGATAAGAGCGAGATCCGCACTGATGCACGCGCCGCACTGACCGCCCATGCCGATGCGCTCAAATCAATTCTGAACGACTCTCCGACCCACACGGTAATCCTGGAAGGCCACTGCGACGAGCGCGGGTCGGCAGAGTACAACGTAGCCTTGGGAGACCGTCGCGCAAGCGCAACCAAGGCGTTTCTGGGTCAGCTGGGGGTTGCCCAGGAGAGGTTGCAGGTGATCAGTTACGGCAAAGAGCGACCTCAGTGCACGGCATCTGATGAAGAATGCTGGCAAAAGAACCGCCGCGTTCACTTTGCCGCCGGCGAGGATCAGGAGCGTAAAGCAGCCGGCTTTTGAGTGACGGAGAAGTCGGCATTAACACAAGGACCAGAACAGTGGCCAATAGGGTTGACCGGCGGGTAAGCCGGCCACCGACTCCTGGCCGCGGCTGTAAACAAGATTCAAACGGCGGTCAGTGCTACGACCGCAAGTGGAAAGAGGTTGGTTCATGCCTTTAGGAAAAAGAGCGACGGCCGAGTTCGTCGGTACATTTTGGCTCGTGTTCGGGGGCTGCGGCACTGCCGTTTTGGCGGCCGCATTTCCAAGTTTAGGCGTCGGCTTCGTGGGCGTGGCTTTGGCGTTCGGATTGACGGTGTTAACCATGGCTTATGCTATCGGCCACATTTCGGGGTGCCATTTGAACCCTGCGGTGTCTGTTGGCTTGGTGGTCGGAAAGCGATTTCCCGCTTCGGAATTGTGGGCCTACGTCATCGCGCAAGTGGCCGGTGCCATTGTAGCCGCCGCTGTCCTCTATGTGATCGCCAGCGGGAAGCCTGGATTTGATCTGGCTTCCGGATTCGCCTCGAACGGCTATGCCGCACACTCACCCGGTGGCTACTCCCTGGTTGCGTGCCTGGTCTCAGAGGTTGTGCTGACGTTCATGTTTCTCATGATCATTCTCGGTGCTACCGACCGGCGTGCGCCCCAGGGCTTTGCGCCCATCGCCATCGGCCTCGGCTTGACGCTGATTCATCTGATCGGGATTCCGGTAACCAACCTGTCGGTGAATCCGGCGCGTAGCACGGGTCCCGCGTTGTTCGTCGGCGGGTGGGCTGTCGAGCAGCTCTGGTTGTTCTGGCTGGCGCCGATCGTCGGTGCTGCTATAGCCGGCGTCGTCTACCCGGCCATCGCCGAAGAGCCCCAAATCAGGTTGGAGAAGCACGCCGCAGCAGCAGATTGACCGTGAACGTGACGTCGAGTTGCGGCCCTGGATGCTTGACCGCAAGCCCTTGGCCGTGAAGAAGTGGTTGCACACGCTAGTGGCTTCGATTGCCAGTACCGCCCGTCTGGCGCGCGTCGAGGAGATAAACGCAAATGATGAATCGTAGTTGGAAGGCGCTGAAGCTTGCGTCGGCGGGGTTGAGCGCCGGCCTGTGGTTGCTCATGGGTTTCTTCTCGAGCTCCGCCTGGGCGGATCAGGTGCTCATGAAAAATGGCGACCGAGTCACCGGTAGCATCATGAAGCAAGACGGCAAGACGATCACAATCAAAACCGATAGTTTCGGAGTGATTGCAGCTGCGTGGGACCAGGTGGATTCTGTCCAGTCCCAGCAGCCTCTGACCGTTGTGCTCAAAGACGGAAGGACTCTGCTGGGGAATGTAAGCAGCAGCGAAGGCAAGGTCCAGGTGGCTGCCAGGGACATCGCCGTTGACGTGGCACCGGGCGACATCACCGCCATCCGCAATTCCGACGAGCAGAAAGCGTATGAACGTATGCTGAGACCGGGGCTATTCCAGCTCTGGTCGGGCAGCGGCAGTGTCGGTTGGGCAGGCACCAACGGCAACGCGAAAACACTGACCTTTACCACAGCCGTAAATGCCGCAAGAGTGACGAACACGGATAAGACGTCGATCTATTTCAATTTGATCAAGGCTTCGGCCCTGGCCAACGGCGTTAACGCAAGCACCGCGCAGGCCGTCCGCGGGGGCTTAGGATACGACCATAACGTAAGCCCACGTCTTTTCTTGAATGCGTTCAACGACTATGAATACGACCGATTCCAGAATCTGGACCTTCGTTTTGTGATTGGCGGAGGTCTGGGATTCCACGCTCTGAAAACTGAGCGAAGCTCGCTCGATGTCCTTGGAGGCGCTGATTTCAATCGTTCCAGCTTCAGTACTCCATTAACCAGGAACGAGGCTGAAGCGTACTGGGGCGATGAGTACACGCTGAAGCTGACCGGTCCGAGTTCGCTCATCCAGAGCTTTCGGATGTTTAACAATCTCTCGGACACAGGCGCGTACCGAATGAACGCCGACGTGGGTCTGTCGACGAAGCTGAACCGGTGGCTCAGATGGAATCTGGCTTTGAGCGATCGGTACCTCACGCAATCCGGTTCCAGGGCGGAAGACGAACGACTGGCTCTATTACAACGGGATTGGGATTGACCTTCGGCAAATGAGCGAAGTTCCCAAGAATAAGTATTTTCCTTACTCAGCTGGAGGCTAGTAAGATCATGATGAAAACGACGAAGCCCCGAAAAATCCTGATTGCGGCGGTGGTGGTTGTCGCTCTGCCGCTGCTGGCACTCGCCGCCCTTCCCTTGTTGCTGAACGGCAACAGTTTTCGGCCCGCCCTCCAAGCGCAGATGGAGCAGCGGTTCCATCGTCCGGTCACTGTCGGGGGCATTCAGGTGAAGACATTCCCCCTGGCTCTGCGGATTTCGGATCTGCTGATCGGCCAACCGGCGGGCATCGTCTCGAAACTGCCGTTCGTCGAAGCCAAAGAAGTCTTCGTCGCCGTCGACTTGTGGCCGCTGTTGCGAAAAGAGGTCGTTATCAATGCGGTCCGGCTGAAGTCGCCCCGGATTGAACTCGTGCGCGGCCAGGCGGGCGCCTGGAACTACGAGACAGGCACGCCGACAGGCGCAAAAACGGCGAGTTCCGGTACCTTGACGCTGAACCAGCTCACCATCGAAGACGGCCGGATCGCCCTAGAAGATCAAAAGGCAGGCAAGCTGCGCGACGTGTATGAACACATCGATCTCGATCTCAAGGGTCTCGGACCGGACCGCCGCGGATCGCTGACCGGTAGTGTTCGTCTGGACACGATGGCGGCGGTCCTCAAGATTCAGTCCGACTTCGAGACCGGCCCGGCGATGAGCGCGAAAGGCAATCTCACGCTGACGTCAGACCGCAGCAAAGAACCGCTGAACGTCACGTACGACGTCCGCCGCGCCAATGCGACTAGTCCGGTCATCATTCAGCAACTGAAAGCGAAGGTAGGTTCACTTTCGGTCTCTGCAACCGGGTCGGTCGACACTCAAACCACGCCGTCGCCGTTGCAGATTCACGCGAAGACCGCGAGCGCGCCCATTGCCGATCTTATGCGCCTCGCTGCCCTCTACGGCGCGAGACTTCCGGCGGATCTCAGGATCGATGGCAGCCTCCAGGCTGACGTCCAGGTCACCGGCACAACCGATAAACCGCTCCTGGCGGGGAAAATCGAGGCGACCAAAGCACAGATTACAGCGAAAGAGCTTGCCGAGCCGGTGCGGGCGTCCGAGCTTGTCGTCAATTTCACGCCCGAATCGGCGACCACGCAGCCGTTCACGTTACAGACTGGCAGCACCCGCCTGGCGGCGCAGGCGACGATCTCCGGCTACAGCGGCGACAATCCTCGAGTGAACGCAACGATCCTGACCAGCGGCGCGCGCGTCGAAGAACTGCTCCGGATGGCGAGCGCATACGGCGTGAAGCCAGCCGGACTCAACGGTACCGGCGCGATCAATGTCGATATGAAGTTCTCCCAGTCAGGCAAGGCCATCTCGTACTCGGGTAGCGGCGCGCTACAAAATATCTCCCTGACGTCCCCCGATTTGCCGAAGGCCCTGACTGTCGCAACCGCCGCCATCAAGTTCTCGGATGATAGAATCGTTCTCGACAATCTGCAGGCCGGGATGAGCGCTATGCATCTGACCGGGTCGCTGTCCGTAAAGGATTTCGCACGGCCGGACCTGCAATTCAATCTGCACATCGATCAGGTAAACGTCGACGAATTAAGCCAGATGACTGCGCCCGCAGGTAAGACCGACAAACGTGTGGCGAAACAGCAGCGGGGCGGCTCCCTCGACCGGATTACAGCCAAAGGCACGATCGCCATCGACAAGGTTCTCTACCAGCAGACTACACTAACGAATTTGAAAGCCACGCTGGATCTGGCGAAGGGCGTTCTCAAGCTCGACCCTGTGACGGCAGGAATATTTGGCGGGCAGGAGGCCGGAGCCATTACCGCCGATCTTTGCGAGGCGTCATCGCCTATCACCATTAGAGTGAAGCTGACGAACGTCGACTCCAATCAAGTGCTCTCGGCGACGAGTTCGGTGAAGAACATCGTTTCCGGTCCTTTATCCGGAAATTTCGACCTTCGCTTCATTTCGAAAGAGAATCAGAACATAGCCACGACTCTCAACGGCGTAGCGCAGATGCAGATGGGGCCGGGACGGATTTCGGGTGTGCAAATTCTCAATGAGTTGGCGAGCATCGGCCGTTTCTTGGGCTATACAAAGAAGCAGGAAGCCTATACGAATATCAACAAAGTCAGTGGCAGCCTGAATATTCAGAACGGGGTCGCCACGACCAATGACCTTCTCGTAGATCTGGGTGGCGGAATGCTCGCGGGTGCAGGCACGATGGGGCTTGTCGACCAAACTCTCAGGCTGAAAGTGACGGCCACGCTGACCAAAGAATATACCCAGAAGAACGGGCTCGGGCAGGTGGGCGGGCTACTCTCCACGGTACTATCCGATCAGAAGGGCGACCTGGTGGTGCCCTCCATTGTGAGTGGCACCTTCGCGCAGCCTAAATTCGCGCCCGACGCGGAACAGATGGCGAAGTTGAAGCTGAGCGGCCTTTTCGGCGCTGGTGGCAGTGGTGTTAAGGGTCTGATCAACGGCCTTACCGGAAAACCGCCGAATTCGAATGCGACCCCGGGCAATGCAACCCCACAGGGTACCGTGAACGATCTGCTCGACCAGTTCCTCAAGAAGAATAAGAAGAAGGATTAGACACGGGCCCGATTATCGAAAACTCCATATCGGAGTCGGAGGCTGCTATCACGGGCAAAACCGGCAGAGCGGTGTCTTGGAGCCGCTCTGATTCGATTCTGGTGGCGAAGAGAAGGTGCCAGGGGATCCTCCCGTAGCTGTACCCAATTCAGAAAACCTAGAAGTTTCGGACTCGAGGTTAAGTGAGCTCTCGGCCCAAGTAAATGCTTCACCCATCTTGAGCAAAGTTGAACAGACAGCATATTTATCTGGGCCTACCCTGTATACAAAGAGTTGCGAGTTGCCATGAAGGCCCTGGTCGTCTACCTGACGCTGGGAGTTCTCCCCGTCTTAGGCGGGAGCCGGCAAGCTCCTACAATCCGCCTGTACACCCAGTTTCAGCAAGATCCGCCGGAGACCGTGTTGGAATCGGTCCAGGAAGAACTGGAAAACATCCTGGAGCCGCTCGGCCTGGGGTTCGAATGGCGTTCGCTGGTTCTGAATCGGGGAAACGAGGTTTCCACGGAGTTGGCTGTAATTCATTTCAAAGGAAACTGCGACATCAGTGACCTGGAAGCCGCGGATGCGTTTCCGGGTCCTTTGGGCTGGACTCACATCAGCGATGGTGAAATCCTGCCGTTTAGCGATGTCAATTGTGACGGCATCCGTCTCTTCCTCCAACGCGACTTGTTGAAGCTGCCTGAGAAGGGCCGCCCGGCTGCATACGGGCGGGCCATCGCGCGGGTTGTGGCCCACGAGCTGTACCACATCTTCGCCAAGACCACCAAACATGGCGCCCGGGGCTTGGGCAAGGCTGCTTACTCCGCGCAAGAGCTGCTGCGTACGAGATTCGAGTTTGAAAAAAGAGAATCCGACGTTCTGCGTGCCCACCACTTGCGTTTGGTTGGGGCCAGCTCCAACCCAGGCCAGTAGATCCTGTATTTATCAGCCACCGCTCCACGCTGACTCGCGGTTGTAGGCTCCTTCCTTGCACGCGAACACACCGAGCTAGGTCAGTGCCACGCAGGCCGGGTCCTACCGCAGGAGCACTCGGGCATGTGACCGGAATCTGAGACTAAAGAGTTTAGAATCTGATTGACTTCAGCTCCACATCGGGCGGAGAATTGAACTGGTTCCAAGAGATTTGAGGAACGGCCAGCCTCCGAAGCAGTCGCGAGCCCGAAGCGACGAACCGCAGTAGGCGTACCGAGCGCGGGGAGCCAAGGGAGATCGGGTCGCTTTGGAAGGCGAGCTTCCCGGCAGCAAATCGGAGACCGCAGTGATCCTGAGGGGACGAAAGCCCCGAAGGGGAAGCGGAGATGAGGCGAGACCGGGATCGAAGAATGGAAATCAGGGCAACGGGCAGGCGGTGTTGAGATCGCCGACGCTGGGGCAAACCGGCGCTAGCGAGGAGCCGCAGGCCGAACGGACCTGAGGACGGTTTTTCGAGGCGTTGAAGAAGCAGGTCAGGAACGAAGACCCCGTAACGGCCGCCCGGGGGCGGTCGGTGTGGGCGAGCGAAAAGCCGCTTCGAGATGCCGGCTCCGGACAGGAGAGACGCAGAGAGGCCCTTGCCAGTAAAGACCCGCTGGTTTCAAAAGAGGCAGCGGAGAGCATAACGAGGCACCTCCTATCTCTCTTGGATCGCATCGCTTGACACCAAGCGCGCAGGCTGGGAGCGAGACTGTAACTCCGATCTCTTGGAACTGCTTTGTCGGCAGTCTCCAAGGGGGGGCGCTCCCCATGAGCAAGGCTGTGGCAAAGCTGAAGAGGAAGCATCACCCGTTGCGGCTTACGCTGGGGGAGCACACCGACGAGGAACTCCAGCAGGCGGCTCAGATACGTCGTGCATAGTGCCGCATCCTTCTTTGCCGTTGCCCTTTCCGAAGATCAGAAGAACGTCATTTGCACGAGCGTCCGCACTGGCAGAGTGTGTTTTGTTGAGCCAGTTGATGCGATTCGGAATTGACGCTGAAAGCGTTTTCGCGTCAGTGGAAGTTTGGCGCGGCTGGGTGTTCAGAAGGGGCGAAACCTGTCACTTGTTGTCGCCCTTTGCATCTTTCCAATTGTGAGCAACCGTTCGATGTTCGTGTCGGCAGACGGTTGATCACGGGGGTGAGAACAATGACTTCCAGAAGGGCTACAAAGATTTTCATCGGAATGAGCGGCTGGGCGCTCCTGCTTGCGCTACCAGCATTGGCGCAAGGGCCAGGCCGGCAAGCCGGGGCACTCCACTATAATCTGGCTACCGAAGTCCGTGAGAAGGGAACCGTCGAAGACGTCCGGCAGGCCGGCGGTTATCGAGGCTGGTCAGGTACGCACATTCTCCTGAAGACGGCCAAGGAGGACCTCGACGTACATCTTGGCCCGACTGCCTTTGTGACCCAGAGCGGGTTCAGCTTCGCCAAGGGCGATCAAATCGAAGTGCTGGGCTCAAGAGTGAGAGTCGGAGCCACGGATGCGCTGCTGGCCCGAGAAATAGAGAAGGACGGCAAGACTCTCGTCTTGCGGGATGCGAACGGCATCCCGAAGTGGAGCCGGGGCAGGCGCGGGGACTAGACAGTGGCGGCCGCTGCGCGATTTGGCGCTTTGGGACCGGAATTCATAAGCCGCTGTCGCAAACTAGGACAGAACCGAAAGGATGGAATCGAGCCAAAAAGAGCACCGCGGCTCGGATTCGAGAGGAAGGGGTGTCTTTCTCTTCGACTGGGATCTACAATGGAGTTACTTGAGCGGACGGTCCGCCATGGAAGAGTCATGAAAACTAAACTGGTCCTTCTTGGAGCCGCCGTGATCATGGGCGGCTATGTTTTTGCGCCAATGGCCTTCGGGCAAGGCGTCGGATATCTGCAAGCAAAGATCGACCCCGGGCGCGCTGGTGTCTTCGTCGATGGCAAGTATCTGGGGCCAGCGACGAATTTCGGCGTCGCAAGGAAGTACGCCCTCTCGCCCGGCGAGCACCAACTCAAGCTCGTTGATCCCCGGTACGAGGAGTTCTCAACCGCGGTGCAGATCCGTGAAGGCAAGGTGACAGATGTTTGGGAGGAATTGAAGCCTCTACCGGAGCCACAGCCTCCATTCGGCACGTTGCGCGTGATATGTCCCGATAAGTTCGCGGCGGTCTACCTCAATGGCCGGTTCTACGGCCATGCGGACGAATTCAGCAATGCGTATCAGGGGATGCTCTTGAATCCGGGTGAGTATGAGGTCCGAGTAGTGCCCACGGAAGGTGGCACGCTGCTGGCGTGGGTGAAAGCTCGGATCACTGAAGGAACGACAACGACTGTTTGGACAAAATAATGGCGATTGGCGCTGTTGTCTCATGGTGGCGAACCGCTGTAGATGCGTGTGAACAGCCTGACGAAAAACTCGGAGACGCCCAACGTCGCAGAATTCCGGCCAATCTGGAAGAAGACGGCTTTGAGGCTGTTAACTGGGAGTTGGAGACGTTCGAGGCGTACAGCCGACGGTTCGAGGCGGCGTTTTTGGCTCCTCAGGTAGGATTCGAACCTACAACCCTTCGGTTAACAGCCGAACCGGTTCTAGCTCCTCGCAGTACAAACGAAAGGCTGCTCCAGCGGTCCTCCATCGTTTTCCGCCGTAGTTTTGGCTGTCACGCCATCCAGCTGTATTCTCCAGCGTAGGAAGATAGGGGGGTGAGGCTGACCGAAATCCGCGTTGGCTTGGTCCGTATTCGCCTCAAAGCTTGGGTCATCTGGTCCACTTGGTTATCGTGCCGGCCGTTGGGAAAGATCGCGCACTCTTCGATGAAGCCGTCCACCCACGGGGCTATGGCCGGGTGGGGCAGGAACACGTTGCCCGATTCGATATAAGGGGTGACGGCCTGCGCGCGAGCGATCTTGCCGCCTTCCGGGTTGATCGCCAGTAGTCCAGGGATCCGGCTGCGGAGGCTGGAGATGACAGCCGGCCCATTCGCCTTATCTTCAATCAGTTTGGCCAACGCTTTCGGCCATTTCTGAGTCATGGCTTGCAAGGCGGCCAGTGTTTCAGTAAATCCCAACCGATCGCGGAGCTGATCAATCAGGAATCGATTGGCGCCTTTGGAGGCCCATACCCCACCCGCGACATAATCTGAGGTTTTCAAATCCTTATATGCCATATCCCAACTCTGAATCATTTCGTCGAATTCGTCGGGAAGGTCGATCGCTTGGATCTGTTGCTGGCTACCATCCGGCAGGCGAACCACCACTGGTCTCAGATCCATCGTCTTTGGCTTCCAGTAGCGGAACCAGTGCCTTCTGAAGATTCCTCCGCCGGAGGGAGATGGCCGCTGCTGATACTGCCCGCTATAGCGATAGCTCCCGAGCTTCACTTTCAGAGCTGCCACTTCCACCGACCTTATTTTGGCCGGCCAGAGCAGCTCACCTGACTGTGTCCTCGGATCCCGCCATCCGATCGAGGTCGAGCTTGCGCGTTCCGGCTCAAACTCCTCAGGAAGCATGAGCAACTGGTAGCCACCCTGTTCTAGCAGATGACCCGTGAGATCATCCTCATGCAGTCGCTGTTGGATCACGACCAGATGCCCGGTCCGAAGGTCATTCAGGCGTGTAGTCATCGTTCCGTTCCACCATTCATTGGCGGATTGGCGCTCTGCATCGCTATCTGCTTGATCCACGCTGGTCGGGTCATCTACGACTACGATATCCGCACGCTCACCGGTCCCCGTGCCCACGGATGTGACCACCCGGTATCCGGTCGCACTGTTTTCATAACGTGCCTTTTGATTCTGGTCGTCCCGCAGTCTGAACCGATCGCCCCACCTCTGTTGGTACCAGTCACTTTCCATGAGAATGCGGCATTTCAATGAATCTCGAATCGCCAGGTCCGCCCGATAGGACGCAAAAATCCATCGAACCTCCGGATGGGTGGTCCATACCCAGGCCGGCCAGAATACAGTGACCAGAAGGCTCTTGGCGTGTCCCGGAGGGACATTGATGATCAGATTACTGATCCGACCCTCGGTAATCGCCTGCAAATGCTGACAGATGGCGTCGACATGGATCCCAGGCACGAATGCGGTGTGAGGTTCCAACACAGGCCAGCCCTGTTCCATAAACTCACACAGCCTCCGCCGGGCCTTCTCCGCGTTCACTCGTTCGTAACTCAGTTCTCCCTGCCTCCATAATCTCAACAAGTCGGTCGAGCTGTTCTTCAGTGAGTTTGCTGATGTCGAATTCCTCATGCGCCACCTCGTGGATCATGCGCAAGGACTGTGTTTGTGGTGCGAACCGGTGGCAAATGTTTGGATAGCCCATGCCTCGCCGGCTCGTGCAGCCTTCCAGAGGAGTTGCGCGGCCTCCTCCGGTGAACCTTCTCTGAGCAACGCAGCGTTGAACGCTCGCTCAAACTCCAGGCGAGATTGAGGAATGCCAGCGGGATTGCCACTCATCCCCGGTTGCCAACGATGCGAATTGCCCGGTTTGAACTGTTTCTCGGGACATCCCGATATACCGGCTTTGAATCTGGTAGCTCTTGCCATAGAGTCCCTTTCAAAACGGTGACCGAATCTTCACCGCTTCACCATGCCCACCTCGCCAGTCGGGCCAGCAGGAAACCGAACGAGTGCAAAAATGGCCTATCTAAATCGGTGGGAGCAACCCACCATAGCTGCTAACCTAAAGGAAATGAGGGGCAGCAAGCAAATTTTGCGGGATAGACGCCAAGTGATCACTGGCTAGAAAAGTTCGAAAGGCATCCACGGTGGCCCGCCAGATCAATCGCATCAATTAGTTGCAGCTCCCAAGCTCAATCGAAGCGAGCGGGTGTCGTACCCTCGACAGGCCAAATTCGGCTTTTTGCTACCCGAATGCTACCCCGCCAAATGATTGGAGTCGCCGGGAGCGGCAGGCAGAAGGGGGTCCTGGCTCTGTCCCACACGATCCACCCGGAACAACAATGTCACATCGACGCGTAGCGCGTTTCCCGACAACTTAAACGCCGGGAGGCCCAACTTCCGGATTGCGCGTGATACAGGAGCGATCCGGAGACTGCCCTCCACAAGCTCGTAACGCTGCCGGTTATGCTTACGTTTCCAGCAGTGGGCCCTCCGCCGTGAAATGCCGGACTGGGCAAGCGGCCGTAGATAATCTGGGAAGAATGAGGGCAGCTTCGCAATTCCAGTCGCCAGCAGAAGGCGAAAAAACACCACCTCACGGCCGAGGAGACGATTTCCCATCGCTTGTAGTGTTTACCTATACTCTCTTGTTGGCTGACGGGGAAGCGAAGCCTCGGAGATCCCGCCCGGCATTACGCCATCAACATCGCCCGCATCCATTCCATCGACGCCCGATTGACACGCTGCGTTTGCTTGCTGCCTCGGCCGACGTGCGCGCCGTCGGGAATGATGCGAGCCATTTTGGGATCGCCCGTTTCCAGGAGCAGAGGAATCTCGGCGGGCGAGATCCACGGATCTTTCGCACCATTGACGGCGAGCATCGGAGCGTTCG
>Ga0070734_10003312_pt1 | contig 17168 bp, 6 predicted proteins | sample Coa_R1_8_FD_66444 | JGI IMG/M metagenome (GOLD analysis project Ga0070734, IMG submission 66444) | Surface soil microbial communities from Centralia Pennsylvania, which are recovering from an underground coalmine fire - Coalmine... | ecosystem: Environmental > Terrestrial > Soil > Unclassified ... | reverse complement strand
GCATCACCCCACTCCCGATCCCCGGACCGGAGAGCTGATTATCGATCCTGACATCGTCCTCAAAGCCAAGAAGTACAACCTTGCCCTCAGTTTCTTCTACAGCAGCCGCTCTGATACCAGCCGCGAGTTCGGAGTAGGTCGGGGAGCCAGTTTCGGAGGTCTGGTCAAGACCGATTCGTTGAACATGGCTCCTGCGGTCATTCGTGGGGATTTCCGCCAGTACAACTTCAATAAGGTGGGCACCTCCGGCGGCATCACCACCTACACTCCCGGCATGGGCGAGGGCACGACCACCACCCTCTCCTTCGACGGAACCAACTATACCGAGTATTTCAACGATGGGATGCAACTCGTCTACCAGGCCCAGAGTGGTTCCACTGTCACCTATCCCCTGTACCAGGTCAAGGATGCCAGCGGCAATGTCCAGACCTACACTTATGGATCGGGAGCGGAAGCCGGACTGCTCAAGAGTATCCAGGTGTCTGGGGGCAACCTGGTGACCTTTCTCTACACCTCCGGAGTGGCAACCTCGCTGTTGCAGACGGTGCAGGATTGGGGCGGTCGGTCGTGGACTTTCCAATATGACAGCCACAACTACATGACCACCATGACCACTCCGTTGGGTTGTCAGACCGTCTATGCCTATTCTCTGGCGGGCAGTTCGGTGACCCTGGTTCAGACCATCACCGATCCACGGGGCTACACTACTTCCTATCAATACGATTCGCATCGGCGGGTGGTGACGATGACGGCAGGCTCTGCAGTCTGGACCTATGCCTACAATGTGGGAACCAACCAGGTCAACGTGGTTATGGTCTCCCCCTCCGGAGCGGTGACGACCACGGTTTATGGCGCGAACGGCAATATGAGCGCCATCCAGTTGCCGGAAGGCTATACGCGCTCGTTCACCTACGATCCCACCAGCTATATCAAAGTGAGCGAGACGATCCCAGCAGGCACGATCTCCAGCGTGACTTACGACCAGAAGCTGTGGCTGATCACGAGTTCGGAAGATGCCCTGGGCAATCTGACGACCTATCAATATGATACCTATGGCAACCTGACGACCTTTGTAGATGCCAACGGCAACACCACGACCTTTGGCTATGCGGGAACGGGTTCGACCCATCAGCGCATCCGTCAGACCGATCCGCTGGGCCGAGCGACGCAGTTTGCCTTCGACAGTTTCGGGCAGTTGACGAGCATGACCGATCCGCGCGGTCTGGTGACCACGTTCAGCTACGATTCCTTCGGCAACCTGGCGACGATGATGGCCTCGGACGGGACCATCACCACGAACAGCTACGATAGCCTCAACCGCCTCGTCAGCACCACCGATCCTCTGAACCGGACGACGACTTTTGGCTACGATGCTGCCGACAACCGGACGAGCGTAACCGACCCAACCGGAGCCACCACAACCTACATCTATAACACATGTTTACTACAAGCAATCGTAGATCCGCTGGGCAATCGGACGACCTACAGCTATGGACGTTATTCCAACAAGCTGACTGAGCAGAATGCGCTGGGGTTGGTCACCTCGTTCGTTTACGATAACATGGGTTACCTGACGGGCGTGCAGGATGCTCTGGGCAACTTTACCACGGTGATCTATAATGCTGCACGCCAGAAGATCGCGGATCAGGATCAACTGGGCAATCTGACGAGCTATGCCTATGACAACAACGGACGTCTGGCGAGCATTCTGGATGCTCGGGGCAACCTCAGCACGATAGTTTACAATGCTCGTGCAGATGTTACAGCCCGTGTGGATGCTCAGAGTAATCGGGCTAGTTATTCCTATGACAATGTCGGACGCCAGATCTCGGTGCAGAACCCGCTCGGCAACTTTACCACGACGGTCTATGATGCTGCCGGACAGGTGAGCGCGACCGTGGATGCGCTCAATGATCGTACGACCTATCAATACGACCTGGCAGGCAACCTGACGACCGTCACCGATGCCAACGGGCACATCACCAGCAGTGTCTATCAGTCCAATACCAATCGCCTGGCAGCTACCGTGGATGCTAACAACCTGCGCACCAGCTTTTCCTACGATGCTGCCGGACAGCAGACCGCAGTGCAGGATGCGCGTGGTAACTTCGTCAGTTTCACTTACGATAACGCCGGTCGAATGCAGACCCAGCGAGATGCCCTCAACAATGTCACGACCTCGCTTTTCGATGCTGCCGGGAGAAACACCACCCAGGTTGATGCGAAGGGCAATGTCAAAACGATGGTTTATGATGCTATTGGGCGTCTGGGCACGATCCAATATGCGGATGGAACCGCCGTCACCTTCCTCTATGATGCCCTCAATCGGCGCACGACCATGCAGGATTCAGGAGGGACGACCACGTATGTATACACGGCTCGCGGTGAACTGAGCGGTCAGACACTACCGGGCGGCTATATGCTGACAATGAGTTACGATGCAGTCGGCAACCGAACATTGTTGATTGACCCGGACGGAGGGTATTTTACCAGCACCTTCGACACGCTCAATCGCATTTCCGTGGTGCGCGATCCGGACAACAATCTCACCACATACCAGTATGATGCTGCCAGCAGGCGCTCGACCCTGATTGACGCCAACGGAGCAACCAGGAAATATCAGTATGATGCCGCTGACCGATTGACGACACAGATCGAACTCAACTCCAGCAGCGCGCCGATCATCACAATGGTGGATACCTATGATGCCGTAAGCAACCGGACGAGCCGCAACAAAGACGGTGTGCTGACAACCTGGACTTACGATAGTGGCTATCGTCTCATCGGTCAGCAGACTGCGACTGGGCATGCGACCTTCTCCTACGATGGATCCGGCAACACGACACTGAAGTGGCAGGAAGGCTCCAGTCCGATGAGCTTCACTTACGATGCGGCCAATCGGATCGTGACGATGCTGCAGGGAACGACGCTGACGACCTACAGCTACGACGCGACGGGAAATCTGACCGGAGAAAATGCTAACGCCAGCCTCACAACTAACGTATACGACGATGAGAACCGTCTGACGAGCATCAAGTTCCCGGATGGCACTTTGTCCACCTACACCTATGATGGCGATGGAATGCGAAGAAGCGCATTCAATGTGGGTGGTACATTGACCACCTTAATCTGGGATGGTTCTGACTATCTGATGGAAAAGACGCCATAGCAGGCAGGAAAGAGGGAGAGCGAGTAGATGCGGCTGCGCTTAAAACCCGATGTTTGCAAGCGTAGCTGAAGAAAATAGCCCGATTGGGAAGGAAATCTGGTATAGAGCGCGAAACATTCAGATTGCGTGTTTCGTCATCCAGTACTATCCATGTAAAGAGGAGCGAAGGAGATGCCGACAGTACGCTATACAACAATACGGGGTGAGGTGATCGCGGAGAAGCGCGGGGGAGTAAGAAGCCTCTATGTGCCCGATCCGCTGGGTTCGACTGTCGCTCTCTTGGACAACACCCAGTCTCAGACCGATACGTTTGCTTACTGGCCCTATGGCGAAGTGAGGACGCGCACCGGCACGACGGCTACTCCCTTCCAGTTCGTAGGAACCGCTGGCTACTACCAGGATAGTGTTTCCAAGCACTATGTTCGATCCCGATTTTTGGATACTGCTAAGACGAGGTGGTTGACTCAAGATCTTCTATTCAATATTCATAATCTTTACGATTATGTTAGCGACCAACCTATTAGCTACATTGATTACTCAGGTCTGTCCAAAGCTGGTATAGGCAAAGATCAATGCCCTGGTCAGAAAGCATATAATCAGTTATTGGATTACATACGAAAACATCCGAACTGCTTAAAGGCAGTTATGGCTGTGTGCAAGAACGGTATATCGTCGGAAGTACCATCTATACCAATCACGGTAAGTCCGGGTAATCCAGGAAGAGGCGAGGGTTCAGATTGGCAATGCGCTGGATTGGGAGATTCAGCATGTCGTAGGTTCCCCCCTAAGGATCGTAATGACCCTAACGAAAAATGTAAGCCAAAAGACATCTGTTTTACTGAAACTGCATGCATGAAAACAGATGAACAGAAGGCATGTCTCTTGTTGCTCGAAATTAGTAATTGGTGCAGTTGTAAATACTTGAACAAATTTAACGAAGATGCCAGTGAGAAAGTCATTTTAGCTTGTGGATTAGAAAAAACTTGTTATCCACTTTCGAAACAGAAACCGAAATAATAGATCCTAACCAACCCTCTCCTCTTTCAAGGTGAAGTCAGGAACACTTTCGGATGATGCAGACGGGACGCCCATGCTCCCAGGATTGTGTTAGGCTCCCAAAGTTGAAATAAAGAACAATCGTATATCAACCAGTTCGAGGGGGCCTATGACACGATTTCCTGTCTTGGCGGTTGCCGTGTGCTGGAACCTTCCTGCCTTGTAATACAGCAAAATAGGTTAGAATACGGTTCAAGAGTGCAGGTCGAACATAGGTCCTAACACCGCTAAACGAGACGTTGTCGAGCCAGCACAGTAGAGGCATAAATCACTATGAAAAAACCTAAATATCTGACAATGTTAATAACGTTTTTACTAATTATTACAGTATTCTCGATTCACCTTTTCTACTTCATTTACAATGAGTGTTGCAACAAGCGGCTTATCAATGCCATTTTCAGAAACGATATTAATGCTGTCAATAACGAACTAAGTAGCGGGGCAGATCCAAATACCAGATGTAATCTATCATATAATAACTATCAATGTATTAACTTTTTATTTGCTTGTTATAAGATTAACTTATCCAAATCACAGGAGAAGCCTACTGCATTGATTTTGGCAGCACAAGAAGGAAACCCCGACATAGTGAAACTCTTAATTGACCATGGTGCTGATATCAATGCAAAAACATCATGTTGCGGTCAAACAGCTCTACAATGTGCTGAAATGATGTCTGACATCTTGCCCCATAAAGGTCATCCCGAAGATGTAATCGTAATTATTAGAAACAAAATACAGCATAACAACGGTGCATTCTGACGAAGTCGAAAAATCATATAATTGTATTGTAGAAAATATACACATTGCCAAAGTATGAAATGCATCCTAGCTGTTTGTGAGACATCATTCCTAGTAGTTCATCCAGGAAGAACGCCTGGATAGATTTTGAGATCGGAGAGACGCCTCCGGTATCTCATCTCTTATCGACACCTTCTACCTTGAAGGAGTATTAGTCCTTTGCCAGTAGCTTGTGCCGCCATGTAAAATCTACCAATCAACATCCGGATATAATCGTCGGGACAGGCGCGCTCTGAGATGACCAGGACCAACCGTGCTTCGGTGACCTCTGGAGGACGTTCGCCTGGGGATGGTATCCCTCTCAGATTGACGGTCGGATTGCTACTATTGATATTGCTTTCGGTGCTATCGAAATATGCCGAAAACATACCCAGACTTATGCCGACTACATTGAATATCACAGATGACTTGCTCACCTTGCTGAAGCAGTGGTAGCAGGAGCAACGCGGTCCCATCCATCTGCTCTACCACGGCAGTCTTGACTACACCTACCCCAAATGCAGCGAACGACATCACCTGATGGAGGCATAGGCCGCTCTATCCTCGTTCCCGCTTGCCTGGCTCTGTTCAACGATACTGAAGTTAGCACCAAAGTATCGATGGGCAAAGGGGCACTGGCCATAGCATTTCTGATGGAGCAGAGCTTCACGCTCTAATGGGCCTTCGGAGGACAGATGCTCTCATGCGGAGCAGAAGGGGAGGAGAAAGGGAGCAAATGCAGAAGATGTCGGTTAGCTGGAAAGGGATGACGCCGCTGGTTGCTGTCCCAGCGGAATTTGCACAGGCAATATACTCTCCTACACTCATGGAGTATTTGACGACCGTTCGCAGGGTCTGTCTGTCCGACAGCCGCACCTGTGAGATCGGCAGCAAAGCGGCTAAGCGACAATGCGTTCGGACTTCCATCTTCTCTTTCGCACAGGAGAGTAGAAATGCCATCGAAGACTACATCCCGTTCCGTCCCGGACTGGGACCAAGCCCCACAGTTCGGAAGACGCGACACACTTTTGCCTGCATTGCGCCGACTGCACCAACTGTGCGAGGAACCGTCCTGCATCGTTGAGATCGGCTCTGCCCGAGATGAGCGACCGGAAGCCTGCTTGGGAGATGGATGGAGTACACGCGCCTGGGGATGGTTTGCGCTCCAGACCGGAGGGAGAGCCTACACCGTTGATATCGAGCCGGAAGCCATTGCCGCCTGCAAGCGGCTGACGGCCGAGTTTGCCGAGGCGATCACCTATACCACAAGCGATTCCCTGGAGTTCCTGCGCACATGGTCGCTTGCGGAGCGCGGCACCATTGACCTCTTGTACCTGGACAGCCTGGACTATATTGATACCTTACGCAGCGAACACCGCCATCTGAAGGAGGCTGCCGCCGCGCTCCCTTCGCTCTCTCCCCGCTGCCTGGTGCTGCTCGATGATACCTACCCGAGCGGGCAACTCCCTTCGGAAGGAGATGCCGACCTGACGGGCAAGGGCGCGCTGGTAGCGCCGTTCCTGCTGGAACAGGGGTTTCGGCTGGAGTGGGTCGCCGGAGGGGAGGCGCTGCTCTCGCGCGGGGCCGAAGAGATCCCACCCGTGATCGGCCTGCACGGTAAGACCGAAGCGGCGATTACCCAACGCCTTCAGGAGCACACACATAGGAAATGGCGGCAGATGTCCGCGCTCTGTAGGATCGGGCGCGATTACCGTGCCTTCGAGACCACCCCGGAAGCAACCGAGGTCCTGGCGATGGTCGCACGGCTCTGTGGGAAGGACGGCTCGGCCTGCGAGGTCGGCGCGGAGAGCGCGTTCGGGACGGTCTGGCTGGCGCTGCAGGGCATTCAGGCGACCGGTCTCCTGGGAGATCCCGCCCTCCTGGAACGCGCCCGTCAGGCCAGCTACTGGATCGGAGGAGAGGCGCAGTTTCTGGCAGGCGATCCGCTGGTTCTGTATCACGAGGAGGCTGCCCGCTATCGCGTGATCCACCATCGGGATCTGGCTGCTGCGCTGCCCACGCCCTGGCTCCGCTCCGTCCTGGCCCAGCAGGTCGCCCTGGCCGACTGGGTCGTGTTCAGCGTCCCCTCGGAGTTCGCCCCAGAGAGTGACGAGATGGATGCGCTGGGTTGTCGGCTGATGCCCCTCGAAGCGTGGAGACACCTGCTGACGCCTTTCGAGGTCGCGGACCTGCGGCTGTACGGCGCGTCCCAGCCTGGCGGGCAGGATCGCATTCGGGTGATCCTGAAGGGCCAGCCCCTCACTCCGGCCCTGCGCCGCCTCATGAGCGTGGGACCCGAACCCTATCCGTTCGGGATCAGCGTTATCGTCCATACCAGGAACGAGGCCCACCAGCTTGCCGAATGCCTGCGCACCGTACTGAGTTGGGCCGATGAGATCATTATCTGCGACATGGGCAGCACCGACGCCACCCTGCAGATCGCACATCAATTCACCGACCAGATTATTCAGCACACGCCCATCCCCAACTTCGACCGCAGCCGCAACGTGTCGGCGATGCGGGCACGCTACCGCTTTCTCTTCTATCTGGATGCCGACGAGCGGGTTCCGGAGGGGTTGGGACCGCGATTGCGGCATCTGCTGGCGACCCAGGGACATCTCTTCGAGGCGATGGCGCTGCCGTTTAAGCACCACTTTGCAGGCAAGCCGATGCAATCGCTGGCTCCCTACAAGGCTCCCTCGATCTACAAGAACGGAACCTTCTTCTACAATGCGCGGCCTCATCAGGGAGCGCGCATCGAGGGGAGGGTGGTCTACTTCTCCGCCGATGATCCCAACAATTACCTGCCGCACTACTCCTACACGGACATCTCGCACTACCTGAAGAAGATGGACCACTATACCAGCACTGAGGCTGCCAATCTCTTCCACGATGGTCGCACCTTCCACTGGCAGGAGATGATCGTGCACGCGGTGCGGGACATGCGCGCCTACTACGATGGCGGCGGCGCCTTTCGCGATGGTCCGCACGGACTGCTCTATAGCCTGCTCTCCGGATTCTACCGCATCGCCCAACATGGCAAACTGTGGGAGAGCCAATACAAAGCAGAAACCCAGGAAGGCAAGAAGCCAGGAAGGGAGGAGAGCGTGGTCCCCCAGAGCCTGGAGGAGGTGCTGGAGTTCGCCCTGGCGGTGGCGCGCGAACGTCCGGCGCAGGAACCGCCCGCCGCTGCATCCTCCACCGAAACGCTTCCGGCGGAGGTCGCCTGGTACGGCCCGCACAACAGTCCGAGCGGCTATGGCGAAGAGTGCCGCCACTTTGTGCTCGCCGCCGACCAGGCCGGGGTGCAGATCGCCGCCCGGTCCCTCTCCTGGGGCGACGATCAGAAGCTGCTGGAGGGTGCGGAAGCGGCGCGGCTGCAGGAGCTTGAGGGCAGAGACATAAAGCCGGGGTTTGTCCAGATTATTCAGAATTTTCCCCAGGGTTTTGTGCGCCATCCACAGGCAGGAAGAGCGATCGGCAGGACGATGTTCGAGACGGATCGGCTGCCCGAAAGCTGGGTGCAGGCGTGCAACCGCATGGATGCAATCTGGGTGCCTTCCGAGTTCAACAAAGAGACCTTCCGCCTGGCGGGAGTGGCTGCCGAGAAGCTGGTGGTCGTGCCCGGCTGCTTCGATCCGGTGCCCTACTTGAAGAAAGAGAATCTAACCACAGAGGTCACAGAGGAACACAGAGGGAACACAGAGAAAAACAAAGAGAGGGAAGAGGGGAAGTTCACCTTTCTGTCGGTGTTCGATTGGACGCGGCATAAGGGGTGGGATGTGCTGCTCAAAGCGTTTGTGCAGGCATTCGAGGGCAGAGACGACGTGCAACTTGTCCTTAAGGTCTGGTCGTCGCAGGGGTACACGCCCCAGAATATCCGTGACCAGGCTGCCGAACTGCTGCGTATGGAGGGCCACGATCTGGATGCCGATGTCCGCATTCGCTTTGTCTTCGAGCGCCTCACACAGAGGGAGTTGATCGCCCTCTATCAGGCGTGCGACGCCTTTGTCCTGCCCAGCCGGGGCGAGGGCTGGGGACGACCCTACATGGAGGCGATGGCCTGCGGGCTGCCCACGATTGGGACGAACTGGAGCGGCAACACCGCCTTTATGACCCCCGAGAACAGCTACTTGCTCGACTATCGGCTTGTGCCAGTGCCGGAGATCGGCTGGCGGGAGATCCCGACTTATCAGGGGCATCGCTGGGCCGAGCCGGATGCCGACCATCTGCGAAACACCTTGCGCGCTGTCGTGGATAACCGCGAGGAGGGTCGGAGGAAGGGAGCCCTCGCGAGGGACGAGGTCTGCGCCAGGTTCAGCCGGGAAGCCGTCGGCAAACGGATGGCCGAGGAAATCCTTCACCACAGAGAACACAGAGGGTCACAGAGAAAGACCACAGAGAAAAGCATAGAGCACGATCCACAGATTAACGCAGATTACCACAGATTACAAACCACAGAAGAGAACAACCAGGATGGCAAGAAACCAGAAAACCAGGAAGGGAATACGGGAGAAGCATCCAGCCTGCGCCCTTGCTCCCCTCTCCCTTTAAGGGAGAGGGGCGGGGGGGTGAGGGTCCGCTGGGAGGGAGCGCAACGGGTGCGCCATAGCCTGGCGTTGGTGAACCGGGAACTGTGCTACGCCCTGTGCCAGAGTGGGGCGGTCGAATTGTCGGTAGTTCCCACGGAACCCGACGAGATGGGCGTGGAGCAAGATCCCCGCTTTGCCGCGCTGTACGCCCGTGAGTTCGCCCCGCTTTCGGGACCGGCGCAGGTCCATGTGCGCCACTTCTTCCCACCCGATTTCACCCCGCCGCTGGAGGGGCGCATGGTCCTCATCCAGCCCTGGGAGTACGGGTACCTGCCCAGGGAGTGGGTGGCGGGGATCGAGGCGGGAGTGGATGAAGTGTGGTGCTACAGCAACTCGGTGCGGGAGGTCTACAAAGCGAGCGGGGTGCCGGAGGAGAAGTTGCAGGTGGTCCCGCTGGGCGTGAACACCGAGATTTTCCATCCGGAAGCGCCGCCCTACGTGTTCACCGACGAGGCGGGCGCACATCGGTGGCATGCGATGGCAGAGCGCTCTTCGCCCTTTGTCTTCCTCTTCGTGGGCGGGACCATCCATCGCAAAGGCATAGACATTCTGCTGGATGCCTACCTCAAAGCCTTCTCCAGCCTGGATGATGTCGTGCTGGTGGTCAAGGACACCTGCGTCGATACCGCTTATCGCTATACCCATCACCGCGAGCGCTTGCTGGCGTTGGCGAACGATCCCACGCGGCCTGCCGTGGTCTACCTGGACCGAAACCTGCCCTCGCACCAGCATGCCGGGCTGTATACTGCTGCAGACTACGTGGTGCTGCCGTACCGGGGCGAGGGGTTCTGCCTGCCCGCGTTGGAAGCCATGAGTTGTGGCCGACCGGTGATGGTGACGCAGGGCGGCCCGACCGATGACTTTGTGGACGAGACGGTGGGCGAGCGACTGGAAGCGGAGCGCCGGTATCTGCCCGACAACCGGATCGGAGAGTGGGAGTGCGTGGACCGGCCCTGGATGCTGGAAGTCTCCTCGGATGTACTCGCCCACCGGATGCGGGCCGTCGTAAAGGATCGGGAGGAAGCCCGACGGCGCGGACATGCCGGCGCCGCACGCGTAAGAGCCGGATGGACCTGGAACCACGCGGCAGCGAAGGTCATCCAGCGGCTGCAGGTCCTGGCACAGGAACCTCACCACAGAGAACACAGAGGTCCACAGAGAAAAACAGAGAACGATCCACAGATTGACACAGATTACCACAGATTACAAACGAGCGAAGAGAACAAGCAAGAACCCAGGAAGACAGAAAACCAGGAAAGAAACTGGAGAGAGCGGAACCAGCCATCGCCCTTGCTCCCTTCTCCCTTAAAGGGAGAGGGGCGGGGGGGTGAGGGTAAAATCTCCCTCTGCATGATCGTCAAGGATGAGGAGCGGGTGCTGTCAGACTGCCTCAAGAGCGCGAAACCCTGGTTTGACGAAATCATCGTCGTGGATACGGGCTCGACAGATCGTACCGTCGAGATTGCCGAGGAGTGGGGAGCGCAGGTGTGCCATTTCCCCTGGTGTGATGACTTCTCGGCGGCCAGGAATGAATCGCTGAAGTACGCCACCGGAGAGTGGATCTTCTGGCTGGATGCCGACGATACGCTCCCCTGGGAGAGCGGGGAGGCGATAAGGCGGGCGGTCGAGAGTGCGCCGGAGGAGATTGTGGGGTTTGTGGTCCCGGTGCAGTTTGTCGAGAATGGCACCCCGGCGGCAGGCACGCGAGTAGATCATGTCAAACTGTTTCGGAATGTGCCGGGGTTGGCGTTCGAGGGACGCATTCATGAGCAGATCCTGCCTTCGCTTAGGAGGGGAGGCGGGCAGGTGGTTCGGCTCAACGCCGTGGTATTGCACTCCGGTTACGATACCTCACCCGAAGGGCAGGCCAGGAAGCGAGCGAGGGATGCGAAATTGCTGGCGCTGGATCTGGCGGAGCGTCCCAATCATCCGTTTGTGCGGTTCAACTTAGGGATGACCGACCACTATGGGGGCGAGCATGAGAAGGCGGTGGAGTGGCTCAGAAAGTGCCTGGCCGTCGCGGCACCCTCCGATTCGATAGTCCGCAAGGCGTATGCGTTGTTGGCGGTCTCGCAGCGGGAGTTGGGGCAGAATGAGGAGAGCCTGAAGACGCTGGAAGCGGGGCTGGGGGTGACGCCGGAAGATCCGGAGTTGCACTTCCACAAAGCGCATATGCTGAGCAACCTGGGCCGGTATGCGGAAGCGCGCACCCACTACGAGCAGGTGTTGCGGGCGGACATCGGGGATCACTTCTCCAGTGTGGACATGGGCATCCTGGGGTTCAAGACGTACCATAATCTGGGTGGGGTCTGTTTGTTGACGGGGGATTATCCGGCGGCGCGGCAGTGGTGGCTAAGGGCGGCGGAGGCTGCGCCTCAGTTTCTGCCCAGTGCTTTCGATCTGTTCAATGCAGCGCTGGAGGCGGGGGACTATCCCACAGCGGAGCAGATGCTGGAGGTAGTGCAGGGCGTGGAGGGCAACAGCGCCAATCTGGCGAAGATGCAGGCAAGGTATGCGTTAGCCCGTGGAGAGAAGGGGCAGGCGGAGGCGACGCTGCGGCGGGCGGTGGCGTTGGATGGGGAGGCATCGGCTCCTCGGTGGGCGCTGGCGCGGCATCTGCTGGAGGAGGATCGGGTGGCGGAGGCGAAGGAGCATCTGGTCTCGCTGAGTGGGGCAGGGAGTGCGGAGGCGGCGTTCTATCTGGGAGTGGCGGCGATCCGGGAGAGCGATTATGCGGAGGCGCTGCAGTGGATGGAGCGAGCGCAACAACTCAATCCTGAGCATGAGGAGACCCAGAACCAGATCGCCGGCCTGCGACGAGTTCTTGAAGATAGCGCTTCCGAGCACCCGAAGCGAGAATCAGACGACGGAAGCCCGCACAAGCCCAGGGGTAGGAAGCGCGGACTCCAATAATAGCCCACGTAGGTGGGCTTCGCAAACGTAGACCGGCACTTTAGTGCCGTGTCTCCGCCGGTGCGAAGTGGTCATAGACAAGGCGACCGATGCGGGCGATGGCCGTATTCGTCTCTGCGGGGGGCTGAACGACGGCGCGGCTGAGGACGGCGACGGCGATGGGGCGCTCCTCGATGAAGATCAGACCGGAATCGTTGGTGACCGTGCCTGGCCCCAGGGTTCCGGTCTTGTGGCAGCAGCGGACGCCCGGCGGCAGTTCGCGGGGTAGGCGGCCTCGGAGCTGTTGGCGCTCCAGCGTTTTGATAATCGCGGCGCAGGATTCGGCGGAGGCACAGGCGTTGCGGGCGATCTGGGCGTAGAGCGCCGCAAGCTGGCGCGGCGTCGCGACGTCCCGGTCTGCTGTGGCGGCGGCGATACCGGCGCGCACCGCTTCCGGGTCCTTGAAGCGGGCCTTCAGGTCGGGGGTTGATTCGAGGAGCTGCTCCATAGCATGATAGTCCACGCCCCGCGTGCGGGGATCGATGGCAGCGTTTATATCCGCCAGAAGCCCCCGAATGGTCCGGTGGAGGCGTATCTCCGTGAGGCCCAACAACTCCATGGCAGTGGTGACGGCCTGTGGGCCGCCGATCTGCCCCAGCACATAATCGGTCGCCGCGTTGTCCGAGACGACGATCATGAGGAGCAGCAGATCGCGGACGGTCGGGTTCAAGCCCTCGTCCATGAAGTTGAGCAGGCCGCTGCCCGCCGTGCGGGATTCGCGGGTGATCGGAAGGCGCATGTCGAGCGAGAGCGTCCCCGCTTCCGCTTGCCGATAGGCCGCTACCAGGATGGGCGTTTTGCAGACGCTGGCCATCGGAAAGAACGCGTCCTCGTGAACCCCCGTCTCCTCCCCGCTCTCGACATCCACCACGGCGACGCCCATGCACCCCTCTACCTCGTTGACCACCTGCTGCAGTTTGCCCTCTAAGGCCGCTAATCCCATACGTTGTCTCCTCCCTTTCGTTCTGCATTAGGATACCCCGCGAATTCCCGGTACGCTGCAGTTATCGCAGGGAGTTTAATCGTAACAGGGAGAAGAGGGAGGCGAGCGGCATGCGATTGGAGAGCGATATCGAGGCGGGACCCGTGCGGGAGGACGAACTCGACACCATGCTGGAGATCATGTGCGAGGCGTTCGAGATGCCATACGCCGCCGCGCGGACCATATTCTATGCCGACCCCTACTTCTCTCTTCCGAATAAGCGGGTGTTGCGGGTCGGCGGGCGTGTGGTCTCCTGCCTCACGCTGATAGAGGCACAATGCTGGATCGGGAAGAGCATCGTTCCGATGTTGGGCATCGCCGGGGTCGCGACCCTGAAGGTTCGGCGGGGGAGGGGGTATGCGGGCCGCCTGCTGGAGGCGACGCTGCAGGATCTGCGCCAACAGGGCTGCGCGTTCACGGCGCTGATCCCCTTCTCTTTTCGCTACTATCGCAAGTTCGGCTGGGAGTTGGCAGGGCTTGCGTACCGTGTGCGTGTGGCTCCCGTCCAATTGCGCCCCTCCGCCGAAGCGCGGCGTGTGCGTCCTGCCACAGACGCCGATGTGGAACCGCTGCGTCTGCTCTACGCCCGGCTGACCGAGCGCCGGACGTTTCACTGCCTCCGCGATGCCCCGCGCTGGCGCTACATTCTGGAGCATGTGAAGCAGAGCGTCGTGTATGAAGATAACCAGGGGCAGATTCAGGGGTATCTGCTCTCCGAACTGCTGCCGGGACGGATCGAGCAGTTGACTCCGCCGGTGACACTCACGCCGACGCTCCGCATCCTGGAACTGCGGAGCGCGACGCCCGAAGCGCAGCGTGGCCTGCTCGGCCACCTGGCGGAACAGAGACAGGCCGGCCAGATCCTCTTTACCTCCACTCTGGAAGACCTGAGCGCATGCGGGCTGTTATCCCCCGACCATGCCGTGAACGAGGGAAATACCCTCGGAACCGTCGAGATTATTCCCATTATGATGACCCGTATCGTCCGCCTGCGCCGCATGCTGGAGACCCTGCTGCCCAATTGGGCCGACATCGGAGTAGGGGAGGAGTGGGAGGTGGCGCGCCTGGAGATACGGATGTCCGATCCGCAGATCCCGTCCGGCCAGGAGCGTGTGGTGCTGGCGATCCGCCCTGAGGGGGGGATAACGCTCGCGGAGCCGCCCTCTCGCACCCGGCCGGAGGCGCCCGCCGCTTCCATCGCAGGCGATGTCAAGACCTGGTCGCAGGTGGTTGCCGGGTATCTGGGCGCGGAAGAGGCGTGCGCCCGTGGGCTCCTCTCGGCCTCCTCCGGGCAGGTGCGGACACTGGCAACGCGCCTGTTCCCGCCGCGATCTCCGTTTCTGCCGGCTCCCGACCACTTTTAAGCGTGCGAGGGGCTTGACAGCAATACTTCCGTAACGTAAAATAAGCGCGAAGCCGAACCATCGGGAAAATCGTCAATCATTTGAATACAAAACACCTGCCGAACCAACTCCCACCGCAGTGTGAAAGGAATGTTACCCATGACTCGCTCCGCCTGCCTTCGCGCCGGCTTACTGATCCCAGTCGCTCTTGTAGCCCTCGCCGGATCCGTGGCTCGCGCCCAGCAGTCGGAACCTGCCTCTCCGCCGACGCAGGCCGACCCTTCCATGAATAAGGCGCCGAACCCTCCCCAGGTCGCTGTAAATTCCAAACCGAAGAAGCCTGCAGGGAAACAGGTCAATCTTCCGACGCCGGATCAGACGCCGTCGGAGCGGCGTTATGGCCTGCCACGCAACCCGATCATCGGGTCGCCTCCGGATACCGACCTGTCCAAGCCGTTGACCCTGGATCGCGCCATCAGCATCGGCCTCGCCCTCCAGAACGCCATTGCAATCGCCCAGACGAGCGTCGATAGCGCCAGCGCCCAACTGACGGAGGCGCGTTCCAGTTTCTACCCGACCATCACGCCGAGCTACCAGTTTCAGACCACGCTGCAACCCACCAAGGTACAGGACCCTACGACGCAGCGGATCATCAACGGCTCCTTCAGCCAGGAGACGACTACCAGCGGCATCCTGGCCCGTCAGATCATCTTTGACAGCGGCAGGCGGGAGACCAGTGTGAGCCTCTCGCGTCGGAATGTCTTCGCCGCACAGTATGGCCTGGCGGATGAGCGCCAGACGGTGATCCTGACGGTCACGCAGGACTACTACAATCTCCTGAGGGATAAGGAGCTGGTGCGGGTCCAACAGGAGAGCGTGGTCCGCGCGGTGAACACACGCGACGTCATCAAGGCGCAGGCTCTGGCAGGAGCCGCCGCCAAGTCCGACGTCCTGCAGGCCGAAGCAGATCTTGCCAACGCCCGTGTGGCGCTGCTTCAGGCGCAGAACGATTATGAGATCGCCCAGACAACGCTGAAAAACGCGATGGGGATCGTCACAGCGCAACCTGTTGTGCTCCCGGACAACCAGATCCTGGTGGTGCTGCCTAAAATTCAGATCCCGGACATCGATCTTCCCGATCAGAACTTGCCGGAGAGCACCCAATTGCATATTCAGGTGCCGGTCCCGGATACCAACCCGGACCCCATCGGCCTGGAAAAGTATGTCCAGCAAGCCTACGTAAACCGCCTCGACATCAAACAACAGCAGGAGCGGGTCTATGCGCAGGGTTACCAGGTCCGTCTCGCTCAGATCAATGCCGGTGTGACAGTAGATGCCACCGTGACCGAGGGCTATGCCGTGGACCCCATCTCCGGCGAGGAGCGCACTTTCACCGTTGCCTTCTCCTATCCTCTCTTCGACGGCGGGAATACCCGCGCCGCCGTGCGCGATGCCAAGGCCGTCCTGGAACAGACGCGGCGGAGCCTGGATCTGTTGGAACAGAACGTGCGGCTGACCGTGGAGCAGTCCTATATCACGCGCGAGCAGGCCCGGCAACGTATCCTCGCAGGGCAGATCGCCACCCAGGCCGGATTGCTGGGTTACGAAGTGGCGCTGGAAAAACAGAAGAACCAGTTGGTCAATATCCCCGAAGTCATCAATGCGGAAGTGCAACTGGTCAATGCGCAGGTCGCCCTGGTGCAGGCGATCTACGACTTTTATACCGCGGACGCCAGTCTGCAGCGGGATATAGGCGTCAATGACCCGGTCTTCATTCCGAGGGTTCCGGGGGCGAAAGCGCCTGTGCCCGTGCGTCCTTAATCCCCTCCGGATGCGGGCCTGCGCCCCGGTGGTGGGGACGCAGGCGGAAGGAAGCTTTCATGTCGAATGCGATGATCGAAACGACGGATGTTCATAAGATCTACAAGATGGGAAAGATGGAGGTGCGGGCGTTGCGTGGCGTCTCGCTCACGATCGAACGGGGCGAATTCGTCGCGATCATGGGGCCTTCCGGTTCGGGGAAGTCCACGTTTATGAACCTGATCGGGTGCCTGGACAAGCCGACCCGGGGATCTTACAAGCTCGATGGCATCGAGGTCGCCAAGCTGAACGACAACCAGTTGGCGGAGATCCGCAATCGTAAGATCGGGTTTGTCTTCCAGACGTTCAATCTGCTGGCGCGCACCTCGGCCCTGCGCAATGTGGAGTTGCCGATGCTCTACAGCAACGCCAAAAACCGGATGCAGGTGGCGCAGCGGGCGCTGGAGATCGTGGGATTGGCGGATCGCATGGAT
>Ga0070734_10003311_pt1 | contig 17181 bp, 14 predicted proteins | sample Coa_R1_8_FD_66444 | JGI IMG/M metagenome (GOLD analysis project Ga0070734, IMG submission 66444) | Surface soil microbial communities from Centralia Pennsylvania, which are recovering from an underground coalmine fire - Coalmine... | ecosystem: Environmental > Terrestrial > Soil > Unclassified ... | reverse complement strand
CGGGAAATCCCGAAGCCTTTCGCAAGTACGCCTCAGAACTCGTCGCGCTGGCGCCCGATGTGATCCTGGCGGCCAGCACCCTGAGCGTGGTCACGCTCCAGCAATTTTCGCGTTCGATCCCGATCGTGTTCACTCTCGTGGCCGATCCGGTGGGCGCCGGCATTGTCGAGAACCTTGCCAAGCCGGGCGGCAACGCCACCGGCTTCATGGTGGCCGAATACAGTGTGGGCGGGAAATGGCTGGAATTGCTCAAGCAGCTTGTGCCCAAGTTGAAGCGAGTAGGGGTCGTTCGGCATTCGGGCAATCCTGCCGGGATTGCCCAGTTTGGAGCGATCCAGTCGGCAGCCGCCTCGCTTGGAATGGTCGCTAGTCCGATAGACGTGCAAGACGCCGGCGAGATTGAGCGCGCTGTCGCGGCTCTTGCGAGCTCCGCGAACAGTGGAATGATCGTGACCGGGAGCGCGATTGCCACGGTCCATCGCGAGTTGATCATCACGCTGGCCGCACGGCACAAGCTGCCGGCCGTCTACACTGACCGCTTTGTCGTGGCCAGCGGCGGATTGATCTCTTATGGACCTGATTTTGCCGACCAGTTCCGCCGGGCTGCCGGTTACGTTGATCGCATCCTCAAGGGCGAAAAGCCCGCCAACCTGCCGGTGCAGGCACCGACCAAGTACGCGCTGGTTATCAACCTGAAGGTTGCCGAGGCACTTGGCCTTAACATTCCCCAGACGTTGCTAGCCAGCGCAAGCGAGGTGATCGAATAGCCGGTGGTGAGGCCACGCCCTCAAATCGTGGGACTTAGCACCAGCGGCACCGTCCCCAGGATCGGCAGCAGCCGCCACAACCTCCGCAGCCAGCGCACCTGCAGGCACGCACACCGCAGCCTCGGCAGGCTCGGCAGCCGCCACAGCGTCGGCAACCACCCACAACGACGGCGGCCAATTGCGTGTCGCCGCGAACGTTTTCCCTATCGAAGAGATGGAACGTGGCGAGGCTGACGTCGGCCATCTCCTCTTCACCAAGAACGAACCGCTGATTGGGCGATGTATTGTCAGACTGCGGGATATCAGTCGTGGGCATCGCGGATGCGGATGCGCTACCCGCCAGCGAAAAACCCAGTCCGGCGGCACCCAGCGCTGTCAAGAAGGCAGGTTTGGTTGTGTGTTTTTGCTTCGAAGCTTGCTTGACCCGTGGCATGGTCGCATCCTCCAAAATGTTCATGCAGAGATGGCAAGCGTACGTCCAGCGAGTCCGGCGCACGATTACCTGCGATATAAACCGCAAAACATCTTGTGGAGTTCCTGTTCATCTTCATGAACAAGATCGGCAAATTGCCGTCTTTGGGGTGTCAGCGGCGCTGCTTGCCATCGCTGACAAGGCAATTGAATCAGAGTTTGCTGCATCTACTCACAGCCGCTTTCCGACATAGCGCACATTGGCGGCAGTTCTTAACCGGTACACTTGGCCATTCTGTGCGCCAGCACCCAATCGCTTAGGGAACGATTGGGCCGAGCGCGTCGCGCAGGGGCGCGCTGGAGATCATCAGTAGGTCCGTGAACGGTTCGCTAAGCTCCAAGATCAGGAAAATGGCGCACGAGGTGGACAGGGCGAACAGCGACAGGCAAGTGAACGTCGTTACATTCATCGCAGTGAACAAGCTGAAGCTTGCGAAGATGATGATCAGCCAGAATGCCAGAATCGCGATGAAGGGCAGTGGAATCGCCTTATCCACCTCCGTGAATAGCAACAGACGCGTTTGCGACAAATCTGTAGTCACCTGAACCGCCCGGGCCTGGAGCGATTTCTGTGCTTCGTTCTGCGGCGACAATGTTTGAATTTCCAGTGCGATTTTTTCCGCAGCCGCCAGGGTGGCGAACGGCGCTGCGGTCGTGACCGCCTTTTCATGCCATATCCGGTCGGCAAAGGGGCCGATGGCGCTTCGAAGCTGATTGCGAATGGGGATTGCCGGCGGTCCGTATTCCGCCAGCAAATTATCCAGCAGGATCAAGTCTCCCGTAATCTGCTTGATCTGACCGCTCTGCGTATCATACGTGCTCTTGGCGGATGAGATCAGCAAGCCGAGCACGAGCGCGGCCATCGTTGCAATGAGCCCTACGCCCAAGCGCACGACATCCTGCGAGCCCTTCTCAAGATGATGACCGGGCAAAGTCCGGCGCAACCACGCGCCAAGAAGGATGCCGCCCAGGGTCAACGCGAATATCAAACACGACAATGCCAACGCATTCATGGATCATCCGAAGGATAGATTTACGCTCTTCGCCCGGGCCGCCCGACTTCGATCATCACGTCGAGGTGAGCGCCCAACACAGGCAACGCTTGATCTAGATCAAAAGGAGTTCCTCTCAGGGAGACAGGCGCCAATCCGCGCGTCCTTCTCTTTTCTGCCGCGCGCTTATTTTGGTGCTCCCACGTTCGCTGACCCCCGCAGCAAATCGATTGGCCAGTTGAACTGAAGGGGAAATCTACAACAAATGGAGACATGGCCAAGTACGATGTCAAAAACAAAGGGCGAATGCGATGAAGATGACCCGGCGTGTTGCTATAAAGACCGGACTTGGAGCTGCCTTCTCCGCATCCGCACTCAGTGTCTCGACACTGCGTGCCGAAGACGGGCCCCGTTTTGGTATCGAGGGAGCCGAGGATTTTTGGCTCGCGACCGACGCATACATTTACGGCTATCCGCTGGTCACGGTGGAGATGACGCGCCAGGTTATCACGAATATGCCTCGCATCGAGGGCGCTCGCGGCCCGATGGGGCAAATCATCAGCCTACGTCAATATCCCGATGCGTCCTACCGGGACGTGACTGCACCCAATGCCGACACACTGTACAGCACGGGCTTCTTTTACGTAGATAAGGAGCCGTGGGTGCTGAGCGTCCCCGACATGAAGGGACGTTATTTATTTCCTGCTGGCCATGCTTGATGGCAGGGCGAGAAACGCGCCGCGGAAAGGCAGAGCCGCCTGTTTCTTCATCTTGCGCTGCACCAAAAAAATTGCAGACTGGGCGGCAGCCGGGCCCTAGCCGTTGCGGAGCCGCAAGCCATGTCTCTTCAGACCACGCTGTCCGAGGCCGAACGCCGTGCCAATCGCGTCGACGATGCGCAGGCGGCCGAAGAGGATGCGCGGCTCAGGAACGACATCCGCCTGCTTGGGCGTATCCTGGGCGACACCGTGCGGGACCAGGAGGGCGCTGACGCTTTCGATCTCGTCGAGCGCATCCGCCAAACCTCGATCCGTTTCCATCGCGACGAGGATCGCAGCGCGCGGCGCGAGCTGGAAGGCATTCTGGACAGCATGTCCATCTCAGACACCGTGCGGATCGTGCGCGCCTTCAGCTATTTCTCACATCTCGCGAACATCGCCGAGGACCAGAACACCATCCGCCAGATGCGTGCGCATCATCCCGCGAAGGGCGCGCCGCGCGCCGCGGCCTTGGCGGAAACGCTGGCCGATGCACGGACCGCCGGCATCACCGACGACGAGTTGCGACGATTTTTCAAGCGCGCGCTGATCAGCCCGGTTCTGACCGCGCATCCGACCGAAGTGCGCCGCAAGAGCACGATGGACCGCGAGATGGAGATCGCGGCGCTGCTTGATCGGCGCGAGCGGGTCCAGCTCACGCCGGAGGAGACCGAGACCAGCGACGAAGCCTTGCGCCGGGCAGTGCTGACACTGTGGCAAACCAATTTGCTGCGCCGAACCAAACTGACAGTGCTCGACGAGGTTACCAACGGCCTGTCGTTCTACGACTACACCTTCCTGCACGAAGTGCCTCGCCTGATCTGTGCGATCGAAGACAAGCTGAACGCGGGCGACGAGGCGGCTGGCGAGCTGGGCTCCTTCTTGCGGATGGGAAGCTGGATCGGCGGGGACCGCGACGGCAATCCCTTTGTCACGGCGGACGTGATGCGGGGAACGCTCAAGCTGCAATCGAGCCGCGTGCTCCAGTTTTACCTGGAGGAGCTGCATGCCCTCGGCGCCGAGCTGTCGATTGCCGCGCACCTTGCCGACGTCTCCGAGGAGTTGCGCGCGCTCGCCGAGCGCTCGCCCGATACCTCGCCGCATCGGAGCGGCGAACCATATAGGCTTGCAGTGTCCGGCATCTATGCGCGGCTGGCCGCGACCGCCGAAACGCTCGAGGTCGAGGTTATCAGACGGCCGGTCGGAAAGGTCGCACCCTATGCAAGCGTGAAGGAACTGCAAGCCGATCTCGACGTGCTGCATCGCTCCCTGATCTCCAACAACGCCCGCGTCATCGCGCGCGGGCGCCTGCGGCTGCTCCGCCGCGCGGTCGACTGCTTCGGCTTTCATCTGGCGCGGCTCGACATTCGCCAAAACTCCGCCGTCCACGAACGCACCGTCGCCGAGCTTCTGGACACAGCAACGCCGGGCATGTCCTATCTCGCGCTCGGCGAAGAGGCCCGCGTTTCGCTGCTATTGAACGAGCTTCGCAACGCGCGACCGCTGACCTCGAGCTTCGTCAAGTACAGCGATGAGACGATCGCCGAGCTTGCGGTGTTCCACGCGGCTGCGGAAGCGCATTCCACATTCGGTTCCGACGTCATTCCCCAATGTATCATTTCGATGTGCACGGGCATGTCGGACATGCTGGAGGTGGCCCTCCTGTTGAAGGAAGTAGGCCTCATCCATCCCTCCGGCCGCAGTGCCGTCAACATCGTGCCGCTGTTCGAGACCATCGAGGATTTGCAGGCATGTTCCGCAATCATGGACCGCATGTTGTCGCTGCACGATTATCGCAGGCTGGTCGATAGCCGCGGCTCGATGCAGGAGGTCATGCTCGGCTATTCCGACAGCAACAAGGACGGTGGATTCATCACCTCGGGCTGGGAGCTCTACAAGGCCGAGATCGGGCTGGTCGAGGTGTTCGAGCGCCACGGCGTGCGCTTGCGCCTGTTCCATGGCCGCGGCGGATCGGTCGGTCGGGGCGGCGGGCCAAGCTATGACGCGATCATCGCCCAACCCGGCAGGGCGGTGAACGGCCAGATCCGCATCACCGAGCAGGGTGAGATCATCTCCTCCAAATATTCCAACGCCGAAGTCGGTCGCAGCAACCTGGAGATCCTTGCCGCGGCGACGTTGGAGGCAAGCCTGTTGCATCCGAGGCAACCCGCGCCGAAGCGCGAATATCTTGTCGCGATGGACCAGCTCTCGGCGCTGGCCTTCAAGGCTTATCGCGGCCTCGTTTACGAGACCGACGGCTTTGTCGATTATTTCTGGTCGTCGACCGTCATCAACGAGATCGCGACGTTGAACATCGGCAGCCGTCCGGCATCGCGCAAGAAAACCCGCGCCATCGAGGATTTACGCGCGATCCCCTGGGTGTTCTCCTGGGCGCAATGCCGCCTGATGCTGCCGGGATGGTACGGCTTTGGCAGCGCGATCGAGACCTGGATCGCGGAGCATCCGGAGCTGGGCATGCCGTTCCTGAAAGAGCTTTATCAGGAATGGCCGTTCTTCCGCATGCTCTTGTCCAACATGGATATGGTGCTTGCGAAAAGCTCGATCGCGATTGCCTCGCGATATGCGGAGCTGGTGCCGGACGAAGCGCTGCGGGAGCGGATTTTCGGCCGCATCCGCCGCGAATGGAATCTCGTCATTGAGACGCTGCTCGACATCACCGGGCAGGACCGCCTGCTTCAGGGCAATCCGCTGCTCGAGCGCTCGGTCCGCCATCGCTTCCCTTATCTCGATCCGCTCAACCATGTGCAGGTGGAGCTGTTGAAAGAACATCGCGCGCAGAACGGCGACGAGCAGGTGCTGCGCGGCATCCAGATCACGATCAATGGCATTTCGGCAGGGCTGCGCAATACGGGGTGAAGCGAATGGTCATCGATTTGTCCGCATGCTCTGTTCACCTCTCCCCGGCGGGGAGAGGGATAGGCCGCCTTCGGCGGCCGTTCCTAAGAACGCCGAAGCAAAGCTTCGGCTATGGCGAAGCGCCGGGTGAGGGGGCTTTGAACTCATTATAGATAGACCGTAACCCCTCACCCCAACCCTCTGCCCGGCGGAGAGAGGGTGCCAACCTCCGATGCCGATACAATTCAACCTGAGCTCATCATTCGCTAAATCACGGCTTCATCGCGCCCTGCGCGCTGGTGTAGAGGGCGTAGAGCGACGAGGTGCCGCAGATGTAAAGTCGGTTTCGTTGCTGCCCGCCGAAGCACAAATTGGCCACGGTTTCCGGGATGTGGACCTTGCCGAGTAGCTCGCCTTCGGGGCTATAGCAGCGCACGCCGTCCTCATTCGGATCGCCCCACCCCATGGAGCACCAAACTCGACCGGCAGTGTCCAATCGCATTCCATCGGTGATGCTGGGTTTGGGAGCCTCCATGAACACCTTTCCGTTCGACAGTTTTCCCGCGGCGGCATCCACGTCGAATACGCGGATATGGCAGGGGTTATCGGGGCTGTCGGTGAAGCCGGTGTCGATGATGTAGAGCTTTTTTTCGTCGGGCGAGAAGGCAATGCCATTGGGCTCCACGAAATCATCGGCGACGACCTTGATGTCACCGGATTTCGGGTCGACGCGGTAGACGTTATGCTTTTCCTGCTCGGGCGTGGCCTTGAGACCCTCGTAATAGCCGCCGATTCCATAGCCGGGGTCGGTGAACCAGATCGAACCATCGGAGGCGACAACCACGTCGTTCGGCGAGTTCAGTTTCTTGCCATTGTACTTGTCGGCGATGACGGTGATCGAGCCATCGAGTTCGGTCCGTGTCACTCGCCGACCGCTGTGTTCGCACGTAACCAGGCGCCCTTCGCGATCGATCGTGTTGCCGTTCGAGTTCATCGACGGCTGACGGTAAACGCTCAGATGGCCGTCATCTTCCGAGAACCGCATGATGCGGTTGTTGGGAATGTCGCTGAAGAGGACGTAGCGCCCGGCAGGGAAATACACCGGACCCTCGGCCCAGCGCATCCCGGTCGCGACGCGCTCGACCGCCGAGGTGCCGGCGAAGGCCGGGAAGCCGGAGGGCCCGAACGTCGGCTTGGCGGCTTTCTTGTCGGCCTCGAGACGAGAGTCGGGATAGCGGCTTCCGGTCAGCGGGCCGAGTGGCAGGGAATCGGTCGATGTCGTCGGCGCGCCGGTCTGGCCGAGCGGCGGGACGGTGTCAGCCGAGGCCGCGGTCAGGGTCGCGCCCGTTGCGGCAAGTGCCGCCGCGCCCCGCATCAGGTTGCGGCGGCTGAGGAATCGATCGTTGGGAAAGCTCAACTCGGTTGTCATGATGTCCTCCCATGTTTTTGTTGGAAGGCAACCGTGTGCGTGCAATCCGGCATAAAGCAGGCGATTCGCGCAAAACAACCTGAGATAGCGAAGGAACTTATCCTGGGGCGACGCGTTGTCGCTCTTCGCTTGCTGCGAGGCTCCTGCTGCCCACCGGAAGCGTCGTCAGATCGGATCCCAGCTGAACACGTCCGCGGAGCGGTCGAGCTTGTAGAACGACGGCTTCAGCGCGGGAATCGCGTGTTCGGCGATGGTCTGCGGCGTCCAGCCTTCGCCGCGCTGCACCGAGCGGATCGGGCGCTGCTGGCTGAACAGGAAAATCTCGTTCATGCGCACGCCGAAAATCTGCCCGGTGACGTCCCTGGCGGCATCGCTCAGGAGGAAGGCGACCATCGGCGCGATCTTTTCCGGTTTCATCTGCTTGATCTTCTCCACGCGCTCCTTCTCCGCGTCCGTCTCGGTGGGGATGGTTCCGATCATCCGGCTCCAGGCAAACGGCGAGACGCAGTTCGAGCGCACATTGAAGCGGTTCATGTCGAGCGCGATCGATTTCGACAGCCCGACGATGCCGAGCTTGGCCGCGGCGTAGTTGGCCTGGCCGAAATTGCCGACGAGGCCGGAGGTCGAGGTGAAGTGCACGAACGCGCCGCTCTCCTGCTCGCGGAACAGCCGCGCGGCGGCGTGCGACACATAGAACGAGCCCATCAGGTGCACCTTGATGACGGCTTCGAACGCTTCCACGCTCATGCGATGGAAGATCATGTCGCGCAAAATGCCCGCATTGTTGACGACGCCGTCGAGCCTGCCGAAATGGTCGGTCGCGGCCTTGACGATACGGCTTGCGGGAATGGCTTCCGCCACCGTCTCGAAATTCGCCACGGCCGTGCCGCCGCGCTTCTTGATCTCCTCGACGACCTCTTCCGCCGGCGCCGCGCTCGAGCCCGAGCCGTCGGAGGCGCCGCCGGGGTCGTTGACCACGACCTTGGCGCCCTCGGCGGCGCAGAGCAGCGCGATCTCCCTGCCGATGCCGCGCCCGGCGCCGGTGACGACGATGGATTTGCCTTCTAGTGTTTTGGCCAAGGCTGCCTCCCTTGTTTTGTCCGCGCGTCAGCGCTCGTTCGTAAAAATGATCGTGCCGGACGCGGCGAACATGCCGCCGACGCCGTGGCACACCGAAATCCTTGCATTCGGCACTTGGGCCGGCGCAATGCCGCGCATCTGCCGCACGCTCTCCTGCAAGGCGTACATGCCGTACATGCCGGAATGCATATAGGAGAGGCCGCCGCCATTGGTGTTGAGCGGCAGCTTGCCGCCGGGCCGCGTGTTGCCGTCGGCGATGAACTTGCCGGTCTCCTCATGCGGCATGAAGCCGAGGTCGCCGAGACCATAGAGCGGCAGATGCGCAAAGGCATCGTAGATCATCAGGTGGTCGACATCCTTGTGGGTGATGCCGGCTTCCTTGAAGGCGAGGGGACCTGCGACCTTGAAGGCGCGCGAGGAATCGAAAGTCTGCATCTGGCTGACCATCGGCGTTTCCACGCTCTCGCCGGTGCCGAGGATATAGACCGGTTTCCTCGGAAAGTCTTTGGCGCGGTCAGCCGACGTCAGGATCAGGGCGCCGCCGCCGTCGGTGACGAGGCAGCATTGCAGGATGCGGAACGGATAGGCGATCATCCGCGAATTGAGCACGTCGGCAACCGTGATCGGCGTCTTCATCGTCGCGCGCGGATTTTTCGCCGCCCATTCGCGCTGCACCACCGCGACCATCGCGATCTGCTCATGCGTGATGCCGTGCGTCTTCATGTAGCGAAGCACGGGAATCGGAAACATGCTGGCCGGCGTGGTGACGCCGTAGGGCAACTCGAATTGCCCGTTCAGGCTGTCGGCGCCGGTCATGCGCGGCGTGCGGCCGATATTCGACTTGCCGCTCTCGGCATGCGTGATCAGCACGGTCTTGCAGAGGCCCGCTTCGATCGCGGCCGCCGCATGGCGGACGTGCAGCATGAACGAGCAGCCGCCGACCGAGGTGCCGTCGACCCAGGTCGGCGTGATGCCGAGGTAATGGCAGATTTGCTGCGGCGTCTCGACCGCGGTGGCAAAGCCGTCGATATCGGAGAGTTTGAGGCCTGCATCGGCAATCGCATTCAACGCCGCATCTGCGTGCAATTGGATCTGCGACATGTTGGGAATGACGCCAAGCTCGGTGGTCTCGGCCGCGCCAACGATGGCAACCTGGTTCCTGCGCATGGTTTACCCCTTCGCCGGCCGAAACAAGGGAAGGGCGATGGCATCGTCAAGCGCCTCGAACTTGACCTCGAGCTTCATGTCGAGCTCGAGTGCTTCCGGCGTCTGCGGGCAATCCACGATGTTGGTCATCATCCGCGGGCCCTCGTCGAGCTCGACCACGGCGATCGAGTAGGGCGGGGTGAAGCCGGGCGCGGGCCGGTGATGGATGATGTAGCTGTAGAGCTTGCCCTTGCCGCTTGCCTTGAACACGGACACTTTTCGCGACGCGCAAGCCGGGCAGAATGGACGCGGCGGGAAGTAGACATGCGCGCAAGCATCGCAGCGTTGCAGCCGCAATTCGCCCGCCTTCGTGCCGTCCCAGAAATGCTGGGTCTCGGGTGTCGGTTTTGGTTTTGCGCGAGCGGCCTCGGCCATGTCGACAATTCCTCCTGCGGATGGGCCGCGGCCGGCCCCTTCGTGTTGACAAGCTTGATGCGACATTGGACCGCTTGGCGTCAACGGTCACTAGTGGTCCGGTTCAAACATTCGCACGCATAGGAGGTGGCACTTTTGCGAATGTTAGAACCAAAGGACCAGCGTGCGAGCGTCAAACGCCGCTCCACGATCGCGCATGGCGGTATTCCACCACACGCACAATGGATGAGGCGGGAACGCTTGTGTCCCGCTGATCCGGCGCGCTAGAAGGGCCGCCAGATGCTTAGAAAATTCGGGAGGATTTGCATGTATAGAGTAGTAGGCGCGGCGCTTGTCGCGGGCTTGGCGCTGGCCGCGCCGGCCTTTGCCGCGGATGCGCCGGCGGAGGTCAAGATCGGCACGCTCTACGCGTCATCCGGGCGCTTTGCCTCGATCTCCATGCCGGTCTTCACCGGGCTGAAGATCTGGGCCGATCAGAAGAACGCCGAAGGCGGGGTCTACGTGAAGGCGTTCGACAAGAAGATACCCGTGAAACTCGTCGCCTATGACGATCAAAGCAACACCGCGACCGCCGCGACGCTCTATAATCAACTCATCACCCAGGACAAGGTTGATCTGCTCGTTGCCGATTCCGGCTCGGTGCTGACGGCACCCGCGGTTGCGATTGCGCGTGACCACAAGATGTTCCTGTTCGACCAGACCGGCACGGGCGCGAGCTTCTTTTCCAAGGACAATCCATACATCGCCCTGATGGCCGACCCGGTCTCCACCGTCTGGCCCAAGCCGGTTGCGGATTTCATCACCCACGACGGACCTGCGCTCGGCATCAAGAAGGTGGCGATCCTCTATTCGACCAATGAGTTCACGGGCACGCAGGCTAACGCCTTCCGCAAGTTCGTGAAAGACTCGGGCGCGCCGATCGAGATCGTCTACGATCAGGGCATTCCGACCGAGACCACGAATTACACGGTCATCATCAACAATATCAACAACACCAACCCCGATGCGGTGATCCATCTCGGTTATGCGCCGAATGATATCGCCTTCCTGCGCAACCTCCAGGACGTCGGCATCAAGTTCAAGATGCTGTTCTGCATCTATCCGGGGATCGAACCCGAGCTCCTGGAAAAGAACGTCGGCGCGAAGGGGCTGGAGCACGTCTTTACCTATGTGCCGTCCTCGGAGCTCGACTACCCTGTCGAGTTCGGTATGAACCTGAAGCAGTACCGTGCTGTTTGGGACAAGGTAAACAGCGACGGCAAGGTCGAGTTCGGCTTCAACGCGGTGGCGGGCTACACCACGGGCCTCGTGCTCGAAAAGACGTTATCGGTGGCAACCTCCCTCGACCAGATGGAGCTGCGCAACGCCACCTTCTCGCTATCCGGCAAGCTCAAGACGCTCGACGGCACCTTTGCGCTGGATGAAATGGGCGGCCAGGTCGGCGAGCTAACCCCGCTCGGGCAGCTCGCGCTTGACGATCAGGGTCACCTCAAGTTCATCTCGATCTATCCGCACGAGACCGCCACCGGCAAGCCGGTCTACCCGGCTCCGTGAGGCGGACGGCGACGAAGAGCGCAGCGCCGGGGGCAGGGCGGAAAACATGTTGATCTATGCGCTCGTCGCCGGCGTGCTGTTCGGGCTTTATTTCAGCCTGGTCGGAATCGGCCTCAATCTCGTGTTCGGCGTCATGCGCATCGTCAACCTTGCGCATGGCGACATCTTGATGCTCGGCGCCTTTGTCGCGTTCGGCGTCGTCACACTCGCCGGCATCGATCCCCTGTTCGCGCTGCCTGTCGCCTTTGTGATCTTCCTGATTGCCGGCCTTTTGCTGTATTGGATCCTGGTGCCGCGGCTGCAGGGCTCGGCCAATCCGGAAATGCTGTCGATCATTCTGTTCTTCGGCCTGTCGCAGGTGATCGAGGCGATCACCACGATCTTTGTCGGCACCAGCGAACGCTCGATCCAGAGCCGTCTCTTGGGTACGGTGTTTTCGACCATCAAGGTGAAACTGTTCGGCGGCAAGCCTGGCGGCGCAGGGCCGATCCAGATTTTCGGCCAGGGATTTCCGGCGCCCTGGGTGATCGCCGCGATCACCAGCCTGATCGCGATCGGGCTGGTGTATCTTTATCTCTACCGTACCCGGCTTGGCACGCTCACCCGCGCGGTCATGTCGCGGCGCGAGGAGGCGCTCGCAACCGGCATCGACGTCGACCGCGTCTCCGCGGCCGCCTTCGGCATCGGGCTCGGCCTGGCCGCGGTGGCCGGGGTCTTCGCGCCTTTCATGTTCGGATCGGTGACGCCGGCCTTCGGCGCGGACGCGACCGTCACCTCCTTTGCCATCGTGGTGCTGGGCTCGCTCGGAAACCCTCTCGGCACCGCTCTGGGCGGCATCGTCTACGGCGTCTGCTACATGCTGGTGCAGACCTACCTGAGTTCATGGGCGGACCTGCTGCCCTATGTGCTGTTGATCCTAATCCTGCTGTTGCGCCCAAGCGGCCTGCTCGGAAAGCAGGTGCGCGTTGCCTAGCGCCTTCAAACACACGCTACTTATTCTCGTACCGCTCGTCGTCGCGTTCGCGGTGCTGCCCGGCGTCTATCAAAATCATTTGCTCCTGTTCAACTTCGTGATCTTCCTGATCCTGGCTCAAGGCGTGAACATCATCTACGGCTTCACCGGTTACCTGCCGTTCGGCTATGTCGGTTTCTTCGGGGCAGGCGCCTATGGCTTTGCTGTGATGGTGATGCATTTGCAGTCGCCGGCTGTTGTCGCCGTATTGGTCGCGGGTCTCGTTGGCGTCGTGCTCGGACTATTGTTGACGCCGCTGCTGCGATTGTCAGGCGCCTATTTCGCCATCGCAAATCTCGCCGCGTCATTGGCGGTGCTGCATCTGATCGCCAACCCCGCGCTGGAAAGCATTACGCGCGGGCCCTACGGCGTCTCGCTCACGGGCACCTTCAGCCCCAACGCGGCTTATGCGGCGGCGCTGGTCGTGCTCGCGCTGACGGTGGGTGTGGTGGTGTATCTGAAGAATTCGAGCTTTGGCCTCGCACTGCAGGCTGTGCGGGAGGACGCGGTTTCGGCCTCGATGGCCGGCGTCAACGTGGTCAAGATGCGGGTGATCGCATGGCTCGCGTCCGCACTGGTTGCGGGGCTCGCGGGCGGCATCTATGCCTGGTACGTGTCGGTGTTTTATCCCGATAACGTGTTCTCGGGCGAGTTCAGCATCTTTGCAATCGTGTTTGCGCTGTTCGGTGGTGTCGCCACCATCACCGGCCCGATCGTCGGCGTCATCATCCTCTATGGCATCTACAATCTGATCGGCTTGACTACGCCGCAATATTTCCAGCTGATTTATGGCTTGCTGATCATGGGGCTGGTGTTATTCCTGCCCGCGGGCCTGGCGTCGCTGGCAACGCGCAGGGGGTGGCATGTCCCCTGAGCAAACGCCTATCCTCAACGTATCCAGCCTTATCAAGCGTTTCGGCGGCTTTCACGCGCTCGACGGCTTGAGCTTTCATGTGGTGCCCGGCGAAATTTTGGGATTGGTCGGGCCCAACGGTTCCGGCAAAACCACCGCGATCAATGTGATCTCCGGGCTTTATGCGCCCGACGGCGGCGAGGTGGCCTTTGATGGCGCAGCTATCGGCGGCGTTGCCTCGCATCGGCTGGTCCATCGCGGCATCAACCGTACCTTCCAAATTCCAAAGCCGTTTTTGTCGCTGACCGTTCGGCAGAATGTCGAGGTGGCGTTGGCATACGGCCGGGCGGCGGTGACGCCGCCGGCTATCGACGACCTGCTCGGCGAATACCGTCTAGGTGAGGTCGCCGACCGTCCGGCCGCGGATCTCAACAGCGCGCAGCAGAAGATGCTCGACCTGGTGCGCGCGCTTGCCACCCGCCCGCGCCTACTTTTGCTCGATGAGCTCGCGGCCGGCCTCAATCCCGCCGAGCTGGACTGGATCGCAGGGCGCATTCAGGCGCTTGCGGAGAGCGGCATGGCCATTCTCGTGGTCGAGCATCTGATGGGCTTTATCGAGCACATCACCGACCGCGTCATCGTGCTCAATGCCGGCAAGGAAATTTTTGAAGGCAAGCTTGCGGCGGCGGTACGCGAACCCCAGGTGATCGAGGTGTTTTTGGGAGGCGAGCATGCCGCCTGATGCCGCGCCACTTCTTGACGCCGCCGGCATCGATGCCGGTTACGGCACCATGCAGGTGCTATGGGGCGTTGATCTCGACGTGCGCTCCGGCGAGACCGTGTTGCTGCTCGGCGCCAACGGTGCGGGCAAGACGACGTTCCTGAAATCGCTGGTCGGTCTGGTCGAGGCTCGCCAAGGTTCGATAAAGCTTGGCGGCGAGGACGTGACCAGACTGCGCTCGTCGGATCGGATGCGGCGCGGCATGACCTATATGTCGGAGCTCGCGGTGTTTCCTGATCTGTCGATCGAGGAGAATATCCGGATCGGCGCGCAGGCGCTTGGTCACGCTGACCCCGGCGCGCGGGCCGACCAGCTATATGGTCTCTTTCCTGCATTGCGTGAAAAGCGAGGGAAACCGGCCTCCAGTCTCTCCGGCGGCCAACGGAAGATGCTCGGCATCGCCAAGGCGCTCGCCGCCGAGCCGAAGCTCCTGGTCATGGATGAGCCGTCGGCCGGACTGTCGCCGCTGTTTGTCAAGGAGGTGATCCGGATCCTGAGCGATCTCCGGGGCAAGGGACTTGCGCTCTTGATCGCCGAGCAAAATATCGGTTTCCTTGAGGTTGCGACCCGCGTATTCGTCCTCGAAGGCGGACGCATTCGCTTTTCCGGCACGGTGGCCGAGATGAGTGGTAATGAGGAACTGCACCGCGCTTATTTCGGACTGAAGTGATGCGGACCATTCGCATAGGTTCGGGAGCCGGCTATTCGGGCGATCGCATCGAGCCCGCGGTCGAGCTCGCCGAGAAGGGCGACATCGAATATCTCGTGTTCGAATGCCTCGGCGAGCGCACGGTGGCGCTGGCGCAGCAGGCGCGAATGAAAAATCCGGAAAGCGGCTATGATCCGCTGCTCGAGGAGCGCATGCATGCGGTGCTGCCGCTCTGCGCCGCCAAGGGTATCAAGATCGTCACTAATATGGGCGCGGCCAACCCGCAAGCCGCTGCGAGAAAGACAGCCGAGATCGCAAGGTCGCTCGGGCTGTCTTCGCTCAAGATCGCGGCGGTCGTGGGCGACGATGTGCTGGACGCCTGCAAGCAGGGCGATTTCCCGATCCTGGAATTCGACGGCTCGATTCGGCAGCTTGGCAATCGCCTCCTGTCGGCCAATGCCTATCTCGGCGCCGAGCCGATGGCGGAGGCTTTGAAGCAAGGCGCGGATGTCGTGATCACCGGGCGCGCTTCCGATCCCGCGCTGTTTCTGGCGCCGATGGTTCACGCCTTCGGCTGGGCCATGGACGACTGGAATATGTTGGGGCAGGGCACGGTCGCCGGGCACTTGCTGGAATGCGCGGGCCAGATCACCGGCGGCTATTTTGCCGATCCCGGATATAAGGATATCCCCGATCTGGCGCGGCTTGGTTTTCCCATCGGGGAGGTCGGCGCGGATGGCTCGCTCGTCATCACCAAGGTTGCTGGCAGCGGCGGCGCGGTCACGGCACGAACTTGCAAGGAGCAATTGCTCTACGAGGTGCATGACCCCAAAAAATATTTCCAGCCGGACGTAGTTGCCGACTTCTCACAGGTCTCGGTGGACGAGGTCGCGCCGGATCGTGTGCGCATTTCCGGCGGCCGCGGCACGCAACGCACGCCCACGCTGAAAGTTTCGGTCGGCTATGTCGATAGCTTTATCGGCGAGGGACAGATTTCCTACGCCGGCCCCGGGGCGTTGGCGCGCGGACGGCTTGCGCTCGAGATCGTCCGCGAGCGGCTGAAGCTGACTGGCGTTGCGACGAGCGAGCTTCGCCTCGACCTGATTGGCGTGGACTCTCTCCATGGTGCGCAGGTCTCCGCGCGGGCCAATGAACCCTATGAGGTGCGCGTGCGCGTCACCGGGCGCACCGAAAACTTGCATGAGGCGGTGCGCATCGGCAACGAGGTCGAGACGCTCTATACCAACGGTCCGACCGGCGGCGGCGGCGCCTGGAAATCGGCGCGCGATGTGGTTGGGATTGCATCGGTACTTTTGCCGCGCGAACTTGCAAAGCCGCAAGTTCGCTTTGTTGGGGCTTGAATGGCCATGAAGCTGCGCGAGCTCGCCCATTCCCGCACCGGAGATAAGGGCAACACGTCAAATATTTCCGTGATCGCGTTCGATGCGAAGGATTTTTCCTTGCTGAAGCAGCAGGTCACCGCTGAGAGGGTCAAGGCGCACTTTGCCGGCGTTGTCGAAGGCGAGGTGGTACGCTATGAGCTACCCAATATCGCCGCGCTCAACTTCGTCATGGACAAGACGCTCGGCGGCGGAGTGACGCGGTCGCTGGCGCTCGATGCCCACGGCAAGTCGTTGAGTTCCGCGCTGCTCGATCTCGACATCGAACTGCCCAACGACAAATGATCAGGCAATAAGCATGGCAAACCAGACCCTTCTCTCGCTGGCCGATAATCTCGAAGCAGGCCGCACGACTGCCCGCAAGTTGGTGGAGGAATGCATCGCCAGGATCGCCGCTCCCGAAGGCGAAGGGCAGCGGACCTTTATTCATGTCGACAAGGACGCCGCGCTCGAGGCGGCAGACGCCATGGATCATTTGCGCAAGGCGAATGCTGCGCCGTCGCGCTTTGCCGGCATTCCCGTCTCGATCAAGGACCTCTTTGACATCAGGGGGCAGGTGACCCGCGCCGGTTCGCGTGCGCTCGAAGACTCCGCGCCTGCCGAACGCGATGCGCCGGCAGTCGCGCGTTTGCGCCGCGCCGGCTTTGTCGTGATCGGCCGCACCAACATGACTGAGTTCGCCTATTCCGGGATCGGCATCAATCCGCATTACGGCACCCCAAAAAGCGCGTGGCAGCGCAGTGTCGGCCACGTTCCCGGCGGCTCGTCGTCGGGCGCCGCTGTCTCCATCGCCGACCGCATGGCCTACGGCGCGCTCGGTACCGACACGGGTGGCTCCTGCCGGATTCCGGCCGCTTACAATGGCATTGTCGGCTATAAGCCAACGCAGAGGCGCGTGCCGCTCGATGGCGGCGTTCCGCTGTCATTCTCGCTCGACAGTTTTGGGCCACTCGCGAACTCGGTCTCCTGCTGCGCGATTCTCGATGCGGTGCTGGCCG
>Ga0070734_10003309_pt1 | contig 17194 bp, 15 predicted proteins | sample Coa_R1_8_FD_66444 | JGI IMG/M metagenome (GOLD analysis project Ga0070734, IMG submission 66444) | Surface soil microbial communities from Centralia Pennsylvania, which are recovering from an underground coalmine fire - Coalmine... | ecosystem: Environmental > Terrestrial > Soil > Unclassified ... | reverse complement strand
CCGTTGCGCTCCCATCTCTCCACGCCCCTCTGCTTGAACGATACCTACATGGAGCGAACGGATGCCGACATCGCCACATCGATCCGCAGGCGCATCAGCTACGGAACGCTACCGCTCTTCTACTATCTGAAGTTCGCCAACGGGGGCAACATCATGCAGGACATCTATCCGTTTACCCCCATCGCGCTCCACTCCGGCTATATCATCGGACAGGAGAAGATTCTGACCACCTCCTCCGGCACGTTCGGTTGGGTGGGAAGCAACCCCAACATGAGGGTGAGGATCTACGATGCGAATGGATATAAGACGACCGAAGGGGACAACATCCTCCCAACGGTCCTAGGTGGAAACTCCTTTATCGTCTTGACCCTCCAGAACGGAGAAACAGCGCTCATCTCCAAGGATGGGACCTTTCCGGCCCACAATTGACCGGTCTGTAGAATGTCTCCATTCGGTGTTCTATAGACTGGATAGTCGGGAGAGATTACGCGAATAGTGAGGTATAACTTCTCATTAGGTGAGATCATCATGACAAACAATCCTCTTGTCTTTTGCCGCTGGCCGAACTTACCCCAGCGCTACCTCACTGCGTTGCACGAAGCCGTCGGATACGTCCTCGCCCGTTACGGCGTACATGGAGTGATGCTTTCGGGGACCATCTTGCGCGGCAATCCAGCTCCCTCCAGCGACCTGGATCTGTTCGTCCTGCATCGTGAGAACTACAGGCAACGTGTGCAGCGCTGGTTCGCCGGCATACCGTGCGAAATATTCGTGAACCCTGCGACCTATATCGAACACTATTTCCAGTCCGAGGCAGCGCTGCCGTGTCCCTCGACGACGCACATGTTCGCAACCGGTTACTGCATCTATGAGGAGGGGACGATTGTCACCGCGCTGCAGCGCATCGCTGCGGATTACCTGGCCCATCCGCCCCAATATACCGAAGAGGCCCTCATCCGCGCACGCTACTCCGCCGCAACCTGGTACGAGGATGCGCTCGATATGGCCGAACAGGATCCCATCACCGCCCATCTGCTCTTGCATCGCGCCGTCTATGAGATGCTCGGCTATGTCTACCAGCGCGCAGGCATGCGCCAGCCACGCCACAAGGAACTCGTCGTCAGACTGGGCGAGATCTCCCCCGAACTTGCACAAGCGGCCCATGGTTTTCTCGTTGCCGGAGATCTCGCGGCGCGGCTCACAGCAGCGGCGAGAATCGCGGACCTGACGGTTGGAACCTCCGGTTTCTTCGAATGGGAATCGGAACCTGAGTTTGTCGTCAGCAAGCCCGTGTAAACGGTCTCTACTCCTCGACACCGGTAAGGGCTGCCTCCCGCAACCGTCCCACGTCGCGCATCGGCGGCATGCCTAAGAGCCTCTTATACTCCCGGCGGAGTCTCACTACTGGTTTGCGAAATGGGGCAATTGGCACAGGGGATGTATTCACGGGGCGATCGGCTTGAGGAGAAAGGCATGACGAACTCCGTGATACATCCCATTGCCTAGAATCTGTCCCTCGTTGTTGATGACAGCGGGTCTTTCAAGAACCCAACCTGAGGCAGCAGGAATCCGCGTATTCAGGTCTACTATGCTGCCATTCTGCCAGAGGAAGGCGTGTGGCTTCATTATATCGGTATAGGCTTCGCCAACGATCTGACCTCGGTTGTTGATGGACTGTGCACTGCTGTTCTCCATGTTCGGCAGGGTTCCTAGATCCTGCATTTTCCCTGCTTGCCAGAGGAAAGCGTGACTCGTATCACCTTTACCCAACTCACTCACTCCAACAATCTCTCCTCTGGCGTTGATACAGCTTGGATAGCTGATGCGACCCCCGAGCGTACCCAGGTCGCGCATCTTCCCGTTCTCATAGAGAAAGGCATGGCTGGCGCCGTCAGCCCGGTCGGAAGAGCCCACCACCTGACCGACATCATGGACGGCAGTCGCACTCTGGACGTTTCCCCCCAGCGATCCCAGATCAAGGATCGTGCCCGCTTTCCAAAGAACGGCGCGACTCTTGAGAGAGTTGGGATCCTTGATGTTATAGTAACCGGAGGTACCGACAATCTGTCCATGCGCATTGATGCCATTCGCGTCTCCACCATTGTGCCCCGCCAGCAACGGCAAAGCGATGGCGTTGCCGTCTATCCAGAGATAGGGGCGTGTGGTATTGAAACCGGCAAGGAAGCGGTATTTGGAATTCCCGACAACGATCCCCTGGTTGTTAAGAGCCAGCGCATAACTTTCGGGATCTACTTTGGGTTGGCTTAAGGGGATCACCTTGCTGTTCTTATATACGCAGGCAACCATGAGGCCTTGCCTCCCCGGAGCCTCTTTGGTGGATCCTGCAATCCACCCTTTGTTGTTGATGGCGTGCGCAGCAAACGCACCCAGATCAACGACTTTGTAGCGTACGGAGCGAGATGCAGGCTGGGGGGTTGCGGTATAACACGCCAGAAAGAAAACCAGAATCATGAGAGTGAGCGCTATTTTCATGTGAGACCTCCGTCAACATGCTGGCCCGGATAGTGCATAAAACAAGCAATAAGAGCACTCTCTGTCGAATTGGTGAGTAGCCAAACACACCCAAGATTGAGAGGTTCCCAAGGACTATTCCCTGCCCGAACTCATATTTCCTACGGTTTCCAAGAATGGCAACGTCAAACATCCGCACCTCGTCTCTCTCCGCCTCTTAATTCACCCCTACACCAGAAATTTTGATAAAAAAGTTGCCAGGCATTGACTTCCAATACCTTCACAGTGTATCATACGATATATCGTATGATATATTTGAGTTCCATCTCCAGTTTATTACAGAAAGCACGAGAGACAGGAACAAGAAAGGGCAAATGGAGTATGTCTGGTAAGAGACACGACAATTTCACATCGCATCATCATCGGGGGCATCGGTGGCATCACGACCCGGAACAGGGGGGGGTGGACCGTGAGAGGCATCATGGGCCTGGAGGCCATCATCGCCATGGGGGTGGGGGCGGCCCTGGGAGGCATGGCCTGCATTCGGGCCGCAAACTCTCGGCATCGGACCTCCAACTCATCCTTATGGCGCAGTTGGCAAACCGGCCAGCGCACGGCTACGAACTCATCAAGGCGCTGGAAGACCATTCACATGGGCTCTACGTTCCGAGTCCCGGCGCGATCTATCCCGCGCTCACCTATCTGGAAGAGATCGGTTTTGCCTCCGTAGAGACGGAAGGGACCAAGAAGCGTTATAGCCTGACCGAGGCAGGGCGAAACCATTACGAGCAGAACCGCGATGTTGCGGCGCGTATCTTGAGTGATATGGAGCGCATCGGCGCACAGATGGCTCAGGCGCGACAAGCCCTGGAGAGCGGCCTGGTTCCGGAGGGGAATGACAATGGGACCACGAGCGAAGAACTGGAGGCGGCGCGGCGCGAACTGAGAAGGGCGCAGCGTAAGGAGGGGCCTTACACAGCCGAAGAGGCCAGGCAAGTCGCCGAAATCCTGAACCGCGCCGCCGCTGATATTCGTCGCCTCCTCGCAGCGCCGGAGGAGCTTTCGTAATAGAGAAAGGGAAATACCTATGGAACTGAATACACACGCTTACAACGACTACATCGCCTCTCTGTTTGCTCCGCAAGATTCCGCGTTAAGCGATACACTCGCGGAGATGGAGCGTGAGAACATTCCGGGGATCAATGTCTCGGCAGTGGAGGGCAAATTGCTTCAGATTCTTGCACTCGCCATGGGAGCGAAGCGGGTTCTGGAAATCGGAACGCTGGGCGGGTACAGCGGAATTCATCTTGCCCGCGCATTGCCGGAAGATGGCAAGCTGATCACCCTGGAGATCGATCCGCATCATGCTGAGGTCGCGCGCAACAATTTCGCGCGCGCCGGGATCGGAGATAAGGTAGAGGTCCGGGGCGGACCCGCTTCAGAAACGCTTCAACAATTGGCCGCAGCGGGCGAACCGCTCTTCGACCTGATCTTTATCGACGCAGACAAGGGCGGCTACGTGGAGTACCTGCGCCAATCTATGCCGCTGTTGCGTGAGGGCGGCCTGATACTCGGCGACAACACGCTGCCGGACGCCGTGCTGACACAGGAAGATAGCGGAACGAAACGCTATAACGCTGCGGTCGCGCAATGCCCGGAGTTGACAACTATCATTATCCCGATCCTGCGACAGCGCGGCATGGATGGCCTGACGGTCTCGTTCAAATGCACGCCTGCTATCTGAAACAGGCGAAGTTTCTCACGATCCTCCATCATCGGTTTGTGGGCGGGGAGTCCTCGGCCCAGATCGCGCAGATTGCCTCTTCATCTCCCAGCCCCTCCGTTCCGGAGGGGCTGGGAGTGTTTGCATAGTACCAGCGTTTGTTGTCCAGGGGCGACCGCATGGTACGGCTGCCGGGCATCTGGAGATGTCCGTTCGGATCGGTCCGCCGGACCCACTCCCAGGCGTAGCGGAGCCACTGTGCGCGGAAGGGTTTGCTCTGATGGGCAAACCACGTGATCTCGTCATAGCCCCAGACCCAGATGCCGCCCGCCTTCGCCTGTTGCCCAGAATTGTGGCAAAAAGAATTGCCGCGAAAAAATAAAAAATTCTCAGATTGTTGTATTGGTTCATGATGCCTCTCTCCTTCGCTCTGCAGAAGGAGCACACCTCCGTGGAGTTGCGCCAGACATGCATTGGACTTCAACGCATGGCATGGGAAAACCCGCACTCTGCTGGACAAAAACATACTGTCTGCCGCCATAAAGACAGGAGCCTTGATACGATGCACCCTACTCCCCCAGCACGCTCTTTGTAACATAACACGAACCTGTTCATGTAATAAGGAGGACGAAGCGTTGTCAACGGAGCAAATGCAGAAGCTGTACATGCCTTGCCGGAATAGGCCATTCCTAACCTTCGCGAAAAGGGTGGTTGTGGCGCTGGGCTTAGTAGTGGCAGTGATGTCACTTACGTCGTGCGGTTCAGGGACATCATCCCCGCAATCGACCGTGACGACTACGTCCACGAGGACGCTGAAGATTACGACATCAACCCAGTTCTCTCCGACTTTTGACCCGACCATCAGCGACTATGTGGTGACACCCTCATCCGACGCTCCAATACAGATTACCATAACGGCTCCTGCTGATACCCAGGTATCGGTAGATGGGTCTCCTTTTCACACGCAAACCTTCACAACGCCGGTTTCTATCTCCCCAGGGCAGAGCTTCTCGATTGTGGTACGCTCCCCTGAAAGTTCGCAGACCTACTATGTACGCTGCCTCCCCACCGATTTCCCCACCTGGACCACAGAGCGTCCCGGAACCCCGCAGGCGGAGTATTTCGTTATCACGCCCAATATTCCGATCAGTAAAGGAACTCCAGGGCACTATGTGATCGTCGCGGACAGCTATGGGGTGCCGGTGTGGTGGTATCGCAGCTCGGATGAGCCCCACGATGCTCTTCTCTTACCCGACGGGAATATCGCCTGGAACCTCACCAACAACGCCGAGGAGCATAAGCTCAATGGAGCCCTGGTGCGCTCGATGACTGTGGAGAATGTGAGCGGCGGAGGGTTCGATTTCCATGAACTCCGGCAACTCCCGAACGGAGACATCATCATCATAGCGGATGTCCCAAGGGGGCCGGTGGATCTCAGCGCCTATGGAGGCAGCACGACCGGCGTTGTCGTGGATAATGTGATCGAGGAGATCGCGCCGGACAACTCGCTTGTCTGGCACTGGTCGGCGATGGATCACATCCCCGTATCGGAAACCGATCCACAGTGGCGGCAGCAGAACATCCAGCAATTGATCCCTGCCGATCCGTACCATATGAACTCCGTCGAACCGAACGGAGATGGCTTCATCGTTTCGTTTCGCCACCTGGATTCCGTCATTCGGGTGGACAAGGCGAGTGGCAACATCGTGTGGAAGCTGGGCGGCACGCATCGTACCGAGAGCTTGACTTTTCACGGGGATCCTTACGGCAATTTCGGGGGGCAGCACGATGCGCGCGTACTGACGGATGGAACGCTTACGGTGCATGACAACGGTACCGAACAGGGGCGTCCTCCGCGTGCGGTGCGTTACAGCATCGACACGACTGCCAGAACCGCCGTGCGCATGGAGCAGGTGGGAGATCCAAGTGTGACCGGGTCCGACTGTTGCGGCAGTGCCCGCAAGGGTTCGGGAGGGGACTGGGTTGTGTCATGGGGGCTGTCGCCTGTTGTAACGGAGTTGACGCCCACCGGAGCCAGGGTATTCCGGATGACATTCAATCAGGGATACGCTTCCTATCGTGCGGAGCCCGTGCCGTTTGGGGTGCTCAGTCGGACGACATTACGCGCAGGAATGGACGCCCAGTTTCCGCGTTGACGCCCTTCCTCGTGCATCATGATGAAACGGACAGCGCTCCAACAGCAGCCGTCGCCTCCATCATTCCCATCCGCTCCTCCGTGGGGATAACACAAGATGCAAGGTCAGGAGGCGGAATCTCTTTCCGCCTCCTGACCTTGTTATGCGTTCCCTAGACTATAGAAGCGCAACGAATGCAGCCCTCGCCTAGGAAGAGGGAGTCGACCACTTCCCATCTTTGTAGAGGCGCGTCTGCGCGTTCGCGAAGGTGAGGTCGATTGTCACCGACTTGGATCTGGCATCGCTGAACATGGTGCTGGTCTCGATATTCTGCTCGAACCAGACCTGGACCACCTCGACCGGGGTCATGGAAGCGGTCCCGGATACCATATCCTTGGGAGCTACGTAAATTGGCGTGCTGACCTGGCTGCCGTCAATGCCGGTGGACAACTGGTTGATGCCGGGATGAATGTTCCCGTAGTCGTTGAGCAGGTTGATGGCAGTGGGCTTACCCCCTGTGCTCGCTTCGCTAAGGACACCGGCCGTGTCGAGCGTACTGATCTCGCCCAGACCGATGGTGACCAGGTTGGTTGCAACCTGAACGGTGATGTTATCCACGAAGATATTGGTGCCAAAGAGTTGGTATTGGGGGGTCCACGAGAAGGTATTGGTCACGAGATACTTGGTGTAGGATTGCCACACCACGTTGAAATCCCCTTCCGCGATCTTCTTGGCAAAACAGAGCCTGTAGTCTGCCGCCTTGAGGATCTTCAGATCCTCCGGAGCGATCTGGATCGTGACCACCTTTTGTGCTGCTTGCAGAGCCTCCCGAACGGAGACGGCGGTGCTGAGCGTAGCGTGGGTAGCGACGTCGGATTCGAAGGCCATGGCGAATTTGGCAGGGTTAGGTGCGCCTCTGAGGCAGTTGTATCTTTCACCGCTGACATGTGTGCCCTGGCGGACCTCATAGACAAGCCCCGCCCTGACAGAACCCTTGGTGATCGTCGCTTCAAATTCTTGGCCCATGGGGCCGTCGAGATCGCCGTCGGCGCTCCAGGTGGGTTCGATGGGGGTGATTCGATAGAAATGTAGCTTCGTCATGATTGTCTCCTCTCTAGGTACGGGCTATCCGGATCGGATAGCTGAGAAAGATGTGGTCTTCGACCGTGTCGCCATGCTGCAGCAAAGCGTGTGTGAAAAGCCAGTTCCCGCAAGGTCCTCTGTCGGTCTCCACGGAGTGCCCGTCGGGGGGCTCTCAGGTGAACTCTCATACTCCGGTAGGAAGGTCGTTCACCATGCCTCTAGTATCCCGGACCGATGTGCACGAAAATATGCACAAATTAGAAGGAAAATTGTGCACAATGCAGGAAATCGGCTTATAAAACGCGTATTTTTGCGTGTAAGCGTCAATTGTACCGAGCAAGGAATTTCCGCCATGGCTGGTTCCCTGTCACCGACAAACGCAGCTCCTTTCTCTCTCCGCCTTTTTGGGCCGTTTGCCGCCAGTATCGCGGATCACCCTATGGCGCACCTCCGCTCGCGTAAAGGGCAATGGATCCTGGCTCTACTGGCGTTACGTGCCGGGAACGCCGTCGAGCGCGATTGGCTTGCAGGGACGCTCTGGCCTGACAATGAGGACGAAAAAGCGCTCTACAGTCTGCGCAGGAGCCTGGCCGATTTGCGGCAGGCATTGGAGAGCGAAGCCTGGCGGATAGAAGCTCCCTCTCCACGCACTCTCTGCCTGAATCTGGAAGGCGCCGAGGCCGATGTAAGGATCTTCGACCAGGCAGTGACACTGTCCGATCCTGCTGCCTGGCAACAGGCAGTTGCCGTCTATACAGGGCCGCTGCTGGAAGGCTGCTCGGAAGAGTGGGTGTTTCAGGAGCGTATCTGGCGCGAAGAAGCCTACTTACAAATGCTGGAGCGACTGGCGGCAGAAGCCTTGCGTAGTGGGAGACCGGCGCAGGCTGTGGAGTGGCTGCGCCAGGTCATCTCCCTCTCCCCGTTCCGTGAAACAGCACAGCGTGCTCTGCTAAAGGCATTGGCCGCGCAGCAAGACTTTGCTGGGGTCCTACTCGCCTATCGCAACCTGCGGTTGCATCTGCGCCGTGAACTCAATGCTGCCCCGGATCCGGAAACGACCGCATTGCTGCAACAAATCCGCAAGGCGGCACGGCAACGCGGTGAGCAGGTGATGAGAACCCAGGGCGCTCCCCTCGCCCTCCAGGAAACCCCGGAGGAGAGAGATGGGAGCGGACTCGATACGGAAGAGACGGATTCCGAAAGCGCTTTGTCCGTCGCGATCAGTAATCTGCCCCATCCACGCACCCGTTTCGTGGGGCATCAGCAACTGATTGCAGATCTGTGTCAGTCTCTGGTACGGAACCGGCTGGTAACGCTGACGGGAACGGGGGGCGTTGGCAAAACACGCCTCGCGATTCAGGCCGCTAAAGAGACCGCAAGCCTGTATGCGGGGCGCACGTGGCTGGTGGACCTGGCGCCTCTGCATAATCCGGAGCATGTGTTAGGCGCAGTGGCGCAGGGGATTGCTCTCTCCCCCTCGCACGAAGACGCCCTGCAGCAGGCCATCACGGATTTTCTCAACGGGGCTACCAACGATGATCGCGCGGCAGCTCTACTTATCATGGATAATTGCGAACATCTGCTGGAAGCGTGCGCCCGTGTTGTGGATAAGCTGTTGCATGCCTGCCCGCGCTTACACATCCTGGCAACGAGCCGCCAGGCGCTGGCCCTGCCCGGAGAGATAGTCTGCCGAATCCCGTCCTTGCCGGCCCCGCCTCTAAGCGAATCGGCATTGACAATGGCAGAGGTAAGGGAGTGGCCGGATAGGTATCCTGCGCTACGACTGTTCCTTGAACGCGCGCAGAGCAGTAATCCGGCATTTGCACTCACGATGGAGAATGCGCAGGACATCGCTCTCATCTGTCACCGCCTGGACGGAATCCCCCTGGCGATTGAATTGGCCGCGGCACGTGTGCGGGCCATGCCGCTGAAGGCCCTGGCTACTCGCCTGCAGGATCGGTTTCAACTGCTGGTCAGCGAGGATCGGACCGGTCTGCCGCGCCATCGCACTCTGCGTGCGTTGGTTACATGGAGTTATGATTTGCTCTCTCCTCACGAGCAGAGGGTTCTGTGCCGTCTGGCGGTGTTTCGGAATGGCTGGACGCTCCAGGCAGCGGAAGCGGTCTGCGGGGAAGATACTCAGCTGGGCCTGGCGACGGGCGATGTGCTGGATTTACTGATGAGCCTGGTTGACAAATCGCTGGTGTTTTACGATCCCACAGCAGACGAAGAGAGATACTACCTTCAGGAAGCGATCCGGCAATTTGCCTGGCAGCTTTTGGTGGAAGCCAACGGTTGCGAGAGCGTCCAGGAGCGCCACTTCCGCTGCTACCTCGCTCTCGCGCATGAGGCGGATGCGCGCCTGGCCGGCTCCGACCAGCGATACTGGCTGACCGTATTAGAGCGGGAGCGCTACAATCTGGAGGCAGCGTTGGGTTGGGCAGCGAATACACCGAGCCGGCAAGCAGGCGGAATGGAACTGGCAGGGCTGCTGGCGCGCTTCTGGCTGATACATGGCTATTGGAAAGAGGGGCGCGCGTGGCTGGAGCGCTTCCTATCCCTCCCCATCGCAGAAGCGCAGGCGGATGTCTGGACGTTGTGGGCCCGTGCCTACAATGGGCTGGGCGCACTGGCGTGGGCTCAGGGCGATCATACCACCGCGCGAGTACGCTATGAGCAGAGTTTGCAGGCCTGGCGAAAGGCCGGTGATGTGCGCGGCCAGGCAGTCGTGCTGGGCAATTTGGGCATCCTGGCGTTTCACGAGGGCAATTTGCTCGAAGCCCGTCGCCTGGAGGAGCAGAGCCTGGGCTTACGCCGCCAGATCGAGGATAAGGAAGGCATCGCCAATTCTTTATCGAATCTGGGTATGATCGCCTGGGAGGAGCGCGACTATGACCGGGCGCTGGTATGTTATGCCGAAAGCCTGGCCTTGCGGCGGGAGCGCAACGATCTGCATGGTATTGCCACCTGCTTGAACAATCTGGGTTTGCTGGCCTGCGACCAGGAGAACTATATGCAGGCGGACGCGCTTTTTGTGGAGAGTGAAGCGATGTTTCGTACCCTGGAAGATCGTAACGCTCTGGCCGAGACACTCCACTGTCGCGCCGATGTTGCCTATCGACAGCACGAAGATACGATCGCTCGCTCCCTGGCAGAGGAGAGCATCGCGCTTTTTCGACAATTGGGTGAGCGACATAGGCTGTGTTCGGCACTGCTGTTGCTGGCGCGATTGGCGCAGCGTCAAACCGATGAACGAGGGATGCTCTCTGCCTATCAGAAAGCGGCGACGCTACTCCTCGAAATGGGAGATCATCAGCGGGTCGGAGAAATCCTCGAACAGATGGCAGAAGGATTTATCCATGGTTTACGTGCGGAATTGGCCGTACGCTTGATAGCGGCCGTGATCGCCTGGCGTTCCGAATGGATGGAGGTGATGGATGCCGAGATGATACAACGCTGGAGGGCGAAATGTGTTACGCAACTGGGAGAACAGGCGTTTATGGCTGCCTGGATGCAGGGGAATCGGTTGACGCCGGAACAGGCTCTCGCGCTTACGCAACAAGAGTGTATGTATTCGGAGCGGGTTTCCGCTTCAGAGTGACACGGTAAAAGAAGGGAGGAGGATATGTCGGGACCGATCGGGGGACCAATCGCGAGTATTTCCTTTGGTGTCTTAGGAGGGAACAGCTTCAGTGCTGTCCTGCTGGCCGCTCCAGGCACCGAAATCAACTTTTTCAGCAATAACAACAGCGTTGTGCCGCCGCCTAATCCGATCATGGTGCCACTAAACACGGATATGGTCCTGGTGAACATACCCACGGTAAATGTCGTCCAGCCTACCGAGGTTATGTTGACGGCCTCAAGCGGAACGTCGCAATTGCCCTTGTATGTAACCGTACTGCCGAATCCGGCGGTGGAGATCATTATGCAGTAACGCGTCCTGACTGGAATAGCCCAAGTCCTAAAAGGAGGATGAGCAGCGGCTGAGGAAAGAGTGTCATTCTGCGCATAGAGGTCTTCTCCGGTAGGTAGATCTTCTTAAACGGCATACTCCGGACGCAGGGCATACAGGGCGAGTGCACGCCGGGAGAGGTATACGTACTCTACGACGGCTGCCAGCGTGAATGCGCCGGCAGCCATCCACATCCCCGGCAGATGCAGCACAACGCCTAGGGCCAGGCACAGGCCGTGCGTTGCCAGATTGATCCCCATGCCCTGATAGACGACCTGGGTCTTCCCGGCGGTCACCAGCAGCCCTCTGGCCCAGGAGCCCAGGGCCGTAATCAGAGGCAGGGCGCAGCCCGCCCCGACCCCCACGCGCACATAGGGCCAGATCGCAACGGGGATATGGACCACATATTTCAGATAGAGGTCGAGCAGAGGAGTAAAAGCGATGAGCGCCGTAACAGCGGTTGTGACGCCTCCCACCAGCCAGGTAAACCGCTGCAGCGTGGGGTGTGCTTCCGGTCTCTTCGCCTGAGCGACCGTAATCTCCTGGAGCGCCAGGCCCCACCCGCGCATCACCAGGAGCAGCATCGCAGTTACAGGCCAGGCCGCCAGCATGGCGGCTATCGTCGCCGGTTTGGCGTCCAATCGGGCCAGCGCGGCGGAGGTGATGGGCGGTGCCAGCAGCGTGAACAGCGTCGTGGTTGCAAGCGGCATATGGAACCGCCAGATAGCCGCCTGCGTCAGCTCCTCAGTGTCTTCGGGAGGGCGGGTGACCACCTCCTCCCGCACGATGGGCAGGGCAAAGCAGGAGGTGGCGATGGCTTCGGTAACCACGGCGACCATCAGCGCGACCGCGCCGACCTGCGCGCCCGGCAATTTGCCCCAACTCGCCAGAGCATATGCGGTTCCGACGGTAGCGACCAATCGGAAGACGGTACCCCACGACACCATGCGGGTGCGCCCGTGCCCCACCAGAATGCCCTGATAAAACCGTCGCCAGGCGATGGCAGCGATCCAGAAGAGCATGATCTGCAAGGCGGGGCGCGCGGCCTGAACGATATGGGCCGGTTGGCCCATGAGCTTTGAAGCGACCAGCTCGAAGAGGGGAGTAAACGCGACAAGCGCCGTTAAGAGCGTACAGCCCAGGGCCAGGGAGAGCATAAATCGGCGCAGGGCGAAGTAGGAGGGGGCGTCCCGCACCAGGGCGATGGCCGTCGCCAGCAGCATGATGACCGGGCTTTCGACCAGCAGCGCAAGCGACATGGTCAGACCCCAAGCGGCGAGGTGCAACTCGGGGTGCGGCAGCCGCCCGATGGCGCCCTGTACTGTCGGGCCTTCCAACATCATCATCTCGAAGCTGACCGCCAGCGGCAGCCAGAGCCCGAAGAGGGTTTTAAGGCGCATGGTTCTCTGTGTTTCCGTAGGCCGTCTGGCGCATGTAGTGGTCGGCTAGGACGAGCGCGACCATCGCCTCGACGGTCGCGACGGCGCGCGGCAGGACGCAGGGGTCGTGTCGCCCTTTCGCCTTGAAGGTGGTCTCCTCGCCGGAGGTGGTCACGGTCTGCTGCTCCTGCATAATGGTCGCAGTGGGCTTGAACGCGACCCGAAGAATAATATTTTCCCCATTCGAGATGCCGCCCTGAATGCCGCCGGAGTGGTTGCTGGCAGTACGCACCTGCCCGGCCCGCAGCACAAACGGGTCGTTGTGGGTCGAGCCGCGCATCAGCACGCTGCCGAACCCCTCGCCGATCTCGAAGCCCCGTGAGGCGGGAATGGACATCAGGGCATGGGCGAGGTCGGCGGTCAATTTATCGAAGACCGGCTCCCCCAATCCGACGGGCACATTCCGCACTGCCACTTCGACGATACCCCCCAGCGAATCCCCGGCCTTGCGGGCTGCCTCGATGGCCGCGATCATCCGCTCCGCCGCTTCCGGTTCCGGGCAGCGGACGATATTGGCGTCCACCTGGTCGCGGGTGAGCGTAGAGAGGTCGGCCTGGCCCCGGATGTCGGCGACCTGGAGCACGTAGCCCACGATCTCCGTGCCGCAGCGCTGCGACAGCAGGGCGCCCGCGATGGAGCCTGCCGCTACCCGCCCGATGGCCTCCCGATAGGAGGCGCGCCCGCCCCCGCGATGGTCCCGGACCCCGAACTTGGCCTGGTAGGTAAAGTCGGCGTGGCTGGGGCGGTAGAGATCTTTGAGTTCGTTGTAATCCTTGGAGCGGGCGTCGGTATTGCGGACCAGCATCCCGATGGGGGTCCCGGTCGTCACGCCTTCGTAGAGGCCGGAGAGGATCTCCACCTCATCGCCTTCGCGGCGCTGTGTGGTGATCTTGCTCTGTCCGGGCCGTCGCCGGTCCAGGTCCGCCTGGATGGTCTCCAGGTGGATCCGCACGCCGGGCGGGCATCCATCCACGACACATCCGACGGCGGGGCCATGCGACTCGCCCCAGGTCGAGACGCGAAAGAGGGTTCCCAGTGTGCTGCCTGCCATATCCCTAGTTTACCCGATTCCCGCCCCGCCTTGCAGGATCGGGCAGGAGTTTCGCGGCGCGTGTCGAAACGTGGCAGGAGCATAACGCATAAAAGGAGCAAAAGAGATCGGATGAAGACACGTGAGGACGCCTGGAAGCTGGTGACGGAGTGGATCACGAGCGAGGGGTTGAGAAAGCACTGTCTGGCGGTGGAAGCCTCGATGCGCTTTCACGCCCGCCTGTATGGCGAGGATGAAGAGCTCTGGGGCAATACCGGCCTGCTGCACGATTTCGATTATGAACGCAACCCGGAGCCGCCGCTGCACCCGACCGTGGGCATGGGCGTCTTGCGGGAGCAGGGCTGGCCGGAGGCGCTGATACACGCCATCGGCGGCCATGCCCAGTATCTCGATATTCCCCGCGAGAGCCTGCTGGACAAGACCCTCTTCGCCGTGGACGAACTCTCCGGATTTATTACCGCTGTCGCCCTCTCACGCCCCTCACGCACCCTGGCCGAGGTGGATGTCGCCTCAGTCCAGAAGAAGTTGCGCCAGAGCGGCTTCGCCCGAGGTGTCAACCGCGATGACATCGTTCAGGGCGCGGAGGAGCTGGGTGTCCCGCTCGATGAACTCATTGCGAACTGCATCGCCGCGCTCCAGGCCGCCGCGTCTCAGCTCGGTTTATGATCGGGTTTTGTATGTCAGCTATGGCCCATAACGGATGGGATGCTTGGACCAATTAATCGCCGAGATAGTTTCCTGGAGAGCTGTAGGTTGCGGTGTAGGCTACCTCATAGGTCGGTACTCCATCCAGGGCTGCCTCTCGGATCGAAGATGGGCTGCTGGCTAGTAATCGCACGGCCAGCAGCGTCCAATCCATGGTATCAAGCAGTGCTACCAGGAAATGGTGTGAAGCGGGATTGCAATACATCATCTCCTGAAACGCATAGTTCTTTAAGGTTCGGGCCAATTCGGAGGCCGATGGAGCCGAGGGGAGCAGCTCCTGTAATTCCTCGTTCGCAAGAAATGCTTGATAAAAAGTAAGCATCGTTTGTGTGTCGTCGTTCATAGAGTAGATCCTTCCCAGCCAATGAGACGAATGTCGTATTGGGCGGTCTCAAGTCCAAATAGATTCTGCCAGATTCCGAACGATCTGCTATCCCCTAAATGGCCGATTTTTACCTCAGCGAAGCGAGAAAATTACAACAGGAGGGGTAAATCACCAGAGGGCTATGCAGCCAGAAATGTTATGGAGAACCCGAAGTGGCTGTGGCGTTGCGAAAGAGGACCCTGCCATCATAGCATCCCACGCCCCACTCGCCACTCGGAAAGGCCCCGGAGCCTAACTTCGCCTGCATCACGCTCTTGCCATCTAACCGGGCGAGGAGAGAGTGCGCCGTGAGTACCATTTCCAGCGAGTGCTTGCCTGGCCCAAATTGACCGGGAGCAATGGGAAGGGAGAGCAGGGATTGATAGGTTCCGTTGAAGTGCATCAAGGTCACGAAGCCAGGCTGGAAAGACAGAACAAAATAGTTATCACGCGCCTCTCTTCCGAAAAGCAGGTCCGCCTGCTGTGCACCGACATCGGCGACCTCCGCCTGCACATGGAGTGTGAGATCCGGTCCCATCTTTTTGCCGGTTGTAAAGACCAGCGCCGAGCTTTTGGGAAATGCCTCCGTAACAAGGGACCCATCCGGAAGGAGATAGGCGTCTCGGGTGTACATGTCCCAGGCAGGCAATGGGATTTTAGAGAGCCACTGGCGATACTCGGTTTGTAACGTCGTCAGTTTGTTATGGGCGAAAAGGGTCCGAAACCGGGCATTTATTCGATCATTGAGGTCGTTCAGATCGTAATGGTTTACCTCTTCCAGAAACGCCCGAAAGGTAGTGTGCCTGGTCATATTGTTTGGCTCTGAGTTATCCAGCATATGAACGAGGGTAAACGCCTCATTATAGCGCAGAGCACGGCCGTTGGAATCCAGGCCATAGAAGGAGGTATCCATCAATTGGGATAACGGCAGCAATTTGCCCGCTGCATCCGCCTGGTGGGCATAGATGAATTGCGCGCCAAACCAGAGCGTGCGTGCTTGTATGGAGGGGGTGAAGGAGGTAATCGCCTGTTCGGCCCATGCATCGGCAACACCCTCGATCAACCATCCGGGTTGCCGATTGTAGTTGGGATAGAGACGCTGATGCACGGCATGGCAGAGTTCATGCGCCAGAAGCATCTCCATCATACAGCCATCCGTCATCAGGGATTGTGCAGGCCGGGGCATAACCAACATATAGACATGTGCGAGGTTGGTAAAGGCGAGGTTGGTTTTGGTCCTTCCCTCGTTGTAGAGCGCATCGGCATGCTCATAATCCTGTACGGTGTCGAACAAAGTGACCGGAATGGGCGCGTCGGGCGCCGGTATATTCAGATTGTATGCATAGCTTTCGATGGCATGGTCGGCGATAGGTACGAGCCGACGTGCATTTTCCCGCTCCGCAAGTGAGCCATGGAAAACGACGTGTTTCCCGGCGACCAGCGTATCATCGGCAGAAGTTTCCTCCGTGGCTGAAGTCGGTCGCTTAATTTGTGTCGGCGCTCCAGATCGGCCGATCAGAGCGATGATGATACAGGCCATCAACGCAAGAATGGTTCCCAGGGACAGCAATAACCTAAGAGCTGTTGGTAATTGACGCAAATTATTCATAGAAAATCGCAAGCCCCTCCATTTACGACGCGGTCATTGACATCAGAATCGTGGTATAATGGCTTCTCCCCTTTATTCGCCGTCGACTGAGCAAATCCTGTCATGCGCCTGGATGTGGTATCCAGGGCAGAATACGGAGCAGCATCGAGACCGTTATCTCTTTCTCGACAGCCGCACCGTGGGAGGCAAATAGGAGCAAATGAAATTCTCTGCGGACCAGATTTCCCATTTCAAAACAGAAGGCTGGCTGGCTGTACCGAACTTCTGGACGGAGCAGGAAGTGCGTGCCATGCGGATCGAATTGAACCGTCTGCGAGCGGAAGGCAAATTGCGGAACGTGGCGACCGACGGCGATGGCAAGACGCACTCCCGGACCAAGGCGAACCTGCAACTCTGCCCGATGTGGCCGCATAGCGCCTTCTTCCGGGCTATGCCCTTCGCCCCAAAGGTTGCGGAGGCGGTGGGGCAACTCATTGGGGAGCCCGTCGTGCTGCACCTCGATCAGGTGTTCCTCAAGCCCGGCAGGCACGGAGCAGGCACGAATTACCATCAGGATAATGCCTATTTCAAGACGCCCGACCCACTCAAGGGGACGGCTCTCTGGACGGCGGTTCACGACGCCACGGTCGCCAACGGCACGCTTCGGGTGATCCCCCGCATG
>Ga0070734_10003306_pt1 | contig 17209 bp, 15 predicted proteins | sample Coa_R1_8_FD_66444 | JGI IMG/M metagenome (GOLD analysis project Ga0070734, IMG submission 66444) | Surface soil microbial communities from Centralia Pennsylvania, which are recovering from an underground coalmine fire - Coalmine... | ecosystem: Environmental > Terrestrial > Soil > Unclassified ... | reverse complement strand
TGGCCGTCAGTCTGGCCGCCTGCGCGACGCTTATCAATTGCCGGCCGCGCCAGGCGATCCCACCCTCGATCGAGTTTACGCATGTGCCCCGCGCCGGGGACGGCTCGCCGGACCGGCTGGAACAGATCGCGGGCCGCGTGAACGGAGCCCTGCCGGGCGAGCGGATCGTCCTGTTCGCGCTGAGCGGAATGTGGTGGGTGCAGCCGGCACAGGACCATCCCTTCACCGCGATCCAGCCGGACTCGACCTGGAGCGCCAGGACGCATCCAGGATCTCAGTACGCCGCTCTGCTGGTGGACGCTGGTTATCGTGCACCCGTCACGGTGCCCGCCCTGCCGGAAAAAAGCGGCCCCGTGCGCGCTTTGGCAGTAGTGAAAGGAACGCCCCCCGAAGAGCCTCCGCTCTTCCTGCAATTCAGCGGCTTCCAATGGGAGCTGCGTCCCCCGCCAGGCGATCCACGTGCGGGCTGGCAGGATTCCGCTTTGAAGAGCGCTTTTACGGATGCACACGGTTATCTGCACCTGCGTGTATGGAAGCAGGGCGAGCGCTGGGTGCGCTCGGAGATAAAACTGTCGCGAAGTCTCGGATTCGGGTCCTACCGATTCGTTATCGAAGACGTCTCGCACCTGGAGCCGTCGGCGATTTTTGCGCTGTTCACCTGGGACGAAGACGGCCCGCCCCGCGAAATGGACATCGAGATTAGCCGTTGGGGCGAGCCGCAAGACAAGGACGCGCAGTTCGTGGTGCAACCTTATGCCGTGCCCGCCAACACCTTTCGATTCGATACGCCGCCCGGCCGGCTTAGCTATTGGATGGATTGGGAGCCAGGCCGGGTATCGTTTCGAACATTTCGGGGCTCTGCGCCCGGCCCGGCTGGAATGGTGGCGCAACATGTTTTCACCTCCGGTGTTCCCTCTGCCGGAAGCGAACGTATTCATATGAATGCGTACAACTATGGAAACCCGCAGCGTCGTCTACAGCACGAATTCGAGGTGGTGATTGAGAAGTTCGAATTCCTGCCGTAAGAGCGGACGGGCCGCTGCGGGGCTCCGAACGGCGGCCTGGGCCGTGGCGGTGGGCCTGTGTCTCCTTCCGCCGGCGCTCGCGATCGATCCGGACCGCGCCATCTCGCAGTACGTCCGGGACGAGTGGGGTACCGAGCAGGGCTTTCCCAAAGGACCCGTGTACGGTATCACGCAAACCGCCGACGGCTACCTGTGGATCGCCTCGGGCGCGGGCCTGGTTCGATTTGATGGCTGGAATTTCCGCCTCATCCGCGACGAGACCGGGGAATTTACGATGGGCTCCGCTCTGGGCGTCGAGGCGGACAATAATGGCTGCCTGTGGCTGCGTCTTCAGGATTTGAGCCTCGTTCGCTATTGCGCCGGCCGATTCGATCGCCCCACACAAAGCGAACAGCAGTACATCCGCATCGAGGCCATGAACCGGACCCGGCAAGGAGACCTGCTGGTGTGGCGCGCCGAGGACGGTGCCTATACCATTCGCGCTGGGAATTTTATCAAGGTCGCTTCCGCCTTGAAGCTCCCCCCCTCGCCCGTGCTGGCGTTGGCCCAGACACGGAACGGCGATTTGTGGATGGGCACCCGCGACGCGGGCCTGTTTCGGGAAAGCCGCGGACAGAGTACATCCATCCGGCAGGGACTGCCCGATCTAAAGATCAACTGTCTGCTCTCGAGCGGCGGTCAGAACCTATGGGTGGGAACAGACGACGGCATCGTGCGCTGGGACGGAGATCAGTTGGTCGCCGCCGGCCCGACAGCTTCTCTCCATAATTTTCAGGTCCTCGCGATGATTCAAGACCGCGACGGCAACGTCTGGGTGGGCACGGACTCTCGAGGCGTTTTGCGCTTCAATGCCCATGGTGCGGCCGCGTGGGATACGAACGGCACCGGATGGCCTCGCGCGGTGACTGCGTTATTCGAGGATCGGGAAGGGAATGTCTGGATCGGTCATGCCGACGGCATCGAGCGTCTTCGCGATAGCGCGTTTATCACCTATTCGCTGCCGGAGGGCCTGCCGACCGACGGTAGTAATCCCGTTTTCGTGGACGCCGACAAGCGCGTATGGTTCCCGCCAGTCTCCGGCGGGCTGTGGTGGCTGAAAGATGAGCTGCACGGACAGGTGAGAGCCGGCGGATTGGACCGCGACGTCGTGTACTCGATCGCCGGCGGTGCAGGAGAGCTTTGGCTGGGAAGACAACGGGGCGGGCTGACCGAGCTCCGCTCGAACGCGGGAACGTGGATCGCCCGGACGTACACCCATAGGGACGGGCTGGCGCAAGACAGCGTTTACTCCCTTTATCGCGCGCAGGATGGAACCGTGTGGGCGGGAACGCTGAGCGCGGGTGCGAGCAGACTGCGCAACGGAGAATTCACCAATTTCACGGTTAATGACGGGCTCGCTTCCAATACGGTGGCGTCCATTTTGGAGACCGCGGACGGCACCACCTGGTTTGCGACACCGACCGGCCTCAGCGCGTTTTCGGGAGGCCGGTGGACGACCTTCGGCACCCGCGATGGTCTGCCGTCAGACAACGTCAACTGCATGATCCAGGATTCGGCCGGCGTGCTGTGGGCCGGCACCGCGGAGGGCCTTGCTTTCCGCATCGCGGGCGGATTCCGGGCCGCCGTCAGCGCCTCATCGCTGCGCGCGCAAATTCTCGGCATGGCTGAGGACCGGTATGGCTCTCTGTGGATTGCAACATCGAATAGTGTGATTCGCGCAAACCGAAAACGGCTCTTCGAAGGAACGCTCGACGAGGGTGACGTGCGACAGTACGGGCTGGCGGACGGACTCCGCGGCGTCGAAGGCGTGAGACGCCAGCAGTCGGTCGTTGCCGACTCCGAAGGACGCATCTGGCTCTCGTTGAATCGCGGGATCTCTGTGGTGGATCCCGCCCGCCTGACCCGCAATTCCGCGCCGGTTATCGTGCATGTGCAAACCATTCAGACGGACAACGAAGATATCGGCATCTCGGGCAGCGTGAGGATCCCGGGCGGGAGCCAGAGAATCCGCTTCGGCTATTCAGGTCTGAATCTCTCGGTCCCCGATCGCGTGCGCTACCGTTATCGTCTGGACGGATTCGATCGCGGCTGGAGCGAGACCACCGCAGCGCGCGAAGCCGTATACACCAACCTTCCGCCGGGCGACTATCGCTTTCGCGTGGTGGCTACGAATCCCGATGGACTCTGGGGAACAGAGGAGGGCGCCGTCTCGTTTGCCGTGGAACCGCTGCTCTGGCAAACCTGGTGGTTCCGTGCCGGCGCGCTTTTGTTCTGCGTCCTCGGTATCGTGGCGGTCTATCAGTTGCGCCTGCGGCAGCTCACGGCAGGAATCAATAGCCGTTTTCAGGAACGCCTGGCGGAACGCACGCGCATCGCGCAGGAGCTGCACGATACGCTCCTACAGGGCTTTCTCAGCGCCTCGATGCAGGTGCACGTCGCGGCGGACCGGCTGCCCGAGAATTCCACGGTGAAGCCTGCGCTCGACCGCGCGCTGGAACTGATGCGCCAGGTGATCGATGAAGGGCGCAACGCCGTGCGCGGGTTGCGTGCATCCCAAAGCGCTTCACTCGATCTGGAGCGGGCCTTCGCCCGCATCCCGCAGGAGCTGGCGGAGGGGCAGCAGGATCTCGGCCATGTCGACTTTCGCGTGATTGTCGACGGAGAACACCGGCCGTTGCATCCTGTACTGCGGGACGAGGTATATCGTATCGGGCGTGAGGCCCTGTTAAATGCGTTCCGGCACGCGCGCGCCAAGCGAATCGAAATGGAGCTCAAGTATACCGACGATCTCTTTTCGGTATCGGTGCGGGATGACGGCTGCGGCATCGATCCGGCCGTGGTGCAGGCCGGCCGCGACGGCCATTGGGGCCTTTCGGGTATGCGCGAGCGCGCCGATCGCATCGGAGCGGGGCTGCACGTTCTCACCAGCGCCACGGCCGGTACGGAAATTGAGCTATCCATCCCCGCCAGAATCGCGTTTCAAGACGTCAGGGAACGCAGGCGCGGCTGGTTCGGGCCCGGTCGGGCGAAGCCCGATGACGGACAGCCATGAGTCAGAATGGAGGAACTAGTGAGCGATACCACGCCAATCCGGATTCTCAGCGTCGACGACCATCCCCTCTTGCGGGAAGGCATCGCCGCGATCATCAATAGCCAGTCGGATATGCAGCTGGTCTCGCAGGCTGCCAACGGGACTCAGGCCATCCAGCAGTATCGCGACCTTCAGCCGGACGTGACGCTCATGGATTTACGCCTTCCCGACGTGAGCGGGATCGACGCCATGATCGCAATTCGCGCGGAGTTCCCCTCCGCACGCATCATCATACTGACCACCTTTGAAGGGGACGTCGAAATCCAGCGCGCGCTCCAGGCCGGGGCCCGTGGATATCTGCTGAAAAACATGCCGCCGAACGAGCTGGTTCAGACCATACGCCATGTACACGCGGGCAAGAAGCGCGTTCCTCCGGAATTAGCCGCGGAGCTTGCCGAGCACATGAGCGACGACAAGTTGACGGCGCGCGAAGTGGAGGTGCTCCAGCAGGTGGCGGGCGGAAACCGCAATCGCGACATCGCGGAACTGCTGCGCATCTCTGAAGAGACCGTGAAAGTGCACATCAAGCACATCATGGACAAGCTCGGCGCCAAGGACCGCACGCAGGCGATTGCCATTGCTGTGCGGCGCGGCATCATTCATCTCTAAGCGCGTTCCGAATCGCTGGATAACCAGGTTGAGGTATCCTCGACATCTGCAATCCGGGGTATAGGGAGAGCCCTCATTCAAGTGATTCCTATGGGGTGGCTCTTGGCCCATGCTTAGCTCAGGGGGATCCTATGGTTTTCGGTATGACGCTTGCGACCTATACCCTGTTTCACGTCCTGTTGAGCCTGGTTGGGCTTAGTTCCGGCTTCGTCGTTCTGTTCGGCTTGATCACGGGACGAAAGCTGGAAAACTGGACCAGTCTGTTCCTGATGACGACCGTGCTCACGAGCCTCACCGGGTTCGGCTTTCCCGTGCAGCACCTGATGCCGTCGCATGTCCTCGGCACTCTGTCTCTGATTGTCCTTGGGCTCGCCATTTTCGCCCGCTACGCGCGGCGCGTGTCGGGCGCATGGCGGAAAACCTACGTCATCTCCGCCACGATCGCGCTGTATTTTAATTCCTTCGTGGCGGTGGTGCAGACATTCGAAAAAGTCCCGGCGTTCAAGGCCCTCGCGCCCACCCAGTCGGAGCCACCTTTTGTTGTCGCGCAGCTCGCCGTCCTGGCTCTGTTCGTGACCTTGGGATCGCTCGCCACTATCAGATTTCGCGAAACGCCAATCCAAGCGGCCAGGAGTGCCAGCGCCTAAAACTGCGGGCGGAGCTTCCCAAAAAGTGGTACGTCAGGATGCCGACACTTTGGGATTCGTCTTCCGAGTAAATTCAGTACTCTGCCAGTGGGGTGGTTCCGACGGGGTAGGAGGCTCACTGGAAAAGAATTGCTGAGACGTTTATTTCATGCATTTCCTCGCGGTTGGCCGGGCGTGGCTCTGCTTTTGCTTCGAGTGGTCTTCGGATCCGCGATCGTGGTCCAGGGTGTTTACTACGTTGCCGCACCGAGTCCGGCGCCGGGAGCCTTGCTGGTCGGAGTAGCGGCGATAGCCGCGGGGGTTCTCTTGCTGGTCGGTTTCCTGACGGCTGTGGTCGGCGCGGGCGTCGCGGCAGGCGTGGTTGCTGTGGCACTTTCTCTTTTTCCGCCCTGCGTGCCGACCTTGTTTGACTCGAGAGTCTCGCTTATTTTCGGGTTGGCGATTCTGATGGCAATTGTCGGGCTCGGGCCCGGGGCGTTCTCTGTCGACGCCCGTTTATTCGGCCGCCGGGAAATCATCATCCCGCGGCGAAACCCCGAACCCGAGGAGTAGCTTTTCCGGGCATGCCGGCCCGGTCGAAGTTCGGGAGAAATCGATGGCGCCTAAGGCAGACAACGGGATTGTGACGATCGCCGCGCATCAATCCGTCGATCAGGTGGTTCGGACGCTCCAGGGAATCCTGGACGCCAAGGGAGTGAAGCTTTTCGCCATCGTCGACCACAGCGGTGAGGCTGAAAGGGCCGGCCTGCATATGCCCAATACGAAGCTCTTGATCTTTGGAAATCCGAAGGCTGGGACGCCTCTGATGGTGGCCTCACCCAGCATCGCCCTTGATCTGCCGTTGAAGATTCTCGTTTGGGAGGACTCGGGCGGTAAAGCCTGGGTGTCCTATAATTCACCAGCCTACTTGCAGAGCCGGCATGGACTCGCTGCCGAACTGTTACAGAACATTGCGGTTGTGGAGGCTCTGGCGTGCAAGGCAGCGGAATAAGCAAGTTCGCCTGATACTTTCCGCGCCGACCATACATCCATGAGTTACATGACGGACATGACCACCTTGCTGACTAGGCTCAGCCTTTTGGGCGTCGTTGTTACTTGTTCTCTGAGAGGTCAGCCAAGCCAGTTCCAGGGAAGCGTCCCTGCGGGATCGGCCACCGCGACTGTTGTGCCGCTCACGCTCCGCGATGCGATCGATCGGGGTCTCAAGACGAACTTGGGGATTCTCGTGAGCGACTCGGCAAGTGAGATCGCGCGAGCGCAGCGTGTTCGCGCGTTGAGCGCCTTGCTTCCCGCAGTGAGCGGCCAGATCAGCCAGACCGAAGAGCAATTGAGCCTCTCGACGATCGGGCTGCATCTTTCGTTCCCGGGCGTTTCCATTCCCACCGTAGTGGGGCCGTTCCACTACACGGATGCGCGTGCCACAGTCAGCTGGACGGTGTTCGACTACTCGGCTCTCAAGAGCCATCGCGCGGCGCAGGAATCCGAGCGCGCCGCGCGGCTTTCGGCTCAGGACGGCCGGGACCTGGTGGTCCAGGCGGTGGCCGCTTCCTACCTGGGGATCATCGCCGACTCCTCGCGCATCGAAGCCATCCGGTCGCAGGTGGAAACATCGAAAGCGCTGTTCGATCGTGCTGAGGATCGGCATCGCGCCGGCACCGCCGCAGCCATCGATGTGCTGCGATCGCAAGTAGAGTTGCAGCAACAACAGCAGCGGCTACTCGCCCAGGAAAATCAGTTCGCCAAGGATAAGCTGGCGCTGGGTCGTATTATTGGACTTCCGCCGGGACAGGACTTTACGATCGCGGAGGCGGTTCCGTTCGCGCCGCTCGATTCGATCACCCAGGAGCAAAGTATCCGGATGGCGCTGGCGCAGCGCCAGGACTATCGGAGTTACCAGGCCCAGGTGCTCGCAGCCGAGGAAACGGTAAAGGCGGCGCGGGCCGAGCGCTATCCGGCTGGAAGCATTTCCGCCGACTACGGCGATACCGGGAAAGCCCTGAACAATTCGCATGGGACATTTACGGTGGTGGCGTCCGCGCGCTTCAATATTTTTGATTCCGGCCGCATCGCCGCGGACGTGATTCAGGCCAGGGCGGAACTAAAGCAGCGCCAGGACGAATTGGCCGATCTGGGCGCACAAATCGATTTTCAAGTGCGTTCGGCCTTTCTCGACCTGAAGACCGCCGCCGACCTTGCCGCTGTCGCACGAAGCAACCTGGATCTGGCAAACCAGACTCTCGAGCAGTCGCGCGACCGCTTCACTGCGGGCGTCAGCGACAACATCGAGGTGGTACAGGCGCAGGAATCGGTCGCCAGCGCGAATGACAACCTGATTGGGGCACTGTACGCGCATAACGTCGCCAAAGTTGCACTGGCGCGAGCGCTGGGGAGTGCCGATCAGAATCTTCAACATCTCATGGAGGGGAAGTAGATGGCGGAGACGGCACAGGAGATCAGACCGGCACGGCGGCGCGGGCGTTGGAAGCGGCTCGTCGTCGTCGTAGCGGTGGTTGCGATTCTCGCGGTAGCGGGGCTTTTCGTCTGGCGATACCTCAACACGTATGAGTCCACTGACGACGCCCAGGTAGACGGGCATATCAATTCCATCAGCGCTCGCATCAGCGGCAACATAGTCGCGGTCCTGGCCGAGGACGAGCAATACGTGAAGGCGGGCGACGTTCTGGCGCGCATCGATCCCAAGGATTTCGAGGTCGCGCTGGCCAAAGCGGAAGCCGACCTGGCGGATGCCGAAGCAGCGCTCGAAACCTCGCGCATCGACATCCCGATCACCAGCACGACGACCGCCAGCCAGATCAAGAGCGCTGCGTCGGGCCGTGCCGACGCCACGGCGTTCCTGCTCGGTGCCGAGCGCCAGAGGAACGCGGCGCTGTCGCGTATCGAGTCGGCGCGCGCCCAGGTCCGCGAGGCCGAGGCCGACCTGACCAAGGCCGCCGCCGACGAGCGCCGCTACAAGCTTCTCGTGGATAAGGACGAAATCCCGCGGCAGACCTACGACACGGCGGTCGCGGCGCGGCAGGCCGCCGAGGCAACGCTCGATGCCCGAAAGGCCGCCGTCGCCGAAGCCGAGCAGAACGTCGCCGTGGCGCAGAGTGTTATCGATCAAGGCAGGCAACGGATCACGCAAGCGGACGCGTCCGTCGAATCCGCCGAGACTGCTCCCAAGCAGGTGGCGGTTACCGAGTCCCGCGCGAAATCCGCTCTGGCTCTGGTGATGCAGCGTCGAGCGCTGGTGGACCAAGCCAGGCTGAATCTGAGTTATTGCACCATCGCCTCGCCGGTGACCGGCATCGTTGGCAAGAAGACCGTGGAACTCGGCGCGAACGTTGCAGCGGGCGAACAGATGATGGCCGTGGTTCCGCTCGATGATATCTGGGTCACGGCAAATTTCAAGGAGACCCAGCTCGCCAGGATGAAGGCGGGCCAGAACGTTCGCTTTACCGTGGACGCCTACGGCAAAGAGTACCGCGGCCGTGTTGAGAATATCGGCGGCGCCAGCGGGTCGCGCTTCAGTCTGCTGCCGCCTGAAAACGCGACCGGGAACTATGTCAAGGTGGTGCAGCGCATTCCCGTCCGGATCAATCTCGATCCGGGCCAGAACGCGGATCGCCGTCTGCGCCCCGGGCTTTCGGTGGAACCCAAAGTGTACGTCGAGTAAACCGTGGCCGAGCCGACCGAAGTTTGGAAGCCGAAGTACAACCCTTGGGCCGTGGCCGTCGTGGTGGCGCTCGCGGCTTTCATGGAAGTACTGGATACCAGCATCGCCAATGTCGCGCTGCCGCACATGGCGGGCGATCTCGGGGCGAGTAACGACGAAAGCACTTGGGTGCTGACCTCCTATCTGGTCTCGAACGCGATCGTGCTTCCCATCAGCGGCTGGCTGGCTGCCACCATAGGCCGCAAGCGTTTTTTTCTTCTTTGTATTTTTCTGTTCACCCTGAGCTCGCTGCTCTGCGGCGCGGCGCCGTCGCTAGCTGCTTTGATTCTGTGCCGGATCCTGCAGGGCGCCGGTGGCGGAGGGCTCCAGCCCATGGCCCAGGCGATTCTGGCCGACACTTTCCCTCCGCAGAAGCGCGGACTCGCTTTCGCGCTCTACGGCATCACCGCCATTATGGCGCCCACCATCGGGCCGACGCTGGGGGGCTGGATTACCGACAACTACTCCTGGCGATGGATCTTCTACATCAACCTACCCGTGGGAATCCTCACGCTTTTTCTGGTGCTGCGCATGGTGGAGGATCCGCCGTACCTCGTGCGAGCTCGAGGCGCGGGCGTGCGGGTGGACTATATCGGCATCGCGCTCCTGACGCTGGGCATCGGTGCGCTCCAGATCCTGCTGGACAAGGGCCAGGAGGACGACTGGTTCGGTTCGCACTTCATCGTGACGCTCGCCGTGGTCGCAATTGTCTGCCTGGGCGCGCTGGTGCTCTGGGAGTGGCGGCAGAGGGCGCCCATCATCGACGTCCGCATGTTTCGAAGCTTCAACTTCGCCGTTTCCAGCATGATGATGTTTTTCCTGGGTGTTCTGCTGTTCAGCAGCCTGGTGATGATGCCGCAGTTTCTGCAGACGCTGCTGGGCTACACCGCCGAATCGGCCGGCCTGGTGCTCTCCGGCGCGGGTCTCATATTATTGTTCGAAATGCCCGTCGTCGGGCAACTCACCACCAAAATCCCGACCAAGTTCATCATGGCCTTCGGATGGCTGTGCCTGGCAGGCGGCATGTATTACTCCACGCTGCGCATCGATCTGTTGATCAGTTTTCAATCGGCCGCGCGCCTCCGCGTCCTGCAGTCCTTCGGCCTGGCCTTCCTGTTTGTTCCGATTTCCCTGGCCGCGTACATCGGCCTTCCGCCTGAGAAGGGAAACAGCGTGTCCGGCCTGATCAATTTCATGCGGAACATCGGCAGCAGCGTAGGGACGTCGATGGTAACCACCATGCTGGCCCGCCGCGCGCAGTTCCATCAGACCGTGCTGGCCTACCGCGCCACGAATTACGACCCGGCCTTTCGCAGCCAGGTTCAGGGCCTCACCCGCCACCTGACTCAGGTTGGGGCGACTCCGCCCGACGCGAAGGCGGCCGCTTACGGACGCATCTACCAATCCGTGCTCGCGCAATCGCAGACGCTCGCCTACATCGATACCTACAAGCTGCTGGCGGTGGCCGCCATCATCATGTTTGTTCTCGCTTTCCTCGTCAAGCGAAACGATCCGGGCGGAGGGGGCGAGGTGGCCGTAGGATGACACGGCGGAAGAGAGCGAACTCATGATCAAGGTACTGACCATCGAACGCGAGTACGGAAGCGGCGCCAATGTGATCGCCAAGAAGCTTGCCGAGCGCCTGGGATGGAAACTGTGGGATCAGGAGCTGACCAGCGAGATCGCGCGGAGTCTGGAGTGCGACAAAGAGCATGTCGAAATGCGGGAGGAGTGCCGCGACCCGCTGCACTACCGCCTGTTCAAGGCCTTTCTGCGCGGCAGCTTCGAGGGCAGCCTTAATGCGCCGCGTCTGAAGCTGGCCGATGCGGAGACCATCCGCAAGGTCACCCAGAAATTGGTCATGCGGGCGGCCGAGGTAGGCAACTGCGTGATTGTGGGCCGCGGTTCGGCATACTACCTGCATAATTCCCCGGACGCATTTCACGTTTTCGTGTATGCTCCGTTCCAGGAAAAAGTGCGTCGCTTGCAGGAGCGCGGCAAGTCGGAAAAGGAGGCCGTGGAACTGGCTCAGACGGTGGATGAGGACCGCGCCGCCTTCATCAAACACTGCTTCGGAGTGGAGTGGCCGTCCCGATCGAATTTCCATCTGATGATCAACTCAGAGATGGGAGATGATGCGGCGGTGAACACCATCTTAAACGCCATGGTGGCCGCCCAGCCCTCGCCGGCGCGCCTCTGAAATCGGGCCTCTGAAACCGGCTAGTCTGCCCAGTCGAGCGTGCTCAACCAGATGAGTCCAAACTCAGCTTTGGCGGGGGCCGCCGGCTCGCCGATGGCGGGCAGACGCTTCAGCGCGGCGTTCGTCAGTTGGTCCACTTCGTCCCGGTTCAGGCCGAGCAGTTGAGCGCTACTCAGGCGCGTAAGGCCCTCCAAGACCCGCAACACGTAGCAACGCCGTTGTTGCTCCGGGAGACCCAGTACGGCCCGCAGCTCGGCGGGTAGGTAGCCGCGCGCCGACTCCGGCTCACAGGTGCCGGCACTTGCGCGCGCGGCGCTCCGAACCGCTAGCCGCAGCAACGATTCGTCCGTCTCCCAATCCGGGTCCCAGTGATCGAAAGCATCGACGACAATCTGTTCGGCGCGCCGGCCGTTGCCCGTGATCAAATGCGCCGCAACGTATGCTCTGCGGAAGGCCCGCTCGATGCGGTGGTCCGATTCGCGAACCTGCGTTTGTGCTGCACGGTATTCCATCGCTCCCCCAATATGTGGTTGCATCCCGCTCAGGCGGATTGTGCCATGGCGTGAGTATAGTTGCCCGCCGGGATGGTCTCCTCCGAAGCGGGCGCCATCGAGCGGACCCGCGTTACGGTGGCCTTCCGGGAAATATCGAGCTTCCGCATGCGCGCGATCAATGTCGTTCGGGGCAGCCCGAGCTTCGCCGCCGCACCAGCCTGCCCGCCGACTACCCAGTTTGTGCGGCGTAGGGTTTCTATGATGTGAACGCGCTCCATTTCGGCGAGCGTCCTGGCGGGCTGCTTTACATCCAAAGGCCGCAGGCGTTTCAGATCGAGTATCGGCGGGCACAGCAGCCGGCCGTGCGAAAATACCATGGCGCGCTCCACGAAATTCTGCAACTCGCGAATATTCCCCGGCCAGTCGTGTTCACTGAGCGCTTCCAGGACCGCGCTGGGAACCTCGTCGACGGCCTTGTGCATGCGCCCTGCAAAATACCGTACAAAGTGGCGAACCAGGGCGGGAATGTCCTCTCTCCGGTCGCGCAGTGCCGGAAGGGTCATCGGAAATACGTTCAACCGGTAGTACAGATCGGCGCGGAAGCGGCGCTCGTTCACCAGGGCCGCGAGGTCCTGGTTGGTGGCGGCAACTACCCGCACGTCGACGCGGATGGTATGGCTGCTGCCCAGGCGCTCGAATTCCTGTTCCTCCAGAGCTCGCAAGAGTTTCGGCTGCAGTTCCAGAGGCAGGTCGCCGATTTCGTCCAGAAAAATTGTCCCGTTATGGGCGAGCTGGAGCCGCCCCACGCTCTGCGAGACGGCGCCGGTGTAAGCGCCCCGCTCGTGGCCGAACAGCTCGCTCTCGAGAAGGCCGGCGGGTATGGCCGCGCAGTTGAGCTTGACGAACGGGCCGGCAGCACGCCGGCTACGCTCATGGATCGCCCGTGCGATCAGTTCCTTTCCGGTGCCGGTTTCGCCTTGGATCAAAACGGCGCAGTCGGCGCCCGCCACCAGGTCTACTTGATCGAGCACGGTCCTGAAAGAAACGCTCTTTCCCACCATTTGTGCTTCTCCTGCGTTGCGCATGTGTTGCTCCTTGCTAAAGCTCACGTTACTCACGCGGTCCTCAACGCGCGGGCGCCTTGTAGTCTGCGCCTGCGGCAACTTCATCGCCTCATCCCTCGCTTCTTCCACTCGCCCCGCACTCGTATTGATACTATGCGCCGGGAATCCTTCGGAGTCATCACGACTTGGAGGATTTTTACCCTAACTAGTTCCGGATGGGGCCGCGTACCACGATCGGGGTAGGGCCTATGTGCGCTCGCGGTTTCGGCGTCAGCCGGAGATCAGGATTGCGGGCCCGCGAGCGAGGAGCGTATCCGCCAGGCCAGGTTCCCTCTTCCTAACGCTCTCGGCTACTTGGACGCGCAATTGGGTACATGGCTGAGCGTGCCAGACGGGCCTTATGTTTCAGGGGAAGGCAGCAATGCAAGAATTTGAGCACTTTTTTCACAATTGCGCTTCAGCACTATCAACTCTTGTTGCGAAGAGGCCGACTATTAATGTAGCCAGACGCTCGCGAGTACTAATCCACGGTGCGAACGGCATCCACCACTAAAATACGCGTGATTTGCATCACGCGAGACGTGTGACGAGATTCGCACTAGGTGCGGCGGGCGAGTATTCCGCACTATCCATTTGGGAGACAACACGATGAAGCCTAACGAGACCCCTTCCGCGCAGAGAGCAACGAATCGATTCTTCACCTTTTCGCGCTGGATAGCCATTTTGACGGTCGTCGGCGTTTGCGCGAGCTTGGCCATGAAAGCGTCGTGGCACGGAGTGAAGCTCCTCGACGTGTTTTGGCAAGGGACGGTGCCACTCGTACCGTTGATTCTGCTCATTGCGCCGCACCTCTGGCGGAGAATTTGTCCTGTTGCCGTACTGAATGTCGTTGCAGCCCGAATCGGCCGCGAAGACCACAAGGTTGGTTTGACGCGCTTACCGCAGAGAGTTAGTGTTTTCATCAAACGCTATGGCGTCGTGTTGGCCGCTTCGCTGCTCTGGGTGCTTGTACCAATGCGACTGCTCTTGTTCAACCAGAGTGCTCACGCGACCTTGTTCTTGATCCTCGCGATCGCCGTCGCGGCGATCACGTTGGGTTTCTCCGGACATTGGAAAGCAGCGTGGTGCAGCAGCGTTTGCCCGGTGTATCCGGTCGAAAAGCTCTATGGCGCGGCGCCGGTGTGGTCGCTCCCGGATGCACGATGCGTGCCCGCAAATGATGCAAGGAGTTGCTTCCGCTGCTCGCTTAATTGCTTGGATGTGCCCGAGAGTGAAAAGCAGTATTGGAACGTGATGGAACGAGTTGGATCAAAGCACGCTGCCGATGTTGTCCGTCGATTCTTTCTAGGGAGCTTTCCGGGATTTGTGCTGGCCTATTGGTTTCTGTCTGGCACCGGTGTGCGGCCAGGTTTCGCGTCATCGATCTTTGGTGTGTATGCAACTTTCCTACTGTTTATGTTTTCAAGTTACGGCTGCTACCTCCTGGCGCATCGTGTCTTCGGTGCAAGCCGCCGAGTGGATCTCGTAGCAATAGCTCTTGCTCTCAACGCCTATTACGCGGCCTCTAGCGTTGGGCTTTCCAAGGTGCTGAGTCAACTGGGAGGTTGGTACACGGAGCAGGCCATGACTCGGGCAGGGATCTTTGGATTTGTGTTCTGTGTCAGTCTCTTTTGGCTACGCCGTGCTTGGGCGAGCGACGCTCCAAGTTGGTCGCGCTGGTAGGAATCTCAAAGGACCTGGACCCTTCTGGATACCGATACACTTTCCGAGTCCACCATGCTCTCGCTGATGGGTCACATGAGCCGGGGTATGGGGTGACGCTCTCGCAAAAAGACGAAATTCGGATGTAGTCCCATTGGAAGTCACTTTAGTAGAGACACCCGTCGTAATTCCGTGATCGCTAAGTTATTGGACGATTTGGTGAGCGCGGTAGGAATCGAACCTACAACCTACTGATTAAGAGTCAGTTGCTCTGCCAGTTGAGCTACGCGCCCGCTCGGTTGGAGTGCTGCGGCGCGAAGCAAAACCACGCGCCAACTTTTCGATTGTACCACTCACTTGCGACGGCGCGATGATCTTTTGATACACTCACCGCTATGCTCAAGCGATCCTATTTGCTCACCATTGGATTATCGGCGGCCGCGCTTCTTTTCGCCGAGACGCCGGAGGAACGGGGCAAGTATCTGGTGGAACGAGCCGCCTTGTGCGGAGACTGCCACACGCCGATGGTCGACGGAAAACCGGATGCCTCCAAGCTTCTGAAGGGCGCCACGCTGGCGTTCCAGCCCATCGGGGAGATCCCCAAGTGGCACAAGACCGCGCCCGATATCAGCAGCACCAGCCCGCTCTTCCAGCGCTGGGGCGATGACGGGCTCAAGAAGTTCCTCGAAGCCGGCACCAATCCGCGCGGGGGAGCGGCCGACGCTCCCATGCCGCAATACCGCTTCAGCGCCGAAGACGCGGCCGCCATTGTGGCCTATCTGAAGACGGTAAAGTAAACGCGGGGCGCGGCTCTATTTCGCCGCCGGAAGCAGCGACAACCTGGCGCGGATCAAGTCCTCTACCCGGCTCCAGACTGCGGGGTCGGACTCGATCTCGATATGCGGCCTCATGAAGGCGCGCGCGTACCAGGGATATCCGGCGCAGCTCACCGGCTTTGCGCGGTAGTCGATTTGAAAATTTCCCAGGATGCGGGTGTGCGCCGGGTCGGAGGCGCGGATCTCGGAACGTCCGCGCACAATGCCCTCGGGTTGAAAAAAATTGACGGCCTGCGCCACGTTGGCGGGAATCCAGGCATCGTTCTCGCCGAGCTTACGCACGCTGTCCACCTGCACGGTCAGCATCACCGGGATTCCATCGCGTTCGAGAGCGCGCGCCAGGGTCACCGTCTCGGACGCGCCCCAACTGTGGCCATAGATGGCGATATGGGCCGCGCTTTTCTCGCCGGCCGAGAGCGTGCCGTCGCCATCGGTGTCGAGCAGTTCGAGAACCTTGCGCCGCGCCTCTGAGCCGCGACGGTTCTCAAAAACGGCGACGTTCAGCGCCGCCGCATACTGCTTGCGGAGACGATGCGCCAGTAGTACCTCGCCGTGCGCCGTTTGATCGCGGCCGACGAAGCCGCCCATGAATCCGATGACAATGGGTGGCGAACCCGCCTCGAGTGGGGCGCACGCTATGTTGAGGAAAAAAACAAGAGAAGACGCGGCCAAACGGCGCCGCGGACAAAATGGCATTTTACAACCGCCGTCGGCCGATTGTAACACTTGCCGCTGTGCGAACGATCATTCTCCGCCTTCGGCCCAGGCGCCATCGCGCGACTGGAGTTCCCCTGCGATTGCGGCGGGCTGCAGCTCCATCTCGTGCGCCTGGACGTGCTTCGGATCGAACAGGGAGCCTTTCACCCAGGCGTAAGCCATCCCCAGGCCGAAAACCGGATGCAGCGCGGCAACGGGGACTAGGAGGACGGCGTATTTCTTCGATTTCACCAGCGACTCAAGCACACCGCGTACAGGTCCGCTGCGGGGCACGTCACCAGGCACTTGGGGAATCACGAAACTGATCAAATTCACGCCGGGATGCCGTTTTCCAAACGCAACCAGGCTGCGCGCGGCTTGCTTGGGCGTCATGATGGCCATGTCGCCGCCGAAGTTGCGATGGATGGCGTGGGGGTAATAGAAGTTGATCGTCTTGCGGGCGAAGTCCGCGCAGTTGCTGAATAAAAGGTTGAAGCGAGTGCTGTTTTCGCTGGAGTTGAACGCGGTAATGAGGGCCTGGTCCTGCTGCTCGCTGGTCTCAACGCTGAAGGTGTAGATGGTCCGGTCGTACGCCTCGCCGACCAATTGAGTCCAGTCGCCCACGGGCATACTTCCGTCCGGCGCGTCCGGAGCAACGGACTCAAGATGGGCACGCCGGTACGCATCTCGAAGGGCGGCCGCATCGGCGACTGTGATCGAGTCGGGAACCTGCTCGGGATAGTCGACGGCGTAGAGATAAGGGATCAGCGGAATGGCGATCCAGTCGAATCCGCCGACGCGGTGATAGCGGCTCAGGACAACGCCCTGTTCGCCCGGCTCACAAAGACGGAGCGAAAGCGGCGTTGCGGCGCAGACACGCGACAAGTAGATGGCCGCGTGGCCGGTGGGATTCACCGAACCGAACGCGCCATACGGCTCCTCGAGTAAAAGCGTGACGTCCGCGCGCGCAGCCGCGGCGCTGAATACCGTGAATGCCAGAATAGGCCAGAGCTTCACACTTTACTCTCCCAGTGGGGGAATAGCACCTGCCGTTCCACCGATATCTGTTTGACTTAACGGGACTGGGGCGGGTTGCGCCTGTGGAAATTTTTATACGCTCGTGTAACCCGG
>Ga0070734_10003305_pt1 | contig 17209 bp, 18 predicted proteins | sample Coa_R1_8_FD_66444 | JGI IMG/M metagenome (GOLD analysis project Ga0070734, IMG submission 66444) | Surface soil microbial communities from Centralia Pennsylvania, which are recovering from an underground coalmine fire - Coalmine... | ecosystem: Environmental > Terrestrial > Soil > Unclassified ... | reverse complement strand
CAGTCATAATTGCAGTGATGTCAGGGGCACCTGCTATTTACCAAACCGAATCCATGCGCGCGGAGAAACGTGCGGTCGCTGGGAATTCTGTTTTGGTCGCGCTCGCCATCACGATCCTCAAAATCTTAGTCGGCGTAAGTACATCAAGCTTGGGCATTCTTTCGGAAGCTGCCCACTCGGGACTCGACCTGGTAGCCGCTACGATTACGCTTTTCTCTGTGCGGGTCTCCGACAAACCAGCGGATGCCGAACATCAATATGGCCACGGTAAAGTCGAGAATTTTTCGGCTTTCGTCCAGACAGGATTATTACTGCTGACCTGTGTCTGGATTGTGCGTGAATCCATCCACCGGCTTTTCTTCCACTATGTGGATATCGAACCGAGTGCGATTGCATTTGCCGTAATGTTTGCGTCCATGGCAGCTGATTTTTGGCGATCGCGTACGCTGCGCCGCATCGCGGCGAAGTACGATAGCCAGGCCCTGGAAGCGGATGCGCTGCATTTTTCCACCGATGTGTGGTCGAGCGGGGTGGTGGTTGTTGGCTTGGCGCTGGTGCTCGTTGGGCGCGCTCGCGGCATCACTTGGCTGCGGGATGCCGACGCGATTGCTGCTCTCTTTGTCGCAGGCGTCGTTGTTTATGTGAGTGGGCGTCTGGGACGCCGAACGATAGATGCTCTTCTCGATGCTGCTCCCAAGGGAGTACGCGGCAAAATTATTCAGGCAGTGTCAAAAGTGGATGGTCTGCTTGAGGTGGACCGAGTTCGCATTCGCCGGGCTGGCAACCGTTATTTCGCCGATCTCTCCATTGGCCTCGCGCGTAACGTGACGTTTCAGCGTTCGGAGCAGGTTGCAGATTCTGTGACCGCTGCCGTCCAGAGTGTTTTGCCGAATGCGGATGTAATGGTCCGCTCGGTTCCCCGTGCCGCATTTTCTGAGAATATTTTTGATCGTGTGCGAGCCGTGGCGATGCGCAACAACGTCAACGTCCATGACGTCAGCGTGCAAGATGTTGACGGCCGTCTGCATGTGGAGCAGCACCTCGAACTGGACGAACGCCTGCTGCTGAAAGACGCGCATGATAAAGTGACCCAGCTTGAGGCGCAAATACAGGAAGATGTTCCGGAAATTAATAGCATTTTGACTCACATCGAGAGCGAGCCCGCGACCATCGAGACCAGCGAGGAGATCGTTCGCGATGCCAACCTGGAGGAACGCCTGAAGAAAGTCAGCACCGAATTTCCGGAAGTTCTTGATATGCACGATCTGGAAATCAAGCGTATTCGCGGACGGCTTTATGTTTCCTGCCACTGCACTTTTTCCGATGAGCTTCCACTCTCCCGCGTACACGATGTTTCGACGGAGCTGGAAATTCGCTTTAAGCAAGAATCCCCGGAGATTTTTCGTGTTCTAATCCACCCTGAGCCCCAAACCGATAACCGGCGATAACCACTAGGATTGAAAAATATGTCTATGATTTCTGCGCGCGCGAACTGGAAAGAAAAACATCAATTCACAGCCGTTGCTAAAAGCGGCCATACAATCAACGTGGATGGCGACAGTCAGGTTGGGAACAGTCCCATGGAGCTTGTTTTAATCGGCCTTTGCGGATGCACCGGGTACGACGTTGCCAGTATTTTGACCAAAAAGCGCGAGCCGTTCACCAGCCTCGAAGTCAGTGCGGAAGGCGACAAGGCCCCAACGTCGCCGAATGTTTTTACCGAGATTCGTTTGCTCTACCGCGTCGGCGGCAATGTTTCGCACAAAGCAGTTGAGGATGCAGTCCGGTTATCCGAAGAAAAGTACTGCTCGGTTTCCGCCATGCTGGAAAAAACGGCCAGGATTACCACGCGCATTGAGTATATAAATTCTTGAACTCCGTTCATCAGCCCAAGCCCTATAAGGGATATTTGTACATCGCGTGCGCAACGTTTTTATGGGGAATCAGCGCTACACTGGGCCGCGCGGCATTTACGGGCAAGCCTCTTCCGGGTGGACTGATTCTTCGGCCGGTTGATCCACTCATTCTCTCGCAGACGCGGACATCGTTCTCCTGCATGGTTTTGCTTTTTATTCTGATTGCGCGAAACCTAAAGAATTTACGCATCCCAGTGATTGATTTTGGCAGATTAGCTTTGCTGGGTGTTTTCGGCGTGGCGGCTTCGAACTACCTGTACTATCTTGCGATCCAGAGAACCAACGTCGCGACGGCGATTGTCGTGCAATATACCGCGCCGATATGGGTGTTGTTGTATGCCGTTCTTCGAGGCCAGCAAAAACCTACGCCGCAACGCATGGGGGCGGTCGCTCTGGCCGTACTCGGAATCGCTTTTGTGATTCAGATATTTTCTAGCGGAAAGTTGAATTTAGACCGGGTCGGAATATTGGCGGCACTGGCTGCTGCCTTTTCTTTTGCGTTCTATAACGTCGCTGGACATGGCATTCTTGCACGCTACAACCGTTGGATCGTGCTTTTTTACACCACATTCACGGCCGCGCTCTTTTGGTTATGCCTGAACCCTCCTACAAAAGTTATCAATGCACATTACTCTGCCGGGCAGTGGTTATTTCTTTTCGTTTTTTCCATGCTTTCCGTCCTCGGCCCGTTTTCGTTCTACTTTGCCGGATTGCAACATCTTGAGCCCACGCGCGCGATCGTCGTCAGTTGTTTGGAGCCTGTATTCTCCATCCTCATAGCCGCGCTTGCGCTAGGTGAGACGCTCCGTTTTGTGCAGACGGTGGGTATTTTCATGGTGCTGGCTGCGATTGTTGTCGTCCAACTTCCCAGCAAGGCCGAGCAGTGCATACCGCCGCTGGAGCCGATAGAATAGCGCTCTTGGTTGAAGTGACAAGTTGATGACAATTTTTTACCAATTAGGTGCGGCATCGCTTTTGGGCTTGATTGTCAGGTGCGGCCAGCCAACACTAGACAGGAGGTTTCTATGAAATTTCCTCGTTTCAGCGCTCTATTGCTTTTAATTGCATTCGCGGTTCCATGCTTTGCGCATCATCTTGCGGTCATCGTCAACAAAGACAACAGCGTGGAACAACTCACTTCGGCTCATCTTTCGAAGATCTTTCGCTCGGAGGATACAAAGTGGCCCAACGGTACATCCATCATTCTCGTGTTGCATAGCAACCTGAGCACGGAGAGCCAGACACTGCAACACCTGAATAAAATGTCTGCTGTTGAATTGAAAGCTCACATTGCCGCCCACAAAGACTCTATTCACATCGTTGACAGCGACGACGATTTATTGAAAGAAGTGGGAGCGAACGCGGGTGCGATTGGTTTGGTGGATGTGCGCTCGATCAACGATCACGTCAAAGTGGTGAAGGTGGATGGCAAGCTCCCGCTCGAAAGCGGCTACCTGCCGCACTAGGTTTTGCGTTTGAGCAATCGGAAAAAGCGTTGCGCCTTCGCCACATCTTTTCCGATTTGTGCGCGCAATGCCTCGACGGATGGAAATTTAATTTCATCTCGAAGGCGTTTCAGGAAAGTCACTTCCACCCGTGTTTCCGCGGTTAATTCAATGGGGTGAAAATTCAGGAGATGGCTTTCAATTGCGAAGGAGTCCACGCCGAATGTCGGACGATTTCCCACATTTGTGACTGAATCAAAGCATTCGGATGCCACACGAGTTTGAGTGATGTACACGCCATGCTTCGGAATCAGTTCGTCGTAGCGATTTAGATTGATTGTGGGAACCGTGTATTTTGATCCGTAACCCCGCCCAGCGTGCGGCGTGCTTACAATGCTGAACGGTTTTCCCAAGAGATGCCGCGCTCTTTGTACGTTGCCATCCGAAATCAACTTGCGAATGTGGCTGCTTGAAACTGGCTCGCCACGCAGGCGCATCTCGGGGTAAATCACAACTTCAAAACCCATTTCCCGTCCCAACTGCATGAGCACATTGACGTCGCCAGCCGCTTTGTGGCCGAAGCGGAAGTTGTATCCCTCATGGACTTCGCGTGCCTGCAAGCCGTTTTTCAAAATCCTTTGTGCGAACTCGCGGGGAGGCATGTGGCAAAGTTCTTGCGTGAACGGAAGTATCAAAACTGCATCGAGGCCGGATTTTCCCAAGAAACGAATCTTTTCTGCGGTCGGCGTCAACAATTTCAGCTCAGAATCTGGCCGCAAAACCCTTACGGGATGAGGATCAAAGGTGAGTACAACCGACTTGAATCCCCGATCTTTTCCGCGTGTAACGAGTTGCTTGACGACTTGGGAGTGGCCGTCGTGAACTCCATCGAAATTGCCAATGCTGACAATGGTCGGCCCCAAGCCGTCAAGCTCACTGAGTTGATGGAGTATTCGCATGCTTAGATTTCAAACTCCAGCTTCATGCCGTCATAGGACAATCGCACATGCGGAGGCAAAAGAGCATTCGTCTCTTCATGCGGCAATTCATGGCAAATGTGGGTGAAGAACGCGCGCCGCGGCTTGACTTGCTCTACGATCCGCAATGACTGTTCCACGCTGGAGTGGGTAGGATGCGGTTTATGCCGAAGCGCATCCAGGAACAAAATATCCAGATCGCGTAATTGTTCGAGCGACGATGCTGGGACCTCGCTGTGGTCGGTCAAATAAGCTGCCGATCCGAAACGATACCCATAAATCTCCGTTTCGCCGTGAATGATGGGAACGGGAATAAAAGCTACTCCAAATAGATCCAGCGGCTTGTCCATCGCATGCAGTTCCACTTGAGGCAAACCCCCGAATTTGTACTTGGCTTCAAAAATGTAGTGGAACATGGTCCGCAGAAACTCAGCGGCCTCAGGTTTTGCGTAGAGCGGCAATTTGCCTGCCCTGTGGTGGTAGCTTAGCGGTCTGAGATCGTCAATTCCAAGAATGTGATCGGCGTGGGTATGCGTATATAAAACTGCATCCAGTCTTCTGATCTGCTCGCGAATCGCCTGCTCGCGGAAGTCGGGCGTCGTATCAATTAAAACGCCGTGCCCATCATACTCAATAAACACCGAAGGACGGGTGCGCCGATCATTTGGGTCAGTGGAATGGCAGACGGCGCAATCACACCCGATGGTTGGCACTCCCATGGATGTTCCGCTTCCAAGGACCGTCAGCGTCGCTTTCATCTTCTATCTTTTGCCAAAATCAGGTTTGCTCAAATCAGGTATGCCCTTGCCGGGAGCACTCTGTGGTGGCCGGGACAGCGCATTGATCACTTCCACATAAGCCATGCGCAACTCATAAAGGCAATTTTGCAGAAAAGTTTTTTCTGCATCGGTAAGATTGCCCTTCGTTTTATCGGCGATCAAGCTGAGCGTATCAATAGTTTGCCGGGCCCCAATTGGGTCAAGTCTGGGTTGTCCACCCTCTTCATGCATCATGCCGAGTTGCATCATGGCAGTCATGTAGAGAGAAGCCATAAAACGCTCGAAGGTCATCTCCAAATCTTTGGTCGAATGCCCGCCCATCTCAATCCGGCGATCCATGTCCTTCGACGATGCACGATACGCATCTGCTTGTTGTTGCTGCTCCGACGCCGATGGAGACGGCGGCATTGCGGGTTCTGGCGCATTTTCTACCGCAGCCGCTACCGGTGCGTTAGAAGCAACAGAAGGCGAAATTTCCTTTTCGGGGGTCTCTTCCCGCACATCGCCTTCGCTTGTGAACAGGCGCCTGTCGGTGACTGTAAAACTTTCCTGCTTTTTTTCGGGCATAGGTCCTCAAATTCTAAGAAATTCTTCAAACGGAAGACTCGTGACAGAAGCGGTAAAACCGTTTCCGGCCAGCGGCTTTTTCAGGACGGCGATCTCGCGCCGCACATATCCCAACGCGATGTTCTTTGTGCCATCGCTTAGAGGAACAGATGCAGCACTCGTAATTTCAGCAACTTTCTTTTCTTCCAATCGCAGTTCGGCTCCTGCTTCAGGCATAGGGCCGTCAATTACGAATCCGGTAAATTGCCGGTGCACCGCACCACGTGAACGAATCCGCTCTACGATTTCCTGACCGACATAACAGCCTTTGTTGAAATTCAGAGCGCGCTCCTGATCGGTTTCTTGCGGCAAGTCTTTTTCGCGTATGTCGGTTCCGTATTTCGGGATTCCCGAAGCAATTCGTAGCCATTCAAGCGTGGTCGCATCAACCGGAACTGCACCTGCTTTTACCAATTCAGCTTTCATTAGTTCTGCGTTCTCAGGCAAAACCCATAATTCATACGACGCAATACTCGGATTGTCTCCACGCACGACCGTTACATCGTGGTCTCGCCAGTGAATCGCTTTGAACTGTAAAGGCTGCAATTCTTCTACAGAAAACCCGGCTGCTTGTAACAAAGAAGCAGCTTTCGGCCCCGCGATGCCAATACATATCGTGGTTTTGCTCACGTCTTTCATGTTCACATCGTCCATGATTATGTGATGGTCGAAAGTGTCCCAGATTTTTGTGATTTGACCTTGATCGGTATCCACGATGAGCGATTCGCCGAAATTGTAGGCGTACATATCGCCCAAAATTCGCCCTTGCGGACTCAGCAAAAATGCATAGACTCCATGCCCGGTCGCCAGATCACGAATGTTATTCGTGACCATCCCATTGAGCCAGCGCACACGGTCATCGCCCGTGAGCTCAATCTTGCCGCGGGAATTCGTCTGATGGACGCCACAATTCGAAATCAGCGCCCGAAATTCTGCACGTGCAGCTGCGAAATCGCTGGTGACAGGCGTATTTTCTTGAATCGCGCTGGAAATCATTCTTTCAATTATAAATCGTACGTTCGCGGGCCGTTTTATTCGCTGGTTTGTGATACTTTTCTGGCGTGAGCTTAAAAAAACGCATAGCCATCATTCCCGGCGACGGTATTGGGCAAGAAGTCATTCCGCAAGCGATGAAAGTGCTCGCCGCTACCGGCATTGATCTTGAAACCACGCAATTCGATTGGAGCGCCGACCGCTATCTTGCCGACGGCGTCACCGTTCCACCCGACGGCTTCACCATGCTGGATCGTGATTTCGACGCCATCCTCATTGGTGCATTCGGCGATCCTCGTGTCGTTACCAATATTCACGCCAAAGAGATTCTTCTTGGCATGCGGTTTCAAATGGATTTATATGCCAATGTTCGTCCGGTGCGTCTGCTGGATGAATCACTGTGTCCCTTGAAGGGCATTCAACCAAAAGATGTGGATTTCGTTGTGATCCGTGAGAACACCGAGGGTGTCTATGGCGACGTTGGAGGAGTTTTCAAAAAGGGAACTGCCGATGAAGTTGCCATTCAGGAAGATATCAACACGCGCAAGGGCGTCGAACGGGTAATTCGCTATGCTTTCGAATATTGCGAGCGCCACACAAAAAGCGACGGTACGCCGCGCAAGCGTGTGCTCATGTCCGATAAGTCGAATGCTATGACACACGCTGGTGGCCTGTGGCAACGTGTATTCAAAGAAATTGCCGGAGAGTATCCGCAAATTAAGGCTGAACATATGTATGTGGATGCGCTTTGCATGCAGTTGGTCCGCGACCCGCGCCAGTTTGATGTGATCGTCACGAACAATATGTTCGGCGACATCATCACCGACCTTGCCGCCGGATTACAGGGCGGACTCGGCATGGCAGCGAGCGGCAACATTCACCCCGGCAAGACTTCCATGTTCGAGCCTGTACACGGCTCAGCGCCGCCAATAGCAGGGAAGAATATTGCAAATCCCTTTGGCGCGATCCTGACCGCAGCTATGATGCTCGGGCATTTAGGCATGCTGGAAAAAGCCGCGAAGATCGAGGCTGCGGTTCTGGAAGCTATACGGCAGAAACGTACGACGCAAGACCTCGGCGGTGCGCTGGGCACAAAGGAAACGGGAGACTGGGTTGCTAACTGGGTGGCAAAGTAAAACAGAAATACCGCAGGCTGAACAGTTGTAAAACGCAGTTTGTAAAACATGGAACAGCGCCTCATCCTCATCAACTTGCTCATCAGGCTCGGCGTGGCCGCGGCCGTGGCCAGTGCATTAGTTCGTTCCGTAGAGTTCAAGAAATTGCTTTTTCGTGAACGCCGTCCATTGAAGCAAAGAATCTATCTGATTCTTTGGATCGGCCTTCCCCTCACATTGGGTGTCTGGTTTCGTCTGGTTTCGAAAAGCTTTATCGCGGGCGATCTCACACTGGAAACAACCATTCTCCTCGGTGTTTTGGGCGGGCGTTTTGCTGGAATGGTTGGCGGTTCACTTCTCGCCTTGCCTGCTTTATTGCATGGAGAGTGGGCCACTTTGCCCTTCGCTCTAATTAGCGGGTTTCTCTCCGGCCAACTCCGCAAGCTGGCTGACGATCAGGAAGAAATCTGGTCGTTTTCTCCTTTCGTGGACTTGAGCATTTATCGCTGGCTGCGCCGCAACCTGCCGCGTCCCCGCCCGTTTGAATGGCAGACGATGTTTTTCGTCATGATCGTCGCTTTGCGTTTCATGCAAACGGAATTGTCGCGCTATTTACCCCGCGCCACATTCAGCATCGAGAGCCCTACATGGTGGGTGGAATGTTTGATTTATGCCACTTCCATTATGGTCATCGGTACTGAACTCAAAATCTGGAGCAGCGTGCGCATCCAGATCAAACTTGAAGAACAAGAACGCCTGCTGCTGAACGCCCGCATGGAAGCGTTGCAAAACCAGATCAACCCACATTTTTTGTTCAACACGTTAAATTCGGTTTCATCGCTGGTCCGCTTCGATCCAGATACCGCGCGCGAAATGATCATCAAGCTGGCCAATATCTTGCGGCGCTTGCTCAACAATACGGAAGCTTTTGTGCCGCTGCGGGAAGAGCTGGAATTCATTGATAACTATTTGGATATTGAAGTCGTCCGTTTCGGACGCGACAAACTTCACGTGGTCAAAGAGATTGAGCCGGAATCCCTCGACGCGACTGTTCCCAGTATGTTGTTGCAACCGTTGGTCGAGAACTGCATCAAGCACGGACTCTCTTCGAAAATCGAAGGCGGCAGTATTTATCTGCGCAGCCGCATTACCGAAGTCGGATTGATTGTCGAGATCGAAGACGACGGTGTTGGTATGCCTACGGTGCCAGTGGATGTTGAAAACGGCGCTCGCCGCGGCATCGGGATGGCAAACGTCGAGGAAAGATTGCAGGTTTTATACAGTGGCGCTGCAACCATGTCAGTAGATAGCGGCGCAGGCAAGGGAACTCTCATCCGCCTGCGATTGCCGTTGCTCGACACAGAGAGCGCGTTACCGGCGGCGATCTATGATCGCTCGGCCGAGCGCTCCAGCACACGGCGATAGAAATCTTCATAAACTGGAATGATTTTGCTCGTGCAGAACCTCGATTGTGCGACCGCGCGCGCTGCTTTCGCTGTCTTCGCCAGCAGGGCATCATCGGAGAGCAACTCCACCGCATAGCGGGCCATTGTGTCCACATCGCCTACGTCCGCCAGGTAACCGCTTACGCCATTCTCAATCATCTCGGGTATGCCGCCCACATTCGTGGCGATTGGTACTACTTTGCAAGCCATGGCTTCAAGGGCTGCCAGACCGAAAGACTCCAACTCGCTGGGCAACAAGAGCACATCAGCCAACGAAAGCTTCTCATGTACCTGGTCTTGCTTCCCGAGGAAGTGCACGTCGTTATGAATGCCTTTTTGCACAGCCAGCCACTCCGCTCGTGAGCGGTCTGGGCCATCGCCAATCAGCAGCAATTTCGCAGGAATTTTCTTTCGCACCCGGTCGAAAACTTCAACCGCATCGGTGATTCTTTTCACTGGACGGAAATTAGATAAGTGAACCAAAATGCGCTCGCCATTTGGCGCATACTCCAGCCGCCTTTGCGCTGCACCTTCATCGCGCACATAGACGTCGCAATTCACAAAGTTGTAAATCACCTGAATATTGTTTTTGATGTCGAACTCGCGCAGCGTGCGTTCGCGCAAATACTGCGAAATCGCCGTGACGCCATCGCTTTGTTCAATGGAATAGCGCGTAATGGGCAGATAAGATCGGTCCTGCCCGACCAGCGTGATGTCAGTACCGTGTAGGGTCGTCACGAAGGGAAGTTTGCGGCGCTTCGGTCCCGCGGCCAACATTTGACGTGCCAACATCGCGCTTACGGAGTGAGGAATTGCGTAATGCACATGCAAAAGATCGAGATCATAAAGCTCCGCCACCTCCGCCATTCGTGTCGCCAAAGCTAAATCATAAGGCGGATAATCGAACAGCGGATAGCGCGAGACTTCCACCTCATGGTAGTGAATGTTTGGATGAGGCCCGGTCAACCGGATGGGCTGCGCGTAAGTGATGAAGTGGATCTCGTGCCCACGCTGCGCCAGCTCCAGACCTAACTCGGTGGCAACTACTCCGCTGCCGCCATACGTGGGGTAACACGTAATGCCGATCTTCAATGGAATCCCTCGCCCGAACGATTTCGCCTCATCATTCGATGGTGTGAGGATAGACGGGATTCAGATTTTACGGATAGCAGAGAAGCTAAATACAACAAGTGAAGCGTTTACGACCCGGCCGTGGCCTTACTTCCAATGCGCTGGTCCATGCTTTCGACATAGTGTTGCAGTTGATGCTGGACCGTGTTTTCCAGATCCGTGAACTCTATGCCCATGCCTACGCCGGGATCGCTGGCGCGAACTACGCCACTGGTTTTGACTTCCTGTGATTCCAGATTGAAGGAAATATCCACTTTTGTGCCACGCGGCAGCGGAGACCGGGTTTCGACATAGCATCCGCGCCCGCCAATATCTGTAGAAGTCGTGCTCAGGTGCGTGCGGCCTTTGTCTTGCAAACCAATATCAATAGGAAACGCAACTTTGTGCCGGGTAAATTTCCGTTTGTTCTTGCCGCCCGTGGAGGCGATGGTCTCCGACGGTGTCAGTTCATGCCAGGGGGCATCCTGCCCGGACATCAGTTGAATACCGAGCTCAATCTTTCTCGCTCCGGCGTCAATCACCCAGATCACGCGAAAACGGGCTTTCTTCTCCGCGTATTGCACGCCAATCACGTCGTGCGGTTTCAGCGGGTGGTTGATTCCAGTCAGCAAAGCTCCATCACTGCTCATGTTTTTTGCGACAGTGAATTGAATGAACGGCCGTCCTTCGCAGTCCATACCCCATACGCGAACCGGAATTTCAGCTTCGATGCGGCGCTCTGGTCGTTTGTCCATAAATCGTCGGCTCCCACGGGCGTTCATGGGAGAATACCCGCATCATATCCCGACATGGCCGGATTTGGTGTTATTAATCTAGGGGCAAACAGGTAACCAAAGCCCGTGTACGGGCAGTTTTGCCCGGTTTATCTGCGCGCAAAGTCACCGTATGGAATCAGCTCAACCCCATTATTTTCTAGAAGCTTACGCGTAGAAGTTGAAGTAAGGACTGCCAATTCCTTTTCTCGCGAGGCCCTCAGCCGCGTACGCACAGTATCGAGCTCTGCGTCGTTATAGCCGGGATGGCAGACAAACTCCCATGTTCCTTCGGGCAAATGTTGAATCATGCTGCGAAAAAGCTCGTCATCCAATGCGCCCGTCGCGACTACGCCCAAACTTCCATCTGGAGTTAACATCCCCGCCTCGGCTACTGCCTTTCGAAAAGATACTGCCATGCGATTCAGCAAGCTGACTTGAACATATCTCTTCCACAGATCCGGCCGCCCCACTGCTACTCGAATACTCAATCGGCCAAAAGGATTCCGAATGGCTTTTACTCCGCAAGCTTTGGCCGCTCGCAGGATGGGTTTCAAAATTTGCGGAAATAAGTGTGTGTGTTTGTGCGTGTCCACATGAGAAACGGCAACGCCCGCGTCTTGCAGTTTGCGAATCTGCGCTGCGACTTCGGCTTCGATTTCGGAGGTGTCGAGTTGTCCGCGAAATGCTCGCCCGACGACTCGCGTTAGTGTATTAGGAAAATTGTGTGTTTTAGATTCAACCAGGCTGGTAACCTGCTCGCTCGGGAGCACAGGCGAACCATCCACTAAAACCACATGGCAACCTACGCTGATGCCGGACAGCTTCGACGCAACATTGACCGCATCTTCAAAGGCCGAGCTGTTGGCCATCAACGTCGTCGAAGTTACCACGCCATTCTGATGCGACTCAGCGATCGCGCGGTTGACTCCCCGCGTCAATCCAAAATCGTCAGCATTGATGATGAGCCGTCGCAAGCAGTGAGTTTAGCAGGGCGCAAGAACACCGTTTTCTATGATCCGTAGTTTATTGCGGAACAAACACGTAAGCCGCGCCTTCATCCACATTGCCTCTGACCGGATGCAACGGCGCTCCGACGACGGCAGTGTTTCCGCTTATCGAAATTGAATTGCCGAACATATCTTGTGATTGCGCGTCCGACGGGAGAAGTTTGTACGTCTCGGACATATTGATCCACCCGCCAGCCGGTTCGACGTATGCATAAGCGGCACCCTGAACTGGATTATCTATACTTCCTGGTGCTCCTGCTATTGCAAGCTTGCCATTGATTGCAACGGAGGTTCCAAATTGTCCGTTTGGGATCGCATCGGAAGAAGTTAACTCGGCGGTTTGCGTCATGTTTGCCCAGCCGGTGGATGGCTTGACAAAGATGTAAACTGCGCCGACGCCGTTGTTGTGCTCCGGCGCTCCAACCACGATTGTGTCCCCACTAATCGCAACTGAATCCCCGAAGTAGTCAAGGTTTGCGCCATCTGAGGCCGAGAGTAGCGCTTGCAACCTCAGGTTGTGTCCTTTCTTCACGTACACCGAGACACTGCTAGGATATGGGGATCCGACCACCAAAGTTTCGTTCGACTCGGCGACCGACTCAACAGCGCCTGCGCTTCCACCTGGCCAAAGAGTCCAAGTCGGATCGCCATTAGAATTCTTCCAGCCGCCGGAAGGTTCTTCATAAATGGCAACAGCTGCGTTCGCGCCGCCGAATATCAAACTGCTGGTTGGATCAATGGCCACACTGTACCCTAACGCCTGACCGTACCGGCTCGGGAAATTCAAGACTGCTGTTGGAGTTTCATCAATCCACCCTGATGGAGAGCTTGTGTACACAAAGTCTTGTGCGTCAACCTGAAATGTTCCCGGTGCGGGAGTACCCAAAACGATCGTTGATTCAGTGCACGCTATTGATTGGCCCAATTCTTGTCCGCTTGGGTCAACGAGGCTTAACACGGCGGTTTGCGTCGCGTCTTGCCATCCATTTGTATCGCTAACAAAAACGTAGGCTTCATCATTGGAGCCGGCAAATGCGCCGGTTGCTCCTACTCCAATTGTGTTTCCACTAATGCAAACCGACCATCCGACCCGGAAATATTGCTCGCCGTCCGACGCGGTCAACTCTGCGACCTGATTCAGCACGGTGGAAGGAGATTTTGCTTTTGAGAAATTGGAACTCTGGCCGCGTACAATTGCGGGTAAGAGCACGATCAAAATCAAACTTACTGAAAACAATCTCGATTTGCGCATGACAGCACCACGGTCGGACAGCGAAGCTTGCCCGCAGGATGGGACAATACGACCAGCTCGAAACTGTACCACATTTTCCACTACATTCGGCATAAAGCGAGTGCGCTATACTGCCTATGCGGCGAAGGCCCGTAACGGGCGGTTAGCTCAGTTGGTTAGAGCGCCTGCCTTACAAGCAGGAGGTCGCAGGTTCGAGCCCTGCACTGCCCACCATCCCAAATGTGTTTCGCGGGTGGTCGTGAATCGCGCTCGTCTGTTACAATCGAGTTTCGGTCAGGGACAGCTGGCCCGAATCGTTGATCTGCTCTCGGCGGGTGTTGAGAGTTGGCTGGAATATCCGGCGGAATTCAATTCCTACAACGAAACTGCATCGCGCACCCTCCCGGGCGCGCTCAAGTGGGGACGTAGTTCAGTTGGTTAGAACGCTGCCCTGTCACGGCAGAGGCCGCGGGTTCGAGTCCCGTCGTCCCCGCCATCTTTTCAGTAACTTACCGTCGGTGATTCGTTTTCTCGTGGGCACAAAAAGGTACAAATTAGGAACAACGTCAGTGCGAACCCCACATAATGACTACTCATTCCGCTGATTTTCGTGGGCGCAATAATGGACCACAGCCTCTTGTGCGGTACGCTTCCCTGTCGCGACCGCCTGCATGGAAGTATCGAACGTCACCCGGATCGTCGAGTGACGTAGGAGTTCCTGCATAATCTTCAGTTCGGCGCCGGTAGATCGAAGCAGCGTGGAATATGTGTGTCGAAAAAACGTGTGGCAGCCTATCTTCTTGTTGATGCCCAGCTTCCGCGCCACTGGGAGGATATGGAGTCTCATAGTCAGCCTCGCTACAATTGGCGATACACCCCGGAAGCGTACTGGCGGGCAAAGGTACCGACCGTGCCTGCTCAGCGGCCCTTGCCGCCAGACACGCCGAGTTCCAGCAAGGCACCGACTGACCTGTGCTGTTCGATTGGGTGGCGCAGAGGCAGCTTCATGTTCACCCGGTACTGGTTGCTGCGCGCATCATCTTTTTTCCGCTCGCGGCTGATATAACCCGCCGCCTCCAACTCGTCCAGAATGCGCTGCACCGCCCGGTACGTAATACCCACCTTCTCGGCAACGTCCTGGATTCGCGACTCCGGATTCTGAGCCAGACAGATCAGCACGTGCGCGTGGTTGGTCAAGAACGTCCACGGAGCCGATTGCGACTGGGAGGTCTTAGCTTTTCCCACGGACTTGTCATCCTCCGAATTTGCCATTAATATATGACATGTGATACATGTAATGCTGTACATGTAATACTAATCGTGCATTAAGGAGCATCTGTCTTATGCGCAAGCATACCACTGCCGGCTCAGGGGAGTCACGATGAGCACCGTCGAGATTCTGGGCGCCAATTTGCTCTCCCCCATCGTTTTGGCTTTCGCCCTTGGCGTGTTGGCCCGTCTGGTACGCAGCGAGCTTCGTATTCCCCAGGCCCTCTACACCAGCTTGTCGATCTATCTCTTACTCGCACTGGGTCTCAAGGGCGGACATGAACTAGCCCACGTCGGCCTAGTCACAATTGCGAAGCCTGCGGCGATCACCGTTCTGCTGGGTTGCGTGACTCCGGTTAGCGCCTACTTTGCTCTCCGCCGGCTGGGGCGCTTTAGCGCCGCCGACTCAGCTGGTATTGCCGCACACTACGGCTCAGTCTCTGCTGTAACTTTCATCGCTGCACAACAGTTCGTGAGCGCCATGGGAGCGGTGCCCGAGAGTTTCATGCCGACGCTGCTGGCTTTGCTCGAAAGCCCTGGCATTCACGTCGCCCTAGCCATGGGTGTCCTCGCAGGAGCAACCCGAACCATAACCGCGGCAGCGCCGGTGCGCACCGCCGCGCTGGCTGGGGGAGGATCGGTGCTAGTTCTCGACGAAGAAGAGCCACCTGCGCGCCAATCCTCACCGATCCTGACTTCTCTCCATGAAGTCCTGACGGGCCGGACCATGATCCTGCTCGCCGGAGGACTCATCGTTGGATGGCTGATGGGCGAGGCTGGGTGGAAGCAAGTTCAACCCTTCTTCGACTCAGGATTCAAGGGTGCCCTGATGATCTTCCTGTTGGAGATGGGCATGCTGGCGGCCGAGCGCATTGGCGATCTTCGCCGTGTCGGTCCCTTCCTGATCGCCTTCGGCATTGTCACGCCGATCGTGCACGGATGCCTCGGCGTTCTGCTCGGTCATCTTGCCGGGCTTTCGCCCGCCGGTTCCACGGTGCTGGGGGCCATGGCGGCCAGTGCTTCCTACATCGCCGCGCCGCCTGCAGTTCGCGCCACGATGCCTGATGCCAACCCGACCTACTCGCTGACTCTGGCTCTGGCCATCACCTTTCCTTTTAACGTCATCGTGGGCATTCCGCTCTTCTGGCGGCTGGCCACCATCCTGTGAGGTACTTATGAATCCCTTAGTCGGAATCATTATGGGCAGCCAGAGCGACCTGGAATATGTGCAACCCGCCTCTGAGTTGCTGCGCGGAATGGATGTCCCGCACGAAGTGCGCATTGTTTCTGCTCATCGGACGCCTGAGTGGATGGCGGAATACGCCACAACCGCAAGAGGGCGAGGTCTCAAAGTCATCATTGCCGCTGCGGGCGGGGCTGCGCATTTACCCGGGATGGTTGCGGCCCACACAACGCTTCCGGTGCTGGGAGTTCCGATTCCCGCTACCGTCCTGAACGGCATGGACTCGCTGCTCTCTATTGTGCAAATGCCAAAAGGAGTCCCCGTCGGCACTCTGGCCATTGGGAAGCCGGGTGCCATCAATGCGGCCCTGCTTGCTGCCCAGATCCTGGCGCTAAGCGACAGCGCCCTCGCCGGAAGACTGGAACAATGGCGGCTGGAACGGCGCGATGAGGTGCTGAAGCAGGTGGCGCAATGAACGCAATCTTGCCACCGGCGACATTGGGACTCATGGGCGGCGGCCAGCTCGGGCGTATGACTGCTCTGGCTGCTCGTTCTGCCGGATATCGCATTCATGCTCTCGATCCAGATCCTAACTGCGCCATTCGACCGTTAGTCGAAGACTTCATCACAGCGGGGTGGGACGACGCGCCAGCGGCCGCAGCGCTCGCCAAGAGCTCTCAAGTCGTCACTTTTGAGATCGAGAAAATTTCTCTGGCTTCGCTTGAGGCCGCGTCCCGCTATGCGCCGGTCCGGCCCGGCTTTGCAGTTCTTGAACTCGTACAGAACCGTCTTCGTCAGAAGCGGTGGCTCTCCCGAGCGGGATTTCCCGTGGGTCCCTTTCTACCAGTGAGCAAGTTGGAGGATATGCAGAAAGCGTGCCAAGAGTTCGGATCTTGCTTTGTGAAAGTTGCCGAGGGCGGGTACGACGGACGTGGCCAGATCCGTGTCGACTCGCTCGAGCAAGCCAACCGCGCATGGAACTATCTCGGGGAACTTGAGTGCGTGGCGGAAAAAGGACTCGATCTTGAGTATGAAATCTCGGTCCTAGTGGCCCGCCGCTCCAGCGGAGAGACTTGCATCTATCCGCCCTCGATGAATCATCACGAAAACCATATCTTGGTCTGGTCCGTCATTCCTGCGCCAATCCCTGAAGGAATTGCCCTCCAGGCGCAGGAGATTGCACGTGAGATTGCCGTGGCGCTGCGACTGGAAGGCATATTGGTCATCGAAATGTTTGTTACGCGGCAGGGCCAGCTTCTGGTCAACGAATTGGCGCCTCGTCCCCACAACAGTTATCACGCTTCCGAGCGAGGTTGTGTCACAGGACAGTTCGAGCAATTGGTACGCGCCGCCTGCG